>VMHT01056541.1_pt1 | contig 35738 bp, 34 predicted proteins | sample 4693611 | NCBI WGS metagenome assembly VMHT01 (sample SAMN12280063, study PRJNA550983) | marine metagenome | isolation source: seawater sampled from same location over 5 years 0.02-0.2 micron viral filtrate | place: USA: collected off the coast of southern California halfway between the port... ...
ATGACTAAAAGAGGTAAGAAATGAAACTAGATGACAACAAAGTAATTGATCAGTATGGTGCTGTTCTTGCAGAATACATTCACGGAGAATGGCACACTAAAGATCCTGCTGTCTTAGAGTTTATTATGAACCAAGATAAACCTGAAAAGAAAAGAGTACGTGCTCGAGATGAGAAAGGTAGATTGAAAGGTGACGATCCTTCTACCCCTCATATCAACGAAGCTTGGATGCCAGAGGCATAACAGGGTTGCATATTTATCACTAGTCTGATATAACTACTTACGTATAACTATCCTCACTAACATATTATAGAGGATAGAAAATGTTTAGAAAATTACTTAACAGAATTATAGAGTCAAGAACAGAGTCAGCTAGACGTAGAATTGCACGTATGCAACTTTACCAAATGACTGAGAGAGAGCTACGAGACTTAGGTATCGGTAGGCACGATATAGAAAGAGTTATACTGTCAGGTAAATCTCTTTGAGAAATACAATCAGTTCTTTAATGATACTAGGAGTACTTTGGGAGGAGGCTCGTGGACCCAGTTACAATAATCGGTGGTGCTACCGTAGCTTTCAATGCGTTGAAGAAAGGCTTTCAGGTAGGTAAAGACCTACAAGATATGTCAAGACAGTTGACCCAATGGGCAGGTTGTATGAGTGATCTGTCTTATGCTGAACAGAAAAATAAGAACCCTCCTTGGTGGAAAGCATTGAATGGGGGTTCTGTTGAAGCAGAAGCTTTAGAGATATTTACGGCTAAGAGGAAAGCCGAATCCATGCGTCAGGAGCTAAAAGACTGGATTAGTTTTAGTATGGGTCCTTCAGCTTGGGATGAGCTTGTAGCTACTGAAGGTAGGATACGTAAACAAAAGAAAGAGCAAGAATACCGTAAAGCAGAGATACAAGAAGCAATAGTTACTTGGTCACTGACAGGTGTCATACTAGCAACTGGTTCTGGTATGATAGGTTTAATAATTTATATGGTGGCATAATGGCAAGAAACTTAACGGACAAACAGCAAAAGTTCTTGGACGTATTGTTTGAGGAAGCAAAAGGTGATCCTGTTCAAGCAAAAAAACTTGCAGGATACTCTGACAATGTTTCTTCTACTAGTGTTGTTAACAGTATATCAGATGAAATAGCAGAGATTACAAAGAAATTTATAGCACAGTCTTCAACCAAAGCAGCTTATACAATGTTTTCTGTTATGGCAGATCCTACAGATCTAGGTGTAAAAGAAAAGATGTTAGCAGCTAAAGATATTTTAGATCGTGCAGGTTTTACTAAAACAGATAAGGTAGAAGTAAAAACAAACGAGCCTTTGTTTATTTTACCTGCGAAAGAAGATGAGTAAAAGAGCAACCGAAGCAGATCACCCTACTAAAGTTGATTGGCAAATACCCCTGAGAGGTGAGCTAGGTGAATGGTATCCTGTTATAAGGGTTGGGAGGCACGTTCCCTTTGGATACGAACAGGATGAAGAGGACGAATTACTTCTTCTTCCTGTACCTAGTGAGCTAGAACTACTAGAAAAAGCAAAGCTTTTCTTAAAAGAATATAGCACAAGGCAAGTAGCCAACTGGTTATCTAAAGAATCAGGTAGATATATTTCACATGTAGGATTATATAAACGTGTCAGAATGGAAGAAAAAAGAAGACGAGCATCTTCTAACTACAGGCAGTATGCCAAAAAGTATAAAGAGGCGGCAAGGAAAAGCCAGAAGATCGAAGAAGAAAGACTTGGGGGCAAAAACATCCGAAGTCTTGCCACAGATGAGGGACACATCAAACTCGAAAGAGGGGAGTGTTGCCCCTTCTGTGGTCAAACAAGAGGTGATATTTGAACCTAACCCAGGACCTCAGACTAAATTTCTAGCATCTACAGAACAAGAAGTACTATATGGAGGAGCAGCAGGTGGGGGCAAGTCGTATTCGATGGTGGCTGATCCAGTTAGATACTTTACGAATCCACATGCACGAATGCTACTTGTTCGTAGGAGTACAGAAGAGTTACGAGAACTTATTTCTGTAAGTAAACAGCTTTACCCAAAGGCTGTACCGGGGATAAAGTTTATGGAAAGAGATAAGACTTGGGTAGCCCCTAGTGGTGCTACACTCTGGATGTCTTACCTTGATCGTGATGACGATGTTATGAGATACCAAGGTCAAGCATTTAACTGGATTGGCTTTGACGAATTAACTCAGTGGCCTAGTAGTTACGCATGGTCTTACATGAGGTCACGACTTAGAACAACAAGAGCTAGTGGATTACCACTCTATATGAGAGCCACAAGCAACCCTGGAGGTCCAGGACATATTTGGGTTCGTAAACACTTTATTGAACCTAACTCCCCAGGAGAATCTTTTTGGGCAACAGATGAATACGGTGAAGTAATCAAATGGCCTAGAGGTCACACAAGAGAAGGTGAACCTCTATTTAAAAGAAAGTTTATTCCTGCTACGTTGTTTGATAATCCTTACTTATCTGAGGATGGTATGTACGAAGCAAACTTGCTTTCGTTACCAGAGCATCAACGTAGGCAACTACTAGAAGGCGATTGGGATATAAATGAAGGTGCAGCTTTTCCAGAGTTCAACCGAAATATTCACGTTGTTGATGATTACGATATTCCTTCTAATTGGACTCGTTTTAGAGCTTGCGATTATGGATACGGATCATACACAGGAGTTGTATGGATTGCAGTTGTTCCAGGATCTGAGCAGCTAATAGTGTACAGAGAGCTATATGTTTCTAAAGTAATTGCTACTGATTTGGCTGACATGATCTTGGAGCTTGAAGATGGAGAGAAAGTACGGTATGGTGTCCTTGACTCATCTCTTTGGCATAATCGAGGTGACACAGGACCTAGCCTAGCAGAACAAATGATATTGAAAGGTTGCCGATGGAGGCCATCTGACAGATCAAAAGGTTCTAGGGTTGCAGGTAAAAACGAAATACACAGACGATTACAGGTAGACGAGTTCACAGAAGAACCAAGACTCACCATATTTCGTAGCTGTAACAATTTAATTTCTCAGTTACCGTCAATACCTCTAAGTAAAAACAATCCAGAAGATGTTGACACACATTCAGAAGATCACTTGTACGATGCTCTAAGGTATGGAGTTATGACAAGACCTAGAAGTAACATCTTTGATTTTGACCATACCTTGCAACGAACTGGCTTTCAAGCACAAGATCCCACATTTGGATATTAAGGACTGACTTATGGAAGAAGATGAAATCTTTGAATCAGAAGAACTCTATATGGATGACGAAGAGTCCTCCCATGTAGGCGATAACGAAGATCCAGAAAATAACAGAGATGAAAAAGTCGGAACAGTTACTGGTTTTGTTCAAGAAAAATTCTCTAGAGCAGAGAAAGCTAGATACTCTGATGAACAAAGATGGATAAAAGCTTATCAAAACTATAGAGGAATCTATGGTCCTGATGTTCAATTTACGTCTACAGAAAAATCTAAAGTATTTGTTAAAGTAACTAAAACAAAAGTTTTGGCTGCGTATGGTCAGATTGTAGATGTTCTATTTGGTTCAAACAAGTTTCCGATTTCTATTAACCCTACTACCCTACCAGAGGGTGTAGCTGAATCCGTAAACTTTGAAACAGATCCTAACGTAAGAAAAGCAAAAGAATCTGGATCTACTATGTATGATGTAGATGACAGGCTTCAACCGGGGGAAACCATTATTGATTTGAGGGAAAGACTAGGATCTCTTAAATCTAAATTATCCCCTGTAGAAGATATTCTAGAAGAGGGTGCAGGTGCTACGCCAACTAAGATTACTTTTCATCCTGCTATGGTTGCAGCTAAGAAGATGGAAAAGAAAATACAAGATCAACTAGAGGAATCAAATGCTAAGAAGCAATTACGTATTGCAGCATTTGAGTGTTCTCTCTTTGGCACAGGTATCATGAAAGGTCCTTTTGCTTTAGATAAAGAATATCCTTCTTGGTCAGACGGTGGGGAGTACACACCTATAGTTAAGACTGTACCTCAAACGTCTTCAGTTTCTATTTGGAACTTTTATCCAGATCCTGATGCAAACAATATGGATGATGCAGAGTATGCTATTGAGAAGCATAAGATGTCTCGTTCACAAATAAGAGCTTTGAAACGTAGACCATACTTTAGATCTAATGCTATTGATACAGCCATTAGCATGGGAGAGTCCTACTCAAAAGAGTGGTGGGAACAAGTTATGGAAGACGCAGACCAAGAAACAAGATCAGAAAGATATTCTGTTCTAGAGTTTTGGGGTTATGTAGACACAGAAATACTTAAAGATCATGATGTAGATATTCCAAAAGAACTACAAAACCAAGATCAAGTATCTGTGAATATTTGGATTTGTAATGGACAAGTATTACGTCTTGTAATGAATCCATTTACTCCTGCTATCTTACCATACTACGCAGTTCCATTTGAAGTTAACCCTTACTCATTCTTTGGGGTAGGTATAGCTGAGAATATGGATGATACTCAAACACTCATGAATGGCTTCATGCGTATGAGTGTGGACAATGCAGCATTATCAGGTAACTTGCTTATTGAGGTAGACGAAACCAACCTAGCTCCAGGACAAGATCTATCTATTTACCCCGGCAAAGTCATTCGCAGAATGGGGGGTGCACCTGGGCAAAGCATCTTTGGTACTAAGTTCCCCAACGTCAGCAACGAGAACATGCAGATGTTTGATAAAGCAAGGGTATTAGCAGATGAATCAACTGGCTTTCCTTCTTTTGCTCATGGTCAAACAGGCGTACAAGGAGTGGGTCGTACTGCTTCTGGTATTTCTATGCTTATGTCTGCTGCCAACGGTAGCATACGTACTGTTGTTAAAAATATAGATGATTACTTATTAGGTCCTTTAGGTAAAGCTTTCTTTAGTTTTAATATGCAGTTTGATTATGACTCAGACATTAAAGGTGATCTAGAAGTAAAAGCTGAAGGTACAGAAAGTTTGATGGCTAACGAAGTACGTAGTCAAAGACTCATGCAGTTTCTTGGTGTTGTACAAAATCCTGTTCTTGCACCTTTTGCAAAAATGGATTATATTATCAGAGAGATTGCTAAGTCTATGGATCTTGATCCTGAAAAACTTACAAACTCTATGGGTGACGCAGCTATACAAGCTGAGATCCTCAAGAAATTTCAAGCAGAAAATCCACCACCAGAGGTAGTACCTAATGCTCCACAGCAAGGTGCTCCTCAAACTAAACCTCCTGCAGGTGCTCAAGTACAGGACACTCAGGGATCAGGTGGTGGACAGGTAGGTACAGGAACAGCACCACTACCAGGAGAGCAAGGATTCACTGGTAACACTGGTGAAGGACAACAATGAGTTTAAAATTTTTAGTTAACGATAAAAAGCTATGGGATTCTTTAAACGAAGAGTTAGACCGAAGATTAAACTTTATCCATATACAAATGGAACAAACTCTTAAGTCAGAAGATCTATATAGACTCCAAGGTGAAGCAAGAGCCTTACGTAAAATAAAGCAACTAAGGGATCAAATTAATGACAGAGCAGATGCAAACTTCAGCCCTTGATGAGGGTGGTCTAAAAGATGATGGGATGAACGCAGACCCTGTGTCAGGAAACGAAGTGCCGTCAGGCTCTATGGCTTCTGAGGTTAGAGATGATATCCCTGCTCAACTCTCTGAGGGTGAGTACGTTGTTCCTGCTGATGTTGTTAGATACTATGGTGTCAAGTTCTTTGAAGATCTGAGAGAAGAAGCTAAACGTGGTCTTGCAGATATGGAAGCCAATGGTCGTATAGGTGGAGAGCCTGTGCCTGAAGGAGGCCCTATAAACGAAGCTGATCTATCTCCTGAAGAAATGCAGATGCTACAAGAGATGATGTCGGGAATGGCAGTAGGTGGTCAAGTACAAAACCCTTATTTACAACAACAACAACTATATAGAGAACCTGCACCTAAAGCTATGGGTAATCCTACAATGGCAATGAATGAAGGTGGTGATACCGGTCCTACCGTAGCACAAACACAAGAACAGATTCTTCAAGCAGGACAAGATTACAAACCGTATACAACTGGTAGTTTTTTATCAGGTCCTTCTTTTCTAGATTCAGAAAACAAAGGACAAGACAATAATCCAAATGCTCCAACAGAAGAAACACAAATTAAACTATGGAGTCCTGAAGGTGTAGGCCCTACTACATACAACTCTCCTAGCCAAGACGCACTAATAGCTGATTTAGAAAGTCAAGGATACACTAGAACAGATCCAAACTTAAACCCTACACCTGATACTACTAAGAGTAGTAAAGGGTCTAACTTCAATCCTTTTCCTGACGATGATGAAGACAATACAAGGGTTGGCAAGTTGATGGCTCTTGATTGGAATAATCAAGATGCAATACTTGAGTGGGGTAAAGAACAATCAGATACTTTTCTTACAAAAGGATTAGTTGGTGGGGCAATGGCTACGACAGCCATAGCAAACCTCAGAGCAGGTGCTATCATATCTCGTAAAAAGTACGGAGAAGATTCATCCGTAGCTTTAGAGCTAGATAAATTGGCAGATGCTAAAGAGGAAAGCCTAGGTCCAATGGGCAGGATGCTAGGTAAAATGTTTGGTATGGATGGCGTAAAGACTGCAGATAAGTACTTTGAGGCTGAAGGAGCTTCAGTACCTGGGTCTACAACCCCACCACCCTCATCGTCCTCATCAACTAAACCTAAACGAAGAGCTAAACGTTCACTAGATAACTTTAGAAAGTCTGAACAACAAGAAGTAGATAAAATAAGACGTGCAAGAGAAAAAAGAAAGAAAAGAGGAGTTAGTCCTGCAGAGACAAAAAGATTAAGGCAAGATGCAGGTACAGGTAGAGGTGCATTTGCTAAACGAACTCAAAAAACCACCAAAGACTCTAGAGGAAATGTACGTAATATTGGAGGAAGAAACGAAGGTGGACTAATGTCCAAAGGCAAAAATAAATAATAAGGCTACTCAGCTACGGCTGACCCCAACAGAAAAGGAAAAGATATGCCTGAATTAACTACTATGGAAAAACCAAAATCAGCAGGTTTTGTAGATCGTGGATTCAACCACTCAAAAAAACAAGAAAGAATGAAACAAGAAGAGGCAGAGATTGCCAAGCTAGAAGCAGAGGCTCGAGGTGAAGAAGTTGTTGAGGATCAACCCAGTGGCGAGAATACTGAGGACACCGAAGTTCAAGCAACAGACGATCCCAAACAAGAAGAAGTTAAAGAAGAAACCGAAGCACAAGAAGATGATTCAGAGTTAACTGCTGAAGAAAAATCTTTTAAGAAACGTTACGGTGACTTGCGTAGACATATGCAAGAAAAAGAAAAAGAGTGGACAAAGAGACTAGATAACTTAGCTACTGAAACTAGAATAGAAGAAGCTGCTGTTCCTACCTCTGAAGATGAATTAATTACTTGGATGGAAAAGAATCCTGAATCTGCAGGAGCTATAAGATCTCTTATCCAAAAAGAAGCAGATAGTTTATTTGGTGAGTCTAAGAAACGATTGGTTGAATTAGATGAAGCCTACAAAGAAACAAATAAACTAAAAGCTGAAAACATTATACGTAAAACACATGAAGACTTTGACGAACTAAGGCAGTCAGAGAAGTTTCATAGTTGGGCTGAAGAACAACCCAAGTGGGTAAAGGATGCTCTATACGAAAATATGGATGATCCTGCTTCAGTTGTTCGTGTAATAGACTTATATAAAATTGATAACGGTATGAATATTGCAGCTAAGAAACAATCAAAGAAAGCTGCAGCTTCATCTGTTTCAAAAGGAACTCGTACTACAATAGATGCAGAGGGTTTATCATCTCAGATAAAAGAATCCGATGTAGCTAAAATGTCAGACAAAGAGTTCGAGGATCGTCAAGACGAAATTAACGAAGCAATGCGTAAAGGTAAATTCGTCTACGATGTTTCTGGCGCAGCCAGATAAACTGTTGACACTTAAGAAGTGTTCAATATAACTACGTGTATCTTAAACAAAGCCTCTTAACAGACTACCTTTGTAGATACTTTTCTAAAAGCATAAACCACAAAGAAGACTTACCTGCACAAGTATAGGCCCACTTAGTGTTACCCTAGAACGTTCAGCCTCTTTCAAGGTGTTTAGCTTCAATAAGCCAAATATCATGGAAGGATTTAATCATGGCTTTTCAAACAGCAAGTGGCTACGGCAATCTTCCCAATGGGAACTTTTCCAGTGTCATCTATAGCAAAAAAGTACAGCTTGCTTTTCGCAAGAGTACAGTAGTTGGTGACATCACTAACTCAGATTATTTTGGGGAGATTTCTGCCCAAGGTGATACAGTAAAAATTATCAAAGAACCAGAAATTTCTGTGAACGCCTATGCTAGGGGTACACAGGTTTCGGCACAAGATCTTGACGATGAGGATTTCTCTCTAGTCGTAGATAAAGCCAACTACTATGCCTTTAAGATCGATGATATCGAAGAGGCGCACTCACATGCGAATTTCATGCAGCTTGCAACTGATCGTGCAGCATATCGTTTAGCTGATCAGCATGACCAAGAAGTTCTTGGTTATCTGTCAGGTTTTAAACAGTCTGCTCTACACTCAAAAGCAGGTGCAGTGAATGACGTAGTGAACGGAACTAAAGCAGTTTCAACTGCAGGTTCTGACGAATTGTTGACATCAATGAAACTACGAAAAGATTCATTTGGCAACATCACAACTGGCTCTGCAGCAGATCATTCGATCCCTGTAGCAGCACGTTTACCAGGTGCAACAGCACTACCAACAGCAACCGTTTCTCCTGCGATGATTATATCACGTATGAAACGTTTGATGGATCAACAGCAAGTTGATACACAAGGTAGGTGGCTTGTGGTTGACCCGGTGTTTATGGAAATCTTGTCCGATGAGGACTCTCGATTCTTAAATGCTGACTACGGTGAATCAGGTGCACTACGTAACGGTCTAGTACTGAACAACATGCACGGTTTTAGAATGTATGTTTCCTCAAACCTTCCTGCAGTAGGCACAGGTTCTGGAACATCAGGTTCTGCAAACCAAAACAGTAACTTTGGTGTTATTGTTGCAGGTCATGACTCAGCAGTAGCAACTGCAGAGCAGATCAGTAAGACTGAAACATATCGTGATCCAGATAGCTTTGCGGATATCGTTAGAGGAATGCACCTATATGGTCGCAAGATTCTACGCCCAGAAGCAATCGTCACTGCTAAATATAACGCAGCTTAGAGGGAGATTGACTTATGGCTACTTATGATATGACAGCAAAAGCAACTACTGGCGTAAACTCCGACAGTATTGCTGAACCAAGATCACGTTTCCAATCAAACGGCATGTACATCCGTGAGGCTGTGCTTGACTTTGATAAGATGACTGCTGCAGGTTGGACTGCTGCTAACGGTGACATCTTTCAACTACTAGAGATTCCTGCTGACACTATGGTGTTATTTGCAGGTGCTTATGTTGAAGCTGCTGCCAATGGCTCATCTCCAACTGTTGACATTGACTTTGCCGAAGGTGATGACATTGTTGACGGTGGCGCAATCGACTCAGTTGGTTGGTTGGCATCAGGTACTAACGGTAGTGCTATGACTACTTCAGGTACTTTGACATTCACACAACACACAACTTCTACAGACACAGTTGACGTTAAGTTAATTGCTGCTTCTGCAGACGTTACATCTGGACGCATTCGTGTTGTCGCAGGTTGTATGGATACAGGTATCTCTGGTCGAGTAAGACCAGTTGACGTAGATCGTGATCTACTAGCATAAATAAAACTTTAGGGGCAGGGAGACTTGCCCCTTTAGCTTATCTGAAGGATTTTTGTAATGGCTACATACGTTACTTTAGTTAACGAACTACTGCGTAGGTTGAACGAAGTTACTCTTGATACAGCAGGAGATGGCTTCACTGCTGTACGTAATGTTCAAGCATTAGCTAAAGATGCGGTAAACAACTCCATTAGAAATATCTTACAGACAGGTCAGGAATGGCCTTTTTTAAAAACTACTCAAACACAAACCCTAGTAGCAGGAACTAGACAGTATGATTTTCCTGCTGATTATTCTAGGGCAGACTGGCAAACTTTTTATATTAAGAAGTTAACATCTGTAGACAATACCCCTATGTCTCTTCCTACAATTAGTTACGAAGAATACATTCAAAGATACAGACATTTTGATGATACAGGAGATCAAACAGGAATATCTGCACCAACTTTAGTCTATCAAACGGATGAATCAAAGTTTGGGGTTACTCCTATCCCAGATCAAGCCTACGAAATAGAGTATGTATACTACAAATTTCCTGCTGACTTAACTGCTTTTAGTGATACAGCAATAATACCTGAAAGATTTAAACACGTTCTTATTGATGGTGCTATGATGTACATGATGAGATTTAGATCTAATGAGCAGAGTGCTGCAATGCATCAAGCTAACTTTGATTTAGGTATAAAGTCAATGAGAAGAATACTTGTTGATGAGCCATTAAGAGTAAGGTCAACAGTTGTAGATAGGATAAACTCTTCTAATCAGGTTTTAGGTAGAGTCCTCTAATGGCAGACAATCTTGCCTCTTTTAAAGTATTTGCTCAAGGCGGTTTAAACACTAGTCGTGATGTTTTATCTCAGGGTGAACTTGCACCTGGCTCTGCTATCTCACTTATTAATTACGAACCTGCTGTTACAGGTGGTTACAGAAAGATAAATGGCTTTGCTAATAATTACGGCACAGTTACAGGAACAGGAAGTGTTTTGGGTGTAGCAGTAGCAGATGGTATTAATGATGGTATTTTAGCTGCTCGAAAACCCTCTTCAGGAACTAACTATTTACACTATTGGAATAACTCTACATCAGCTTGGGTTGCTGTAAGTAGTGCAGGTTCTCCAACAATGACAGGTGTATCTAAAGTTAGATTTTCTAAACTTAACTTTGGTACAGCAAAAGTAGTTCTAACAGATGGTATAAACCCTGCAGCTACTTACAATGGTTCAACTTACACACAGATTACTCATTCAGATGCACCCACAGACCCTAAGTATTCTGCAATATTTCAAAATCATTTATTTCTAGCAGGTGATCCTGCACACCCAACAAAGTTATTCTTTAGTGCTCCACTAGCAGAAACAGACTTTGCAGCAAGTAATGGTGCAGGAGTAATAAATGTAGGCTTTCCTATTGTAGCTATAAAATCTTTTAGGGATGAGCTATTTATATTTGGTTCTACTAATATTAAAAAAGTATCAGGCACAGCTTTAGCTAACTTTGTAGTACAGACAGTTACAGACGATCTTGGATGTTTAGCTACGGACAGTGTTATAGAAATAGGTGGTGATTTACTATTCTTATCTCAAGATGGTTTACGTCCTGTCTCTGGTACAGATAGAATTGGAGATGTAAATTTAGAAACAGTATCTAAAAATATTCAGTCTATATTTACAGACATTGTTTTTGATATTGATTTAGATACACTAAATGCTGTTACCATAAAACAAAAGACTCAGTTTAGATATTTTTTTGGAGCAGCAGATTCACAAGGTATTATAGGTGGGTTTAGAGAAACTCCTAACGGATTAAGATTTGAATACAGCCAAATGTTAGGTATCTCAGCAACTTGTGCAGCTAGTGGATACATAGGTCAAAACGAATTTGTTATACATGGTGACAGTACAGGAAAAGTGTATAGACAAGAACAAGGTAATAGTTTTGCAGGAACTAATATTTTTAGTATATTTCAAACTCCTTACTATTATTTTCAAGACCCCGAACAACGTAAAATTATTTATAACGTAGCAACATACTTACGTTCTGAGGGTGATAACGAAATCGTATTGTCAGCAGTTTATGACTACGAAGATCCAGATTCTTTGAATCCGACTAACTTTACTTTGAGCACTGAGGGTGCTGCAGCATACTACAATGAAGCTGCTTATAATAGTACAGCTATATTTGATGGTAATCCATCACCAGTAAAACGTACAAACATTTCAGGTTCAGGTAGATCAGTTTCTTTTAAATATGTTACAAATGATACAAATGCTTCACACAGTATCCAAGGCTTAGTTGTGACGTTTGGCGTGGGGGATAGACTTTAAATGGCAGGTTATACAAGACAATCAGTAGCTGACATTATTGCTAATGCAGTCATTAAAGCTGCACCAGTAAACGCAGAATACAATGCTATTCGTGATGCTTTTGCTGCATCAGGTGGACACAAACATGATGGTAGTACAGGTGAAGGTGCTTATGTACCTCTTATAGCTGATGCTGATGCCCTAAACAAAGTCACAGTAGATACATCAAATAACAGAATTAGTTTCTTTAATGAAGTATCTTCTTCTGCTGTAGAACAGATTAGATTAGAAGATGGTGTACTTAAACCTGTAACTGATAATGATATAGACCTTGGTGCTTCAGGTGCAGAGTTTAAAGATCTGTACGTAGATGGGATAGGTTATATTGACTCTGTAGTTGTTGGAGATAATAATTATTTAACAATAACAAATAACGAGATTGATGTATCCTCTGGTAATCTTACCCTAGATGTAGCAGGAGATATTATTCTTGATGCAGATGGTGGTGATGTAACTCTTAAAGATGCAGGAACTACTTATGCTAACTTAAAAAATTCTTCTGGGGAGTTGGTTCTTCAAAGTGGTAGTACACCTACAACAGCAATAACTTTTAGTGGTGCTAATGCAGACTTTGCAGGAACTCTTGATGTTACAGGGGCAGTAACTCTAGACAGCACATTAGCTGTTACAGGAACAACTGCTCTTACAGGTACAGCAACTATTACCTCTGCTGACATTAACTCTGGTGCTATGGATAATACTACCATTGGTGCAGGTACTCCTGCAGCAGGTACGTTTACAGATCTTACAGCTTCAGGCACTACTACGATAACAACTGCAGACATTAATGGTGGAGCAATAGATGGTGTTACTATTGGTGGGTCTTCTGCAGGTGCAGGTACATTTACAGACTTAACAAGCACAGGAACATCGACACATGCTACGGTGGATATTAATGGTGGTGCTGTGGATGGCACAACAATTGGTGCTTCTAGTGCTGCGGCAGCTAGCTTTACAACTGTTTCTACATCTGGTCAGGCGACATTGGCGACTGCTGATATTAATGGTGGTACTATTGATGGTGCTATTATTGGGGGTAGTACTGCTGCAGCCATAACAGGTACAACTATAACTGCAAGTAGTAACTTTGCAGGTAATATTACAGGTGATGTAACAGGTGATGTAACAGGTGATGTTACTGGTGACATAACAGGAAGTGTAACAGGTAACGTAACTGCAGGTTCTGGCTTATCTACATTTAACAATGTAACAGTCAACGGAACACTAGACGTTACAGGTACAACAATTGCTAACGTTACAGATCCTAGTAATGCACAAGATGCTGCGACTAAAAATTATGTTGACACACAGGTATCAGGGCTTGTTGACTCAGCACCTGGAACACTAAACACACTCAACGAACTAGCTGCAGCCATTAACGATGATGCAAGTTTTAGTACAACCATTACAAATAGTATAGCTACTAAGTTACCACTAGCAGGTGGTACAATGTCTGGTGCTATAGCAATGGGTACAGCTAAGATTACAGGGCTAGGTGATCCAACAGCTAATCAAGATGCAGCAACTAAAAAGTACACAACAGATACATTCTTACCATTAGCAGGTGGAACTCTGACAGGTGCAGTAGCAGCAGGTAGTAACAAGATTACTGCTAGTTATACGCCAAGTGCTAGTGCTGATCTCACAACAAAAACATACGTAGATGGTATACTTGGTTCAGCTACTGCAGCTTCTACTTCAGCATCTGCTGCTGCTAGTTCTGCCACTGCTGCTGCCTCAAGTGCTACTGCTAGTGCTTCCTCTGCAACTGCTGCAGCTTCTAGTGCAACCTCTGCAGCAGCCAGTTTTGATTTGTTTGATGACAGATTTCTTGGTGCTAAGTCATCTGCTCCTAGTACAGACAATGATGGTGATGCTCTTCAAGTAGGAACTTTGTATTTTAATACCACTTCTAATTCTATGCAGGTCTTTGGTGGTTCTGGTTTTACTGCTGCAGGTTCATCTGTAAATGGAACTTCAAGTCGTAACACGTATACTGCAACTGGTGGGCAAACAACATTTTCAGCTACATACGATTCTGGTTTTGTAGATGTATTTATGAATGGTATAAAATTATTATCAGGAACAGACTTTACAGCTACGTCAGGAACTACTATAGTTTTAGCAGCAGGTGCTATTGCAGGTGATATACTTGACATTGTTGCTTATGGTACATTTACCCTAGCTACACACTATACCAAAACAGAGGCAGATGCGAGATACTTACTAGAGGCTAATAACCTCTCTGACCTAACTAGTGCAGCAACAGCAGTAACTAATTTAGGTATTACTGCCACAGCAGCAGAGCTTAACATCATGGATGGTGTAACAGCAACTGCTGCTGAACTAAACATATTAGATGGAGTAACAGCAACTGCTGCAGAGTTAAACAAATTAGATGGTATTAGTGCAACAACCACTGAGTTAAATATTCTTGGAGGTGTGACTGCAACCACAGCAGAATTAAATATTTTAGATGGGGTGACTGCAACTACTGCAGAATTAAACATAGTAGATGGCGTCACAGCTACCACTGCAGAACTTAATATCTTAGATGGTGTAACTTCTACTACTGCTGAATTAAATATTCTTGATGGAGTTACAGCTACTGCTGCAGAGTTAAATTTTGTTGATGGAGTTACATCAAATATACAAACCCAACTTAATACTAAAGGTGGAACGTTTACAACAAACGTTATTACATCAAACACAACTGCAGTTGGAAGTAATCACTACTACTTAAATGCTGCAGGTATTACACTTACACTTCCTTCATCTCCTACAGTAGGTGACGAAGTTAGAATTTCTGAAGTAGGTAGTAATACTGACAATGTTATTGGACGTAATAGTAGTAACATCATGGGTTCAGCAGAAGACATTACTATAGATACAGCATACACAGTAATTTATTTAAGATATGTAGACTCGACTATTGGTTGGGCATTCTCGTAAGGAAAAATAAACATGGCAAATATTAGTTCATTCTTTGGTGGTTCAGGTGGCAGTGGTTTAAGTACTGACTTCACTAAAAACGATTATGGTGTGCCACTCCCTGAATACATTACTTGTATTACTCACAAGTCCTCATGTACTATAACAGTCTGTCCAGGATATACATTTGACAGTAATTCTAAAGGTTTTTCTCAGGGTGGTATTACAAATGTTAGAGACAACATTTTTATTGCTACAGGGGTAGAGCATCCTTTTACTAACAGTGATTGCACAAAAATATTTGCAATGGCTTTTTGTGTTAATGATGACACTGGTGCTATTGTATCAGGTATGACAGAGTTTAAATGTGTTTTTCAAAGTGCTAGTACTAATGACAGGTTTGCAGGAGAAACTCAAACACCTGGAGTTGGTGATGGTTGCTGTAGGGCTTATTATGGTCACGCATGTTCTGGTTGTGGAAGTTACACAATACTTTGTACTAACAGTTCTTTTAACTGTATTGGTACTAGCTCTGCCACTCGATATGGTTGTAGTGCTGCAGGTGGTTCAACATCCCTAGTTTACAATGGTGTTCCTGGTTCAGTACTAGCTCACGCAGGTAATAACGAAGATCAAAACTCTTTTATTCGTTTTTGTAATGGTAATGTTTGTTTTAATAACAATCTAGGTAATTCTTTAGGTTGTACAAATTGTTTTGCTAGTAGTAATTTAAGAGGAAAGTATGCACTAAGTCCTAACACTATTCTTTTGACTGGGATTTTTATGTGTGGTGGTGATTGTATTTGCCATAAAACAATTTTGTTTCAATGGAATGATGCAAATGATTGTTATAGAATGGCCTACTGTAAAGGAGAAAGTGGGTCACAAGTTACAAATAGTAACTATGTCTGTTGTATCCTATGTTGCCACAGCCCTGGTCATGTTCTAGGAACTTCTTTTAGAGTTGGTCCAACCTTTTATCCTGAAGGTGGAGGTGCTTCATTTTATCACGAACCAGACTGTCAAAATTGCATAAGACAAAAGTTTTGTGTAAATGGAGGATGTTGTAGAGCTATGCACCCCCACTCTGTCTTGTTAAATTGGGAGGGGCAAAATCATTGGAATATGCAGATGAAAGGCACTAGAGGTAAAGATGATGCTTCCTCTACCTGTTACTATGCAACTAATAATGACTTTACTATGAACTGGGTTTCTAACAGTAGTTGTATTTCTAACAGAGTTGGTCATTATGTTGGTGTACAACAAAATGGTGTGCTAGGTGCAGGTATAGCTCAAAAAAGTTGCTTTGCTTTTAATTGTGGTAATTTTGGGCAAGGTACAAGACAAGAGACTTATGGATCTTGGTCTACTCCACATGGTGAGTCTGTTAGACAACTTTATCAGTATCCTAGAACAGCCCTAAGATCTTATCCTATACCACAATTTTGTAATTGCTATCAAACTTGTTGTTTTCATTTCTTAGCATCACAAGTTGTAGGATGTAAATGGATTGTAACTATGGAGTCAAGTCAGTGTTGCCAGTGTGAATGTGTAACATTACATGCTTACAAGATTATGACTAACTCATGTACAGCAGATTAGTAGAGGAATAGTAAATGAGTAAAGCAAGAGACTTAGCCAATCTACTGTCTACAGGAGGTGTCCTGAACGATGGTGTTATAAGTGTATCAGAAATTGAAAGTGTTACTGCTACTGCGACAGAGTTAAACCTTATGGATGGTGTCACTGCAACTACTGCAGAGCTTAATCATGTTGATGGTGTGACATCTAATGTTCAAACTCAAATCAATGCAAAGGCAGCAACTGCTAGTCCTACATTTACTGGAACTGTAACTGCTCCTACTGTAAATGCTACAACTGATCTGACTGTAAACTCTGTATCTGTTACAACAGAAACCGAATTAAGAAAATCTTTCTTACTATAAAAATGGAATATTGACATGGCTTTTACTTACTCTCTATTAACAGAAATAACACAGATAGCTGCAAGTGCAGGTGCAGTGTATACTAATCCTTCTAGTAAAACTACCTTTATAAGGTCTATTATACTTCATAATGCAAACTCTTCTGCAGAAGCTGTAGTTCTTTATAATGTTCCAGATAACGGTGGTTCAGTAGGTACAGCAGCTATAGCTAATCAATTTTATAAAGCAAGTGTTGCAGCAGAGAGTACTGTAATAATTGAGTTTGCTACACCTGGTGTTGTTTTAGAAGATGTAAACGACACAATACAGGCAAGTACAACTACTGCTAGTAAAGTGACTATACAAATTATGGGAGCAACTGAATAATGGGTATAACAGTTTTTCCACCAAGTACAAGTTCAGGGAGTAGTGGTGGCTCTGAAAAACCTTACAAGTGTATTCCTGCTTGTGGTGCAGTAGCTGCAGGTGATTTAGTCTCTTTAACTCCAGGAGAATGTGTAGTTCGTTCTTCAGTTAAAGGAGCAGACCAAGACGAAATGGCTTGTTTCTGTAATGGTAATGGTTCACAAAATGTTACATTAGGAGCATGGAATGTAGTAGTTCCTTTCTTGTGTGCAAATAATTGCTATGCACAAGTAACATTACATAATGGTGAAAAATGTACAGATGGCTTTGCAGAGTGTTGTTGGAGATGCCCTTGTATTTTAGTTAATGCTGTTACAGTAAACTCTGATCAAAGCACTACTTGCTGTACAATATATAGTTGTTGTATTCTTTTAGGAACAGCAAGTTGGCAGTGTTATAATAGTGCAGGTGAATGTTGCTGTGCTCAATTACAATTCTGCTCTGCACCCATTGTTCTTCCTTCTTGTTCAGGTCATAAGTCAGCAATATTTTTACCTTGTAATAAACAGTTTTTAAAGTGTAATTCAAATTGTTGTATATGTGATATTTATCAACAAGAAATTTGGTTGTGTTATAATACAACTTCAAATGTAGTATCAGTCATCTGTAGTTGTTGTAATATTGAAGGTCTTAGTGCAACTGCTACTAACTTCTGTAAATGTGATAAGTTTTATTATTTTGTTAGTAATGACAGAAAATATTTAGTTGGACAAAAAGCAAGAGGATATCCAAGTAGTGCAGGAGATTCAGGTCTTAAAAAAGAATACATTGTAAAATGTGTAAATGATAACTCTTACTTAGGTATTACTGCTGCAACAGTTACAGGTTTCAATCCTTGCTCTGTTTGGTGTAGTACTTGCTGTACTCAATTTTCACCTAGTTTTTCTTTTGGTGCTTTTGGATGGGCCCCATTTAGTCAAGGACAAGATGGATGGATGCTTGGTAGATTTGTTGTAGACAAGAACCCTCAAACAGGTTCTTGTTGTTGTTTCTTTACAAAAACATGGGCTATTAAACCTACTGCTGATTGTGCAATAACAATGTCAGCAAATATTCTTTGTGACGTAGATGGTAGTTGTAACTTGGTAACTTCAAGAACAGGCTACTACGCAATTAAAGAAGCTAAACAAGCATCTTGTAGATTTACAACTCAAAGTAATACTGCTTGTCTGATAGGAGTTGGAAGAGTATGGGATGAAGGTGACTGTGTTAAAAAAGTTTCTCTCCCTACGTTTCATCCTTGCACTGGTTGCTGTAGAGTAGTTGCAGGTCTTGCTTGTTTTTGCATAGATGGAAGCTGTAATATTCAGTTTATGGGAGGGCAAAGTTGTGATGCCAATGATGGTCAAGTTTGTTGCACTTGTAGTCAGGCTTGCAAACCACTTGCTAATGGCTACTATATTGATTCTAATGACTTCACTTGTAAATTCTATGCATGTAGTCAAATAGGGCATGGTTGTGATTTATCTGCTGTGCCATGTTTAAAAGGAGGTCAGTATGGTGGAACTCTGTCTTGTAGTGCTGATAGCTTTTTATATTACAACTCTTATCCTACCTGTATACAACAAGGTAGATATAGAACTGCGTTACCCCACCAGTACATACATGGAAGTGGAACAGGCTATGACTATAGTCGTGACGCATTAGAGTGTGCTAAACTTCCTGAAGGTGGTACTGGTTGTCAGTCACTTGTTGAAGGAACTGATGGTCAAGATTACAAGTCTGCTTCAGAGTACAAACTTTGTGCTTGTACAACTTGTTGGAATTTAAATTGTAATGCTTTATTTACTAAAATTTTAGATGGAATTTGTGCAGGTAATAGAAACCCTGCAGATCACTTCTTTCATCCTGGAAGTTGTTGTTTAGCTTTTTCAGGTGGTTTCTTTCCACTAGGTACTAGTTCAACAGCCTTTATTGCTGCTCAAGGACCATCTGGGCAATTTAACCAATGGTGTAGATGTTGCGTAATTAGTGTAAGGGCGTGGAGTCAAGTTTTTCATAAAGATGTTAAAGCCTCTACGATGGGTAGAACTTATGGTATTGCTCAAAATACTGCAGCAAATGGAGAAATAGTATGTGTTGCAGTACAGGGTAATATTGATAAATCCCCATTTACTTGCACACAATTAGCTGCTAGATATACTGCTTCTGGTCCTGTTGCTCTGTGTGGAGGAGTATGCTGTGGTCAGCTTACAGGTTTTATAGCATGTAAGTGTACTGATAAACATACTAAGGGATCTGGTGCTCCACATGCTTGTTACTTTCGTGGGTTTGAACAAGGTGGTTGTTGCACTAATTGTCAAGTAAGACATGCTTATATTACACCTTACTATGATGCTACAGAAGAACATTTAGTAGGAAAAATTTCAACTAGGAATGATGATTTAGAAAACATATAGTTTGACTATACCCTCTAACTAAAGTACAATAACGAGCACCCTTCATGGGTAATAATAATAATAAGAAAGAAGACTCGTGAAAAAACTATTTTTTATTGATGGGGGAGCAGGTCGTGCTATTGCATCTATACCTGCTTTCCTAAAGTATGCAAAGAAACATGATGACTTTGGTATACTAGTGCATGGATGGGATTCTCTGTACTGGGGTATTCCTGAACTACAAGACAAAGTTTTTAACCCTGAACAAAAAGGTATCTTTGATCAAGTAGTAAAAAATGCTGAAGAACTTGTATCTCCTGAACCATATCGAGTACCAGGATACTTTAAACAAGAGTTATCTTTAGCAGAAGCATTTGATGTTTTAATAAATAACACAGATGATCATTCTGATCTACAGTCTCCTATTATTAAAACAAACAAAGTAGAAGAAGTAAACGCAGCTAAATTAATTTTAGATGCTAAGGCTCAACAGCAAAAAGATAAGACTATTGTTATTCAGCCTTTTGGTAGATCAATGCAACGAACTGAAATAGATGCAGTTATTGATGAATCATCAAGGTCACTAGACTCAGAGGTATACTTAAAACTAGTTAAGAAACTGGCTACAAAGTACAACCTAGTATTAATGGCAGAGCAACCTTTTCACTCTGACGTAGATACCTACACAATTAAACCTAATGCTGATCTAAGATTGTGGGCAGCATTTATTGATGCAGCAGATTACTTTGTTGGAGTAGACTCTGTTGGACAACATATGGCAAGGGCGTTAGATAAACCTGGCACAGTTATTATTGGGTCAACCTTTGCAGTAAATACTTCATATCCAAACTATTTTAATATTTGGGAAAGGAAAGTTCAGAAAAAGTATTCACCTATTCGTATCTCAGGTCTTGAGGGTCACTTGGCAGATAGACTTAATGAGAAGACTATGGAACTCACTGACGAAGAAGTAAATCAGTTGTACCAAAGTATTACTAAAGATATAGAAAAAAAGGTGAAGTAATATGAACATCCTAGCTATTAACCCAGGTCACAATGGTTCTGCTGCTTTACTAGTAGATGGCGAACTAAAGTTTTATATTGAAGAGGAACGTCTATCTCGTAACAAGTATGATGGCAACCCTTTTGCAGGAATAATGGAAGCACTAAAGTATGGTGTAGACATCCTTGTTCTTGGTGGTACTTCAGAACATTTTCCACAGTTACCTTGGACAGGTGAAGATCCTTACTCTGGTTTTTTACGTAAGTTTAATCGTAACCTTCAAGTTATAAATCTAGGTCATGCACATCATTTAGGTCATGCAGCAGGAGCTTTTTATAACTCTGGTTTTGACGAAGCTGCAGCAGTTATTGTTGATGGCTCTGGCACTCACAGACAAATTGATATTAACGGTGACTATAAAAACTCAGGTTTTGAAACAGAGTCTATATATAAGTGTGACTATGAAGAGGGTATAAAAGAAGTCTTCACTTCTTATGGGGGTAACTACGATACCCAACGTGTTAGTAACGAAAACATAGAGATGGATAGTGCTATTACAGTAGTAAAGGCATACGAAGCTGTCTCAGAGTATCTTGGTTTTGGTTTTATTGAAGCAGGTAAAACTATGGGTCTTGCACCCTATGGTAAGTACGATGAAATGATTCCTAGTCTGTTTTATAATAGTAGGGGAAACAAGAATGTATTTATCCCTAATTATCCTGCAGGTGCTCACATTGATCACACTCGTCACCCTTACTTAACCTTAACAGAAAATCCTAAAGATTGGCACAAAGATCCTAGTAAGGTAACAGATGCTGCAAAGAATCTAGCTTGGGCTGTACAAGATGAGACACAAACACTTGTTGGTGATCTAATACAAAAAGCAGTTGATAAGACAGGACAAACAAACATTGTTATTGCAGGAGGTTATGGATTAAACTGTGTAGCAAACTACTACTACAAGAAACGTTTTCCTGACCTTAACATTTATGTTGATCCTATCTCTCATGATGGTGGTACATCTATTGGTCTAGCACAAATAGTCCATTACACAGAGACAAAAGAAAAAACAAAACGTCCACTAAATACTTTGTACCTTGGTCCTGAACGTAAAGAAAACTACGATCTAGAAGAATACGAAACAAAAAATGTTACTGCTGCTGATGTAGCTAAGTTAATTGCAGATAAAAACATTGTTACTTTGTTTCAAGGCAGATCAGAAGCAGGACCAAGAGCACTAGGAAATCGTTCTATACTCTATGATCCTACAGACCCTAAAGGCAAGGACACAGTAAACAAGGTTAAAGGTCGTGAATGGTTTAGACCATTTGCAGGATCAATGCTCAAGGAATACTTTGAGGAATGGTTTGATACATACGGTATGGAAGAGACACCATTCATGATGTATGCAATGGACTTCAAGACTGAGAAGCATGGTGAAGTTCCTGCTATCACGCACGTAGATGGTACATGTCGTATTCAAACTGTAACTAGAGAGCAGAACGAGTCTTACTACGATTTGATTGAAGAGTTTCGTAAGATTACTGGTGTACCTATTTTGTTTAATACAAGTTTTAACCTAGCAGGTCAGCCACTTGTAGAAACATTAGAGGATGCACTATATACAATGAAGAACTGTGATATTGAGTATCTATATTTACCTGACGTAGGTAAACTTGTTATGGTAACTTCTGAGCAAACTGAAGAAGATTCTCAAAAACCTTAGTCTTCTTTCTTAGTTTCTCTTTCGAGAACTTCTGAAGATCTTTTTCAGTAGCTACCCCATGACCAGTACGTACTAAGATTGGGGTAGCACCAATACGTTCTGCAGCTTTAAGGTCTGTAATCTTGTCACCTACAAAAAACCCTCTATCTTTAAATCTGTACTTATTATTAAATAATTCTTTTTCTGCTCTGTGAAACATACCTATATTAGGTTTAGCAAAGCAATCACATTTAAGTGAAGATTCAGAATAAAACAAACCATCAATGGAGTAGACACCTGCATTACCAAAGACTTGCATCATACGTTGATGGACAGCTTCTACTTGGTCATGTGTCTGCTCTTTTTTTATAATACCACCCTGATTGGTTAGTATAACTAGTTTATATCCTTTGAGTCTAATCATACGAATAGCTTCAAGAGATCCTGGGATAACTTCCCAATCATCAGGATCAGAGATGTAACCTTTATCTATATTAATTACACCATCTCGATCTAGACCAACAATTGACTTAGGAAATACTTTAGGCCAATCGTCAGGAACATTTTGCTGTTGAATCTGTTGTGGGTCTTGTTCTATTATATGTTTAAATCTAGACATGGTGTAATTTTAAGTATGAAGAAGATATTTGTCAATGGAGCATTTGATGTAGTGCATTCAGGACACCTTGATCTACTTGATTTTGCTAGAGGTTTAGGCACTCATCTTCTCGTAGCTATTGACACAGATAGGCGTATTGAGTATAACAAGGGAAAAGAAAGACCTTTCAATAAACTCAAGAATAGAAAACATTTAATTAGTTCGTTGAAATCTGTTACAAGTGTAGTAACGTTTGACACAGACAATGATCTTCTTGCGATTCTTCAGAGGTATAAACCAGATGTAATGGTAAAAGGTTCTGACTGGAGGGGAAAAGAAATTATAGGGGAGGAGTACTGTAAAGAGGTAGTCTTCTATGAAAGAGTCAACAAAGAGTCAAGCACCAAAATCCTTAAAAGTTTTGTTGATAGGAGACAGTTGTTATGATGAATATCATTATGGTTCTGTAAATAGAATTAGTCCTGAAGCTCCTGTTCCTATATTTGATTTACATGACACCGTTTCAAAAAAAGGAATGGCGTACAACGTACACAATAATCTTGTAAATCTAAAACTTAAAGTAGATATTATAACAGAGTACTCTGAACGTAAGCATAGGTATGTTGATATTAAAACAGGTCAACAGCTTATAAGAATAGACGAAAAGATAAAGAAACAATTCTTTGATAACGCAGAACAAATCTTAGATAACTATGCAGCAGTAATAGTTTCAGACTACAATAAAGGATTTGTTGCTGACAACGAAATAGAAGATCTTATAAAAAAGTACAAAGGTCCTATCTTTGTAGACACTAAGAAAAAAGATCTAGCCCAATTTGATGGTTGCTTTGTAAAAATAAACCAGTACGAGTACGAAGCACGAGAGTCAGATACCGAAGAACTTATAGTTACATACGGCTCAAAGAAAGTCGAGTATAAAAACAGAACCTACATTCCTCCGAAAGTAGAAACTCATGATGTGTGTGGTGCAGGTGACACCTTTCTAGCTGCCCTTGTCTATAAGTATTTAGAAAAACAAAGTATAGACGAGGCTATAAGGTTTGCAATGAATGCAGCAGCAGTTACGGTGCAACATATAGGTGTCTATGCCCCAACACTAGAGGAAATTACTAGATGAGGCTTGAAGGATTTGTAGAAAAAGGTTGGGGGTCTGAGTTTATATGGGCAACTAACGACAAATACTGTGGTAAATTTTTAAAGTTTAACAAAGGTGCAAAGTTTTCAATGCACTTCCACAAAGAAAAAGATGAGACTTGGTTTGTTATATCAGGTAAATTTAAAGTCGTATGGATTGACACAGAAAACGCAGAACATAAAGAAGTTTCTTTGTTAGAAGGAGATGTTTGGCACAATCCACCACTAGTTCCTCATCAAGTAATTTGCTTAGAAGAGGGGAGTCTAATGGAAGTCTCTACTCCTGATTCTGTAGAAGACAATTACAGAGTTGGTAAGGGTGACAGCCAAGAATGAAAATACTAGTTACTGGTCACAAAGGGTTCATTGGTCAGAACATGGTCAATGCCCTAAAAGATAAACATCAAATTTCTACGTATGAGTGGGGGAATCAATACCCAATACTAGATGGTCTTGATTGGGTAATACACTTAGGAGCAGTAAGCTCTACCACAGAAAAAGACATACGTAAGATAACAGTACAGAATATTGAGTCCTCTATATATTTGTATGAAGACTGTATAGAAAGAGGAATAAACTTTCAGTTTGCTAGTTCTGCTTCAGTCTATGGTTTAGATCCTTGTGGTTTTAAAGAGACTGCAGTCTTAAATCCCCTGAATCATTATGCTAGAAGTAAAGCTCTATTTGAGAACTACATCAAATACAGAGATGCTCCTATAATAACTCAAGTATTTAGATACTTTAACGTATACGGTGATCACGAAGATCATAAAGGAGAACAGGCAAGTCCTTATACTAAGTTTAGAAAGCAAGCAAAAGAAACTGGAAAGATAAAACTATTCAAGAACTCAGAATATTTTTACAGAGATTTTATTCACGTAGACAAGATTATAGAGTATCATCAAAAGTTTTTCTCTATAGAAAAGTCAGGTGTCTGGAACGTAGGTACAGGTTTTGAAAGAAGTTTTTACGAGGTTGCTTTAGAAATATGTAAAGAAACAGAAGCAACTATCGAGTGGATAGAGATGCCAGAAAATTTAAAGAATAGTTATCAAGACTTTACTAGGGCAGATACGGTTAAACTATGGCAGACGTTAGACTTACCACAGAAGAATTAGAAGACATGATGGATCGTGCAGCTAGGCGTGGTGCTAAAGAAGCATTGCGTTCTATTGGTTTGCTTGATGATGATGCTATAAAAGATATTATAGAGATGAGAAGTTTGTTAGAGGCGTGGAGAGATACACGTAAGTCTGTCTGGTCAACAATAGTTAAAGTAACCACTGTCGCACTGCTGACATTTATTGCAGGTGCAGTGTGGATGACAATGGGAAAGTAAGGAATAAAGTATGGCAATAAATCCAAACATAAGACCTAAAATAAGACCGAATACGTATTCTGAAAGACCTGCAACAACTGAAGCAGAAAACAGAGCTAGGACTACGGCTATGCGTATGGCTAGGGACGGTCAAAGTAGTGGTGCAGAAGAACGTGATAGAATATCTAACGCACAAAGAACTGCTGCTCAACTTGAGGCTGCTGCATCTGGTGACTATAGCTCATTGTTACAGGGAGTTGATAGGGATAGTCATCGTGATGTTATATCTAATGCAGACAGAGCACTAGCTACAGTTAGAGGTGATTATGAAAGATTAAGAAGATCTTCTGATGAGTACAAAGATCAAAGAGGTCAAGATAGATACATGCGATCTCAGATTGCAAAGTATACTGATCTAGATATAGATGCACTTTTATCAGGTCAGGGATCAACAAGTACATCAACAAGTACAAGTGTAGATACTGTTAGTACAGTTGAAAAAGATAATCTTGACAAGATAATTGCAAGTTATAATCATTACGTAGAAACAGGTGAAGACGATGGAGGAGGTTTTGTAGACTCAGAAACAGGACTTCCACCGGGGGTAGACAACGAACAAGAAGCTTTCTTATTACGTACTGGTAACTTTAAGCTAAACGTGTCTGACATGCAAAAAGTTATTGGTAATGTTAGCACTGAGTTAAAAGATCAATTGATTAAAACTTATGGTGATCTTGATAAAGCAGCTATAGATATGCTTTATGGTGCTGTAGGTTCTAACACTGACTCAAGAAATATAGGAAAACTTTTAGCTGTATCTAGGTTAAGCTCAGATGCTTTTGTTCAAGCTATGGGCGTAGCTAATACACAACTTATGACTAGAGGTGTTGTAGAAAGAGATAAAGATGGTAATCCAACTGGATATGCCGGGCAAACTGAATTAAAATTTAGTACGATATCAGGACAGCCAATTGCAACAGGAGCAGGAGGATTTAACACTGGTCTGTATCCTGCTAGACTAAGTTCAATTTGGGTTAGCCCTAAAGATATTCAAGGTATTGTAGAAGGTGACGTTTTTAACAACTACAAAGACTACTACGACACCTATAGAAAACAATTTGAATTTTTAAATGATTACGACTTTTTAAGTATGAAAAGTTTTACTGGTAAGAAGCCAGTAACAACTCCAACCACAGATACACCTACAGTTGGAGGTGGAGGTGGAGGTACACCAACTACAGGAACAGGAACAGGAACAGTAAATCCTACAAATAATTTAGATGGCACACAGGTGATAGGAACTAATGCTACTACGTACACTCCTGTTACTACAGGTACACAGCCTATGAATACTACTGCTCCTTCTTTAGGTGGGGCAAGCACAGGTACGTATCCACAAACTAACGTGACAGGAACTTTTAACACTGCTTCTCAAACTGCAAACTTGTCATCAGTACCTAATAGTGTAACAGTTAACTCAATACCTACAGGCACTACTATGGCAAACCTAACTAGCCAATCTCAAGGTGGCACTGGTGGTTTGAAAACTTATAAAAATACTTTTGGTCAATCTATTAAAGTAACTGAGGATGCACAAGGTAATGCTCTAACCTATGTTCCCCCTGGTTTTACTTCTGCTGCTGAAGGTGGACTTATGGGTTTCTCCAACGGTGGTGATGTAGCAATGGCTAGGAAGTTCTTAGGTTTTGAAGGACCTGACTCACAACTCCCTAACTTTTTACAATCAAATGCACAAGCTGCTGCACGTATGGGTAAATACAGACAGGCTATGGTTGGAATGTCTAACCCTAGAATGGGAGCTAACACAGGTATGTTTGTTCCTACTCAAGAGCAGTTCAAGCAACTGCAAGGTAATCTTGTGGGTCAAACGATGCAGCCTCAACAGGCTAACGTTCAACAAATACAACCACAAGAAGCAGACTTTATAGGACAGACTGCAGGACAATCATATGCAGTTTCTCCTTTTGCTCAAGTAGCTACGATACCTACTACATCTCAGGCAGGTATGCCTATGACTATACCTAGTAGTCAGTTCAATCCGTTTACAGCTTACAATCAAGTACAAGCAGAAACAGATAAACTGCAACCTGCTCAAGGAGCTATAGTTCCTGGATCAACAATAGATCCTGCACAACAAGCCACTACTTCTGTAAATATAGAAGCTGCACAAGGTAACGCAATAAAGATAGCAGGACCTGATCCTCGTAAACTGCAGACAGATCCTGTTAGTGGTGAGAGTGAGATAATCTCTGGCGTAGCAAATGCACAGACTGCTAAAAACTTTACTGAAGCAATAGAAGCTGCAGAAGCCACACCGACTAAACAAGCTACGGTACAGGGTCAGCTAGAACAATTGATGCAACAGTTTGAGGGTGGTAATACACCTGCTTGGGCTGCAGGTTCTATGAGAAATGCTACAGCTACTATGGCTGCTAGAGGTCTAGGTGCATCTAGCTTGGCAGGTCAAGCTATTATACAAGCTGCAATGGAAGCTGCATTACCTATAGCTCAGATGGATGCACAGGTTGTTGCACAGTTTGAAGCACAAAACTTATCTAACAGACAACAAAGATCTATACTATCTGCACAGCAACGTGCTCAGTTTTTAGGTATGGAGTTTGACCAAGCATTCCAAGCTCGTGTTCAGAACTCAGTTCGTATTGGTGAGATAGCTAACATGAACTTTACGGCTGAACAACAGATAGCTCTTGAAGATGCTCGTGCGGCCAACACTGTAAACTTAAATAATCTATCTAACAGACAGGCAGGTGTCATGGCAGAAGCTGCTGCTCTTGCTCAGTTAGATATGGCTAACTTATCCAATCGACAACAAGCTGCAGTACAGAATGCTCAGAACTTTTTGCAGATGGATATGACAAATCTGAGTAATGAACAGCAAACAGCTATGTTCACATCACAACAGAATGTACAAGCTTTGTTTACAGATCAGGCTGCACAGAATGCTGCAGCACAATTCAATGCAGCAAACGAGAATCAAACCAATCAGTTCTTTGCTTCTCTTACTTCTCAGGTTTCACAGTTCAATGCGTCACAACAGAATGCAATAGATCAGTTCAACGCAGGACAAGCTAACTCATTAAGAGAGTTTAATTCTAACTTGCAACAGCAAAGAGATTTGTTTAATGCTCAGAATGGATTAGTTGTAGCACAAGCCAATGCACAATGGAGACAGAACCTAGCTACGTTGAACACTGCAGCAATTAATGAGAGCAACATGAACTTTGCTCAGACCATGAATGCTTTGACATCTACGAATTTAGATGCAACATGGCAGAAAGAAAGAGATCTTATGAGCTATGCTTTCTCAGCAGAACAAACTGCAGGAGACAGAGCTTTGCAGATCGTGTTGGCTGATAAAGAACTAGAAGCAGTAAGAGAGAAAATTGCTAATGATGAGAAGACGGCAAAGGGTGCTCTTTGGACTAAGCTTCTCTTTAATGTATTTTAGTGAGGTTTATCTGATGAGTTCTAAAGAAAGTTATTTAAACGCAATCCACATGGCTGAAAGGATTCAAGAAGATCCTTCTATTGTTAGCAAAGATACTTCTTCTCCTGAAGGATTAGGTGGGCTGCGTAAAGTTAGAAATGAGATAGTGGACGATAACTCTGTCTTGAATCAAGTTTTAAAAGATGCTTCAAGTATGAATCTTTTAAAAGAAGAAATGAAAAACTTCAAAGAAGAGACAGTTAGTGCTGACACTTCTGCTTTAGTTATACCTGAAAATTTGTATGGTAAGAAGGGTTCTGAGAAAGGAGAGGTAGCTTCTAACTCTTACTACAACAAACCAGTTCCAAAAGGATTTACACGTAATGCAGGTGGTGCTCCTAAAGAAGCACAAGAAGCTGCAATCAAAGAGATAATAAGAGTTGGAAGAAGTCTTGAAGCAACACCTGAACAGATAGCTTATGCCCTTGCGACAGCAAGGTACGAGTCAGGATTTAATATTTATGCTGCTGCTAAATCAACTAGTGCTCTCAGTCTTGGTCAGTTTATAGACGATACAGGTGGAGCTTACGGTTTAAATAGTAGCAACAGAGAAGACCTAGGTATGCAAGCCCAAGCTTTAATTGAACATACGATGGACAATTTTGATATGGCTGAAAAGAAAGGGTATGATAAATCTTATGTCTATGCTTTACACCACGATGGTCCTAAATTAAACAAGGGTGGTTTAGCTATATCTAAGAAACATATTATGCCCTTAGTTTCACAATACCAAAAATTACTGGAGACATATAGATGATTTTTAATTCACCTATTCCAGGGCAGAGTTTAACTACTCCCCCAAGGAATGCACCTTACGAAAGACCTCCTGAGATAACAGATCCAGACGAGGCTCTAGCAGTACACTTAAAACGATTAAGTGATCCAGATGCTATTGAAGATGCAATGTATGTTCTAGAGATTGGTATTGATGTACAAACTCTAGTAGAAGGAATTACTCGTAGTGCTGTCATGGCAGGTATACACTCAATAGATGTAAGCTTGATAATCCAACCAGTGTTGCACGAGTTTATAAAACAAACTGCTGATGCACTTGATGTTGATTACAGTACTGGCTTTGAAGAAGAAGATAGAGATGAATTACGTAAGACAAGAGCTTCAGCTTTAGCTGACAAGAAGCTAGACGAAATGGGAATAGACGTACAGAAAAACGTCAAGGACGTTGACCTATCTTCTAATGAAGGTAGAGAACAAGAGATGGAAGAAGTGGTTGAAGAGATCACTACAGTAGAAAAGCCCAAGGGCTTGATGGCAAAGGACTAAGAGATGGGTTATGCACAGGGTATTCTTCTAGCCGTTCAGGACATGGAAGATCTAAGACGTTACGAGAAAGAGTCTGAGTTTGAAAGAGAGAAGTTTGAAAAAAATCTAACTGCTCGATATAGGTCAGACATACTGCCCTTTGCTCTTGAGGCTTTGAAGAAACAAAAAGCTCTTACCATTAAAGAAGCAGATTTAAAACGTGTTGCTCTTGAAAAAGGTTTCACTCGTAGAGTATCAAATGCTTTATATGATAGAGGTCAGCTAGAAGAAATGGTAGCTCTAGCTCAAGATAAAAATGTAGATCCTAAATTTGTTACTATTCTAAACTCTAGTCTTGAAAAACAATTAGATAAACGAATTAAAGATAACCCTACAGAAGCTGCTGATAAAATGGTTCAAGGTGTTCAAGCAGGTCTTTCTGTAGACGGTAATATAGACACACCTGAGAAAGAGTTAGAGTCAATAACAATGGCTAAACTTTTTGCTGCAGATGTTAGTCCAGAAGATCTTTTAGACATGACTGCACAACTGCAAGTACAAGCTCAAAGAACATACGAAGATGATCCTCTTGATATAAGAACAGAGGCTGCTGCAGAGCTAACTAGTACTGAAGCAAATAGGCTTAAGAAAGTAGCTATGGATACACTAGGTCCTCAGATGGGAGAATACTTTGACGTATCATCAGATGCTTACGGAAACAATATATATGTTTACAAACCCTCTGCTCCTGCACAAGTAAAACTTTTATTTAATAATATAGCTACCACAGTTAAAGAATTAAATAGAAGTCAGGATGTCGGAGATGTAAATGCACAAGATATAAATAATTTTGTAATAACCCAAGTTTCTGATCTGTTGAGGATGTCTCCTCCTGAACAAAGAAATAATACTATAGCTTATCTATCTGAACAGTTACCAAACTTAGTGAGTCTAGATCCTATAGCACCTCCTGCTTTTGAAAAAGTAGTTAAAAAAGAGGGAAGTGGAGAACCATTAGATGCTACAGGTGTTCAAATGAATATATCAGGGGCAGGAACTTTTGGTGAAAAAGTTAATGCTGCAACAGAATGAGTATTAAATGTCTAACTATTTAGAAAAAGTAAAAGACAAAGAGTTTATATCTTTAAAAGACGATTCAGATTTTCAAGACGATCTGATTCGTTTTTTTACTGGTGATAGGTATAACTACTCTAGAGAAGAGTTACTTGAAAAGGGTGCTGAAGGTTTAACAGAAGACTTCATAACTCACATGAGATATCAAGCTGCAAACGAAGTGACTGCTCTAAAAGATTTACAGTATGTTCAGGACAGAGAGAATGTATCTGATCAAGAGCTAGAATCTTTTGGTAACTTGATGAATGCGTTTGATCATTCAGGTGAAGTAGGAACAGGTGTGCTTGATGGAGCTAAAGATTTTATAGGTGCTATTGCTTCTTCTCCTTCTACTGCAGCTACTGTTGCAACAGGAGGTTGGGGTGTAGGTAGTAAACTTGCAGCTCGAGGTGCAACTAAAGCAGCTCAACTAGCTATACGATCACAGATAGATGATCTTATAAAGAAAGGTCTAGGAAAAAAAGCTGTTAAAGAAGCAGTACAGAAGAGTGTTCTTACAGAGGGAGCATACGGTGCAGCTAGGAGTGCTGCATTTGAAGGTGCTATAGGTACAGCCATAGGATATTCTAGGGGAGAAACCAGAGAAGAAGTAATTGAAGGATATGAGTATGATACAACAGACTTAGCACTTGACGCAGCTTTAAGTGCAACAATTGGTTCTGTAGTAGGAGGCGCAACTTCAGCCTTTGGTCAAAGAGCTAAGAACAAAGCCGCAGATGCTCTAAGTAATGTAGCTTTTAAAGAAAAGTCTGCAAAGACTAGAGCAAAGAATGCTGCAGAAAAAACAATAAAACAAAAAAGACGAAGCCCAAACTTAAAGAAAGCAACGGATCAATCCTTAGAGCTATTTAAAAATTTAGCAGTCAGAGAACAAACAGAATTATTACAAAAAACAAAACCAAAATTAAATCCTTTAGATGTAGATCTAGTTAAAAGAGGACAGACTCTTAGAAGTCAATTACTTCAAACAGGAGTAGAGGACACAGAAGTAACTCCCGGTCTATCTCTTAATACACTAAAAGGTATAACTGCTGCAACTATGGATCTTATAGACAAAGTAAAACCTAGTAAAGGTGAGAGAATAACTAGTGCTGTAGCTAGATTTATGTCTACAAATAAAAATATAAAAGAGATAGAAAAGATAAAGAAAAAGTACGGTCTTTCTTCAGAAGATTTCTCTTTAATATACCTTGCTGATTTATCAGAAGCAGGTAAAAAATTAAATGAAGCAAGTCAGATAAGTAAGAAGTTAAAGTCTGCTACACCTATGACTAAAGCACAACAACAAATTGATGATATACTTTTAAATATTAAAAAGCTTAATGACTCTCGACTCACTACTTTTAATGATAACTTTGCACAGTCAATAATAAGCAATGCTATCAAGAACAAAGGTGGTAAGGTAGGTACAGTTTTAAATATGGCTAAAGAGTTAGACTCTGCTCGTATTGCTTTTATGACATCTCAGGTTGGTACTACTGCAGCTAACGCATTTACTTCTGGGTTCAACACATTCCTTGACATATCTGATCAGTTTTGGAAAGGGTTGCTAACTGGTGAAGCAGTTCAAAGAGGGTGGACAAAAGGTGTCTTTGCTAACCTAAGAGGTATGACACTCAGTAAGGATGAAGCAATCATTCTTAAAGAGATGATGTTAAAAGAACAACCAATTGCTTACCGAAATCTTTTTCATGATGTCCAGAGAGCAGAGACAACCATTGAAAGTAACAGTATTCTTTCTCAAGCAGGTAGGTTTGTTAACACACTTAACTCAGGTGTTGATGCTATCTTTAAACAGTCAATGCTGTACGCAGGTGTTGATAGAAGACTGAGACAACAAGGTAGAACCTTTGCAGAGTTTATTGAATCTGGTCAAACTATAGAGAAAGGTTTACCACCTGGTCTCCTACAAGATGCTATAGAAGATGCACAAAGATTTACGTTCCAACAAACGTATGCAGGAGATAAGTCTGCTTATGGTAGGCTCGTTAAAGGTGTAGTTAAAGCCCACAGAGAAGCTCCGTTTATTATTTCAGGAGCACTAGGTATTCCTTTTCCTCGATACATAGCAAACCATTTAGAATACATAAACGATTACACACCTATTGGTTTAGTTACTGGTGGTCTATCAGGTTTAGAAAGCCAACTCTATAAAGGAACTAAGTACAAGACTTGGCAAGATAAAACAGCAAGACAAATTAGTGGTGCTGCAATGCTTATGGGTGGTGTATATCTTGCTGCTCAAAAACAAGGTGAGTTAGACTACGGAAGTGTTGAAACTATATCAGGTGGGACAGTGGAGACAGGACGTGTGGCAGGTCCTTTCGCAGCTCACCTTCTTTTGGGTGATTTAATATACAGATTCTTCAATGGATTGCCTATAAAAAATATGGGGGAAGATTCTTTAGAAGTTGCTCTTGGTATGGGAGATCTTGGTTTTGATTTTTCTCTTGTTAAAGATATAAAAGACTCAGTTAGAACAGGAGAGTTTACTGTAGGTTTTGAAAAGAGAGCAGGTAATATTGTATCTACTTTTACTTACCCTGCTACTATTGCAAGAGATATAAAAGCACAGCTTGATATAGAGGCAGCAGGTTCTCCTTTTACAAGACCTATTATACCAGGGGATGAAGGTAAGGTCAGTGACTTTGGGGAAAGAAACTTCCTGATGGACATTCTTCAATCAGAGTATATTGCTGCACAGTCTGCTAGATTTTTACCTGACACTGATTTTTTTCAGTATGCTGATTCGTTTAACGGTAAGAACGACATAAAGATTTACGGAGGATTTAACGAAAGAGCAACAGGTTCTATCAATCCTTTGACAAAACAAATAGGATTCAGAGAAGATCCTCCTCTAAACAAACTTCAAAAAGAAATGAATATTTTGAAGGTTGAAGAGTACGAACTAGTAAACAGTAGGACTGTTAAGAATCCGACAGTATACCACGCAGTTACTTTACGTCTATCCAAGAAAATGCCACAGCTTTTTGAGGCTTGGTCAGAGCAAGTTGTTCTTGGAACAGGAGAAGAAGGTGAGGGTAAAGGGGCAATAGTATACGGTAGCAGAACCTATGATGAACTAGGTAACGACTACAAACTAAAAGAGGTAGCTCTAAGAAAGTTTGTTCAAGAAGCTGTAGCAAATGAAGTTGCTATCGTAGAAAAAGCTTTTGAAGATTTGCTTACCAAGTCACCTCAAGCTGCTGTTGGTTTTATTAGGAATCAATATGCTTTTACTGAGCAAGAAATGATTGATAAAACTAAAATGAAAAACATCTATGATTACTCTGCACAACAACTAGCTAAAGAAGACGGATCATTCTATGCAAACGCAGGTGAGTATATAACTGATACAAGTAACGTAGCTGTAGAAGTAATTAGAAGACAAGAGATAATGTCCATTGCTAGAGCTATAGCAGATGGATCATCCAAAGCTGTTCTCTCTGAGATACGAAAAAACCCCTAGCCGAAACTAGGGGTTAAGTCTAAGACGATTTATCTTTATTTTTTTTATGATCAAGCATTAGGCAGGAGATACAGAATGCTTGATTAACGATCTCGTCTGACCGCATATACTTTCCAGATGCTAACAAACCCGACAATGCAGCACCTGCAAAGTAATCCCTACTAGGTACATCACCTGTAGGAATCTCTGATTTAAGAAACTCTTGGGCTTCTTGCTCAAGGGTTTTTTTATTTTGTCTGTTCATTTATGTTTTTCAACCCACTTCTTACGAAGACGGTCTACATACCAACTCATTTTATCAATATCTTCTAAACCATTTTTATTTTCAAATCTAAATAAATATCTTATAATATTGGTAACATGAGGAACGTACTCTGCTGAAGTATTCTCAGCCATAGCCTCAATGATTTCAATACATTCTAACTTTGAATTAGTGTAGTGAATAGGTTTGTTTACTGGGTCAGGTAATGATCCTATTGTTAAAGTATCTAACCCTGTCAGTGTATACTGTTCTTCCATTTCTTTCCTTCCTGCCAAATCTAAAAGATCTGAAACATCACATTCTCCACAAAGACCACTATCATCTAGATAGCTTCCACATATAGGACATGTCATAGCTCTACTAGTTCTGCCTCTGTGTATGGGATATGAAAGAATGTTTCACCCTTCCATATATTTTTTCCTTTGGCTTCTTTGATTCTATCATCAGTCATGAGAGTATCTTTTATTC
>VMHT01210853.1_pt1 | contig 35683 bp, 35 predicted proteins | sample 4693611 | NCBI WGS metagenome assembly VMHT01 (sample SAMN12280063, study PRJNA550983) | marine metagenome | isolation source: seawater sampled from same location over 5 years 0.02-0.2 micron viral filtrate | place: USA: collected off the coast of southern California halfway between the port... ...
AGGTTGGAAATTCAATACTGAAACACAATACCCCATCACTTTAAACACCAATGATGAGGTTGTTATACCCGCTAATGTTTTACAAATAGATCTCAACAGATTCCGTCACCCAGATGCTTTTGATACTATTAGAAAAACTCATAACGGTATTCCAAAATTATATGATTTACACGATCACACTTATAAATTTACAAACACATCTGGTGGTAAAATCTATGTTGATATAATATGGATGATAGAATTTGGTGATATACCACAGGTGTTCAGAGATTACATCACCGTGAGAGCCGCTAGGATCGCTTCTAACCGCATGGTAAACAACCCCGAGGCAGCTGAACTCATCGCACAAGATGAGGCTCAAGCAAGGGCTACAGCATTAGAGTATGACACCAACCAAGGTGACTACAATATCTTCAACAACCAAGAAGGTAGGACAAATGCTAGTACTGTTTATCGACCATATAAAGTTCTACAAAGAAGGTAATGGCAGCAATTAATCAACGTATTCCTAACTTTCTAGGGGGAGTATCACAACAGCCCGACACAATTAAATTTCCTGGACAGGTGAGAGTATGTGATAATGCTGTACCTGACGTGACTTTTGGATTAGTCAAACGTCCAGCTGGGGAGTTTGTTAAACGACTCACTAATGCTAATGACAATGGTTATTGGTATGAAATACTTAGAGATGGAGATGAGAAATATCTAGCACAAATGACAGCATTATCTAGTTATAGCGGTACCAAACCTATAAGAATTTGGAACCTTTTAACTGGTGTTGAGCAGAGTTTAACTAACGGTAACGGTGATGCTTTGTTCGATTACATGCAACAAACAGGAACAACTAAGCCTTATGCTATTCAAACCATACAAGATACTACGGTCATTACCAACCCAAAACAAACAGTTGGTACGACTGGTGTTACTCACAGCCCTCTCAACAGTGGGAACTACGCTTTTGCTAGGTTAGATACTATAGCTTATAATACTGAGTATATATTATATGCAGGTACTACACCAACACCCAATACTTACTACAGAGTTACAGCATTAAGTGTAACTAAGCAAAGTGGATCACCTTCTGGTAATACACAAACTGGTAATACATGGGATGATTCAGAAGACGATAGTAGATACGCTGGTTTAGGTCAGTTTTCATTTAGTGATTCAGCTTGTGAAAACATTGAAGGACATGTAACTGTTAACGCTGCTAGTTATGTAGAGAAACAAAGGTATAACTGGGAAGACGGTAGTACAGGTACTGTTGATAACGATGGTAATACAACTGGTACAACTTCAGGAGCTGGTGAAGATTTTATAGGATACACACAGATTTATAAGGTACGTTACACAGCACAAGTCACGCTAAAAGATGGAGGTCTTATTAAAACCACATCTGAATCAACAGCTTTAGCAAAGTCACATACTGTAACTATTGAAGGTGTTAATTACACAGTTAATGTGGATGCAGTTGAAGAAGTTGAAACTTATGAAGGTGTGGCTGGAATCTCTTTCTATAAGAGTCCCCGTAACCCAGATGAAGGTAGCCTAAGTATGGCTAAGATAGTTAAAAACCTTCACGATGGAGTATCAAATGTAAGTAACGTAACATCTGAGATTGTTGGTAGTGGTTTATATTTACATGGTACTGCAGCTCCTACGGTTAGTTTCCTTGGAGGTGCTATTAATGAAAACATGAATGTTATTGGTAATACAGCACAAGATGTTAGTAGATTACCATCTCAATGTAAACAAGGTTACATAGCTCAAATAGCTAATGATGATAACACAGACTCTGATAATTATTATGTAAAATTTATAGCAGATAATGGTTCATCAGGTAGCGGTAAATGGGAGGAATGTGTAAGACCAGACAACTTCTCGTCAGGTAGTGATCCTATGGTTAAGGGTTTGGACCCTGATACTATGCCTCATGCTTTAGTTAATAATCGTAATGGTACATTTACATTTAAAAGGTTAGATGAAACTACAGCTACTGCTGATAGTAATGATCTTTATTGGAAGTATAGAGAAGTAGGTGACGGAGAAACTAACCCTTTCCCTAGTATTAATGGTAAAGAAATACAGAAAATATTTTTCCATAGAAACAGATTAGGACTTGTTGCAGATGAACAGATTGTACTTAGTAGACCAGGCGACTATTTTAATTTATTTATTGTCTCTGCAATTACAGCAAGTGACGATAATCCTGTTGATATTACAGTATCAGATATCAAACCTGCCTTTGTTAATCATGTACTTGAGATACAGAAAGGTATGATGATGTTCAGTGATAACGGGCAATTCCTGTTATTTACTGAGTCTGATATATTTAGCCCTAAAACGGCTCGCTTAAAAAAAATAGCTAGTTATGAATGTGATGCCTCTTTACAACCTAGAGACATGGGTACATCAGTTATGTTTACTTCTAATGTATCCGCATATACTAGAGCATTTGAAGCAACTATACTTGATGATGATATCCCACCAAAAATACTAGAACAAACCAGAGTTGTACCAGAGTTTGTACCTAAAGAAGTAACACTGTCAGCTAATTCAGCTGCATTAGGTATTGTGACTTTTGGTGAAAAAAATTCATCAGAAATTTTCCATTACAAATACTTTGATGCTGGAGAACGTAGAGATCAGTCAGCTTGGTACACTTGGACTTTAACAGGTACTATGCAGTACATGTTATATAGTGCTGGTAGTTTCTATGTAGTAACCAAACAAGGTAGTGATTTTGTGTTATCCAGACATGAGTATGTAACAGATACAAATGCTACTAGCAGTTATACTGTAGGTGGTGTTGAAGCTAATGTAGGCTCACCTAAGTACACAGCTAGATGGTTTGATGTTTGTTTAGATAACATGCTTATACCAAGTACTATTACTTATACAGCTCAAACTACAACAGCTCCTGAAAAAACTGTTCTAACTTTCACTGCAAGTGCAGCTGATGGTTACACTCCTACAGGTGCTACTAATTTCTATGCAGTAGGATTGAATGGTAATCAAGCAGGATTAGTTGTTAAAGCAGATTCTGTAGGTACCAATAGTGCTACATTTAACGGGATTAATATGACTGGATGGGAGATAGCTGTAGGTTATTCTTATACAAGTATATTAGAATTACCAGATTACCATTTAGCACTTGAAGCTAATAAGTATGATGTTAATGGTTCTTTAAGGATATCTGGACTTAACTTTCAGTTAGGTGTTTCAGGTCCAATGCAGTTTCATTTAACAGCTAAAAATACTTATACTGATTCTAGTGGTACAGTCACTAAAGAATTTGATGATTATATTCAATATGAATCTGGAATGACAGCAGGTTTAGCTAATGTTGGTAAACCCCCTTCAGAATTAAATAAGTCTGTTAGAGTACCCATACAAAAAAAGAATGATAAATATAATTTACAAGTAAAAATACCCGACCCTTTTTCCACCGCTTTAATCTCAGGTAGCTGGGATGGCAATTATAACCCAAGAAGACATGTACGAAGGTAAGTATATACAACCCTGCACTCCAGAGTTAGCTCTAAGTGTGGGGTTGAACTTACGCTATGAAGATAGACGTGAGGTAGAAGAGACAACTGGATGGGCTGCAGAAGCAGTTTGTGTCCAGTCATATTATAATTCCATAAATGGAAGTTGTGTTTATTTTAAGGTTCCCAACGGCAAGGCTGCTGGAGTGGCAGGTGTCACCCCACAAAACATTATATGGATGCTTTGTACTGAGGCCAGTACAGAATACCCCCATACATTTGTGCGGGAAGCGAAACGCTGGGTAAATAGTTTACCTAATCCTTATATGTATAACATGGCTGACATGCGGAATGAGTCTCATATTAAATTACTAAAATTACTAGGCTTCACATTTATTAACTACCATGTTCATAATGGTGTACCTCTAATCGAGTTTATAAAACTATGTGTCACCCAGTCGTAGCCGCAATAGCAGTAGGAGCTGGAACAACAATAGCCACAAGACAGGAGCAGATGCGTCAGCATCGTGCCGCTGTTGATGCGGTTAATCGTTCCAATGCGATGGCTAAACAAAAGTATCTAAATGATATACAAATTTCCGCTTATAATGACCAACGTAAATTAGATGTTTTTGAACAGCAACTTGCAACAGATTCTGCTTCTAAGGCTAACTTCTACAAACAGCAGGATATTAATGCTATCGAAGCATCACGAGCAATCACAGCTGCACAACAAGAATTACAAGAAAAAATAACAGAAGCTATGTTTGAAAGCCAAACAAACTTAGCTAAATCTATTGAAGCACAAGGTACAGTTTTAGCCAGTGGTATGCCACAAGGGCAGTCTCTAATGCTTCAGCTACAACAAGCTGAGAGAGCATTTGGAATGGAACAAGCACAGATAGATGCTTCTGTATTTGATGCTACTAAATCTTATGGTATTAACAAGTTTGGTATTGATTTAGATCAGTTCACAGCTGATAATACTGCGATGAACTCTGTATCTAACTCAGCTATGTTTGCACCTACCGCTTCTTTCGGAACAATTAAACCAATTAAACAAAAAGCTCCTGAGAAACCATCAATGTTTGGTGCTATCATGTCTGGCGTAAGTGCTGGCTTTGGTTCTTATGGAGCAATTACAAAGTAATTAATTACAATGCCTTATAAAAGAAGTACACAAACCCAAGGGTTTCGTGGAAGAAAAACTTACGACCCTAGTAAAGATCTAGAAAAAAAAGCTAAGGCTTTAGATAACAAACGTATCGAAGAAGTTAAAGGCTATGAGAAAGCTGCTAATCAGCAACTCACTGAAATGCAGCGTATTGATAGTGTGTTAAAAGGTAATGATGCCTTTGAGATAAAAATGCTAGCTGAAAATAGTCAGCATTTTAAAAACGCATTAAAAGTTTCTACCGAATTTATCACTAATAAAGCGATTGAGGACGGTAGACAGAAAGGTATAGACCTACATAGAGCAGCTGAAGCTGGTGACGAGGAAGCAAAAGCAAAAGTAGATTTATCTGAAAAACAAGTTAAAGACATCGAACTTAAGATGGCTAACTTGGATGATGAGGTGACTAAGGCTTTAAACTTTGATCCTGCAAAACATAAGCTAAGTCTGGAAGAACAGATGAGAGCTGAGAACATCAGGAAACTAGGTCGTAATGTAGCTTATGGGTACCAGACAGCTGCAATGAAAGAGTCTGCTGAAGGTTATCTAGCTTGGTTTATTGATCAACCAACTAATGCTGATTCAGAACATTATAATGATGAATTTACCATACAGATAAGAGGTGAGGAAGTAGCTTTAAAAGTTAGTGAGTATAATTCATACACTAATCCTATTAAACAAAAAGCTGTTGAAGATCACTTAGAGTTTAAATATGTAATAGCTCATACTCCTGATGGGATGAAATCCCAAGTAGTTAATAAATATTTAACAAGTGATGTTGTAAAGCAAACTAATAAATATAGAGAAAATAAATTTAAAGAAAATGTCCAGACTACTGCTCAACAAGAGATACGTGATAGGTCAGTTAAATTCTACAATCTTGTAGAAGATCTTGATGTCCTAGATCGGGACGATAACCCTGAAACATTTTCAGCAAATGAACAGTTGCTGGTGAAAAGTTTTGAGAACATGTTTTCAGTAGGCTCTAATGCACATTTCAGGGCTGGAACTGGTAACGAAGGTCCAAACATAGCTAATAAAAAACAGATAATTGAAGATATAAAAGTAGCTTATGCACTTTTAGATGATGAAGGTCGGTTACTTTTTGATGATTTCCTAACGAATACTAAACTAACTATTCCTGGATTAGGTCAACAATCAATAACAGAATGGGGCAAAGGTGTTTTTGATTTAGATACTCTTCGAGCAGAAGCTTTAGAGAAATCTATTTCAACCGCTATGAAGCTTGATAAAGCAGAAAGTGATATGTTAAAAATTGAAGGTACTGATCTTAAATCAAAGTTGAATAACTCTGAAGAGGGTTATGATCAAACTCAATTTGATGCGGATGTAGCTGTATTATTTGATAAATATGGTCATACTACAGGTTGGTATTCATGGGCTGCAACAAACCTCAAAGGTTATAAACCAGAATATACTAGCTTAGGAAAGGCTAGGAAAGAAGCTGTAAACTACCAAGAGGAGTATGGTTTTATACCTCGACATTTGATTGAGCATTGGCCAGCTAATGCAAGGGAAGAGTTTAAGGATCAAATTGACGATAAGTCTTGGTTATTTACAGACCAAGCAAATGCCCAGATAAAGGATTTTAAACAAGCATATTCTGACGAGCTATCGTCTATTGCCCAGACTCTCACTATATTTAAAGGTGCTACTAACTCCTCTCTACAAAATAGAATTAAATTTGCTCAGGCAAAATTACTTCCTTTAGCTAGTAACTTAGAAACAATAGGTCACAAAGATGCAGATGGTAATGGACCTCCCCCTGGTGCTGGTAAGCTTTGGTATTTACAAGAAGCTCATAAAATTATATTAACAGAAATAAATACTTATGACATTAAAACCTCTGAGTTTTACTGGGACACTAGCAAGAACCAATTTTCAAAAGGTGTAGTCAAAAGTACCACTAAAGCATCAGAGGTAGATGAGAAATTAGTTAATCTCGCACTTTCTAAAACCGAGGCTAAGAAACTTATTACTTCAAAAAATGGGGATGTCTTAGGTACAACACTAATCAATTCACATGACACAAGTGTTTATGAACCTCTTAAAACTGGTATTACTAAACTAAACCCAAACGGTGAGATTACTGGATACCATCCATTTGTAATTGAGCTAGCTAATATGGATCCATATGATCGTACTCCATTTGAGATTATGAATCTACAGAGAAGTTTGGCAGGTATGGAACCTGTCCCTCTAGAACAATTACCTATTGGAGAACAGAAGTTACAACAACTATTAGAGCAAACATACCCTGAAGTGAGGAAACTTTTCAAAGCAGGTGATGTAAGAAGTTTTACTAGAGGTATGGATCAACTAGGTTTAGTTGAAGTTAGAGGTATGACAGATGCAATGATACAAATGACTGATGGCGAGATTGTTAGTCAAGGTGAATTACCTTTACTTTTATCAGAAATGAGTATCTCTAACGATGAGTATGAAAATAGTCCAGATGTACAGTTAAAAGTGCAAAGGTATAAAGTTAATAAAATTTTAAAACTAGCTTCTACTCAAACTAATAACAGAGCTGAAATGATTAGACGTGCAGCTGTTGGGATAAAGTTTGGTGAAGATCAAATGGATAACTGGGGTGAAGGTAGTATAGACGAGTTAGGTGATACTAATATGAATAACTTTAGTTTAAGAACCTACAATGCATATTTAACTGGTAGCAAAGATACTATTAAAGGTGACTCTTTAGGTGCTACAGTTGAGGTTGTGACTCCTACTATTGAAAACCAAATAATCAATAGACCGTTAAACACAAGAGATGTTCTAAGTATTAAACTAGAAACTCTTAAAGCTGACGAACCAGAGCAGATGATCGACAAGCCAATATCTAGGACTATACCGTGGCCTTTAGAAAACGCTGGCGAGCAGCAAGAACTTGCTAACCGAGTTTATAACCCTGCACACGCTAAGTGGAAAAAGGATATACAAATAGCAGAAAATCATTTAGAACTATTAGATTTATTTGAGGACAAAGAAGCTTTATCATCTATTTGGTGGGGAACTCGTATGAACCCACAGAGTACAGAGGCTCAGTATATGTTACGTTCTGTCTTAGGTAAGGATGTTATGAATGAAATTTATGAGCAAGCTGCAAACAATGTTGGTCGAACAAACTTCTTAGAGATTCTAACAACTTACAAATCTGATAGCAAGCTACACGGTCCGTTTGCTAAAGAAGTGGAAAGATTATTAATGGAACGACCTGAACTACAATCTGACTTCGTGGGGGTCAATAACTAATGGATGAAATTTTAACTTGGGATGACCCTGATGTACAGTCAGTGGTACAGGAAGATCCCAACTTTGATACAAATACAACAGATGCAATGGAAAGGCTTTCTACAAAAAATGTAGTAGCCTTAGAAGAAGAAGAGATGAAAAAGGCAGCTGTAGCCACTGAAGGTGGTAACGCTAATAAAGACATGGGCTTTATAGCTGACAATCCTTTACAAGCAGTCCAAGAAGTTGGTACTGCTATTGTAGGTGGTGGTGCAGATGCTGTTGACAGTGCTGGTAGTTTCCTTGATCTAGTAGGTGATACAGCTCAGACTGCGGTAAATAAGCTTTCAGGTGTACAAGATGATGTGAACAATCCATTCCACAAAGATTACCAAAAAGGTGCTTGGTGGGATATACCAGATGAGTATGTACCAGAAAACAAATCTGGTCTAGGTCAAATCACAAGAGGTCTTGTTGAGTTTGGTCTTCTAGCTTATGTCACAGGTGGGGTTGGTTCTACTGCTGGTGTTGGTAGAGGTGCGTTAGCTGCTAAATCTTTATATAAAGCACAGAGAGTAGCTGGTATGGGGAAGAGAGGTTCTAGATTAATTTCCTTTTTCCCTAAACTACCTTACGTTGCAGCTGAAGGTGCTATTGCAGATTTGATTTCTCAGAGTTCTGAGTATGGTAACATTGCTAATTTAGTAGATGAGTATGCCCCTTGGGTGCCTTTCTCATCAGCTTTAGCAGCTAAACCAGAGGATAACCCTTGGTTAGCTAGAATCAAAGCTGTTACTACAGGTGCTGGTGTTAATATACTAGGTCACTTTATTGCAGGATATGCTAAAGGTGCTTGGAAAGCTCACAGATTAAGATCTAAAGGTGTACCTGAAGTTGAAGCTAACGCTGCAGGTAACGCAGTAATTGATGAAGAAGTAGCAAAAGGGTTAGCTAGGGATGAGATAGCTCATAATGAAATGGCAGCTGTAGAAAGCAGCCAAGGTAAAGGTGTTTCTAACCGTAATTATAGATTAGAATATAATGAAAAATGGTTAGATTACTATGATTTAGATGAGTACTATCGTCTATTAGATGGTGAAGATGCTTCTAAACCTTACGTTGATAGGATTTTAAGAAACAGAGTTGGTATTGATCCTAAGCTTTATGATGCTCAATTAATGAATGATCTGGTCCTAAAAGATTTAGATGACCAAGCTAATAGATTCGGTACTAGAGAAGAAGACCCTTGGTTTGATAACTTTGGTAAAAGTTTCCGTCAGTTAGGTGAAGATGAGGTAGATGGTTTAAGGAAACCAGCACCTTTTAATGATCCTGAAAAGTTCAACTCTTCTGAGAAATCTACTTATACTCCTGATGTTGAAGACCCTATAAAACCTGATGAAAAACCTGTCAACCCACGAAGGAGGACAGCTAAACCTAAACGTAATGATGCAGCTTTATCTCAAAATATTAGAGAAGCTGATGTTAGTTTGAAAGCAGGTGATACTCCTAGTAGTCCTAGTGCTTTAGTCACTGAAGCGTCTCTAAAGAATATGAGTTTAGGTGATAAAGGTATTAGAGAATATATAGTAGAAGCTGCAGAAGCTATTGCTGATTGGGGTGTTAGACTCCAAGCAGGTATGGATTGGAAAATCCTGAAACGTGTGGCTATTGCACAGGTAGAAGAGATTTATAAAGCTATAGATGGATCTGAGGATGCAGCAAAAGCCTTGAAGGACTGGTTGAATGACCCTAAAATGAAACGGAAACGTAGCATTGATTGGGGAGAAGTTGAAGGTCCAAATGGTGAAGTGATAGATCTTGGTGTTCACGCTAAGGCTGAAGGTAAGTTAGCAATTCAAATCGTTATACATACTCTAGCAAAACAAGTATCGTCTATTGCTGCAGGTGCTGTGGATTTACCACCAGGAATTTCCAGAGCAAGACAGGTAGAGCAGATATATGATGCTATGGAAGTCTTACTTGTTGAGCATAAAAAGATAAGCTACCTATCTGGATCTAATTTATCTGCTCACAAGATCAAAATAATGGACCCTCAAGGTGTTAAGAAAGTTAATATAGAGTTAAGGAATATAGAGCAGGAAACTAAACGGTATATAGATGAGGTAAGAAAGCTAGCAATAGATGGGAAGAGTGATATGGCACATGATCTTATGGAAATGCATAGGTTATCAGGTGGTATAGTCACAACTTATTCTCATATACATGAATACTTAAATGCTTTAGTTAGAAAACGTGGGTTTTTATACGATAAAAATGTAGGAGGTTCCAAGGTAAACTCTAGGATCACTACAGAATTACGTTCTGCATATTACAATTCTATCTTAAGTAACATAAAAACACCTGTTAAAGCTAACTTTAGTACTTTAATAATAGGTATGCTTAGACCATATCAAGCATGGCTTGGTGCTAAATTAGGTGGTAATGTTGATCAAGTTGCTATTGCGGCTGCTCAAATAGATGCTATGTCTCAAGCATATGCTGAAGGTATTAAGATGTGGAAACACAACTGGGACCAAGGTATAAAGAGAGAAGCACAAAGTTATATTGGACGTTTTGATCACGAAAAAGATATAGCTAATTTTAAAGCTTTAGAACCTTATTATAAATCTCAAGCCACAGAAGGTGAGCAGTTTATGTATGGGTTCTTGAATAATGTTGTAGATTTCAACGCTTCACCTTGGATGCGATTCAGTCAAAACGCTATGGGTGCTGGTGATGCTATGGCTAGGACTATAATTGGACGTATGCAAATGCGTATGATGGCAGCTAAGGCTGGTATTGATAAAGGTATAGATGCAAATAAGCTTTCTAAATGGGCTTTAGAGAATGAGGATGGTTTCCGTAGAAATGTATTTTCAAAGAACAAACATGATATGTGGATTGTTTCTGATGATGCAGCTAGACTAGCAGGTGATGAGGCTACAATGACTAAAGCCTTACCTGAAGGTTGGAAATGGTTGGAACAGATGCAGCAGTGGCCTTTAGGTAGATTGTTCTTCCCATTTGTACGAACTGGTTATAATGCTATTAGACTTAGTTGGGCACATACAGATATGGAACGTGTGACTGGTAGATACATGGATATTATGAATTGGAAACCAGATGCGGGTGATACTATTCCTACAAAATATGGTATCAGACCTGAAGATATGGCATCTGAACAAGCTTTGATTAAAGGTCGTATAGCTACAGGTCAGATGGCAGGGCTTATGGCTGCTACTTTAGCGGCTACAGGTATGATGACTGGTGATTACCCTAGAGATAGGGAGAACCGTAAGCTTTGGGATTTGAATGGTATCAAACCAAACTCATTTAAAGTTGGTAATCTTTACATTAGTTATCAAAATATGGAGCCATTTAATACGATACTCTCGTTTGTGGCTAACGTATTTAACTCAGCTGATGTATTAGGTGAAGATCAGATGACTGAAGCTGGTGAAAAAGCTATGTGGATGTTCACTTCAATATTTGTAGAAAAATCTATGATGGCTGGAGTTGTTGATTTAGCTGATATGATTCAAGTACAAGAAGGTGGTGGTCAAAAAATAGGTAAGTTTTTTGCTCAACAAACTAGAAACCATTTCCCTTGGGCTGGAGCACTTGGTGGCTTAGGTTCTATAATGGATGCTCATAAACGTGAGACTGTTGCTTGGCATCAGAAATTCCTTGAGCGTGACCTTTTAGTTAAAAATGCTATACCACCTAAATATGATGTACTATCTAAAGACCGTTCAGGTGTACCTTATCAAGTACCTATTGGTTTATTCCCTCCTTTGTTAAGGATATTTAATGGTATAAGTCCTATTGCTGTGACTATGCCAGAAGGAGATCCTATTAAAGAAGGTTTGTTATCTATTAATTATAACCTTCCACATGAATTAACTACATATAAAGGAGTTCCTTTAAACTCTCAAGAACGCTCTAGGTTCCAATACTATATGTCTATTGGTCCTTTGAGAAAAAATCTAGAGAGAGTTATGGATAGCAGATGGCATGACAATGTAGAAGGGTTTAAGAAATCAGGTTTATTAAAGTCTGACAATATTGATGTTAAGAAAAACCGCTTCTATAGAGATGTCCATAAAGAGTTTACTTTAGCTAAAAAGATAGCTTGGGCACAGATGCAAGAAGAGTTCCCTGATCTTAACCAGAAAGTGAAAGATAGAAAGACAAAGAATAGATTATTAGAGTTAGGTAAGGTTGATTATTTATTACAAGAGTTTCCAAAATAGGCACCATTCCTATTACATTGATTATCAATGGCAGTTAAAACTAAACATACATTCCCAGCAGCTAATGGCAGTACAAATGCCTTTAGTTCGCATGGGATCGAACTGAATAACTTAGATGATCTTGATGTATATGTAACATTGTCAGGTGGGACTAGAGTATTAATGTCACGCTCAGCGTCAGACACTACTTCAACTAGCTCTCACCCACAATATAACGATACAACTGGATTATATTTCCCTCCCGTAGCGGTGGGGACACAACTTTATAACTATCAATTATCCACAGCCAATGACACCATTACGTTTAACCAGAATATACCTAATTTAGGGGTAGTTTCTGTTGAACGTAGGACCAGAGATGGCTCTGGGGAATACACTACCTTTGCTGGAGGTAGTACTCTTAGGCATACTGATTTAAACTCAGCAAATAAGGAGTCAAATTTTACAGCACAAGAGGCTAGAAACAAAGCTTTTGATCTAGAGAATAAAATATTTGGAGGTCCAGCTACTTCTACATCATTTATATCAAGTGATGAGATTGTAGATGGAACGATTGTCAATGCAGACATAAACGCAAGTGCAGCGATTGAAGGTAGCAAGCTACAAGCTTCGACTGGAAGTAATGCAGGTAGCATGTCGGCTGCTGACAAGAGTAAACTAGATGCTATTGAAGCTAACGCTACAGGAGATCAGACAAACGCAGAGATCAGGGCAGCTGTAGAAGCTGCTACAGATTCCAATGTCTTTACTGATGCTGACCATAGTAAACTAAATGCTATGGATGCTGGGGCAACTGATGATCAAACAGCTGCAGAGATAAGGGTATTAGTAGAATCTGCTACTGATTCTAATGTATTTACTGATGCTGATCATAGCAAACTAAACGCTATAGAAGCTAATGCTACTGCTGATCAAACTGCTGCTGAGATTAGAACATTAGTAGAAAGTGCTGGTGATAGCAATGTCTTTACAGATGCTGATCATTCTAAGCTTAATGCTATTGAAGCTTCAGCTACTGCAGACCAGACAGCAAGTGAAATTAAAACACTATTACAGTCTGACAAGTTAACCGCTAGTGAGATAACAACTGGTGCATTAGATGGTAGATACTATACAGAAACAGAAGTAGATGCAAACTTCTACAAATTAGGAAGTGTTGCTGAAATACAATCAGGTGAATCCTGGTCTGCAGCAGATAATAAAATTGCCACTACAGCAGCTATAGATGCTCGTATAACAGATCTAGTAGATGATGTAGGTGGTTTCGTGCCCATAGCTAATGAAACATCTTTTCCTAACGCTAACCCTGACGTTAATAACGGGGCTGGAACTCTTGTATCTATTAAGGCTCTCGCTAGTAACCTCACCTCAAATGGATCAGGAGTGGCTACGATTGCTAACGGTACTGTCGGTAACTCAACCGTCACCATTACTGGTTTAGCTAATAGCACAACATATGCTGCTACCTTTGGAATGATCGTAGAAACAACTACGACATTAAATACTTATACATTCCATAGACAAGTTCCAAAAGCTACTGAAGTAACTACGGTTGCTGGAAATGTTTCTAATGTTAATGCCGTAGCTGGAAATGTTTCTAACATTAATGCTGTAGCTAATAATTCGACAAATATCAATGCTGTAGCTGGAAATGCTTCTAATATTAATGCTGTAGCTGGAAATGCTTCTAATATTAACAATGTTGTTGCTGCTACTGCTAGTATTAACACAGCGGTAAGTAATGCGACAAATATAAATACCGTTGCAGGATCTATTTCAAATGTAAATAATGTCGGCGGTTCTATTTCAAATGTAAATAATGTTAGTTCAAATATCTCTGATGTTAATAACTTTGCTGATCTATATCAGATATCAACATCAGCACCGACTACAGATGGAGGAGGTAACTCTTTAGCAGCAGGTGATCTTTGGTTTGATTCGTCTTCTAACAAGGAGATGAGAGTACATGATGGGACTACCTTTAAAGTTGTTACTCCTAGTCAATCAGTCTTAACTGATATTTCGACTGTCTCAGGAAATATCACCTATTCAGAAGATCTTGGGTTAATTACTGGAGCACTTACAACAGGAACAGGGAATAGTCTTGAAGTTTGTGCAGATAATATAGCAAAGATACAAGCATTAGGTACTACAGCTGCAGTGGCAGATATGGCTTTACTAGCCACGACAGACTGTATAGCAGACATCAACACTTTAGGTACAGCAGATGTTGTTGCTGACTTGAATACTTTGGGTACAGCTGACGTTGTTAGTGACATGAACACGCTTGCAACGACAAGTAATGTCAATAATATGAATACTGTAGCTGGTATGACCAGTAATGTAAATACAGTAGCTGGTGTTTCATCTAATGTGACTACTGTTGCAGGTATTTCTGGTAATGTCACAAGTGTTGCGGGTATTTCATCTGAAGTTACTGCTGTAGCTGGTAAAGTGGCAGAGGTTGGGAGATTAGGTACAGCTGATGCTGTGGCTGATTTGAACACTCTAGGTACAACAGATGTTGTAAATGACATGAATACGCTGGCTACAACCAGTAATGTCAATAATATGAACACTGTTGCTGGTATTTCCAGTAATGTGTCAACGGTGGCGGGAGTCTCAAGTAATGTAACTACAGTTGCAGGTGTAGCTTCAAATGTAACTTCAGTATCTAATATAGCTTCTAATGTGACTACAGTTGCAGGAATAGCTTCTAATGTTACTACTGTAGCAAACGATGCAGCAGATATAGGTGCAGTGGCTGGTAAAGCAACAGAAATAGGTAGACTTGGTACTGCTGATGCTGTAGCTGATATGAATACTTTAGGTACTACAGCGATAGTATCTGACATGGATACACTAGCTGACATATCAGGCAACATTACAACTGTAGCTGGTATAGCATCTAACGTCACTTCTGTAGCTGGTAATGCAAGTAATATAAATAGTGCTGTATCTAATGCCTCAAACATTAACGCAGCAGCTTCAAATGCATCAAATATCAATTCAGCTGTATCTAATGCATCAAATATAAACACAGTAGCTACTAATAATGCTAACGTAACTGCAGTTGCAGGTAAAGCCACTGAAATAGGAAGGCTTGGTACAGCTGCTGCTGTAGCAGACTTAGCAATACTTGGAACTACTGATGTAGTATCTGATCTTAACACTCTTGCTACTACAGCAATAGTATCTGATATGGATACGTTGGCTGATATATCGGCTAACATTACAACTGTTGCGGATATATCAAGTAATGTAACTACAGTAGCTGGAAATAACGCAAATGTAACTACAGTTGCGGGTAATAATGCTAATATCACTGCTGTGGCTGGTAATAATTCTAATATTACTGCTGTGGCTGGTAACGCTACTAATATTAATGCTGTAGTTAGTAATGCTACAAACATCAACGCTGTAGCTGCTGACGCAACAGATATAGGTGCTGTAGCAGCTAAGGCAACAGAGATAGGACGGTTAGGAACAGCTGCTGCTGTAGCTGATTTAGCTATTCTAGGTACCGCTGACGTTGTAGCTGATCTCAACACTCTTGGGACAGCGGCTATTGTAGAGGATCTAAACATATTAGGTACAGCAGATGCTGTAGCTGACATGAACACACTGGCTACGTCCAGTAATGTTACTAATATGAATACGGTTGCTGGTAATATAACGAATGTTAATAATGTTGGTGGGAGTATAGCAAATGTTAATACAGTAGCTGGATCTATTGCAGATGTAAATCGTTATGCAAATGAATATAAGATAGCCACTAGCCCTCCTAGTAGTCCTTCAGAAGGTGATCTTTGGTATGACGATACTAATAATCTATTAAAATACTATAATGGTAGTGCTTGGGAAAGTATATCTTCTGGTGGTATAACAAGTGTATCTGCTGATACCTCACCTGTATTAGGTGGGCATCTAAATGCTAACAGTAAGAACATCACAGGTGGTGGTACATTTACCGCAACAACCTTCTCAGGTGATCTGAACGGTACAATTAATACCGCAACTACAGCAACAACTCAAGCAGCTTCAAATAATAGTACTAAAGTTGCTACTACTGCTTATGTTGATACGGCTGTGTCTAATGTAGTGGACTCAGCACCAAGTGCTTTGAATACACTCAATGAATTAGCTGCTGCTTTAGGAGATGATGCTAATTATGCTGCTACTACAGCTACTACTATAGGTACTAAGTTACCTAAAGCTGGTGGTGAGATGACTGGTAATATAACATTCTCAGGATCTCAAACAGTTGACGGTAGAGATTTATCAGTTGATGGTTCAAAATTAGATGGAATAGCTAGTTCTGCTAATAACTATACACACCCTAATCATAGCGGAGAAGTGACATCTTCTTCTGATGGGGCTACAACTATTACAGATAACGTAGTTGATGAAGCTAATTTAAAGATCAGTAATACTGGATCTAATGGACAATATCTACAGAAACAGTCTGGTAATACAGGTGGTCTTACATGGGCTAGTGTTACAACCTACTCAGTAGGAGACGGTGGTTTAACACAGAATAACTTTACTAATACTTTAAAAAGCAAGTTAGATGCTATAGAGGCTTCAGCAACTGCTGACCAAACCGATGCAGAAATAAGAGCAGCGGTAGAGGCAGCTACTGATTCAAATGTGTTCACTGATGCAGACCATAGTAAATTAAATGGTGTTGCAGCTAGTGCGAATAATTACTCTTTACCTACTGCATCGTCTAGCACTTTAGGTGGAATTAAAGTTGGTACAAACCTTAGTATCAGTAATGGAGTTTTAAGTTCAACCGATACAAACACGACTTATTCAGTTGGAGATGGCGGTTTAAGCCAAAATAACTTTACTAATACTTTAAAGAGTAAGTTAGATGGTATTGAAGCTTCAGCTACAGGTGATCAGACTGCTGCAGAAATCAGATCGCTTGTTAATTCAGCTTCTGATAGTAATGTTTTCACTGACACTCTTCTCTCAAAGCTAAACGCTATTGAGGCGAGTGCTACTGCTGATCAAACAGCTAGTGAAATTATAGCTCTAATAGCTGGACAAACTATTGCTCCTAACGTAATTACAACAACTAACTTAACCTTAGACTTCGGAACAATTTAATGGCAAAATTATTAAAACTAAGACGTGGAACTACGTCACAACACAGTAGCTTCACTGGAGCCGAAGGAGAAGTTACTGTAGATACCGATAAGGAAACCCTTGTCGTACATGACGGCTCGACAGCAGGAGGTCATCCTGTAGCAGCTGAAGATATGGCTAATGTTTCTAGTGCTTCTATTGTAGGAAGACTAGGAACAGGATCAATTGTAAAAGCTAAATTAGAAGCAGATATTATTGATGGAACTAAGTTAGCTGATGACGCTTGTAACTCAGAACATTATACAAATGGAAGTATAGATCATGCTCACCTATCTAGTGATTGCATACAAAGTGATAATATAGCTGATGATCAAGTCAACTCAGAGCATATAGCCGCTGGAGCAGTCGATTTAGAGCATATGTCTTCTCAATCCGTTGATGAAGATAACTTAAAAATATCTAACGCTGGTAGTAATGGTCAATACCTACAGAAACAATCTGGTAATACAGGTGGTTTAACATGGGCTACTGTTGATCTAACAACTTTAAGTGCATCTAACCTGACTTCAGGAACAGTTGCAGCAGCTAGATTAGATACAGCTACAACTCAAAGTGCTGGTAATAACTCTACAAAGATTGCTACTACAGCTTATGCAGATACAGCAGTATCAAACTTAGTAGATAGTTCACCTGCAGCTCTGAATACTCTTAACGAGTTAGCAGCAGCTATTGGTGATGATGCAAACTTCTCAACAACAATTACAAACTCTCTTGCTGGTAAGTTAGCTACTAATGGCAATGGTTCGTCTGTAACAAACTTAAACGCAAGTGCTCTTTCTTCTGGTACTATACCAGACGCTAGATTTCCTTCTACACTCCCAGCAGTAAGTGGAGCAAACTTAACTGGTATTGAATCGTTTGTAACAGGTATGATTCTGCTTTGGTCTGGTTCTTCGGGATCAATCCCTTCAGGATTTGTACTATGTAATGGTTCAAACAGCACTCCTGACTTAAGAGGTAGATTTGTTGTTGGTCATCATAATACTGACGGAGATTATGATGTAGATGATACAGGTGGATCTAAAACACGAACTTTGAGTACAAGTAACTTATCAGCTCATACTCACGGTGGAGGTAGTCATACCCACTCAGGTGGAAGCCATACTCACAGTGCAAGTTCCCATACTCACTCTATTGGAGCACATGATCATAACGTAGGTAATCATAGTCATAGTGTTGGTAATCACTCGCATAACGTAAATAACCATACACATAGTACGCCGAATCATAACCACAATATGAATTCGCATACCCACAGTACTAATAATACTGGCAACCATAGTCATGGTATTACTGTTGCAGGTGGTTATGATGGATCTAACTATCCAAATGCTCATAGTTATAGAAATAGAAACTATAGTAACTGGGATAATAACTCGTACAACACTGCCAGTGCTGGTGGGCATAGCCATAACACAAACTCTGGTACATCTAATACTAACGCTAGTGGATCTGGTAACACAGGAAACTCAGCACCTACAACTAATAATACTGGCCCTGGAAACACAGGTAACGCAACTGCTACTACAAGTGAGCAAGGTGCTTACAACACAGGTAGTGCTGGTGGTAATACAGGAGCTGGTTCTGCAACTACAGGGAGTGGTTCTGCAACTACAGGTTCTACAGGTTCTGGTGCTTCGTTTGATATTAGGCCACCTTACTATGCATTATGCTACATAATGAAGACTTGATTAAGTGGTCAAGTCAGTTAGGACAAGACAGTGGACAGATACATACAACTTTTAAACTTATTAAGACTATATACTGTACTAATCTAGAAATGGTTAGTACAGTTGTAGATAACTTGGAAAGACTGAAGCAGGATTCTTTTAATCGTATTAAAGTACCTAAATTTAGTTATACAAGAGAAGGAATGATCGTAATACAAGAAATTGAGTTTATCAAGGGATGTAATATTGCATGTTATCCTAAGAAATATTGGGATATCATTCACGAAGACATTGTTCTAAGGGATGATGACTGGACATTTGCAGACTTTAACCATTCAAATTTTATAGTTCCATACAAAGAAAATACAATCTATGCTGTTGACTTATCTAGTTATGGTTTTCATCCAGACAGATACCAGCGTAATAGCCAATGGATTCATCACCAAAAATTTAACCACTTATGAAAAATTTATTTAAAAAAACCTATCCAACATTTAAAGATCAGATTTGGATTATCGATAATCAGCTGACACCTGAGCTGTGTAGGCATATGATCGGTAAGTTTGAACACGATATTGAAAATCAAAATGAAGGTACAACAGGTATGGGTAGAGCACCTTTAGTAAAGCAGTCTGAAGATTTAATGGTTAGTCGTCTTGAACACTGGCGACCTGAAGATAAGCAGTTACAAGAATCTTTAGGCCGAGCTTTGGTTAATTACCAGAATCGGATGATTAAGCTATGTAAACATTATCCTATACAAAAATTAGAAGATACTGGGTATCAGATACAACGTACTGTTCCTGGTGGTTTCTATACGTGGCATACAGATGCTGCTGATACTCGTGAGCTTACCTTTATTTGGTATTTTAATGATATTAAACACGGTGGTTATACTGAATTTGTCGATGGTACTAGAGTACAGCCTAAAGCTGGTAGAATGGTTATATTCCCTGCAACATCAGCTTTTGTTCATAGAGGTGTTGCACCCGAGTCCGAAATAAAATATTTATGTACTGGTTGGCTTTATAGAGGTTTTACTGGGGATCCTAAAATCCCTGGAGAATGGAAAGAACATTGGCGACCTATAGAGGAAGAGATTGATCACAATAGAGATGGAGCATGTGCTGATCCACTACCACTACAAGAAAGTGAAGACTTTGAAGAAAACTTAACTCTACAATAAAACATGGCAATTACAAACACATGGAGTATTGATGATTTAGTGAGGGGATCAGGCGATAAAGTCGCCAAAGTCCATTATAAACTTACTGTTTCAGACGGTACGAATATAGAAACATCATTAGGTATTCTTGATACAGACGGAGATCTAACTATACCATTTGCTGACCTTACAAAAGCTAATGTGCTTAAATGGGTTGCAGATGGTTTAGGTTCAGATAACATAGCTGCTTTAGAATCCAAACTTGCTGGTGATCTATCCATTAAAACTGGTGTCCCTTGGACATCGTAAAACTTATTCTTTTTAAAAATCAATGAAACTTTTACTACTTGCATTAACACTATTTTCTGTTACCTCTGTTTATGCCCATCCTCAAATGGAATTACATCAGCATGATGCTGAAGAGGAAATAGTTCTGGAAGTTGATCACCACGAATAATTGAAACTACCTTCAGTTAATTTGCCCGAAGGTTTTGGTTTACCTAAAGGTTTACTTATACCACAGGCAGAACTGAAGCCTCCTAACGCACATATACCTGCTTTTCCAGCTATAGTTGTACCTCCTACAGATTTACGACCACCACAGGGGGTTGAACCTGAGTCTACAGGACAAGTCCAACCACCTAAACTGAATATTCCTGTATTGGACATACAGATGCCAATACCTGAGACAGCTGTGGTTGTTACAGCAGTTACTACAGCAGTAGTGGCAGTTGCTACAACTAGCGTTACTCAGTCTTTATTTGAACCAATCAAAAAGAAGGTACAGAAATTCCTACAAGGTAAAATTAATAAATGGAAGGAAAACAGGAAGAAAAAAAAGGACTCCTCGGAAAGCTCAAAGACGCAGCAGAGGATCAAGAACACCAAATCCAAATCTTAGGTACATTTGTCCGTCTGGGAGTTGTGGTTTGGAGTGGTTTTATTATTACGATGAACTACGTAGAATTACCTATGATAAAGAAAGCTGGCAATAGCGATATCACGTTCGTTGCTTCGGTATTTACTGGAGCACTTGCAACTTTTGGTTTATCTACTGGTAACAATAACAAGGACAAAGGAACAGTAAATTGCCCTATGGTTAAGAAAAAAGACGAATGAAAAAATTATGTTTATTTCTCATACTGATGGCACCTACGGTAGCGAGAGCAGAATTAGTAACCCCAAATTTCACACAGGGTTCTATGCAATCGACCACGACCACCACACAAACAATTACCGAGACTATCGACCACGAACTGTTTGGAGGAGCTTACTCTAAATGGACTGGCGAAAATATAACCCCTTCAGCAGATGTTTCTGGAAGTGGGACCACATTCTCGGTGACAGCAGCTGGAGATCCTTTCACTCTGGAGATAACAACCAGAGCAGCAGGAGCTGTAGTAGAGACAATAGACATAGACAGAAGTATCACAACAAACGCTACTACTACGTCCTTATCAGTCTTCTCACAGTAGGAAGCCCCTCACTAGCTAGCGAGCCAGAGGTACAAAACACATCAAATCCAGTTGCAGCTGCGACAGGTAATGTAACCAATCAGGCGGTGCAATTCCAGAATAATGGAGCACCGTCTAGGCAGCATTACGGTCCTAATATAAGTTGTAACGGTTCTACTATGACGTTTAGCCCATTTTATATGGGTAATAATACACAGCCACATGACCCTGAAGCTTATGTAGAGAATGAGAACTATGGTTTTCAAATTAACTTTATGGTACCTTTAGATAAGAGTGGGTTAAAACAGTGTAGACGCATAGCAGCAAGACAAGAAGAAAAGATGCGATTAGATTATGAGTTAGTACGAGCACTTAAATGTGCTGAGTTACAGCAGAAAGGTTTTATGATTCATCCTAAATCCCCTTTCTATACTATGTGTTCTGACATTGTATCTATCGCTTCTTATATTAAACAAAACACTCCACCCAAGGAAACGAAACCTTGGTATAAACCTTTTTAAATATGACCTACGGAAGTAAAAGTGCTAGAGAACTTCTAGCCGAAAAAGCTAAAGCTAAAAAATCCACTAAGAAAACTACTAAAAAATGATCGTACTAATTAAGCCTATCCTTTTCGCCTTTTTGAAGTCCAAAGCAGTTAAACAACTTGTTGTTGATTTGCTAGAAGGCTTGGCAAAATCCACAGACAACACACTTGATGATCAAGCTGTGGCACTTGTAAAGAAGAATTTATTACCTAAATAATGACTAAAGCTAGAGCAACTGAGGCTCAATTCAATGAGCTGCACAGTTTAATTACTAAAGAGTTTTTAGAGAGAATTAAAGCTGGTGAAGCCACTACTGCAGACCTTAAAGCGGCAGCTGATTGGCTGTATAAGAATGATATCACAGGTATAGCGTTGGATGGATCTCCTCTTGGTGCCCTAGCTGACCTCATGCCAAAGGTTGATTTTGATGCAGTACAACGAGCAGTAACACGCTAATGGCCCCTAAGAAACTCCCGCTTTCTAAACTCAAGAAGAGTGCCCGTAACTACCGTAAGAATCCTTTGTCTCGGAAGAAAAAGAACGCAGCACAAAGGCAACGAAATAAGCTCAAGATCAATAAAAAATACCGTGCTGAACTGAATAGAGCTAGGCGTAAAGCTAAAGCTTACGGGAAAGGCGGTAAAGATTTCTCACATACTAAATCAGGAAAATTAGTTAGAGAAAACGCATCTAAAAACCGAGCAAGAAATCGTGGTAAAAAATGACACCAGTTCTTCCTAACGCAAACCATTACACATACAATTTACTAGCTATGACTTCATCTGAGGCAAATCGACTCTGGAGAAAAGCTATCAAAGAGGCAAACAATTATGAATGTATTTATTGTGGAAAATTCCATAACGAGAATGATCTTACCATTGATCATGTACAGCCCAGATGTATGGGAGGTTGTTCCCATACTAGGAACTGTGTTCCCGCTTGTGTATCGTGTAATCAAAGCAAAGGAAGTCAAAACTGGCTAACATGGTTCAGGGATAACTTCCCACCAAACCAACTTAGAGAGTCACTGATCCTTAATTGGATACAATGACCCTGTAAGGTACCTACAAGCCCCTGCAAGGGGGTTTAAACCTATTTTATATACAAACTATGGGATGGAAAAAAGAAAAGCCTGTACCCCCTCTTCCACCAGTACCCACAAACATGGGTTACAATGTAGACTATGAGGAGTTAGACAAGTTTCTAATAGATAAAGAAAAGTTCAGTCCAGATGCTTATCAAGTAAAGTCAACAAAAAAAGACGGTACTACTCATTTAGGTCAATGGACTATTGGGTATGGTAATGAGTTTTATGAAGATGGCTCAAGGGTTAGAAAAGGAGACACAATTAATGAAGCTAAGGCACATAAATTAATGAGGTTTGCTGTTAATCAAGGAATAGAGCAGTTAGAAAAAGAACCTACTTACCAGAAGATGAATATAAACCAGAAAACTGGAATGGCATCTTTTGCTTATAACCTTGGTCCTTATTTTATGGAATCCGTTGATTATCCTAATCTACAGAAAGCTGTGAGGAGTGGTGATGTAAATGATATACATAGAATGATGCGTAAATTCGTTTACTCAGATGGTCAGTACATGGAAGGTCTTAGGATCAGACGTGAGGATGAAATAAATCTAATGAATACGCCACTTAGTTCTGACGATAGTAGGTATGATTAATGCCTAGAAAGAAAAAAGAAGAGCCTTTAGCGGTGCAGCTGCAAAAAGATTTCCGTCTATTCCTAACGGGTATATGGACACACTTAGCTCTACCTGCACCTACTAGAGCACAGCTCTGTATAGCAGAATATTTACAACATGGACCCAAGAGACTCCAAATTCAAGCTTTTCGAGGTGTTGGTAAATCTTGGATTACTGCAGCTTTTGTTCTTTGGACGTTATATAACGATACAAATAAGAAGATCATGGTTGTATCGGCTTCTAAGGATAGAGCAGATTCATTCTCAATCTTCTGCCAAAGATTAATTTTGGAAGTCCCCTGGATGTCACACCTCAAACCTAAGAATGATGACCAGAGATGGTCCAGAGTTAGCTTTGATGTGGGTCCAGCTGCACCTCACCAAGCACCTAGCGTTAAATCAGTTGGTATTACAGGACAATTAACTGGATCTCGTGCCGATTTAATGGTATTAGACGATGTAGAGGTGCCTAATAACAGTATGACCGAACTACAACGTGAAAAACTTCTTCAACTTGTTACTGAGTGCGAGTCTATTCTTACTCCTAAACCTGATTCTCGTATCATGTTCCTTGGAACTCCTCAGACTACTTTCACCGTCTATAACAAACTCAGGGAACGAGCTTATAAACCTTTTGTATGGCCAGCTAGATACCCTCGAAAGGTGGCTATGTATGATGGTTTACTCGCACCACAACTAGAACAAGACTTAGAAAATGAAAAAGATCTCACTTGGAATCCAACGGATACAAGATTTAAGGAGGACGATCTGCTGGAACGTGAATCTGCTATGGGTCGTAGCAACTTTATGTTACAGTTTATGTTGGACACTTCTCTCTCTGATGCAGAAAAGTTTCCTCTTAAATTTGCCGATCTCATCATTAATCCAGTCAACCCCGAAACAGCCCCAGAAAACATTATCTGGTGCTCAAGTAAAGACAACATAGTTAAAGACTTACCTTGTGTAGGGCTTCCTGGTGATTATTATTACAGCCCTATGCAGGTTCAAGGAGAATGGCAACCATATAGTGAAACTATCTGCAGCGTAGACCCCTCTGGAAGGGGGTCAGATGAGACTGTAGCGTGTTATATCTCCCAGTTGAATGGGATAATGTATTTACATGAAATCTACGCCTCTACAGACGGTTATTCAGACAGTACTTTATTAGCCATACTTGCTAGATGTAATAAATATAAAGCATCAACCTTATTAATAGAATCTAACTTTGGTGATGGCATGATATCCGAGTTATTTAGAAAACATGCCATTAACAAACACGTACCAATTAACATAGAGGAAACAAGAGCTAATGTCAGGAAAGAAGATCGTATTATTGACAGCCTCGAGCCTGTTTTTAATCAGCACAGGTTGGTTATTGATCCCAGAGTTATTAAATGGGATTATGATTCGGGGTCTGAAAGACCAACTGAAACTAGATTCCAATATATGCTTGGATACCAAATCTCAAGAATGTGTAGGGAAAAAGGGGCCGTTAAACACGACGACAGGATCGATGCCCTTGCCCAAGGTGTCAAATGGTTTACTGATGCCCTCTCCATCTCAGCTGATTCCGTAAAACTAGATAGACAAAAACAAGAGTGGCAAGACCACCTTCAAGCTTGGATGGATGACCCTCAATCTGAAGCTAATTACCTAGCAATGGGGATGGATTTTAAACAAAGACAACAAGCTAGAGGCACAGCTAAAAACGGTGTCCCTACCTGGGTTTAGTCTAACCACCCCCTAATACACGGAGAAGTGGTGCTCTTCGTGTGTGGAAACAGCGGTCAAAGGGAAGGAGAATAAGACACAATCTTTACTTCTTCCCCCCTAACTATCATGTTTGCGAAGCCATGATCCGTAAATTATTATTACTCTTACTACTATTAAGGATAATAGGTCCAGTAGGAGGTATTACATACCTATACATAAAGAACAATGTTAATGAGAGAGAAAATCCTCAAAGCCTTATTAGCCCACGCTCAAGGGGATTTACAGAAGCATCTAGCTAATATAGAAGTTATTATGAATAACCCCGTAGGAGTAGCTGATCACCCCAGTATTATTGATTCTATTGAAGCTGAACTGCATATGGCAGCTAAGTATGAAGAGCAGCTTAACCTGATTAATAAGTATCTCAAGGGGTCTTAAATTTTGACATAATTTTCCGTAACCATATAATCGGTCCCTCATTTTTCCAATCCCCCCAGCCCCCCTTTCGATTTTATAGGTATTTTTACTTATATTGACAAGCTCAGTATTATACCTTTTTTATGATTTGGTGTCAATAAGTATTTTTACTCATTTTTACAGGGCAGTTAAAACATCATCTCCCGAGTTTGCTGAGTATTTATACCTAACGACAACCCGTGAGGTGCCGATAGGTATTTATACGGAGCATTGCGGGGTAGACGTAGGTATTTATACGGAGCGATACGGGGTAGACGTAAGTATAATTACCCAGGGAGAGGCCATCTGTAATTGGTATATCTATATATAACCAAAACCCCTTTTTACGTTGAGTATTTTTACTCATTCACAGATGGTCCGATTCAATGTAGGTTTAAAAAGTACAAATGAAATTTAATTTATGGTTCAAATGAAATGTTTTGGTTTACTGACAATTATTGACACTCGATTTGATTTGAGGCAATAATAAAAACAGTTAAGCGAGGCTTTCAACCAACAACTAAAAACAAGTACTCAGGACCTACCCTTAGAAGGTAGGAGCAGCACCAACTAGCAGTGTGCGTTACCATAAAAGCGACCCAAGGGCCACTCGAAAGGTGGAACTGCGACAGCTTCAATGGGATGAGTATGAATACCCAGGTCGGTGGGTAGTGAACATGGGTGGTGTGCAAAGACCTCAGCACTAAGTACGCATACAAAGGCGTACAATTAATTAATGAGTAAATATACTTATCAATCAAATCATCAACCGACCTTGACGATGTGTAAGTATAAATACTCAAGTGAACTATCAATAACCATAGTTCATGTGTACTATGAGGGCCAACTCTCCTCTGACTTGGGAACAAGTGAAGATGTGTACACGTGGACTATTTCATGGAGAGCAAAGCATGAAAGCCTAGCACCTATCAGGTAACTAAGATTAGGTAATGTGGGTGCAACTCCTACTCTCTCCAAACACACAACATATAGGTGACACTTTCCACTAACTCATGAGCTACTCTCAATTAAGTGAGAACGCTCGGCACATTGTCGCTAAGTTCGCTCTTGCTACATCATTGGAGGTAGCTCAAGGGTGTGCTTGGTACTCAGTGGCCTACGATACAGCTATCAACATGGCTGAGAAGTATGGCCTGAGTGCTGATACATGTGCGGGTGTTATCGCTGCCCTCTCACCTAATAACAGGTGGGAGCGTAACATCATAGACGCTGAGAACATCATCAAGGCATGGAGACATGGCGATGACGATGACGTGCTAGCTGTCAAATGCTGCACGTACCATAAGATGAAAGAGAAAGCACTCAAGATTCTTAACTCAGCGAAACCTATTGATGAAATACTGAACGGTCCCAAGATCGTTGAGTTCTACCATTGCATCACATCACATGACAATGATGTGTGTATTGATGGCCATGCCTACAGTGTATGGTTTGGAGTACGCTTAACCATGAAACAGGTGCCAAACATAGGCATCAAGCTCAGGGCTAAGATCAAGCAGGACTATCGGGATGCTACCTTGTTTATCAATGAGGAACTGAACGAGAAGTACAAAGCGAGTGACATCCAAGCTATCACATGGGTTACACACAAGAGGATCTACAATGTATAAGCAACTGACCTTCATGCCTACCTTAAATGGTAGTGTTATGACCAACAAGGCTGCTCTCCATGATCCAGCCGTACTAGCCTTTCTCACTGATCTACATGACAGAAACTACAAGGACATCAGACACCCATCAGGACACTGGAACATCACCGACTATGACTAACTCACAACCTATGCCTGAAGATGTATGGCAAGCCATTCTAAGACTAGAGGCTAAGCGTTTACGTCAGGGAATCATTGAAAAGCCTGGGGTACCAGTGGATCTCATTGATGACGATGATGATTACGATGATGAACCATCTGATCAGGATATGATGAGTGCCTTCGGTACTAAATGGCACGATGCCTTATGAGTACTATGAAGGTACTGGTAGCATGTGAGAGCAGCGGCACAGTGCGTGATGCTTTCATTAAGCATGGCATTGATGCTGTTAGCTGTGACATACTACCTAGTATGACAGCGGGGCCACACATTCAAGGTGATGTGCTTGGCCTGTTAGATATGGGATGGACTCATCTCATTGCTCATCCACCTTGCACCCACATAGCAGTCAGCGGGGCTAGACACTTCGCAGCTAAGATTGCAGATGGTAGACAACAGAAGGCACTGGAATTTGTCGAGACATTATGGGACTCACCAATCCCACACATATGTATTGAGAATCCTGTCTCTGTTATCTCAACTAAGACAAAGCTAGGTAAATGTACTCAGGTTATCCAACCTTACCAATTCGGGCATCCTGAGAGTAAGCGAACATGCTTATGGCTCAAGAATCTCCCTAAGCTGGTACCAACAGACATCTTACCTAAGCCTGAGTGTGGGTACTGGGATAATCAAACACCCAGTGGGCAGAATAAGCTCGGCCCATCTAAGGATAGATGGCAGCTACGTAGCAAAACATACCAAGGCATAGCGGAGGCTATGGTCACACGTTGGGGACTTGGTATGATTCCACCATCATAAGCCACTATCATTCGGCTTTCACTACCTATGACCAGCTTCATTGTATGGATATGTATAGTAGTATTACTGTACATCTTCCTTAAAAACATTCACCAAAACTATTGATTATGCAACCAGCAAGACGCACCTCTCAGTGGGTTAAGACAGTTGATGTCCTTAGCCTCATTGACGGGGTAGTACACGTTACTACTAAGACAGGCATGGAGTACATCTACCGAGGTGTATCAAGACGTGCCATCATCAACCTATGCTTAAATGACCGCATGAGCTTAGGCTTCTGGGTTAATACTAATTGTATTGCCCCTGAGCGTACATCAACTGTAAAACTAGGGAGGTTTAGCTATGTCTGAGCCATACACAGGGTCATACACAGAGGACACACGTGTTCTCTTCTTTGACAAATCAGTTGAGCCTACCTTAATGGAGAAGTGTATCAACTATGACAAGGAGGGGGCTGAGTTATCAGTCACTATCCCTGACAACGGTGAAACAATAGATCAAGCCTTAGCTGATCTAGGTATCACTGACCTTCGAGATAACTATCTCTACTCACACTACAACGTGGATTCTAATGTCCCAGAAAACTTGCAGGAAGTGTGATACACTTAAAAACCTGGAGGATTTCCCTCTATTCTCAACAGTAGGGGCTGGTAGGAAAAACACTTGTAAGACCTGCTCTAATCAACTCGCAACTGTTAGGGCTAGGCTACGCAAGGACAACCCACCTCCTCCTCCAGGAAATTGTCCAGCCTGTAATAGGCTGACCTCTCGGTGGGTGTTAGACCACTGCCACCACACCGACCAATTCAGGGGCTACATCTGCAACAGTTGTAACCTTGGGTTTGGTAAATTCAATGACGATCCTGATTTGATGCACCAAGCCCTAAACTATCTGACCAAAACACCATCATCACGCACCCATCATGCTTAAATTCGAGACAACCCACGAGTACTACATCAAAGACCCTAGCATGTACTACTGTGCTGAACACGATGTTCTCTGTCTATCAGAGGACTATGAGGACAGCATCCGACTCACTGGGGTCACTGAGCAAACCATTATCAAATTCGTAAGTGGACTCTTCAAACATAACGCCGAACTGGCAGCATCACTCAAGAAGGAAATTGGGTTGCAGGACATTACGCCCACAAGCCTTGCGTCAAAGCAAAGCAAGACTAAAAGCTCTACTAAGGCAGCTTAATGCTAGAGACAGACCTATTCACCATGCCTCAAAAGAGGATACTTAGTGCTATCAAGTATGAGTTCCTTAAGATGAACGCTGCTGAAGAGGGGATGGCACCACTCAGTGAGGAAGTTTACTCTTCCTTACCTGAGTATGAGGATCACCCTTCTGAGTACTATGACAAGCTGCTAAACGAATGAACACACCGCTAATAGCTTTAGCTATTGTTTACGGTTTCCTAACCCCTATAGCCATACTTAGCTATGGCTTAAGGAACAAACCTGCACCACACAATCGTAACTGGAGGATTCTATCAGATGGCAAGACAAGACCCCTTCCCAAACAGGTGGAGGGAAGTGTACGCATGGGACGCTACGGATGAGATAACACAATTCAATAGCGAGATGTGTTTAGGTGCCGCTGATAACTGGAATCTACCAGAATCACACGTAGCTATTGTCCGAGCGTACCTAAAAAATGGTACGATTAAGGAACGTGCTTACAAACTTCCTGGACATGCCCATAGATGGATGAGAGCCTTGCTTAGAAACAAGGAAGACTTCACCATTATGACCTATGACCAACTACAAGACACATTACCACAAGATGCCTTTGATTAATGTACACGACCTAGCACAATTACTTGACCGCCAAGGTTATTATATAGATGATGAGGACGGTGAGGTAGTACTCAACTATGATCCAGATGAATCTAATGTTGATAACCTACTCATTGTACTCGCAGCTGTTGGAGCCTTGCAAGTAAAGAATAAGACACTTGAGAATGAACTTGGTTTCTATCTCCCACACTGGAAATGCTACAACAATATGGAATCATATTGTGAAGACTTTCCTAACTACCCCGCATGTAAAACCTATGACCTATGACCTAACACAACAACAGATTGAAGCTCTAGATGAGCACGATTACACAATGCTTTTGGCTTATGGCGACACCCTCACAGATCAACCAACAATTTCTATTGGAACAGGAGGCGATCTCTTGTGGGAAACAGAGGCTGAAAGATTCGATAGAGAAGTTGGAGAGCAAGTCGTACAGTTCGGCAAGCGTGTACGGAGTACCATCAATAACGGCAGCCTTACCGATTCTTATCTCTTATGTGGAGGAGCACTTCTGGAAGCTGACTAAAGGACAGGCTGGTAAATACTACAAGCCTATAGCTGATAACATCATTGACCTAGAACCATTAGCAATCGCCACCATCATCCTGAAGATTACGTTTGATAATGTGTTCTCTACCCGTCAAGATACAGACCGTGCATTAGCTGTCATGCTTAGCATAGGTGGTGCTTTAGAGAGTGAGTGTAAGTTTAGATGGTACAAGGCTGAGAACCCAGGATTAATGAGATACATATCCGATACCTATTTCCATGATGCCTGTGGTACCAAACAGAAAGAAGCTATAGCTAGCAAGAAGATGGGTGAGAAAGGTATCAGATGGATTCATTGGCCTGTTAAGTCAAGGTTATGTATAGGTAGATGGGGGTTGGAAGCTGTCATCAAGACAACTGAGTGGTTTACTATTGAAAGGAAAAGGTTAAGTCGGAGTAAGACTGAAAGTAAAGTAGCTCCATCTGATAAGTTCATGGCACAGAAAGAGGAACTCATTAAGAACGCTGAGTTATTTAGTGGTATCCCTTGGCCTATGTTGGTTGAACCTAATGATTGGGTGTATAAAGATGGGGAGGTTATACACGGTGGGTACGTTACTAACCGCTTAATGAAGGGTCATGATTTAACTAGAAAGTCTAACCACCCCCTAATACACGGAACTGTACCGATGGCTTTTTTAAATAAGCTTCAAAAGGTAGCATACCGTGTAAACACTCATGTATTGGGTGTAGCCGAGGAGTTGAAAGAAAGAGGAATAGTACTAGGGAAATTTATTCCTATATCTTCAGCCTTTCATCCACCTAGACCTCCAGATGCTGATGAGGATAAAGAGAAAAATCACGCATGGAAGAGGGCTAAGGCCGAGGCACATAACTCTGATCGTATTAACTTTAAGAGATCAGTTAGAACTAGGACACAGTTAGAAGCTGCTCAGAAATTTAGAGATGATAAGTTTTGGATTCCGTGGAGCTTCGATTATAGGGGCCGAGCATATCCTATACCTGCATTTCTAACACCTCAAGATACTGACTTCGGTAAATCACTTTTGATTTTCGCTGATGAACAGCCTGTAGGTAAAGATGGAGGAACAGTTTCAACGTGGTTAGCCTTTCAAGTAGCTACTACCTTTGGGTTAGATAAAGCTACTATAATTGAGAGGATTCAATGGGTAGATAATAATAGAGAATTAATAACGAGGGTCGCTACAGATCCACTATCTAATCTACCCGATTGGGAGAATGTAGATGAACCGTGGCAGTTTATGGCTTCATGTCATGAATACTACCATTGTTGTATAGAGTGTGATAAGAATACCACTGGTCTAATGGTAGCCGTTGACGCCACCTGTTCAGGGCTACAGATTCTCGCTGGGCTGGCTAAAGATGCTAGTACAGCTAGTCTTGTTAATGTATGTCCTGCTGAACGACCTAGTGATGCATATAAAGCTGTTGCCATAGAAGCTAAGAAGTATCTGCCTAAGCGGATGCACTCTTGGATGGACAGGAGAACCTGTAAGAGAACCGTCATGACTATACCCTATAATGCAACTAAAGATTCCTCAAGGAAATACATTAGAGAAGCATTAAAGGAGAAGGGTATTACCCCTGAACCTGATGAGTTAACTCAAGTTGTCAATGCTGTCTATCAAAGTATGGATGCTATAGTTCCTGGACCAATGCGTGTTATGCGTTGGATCAAGCAACATGTAGGAGAATACATTAAGAACGGTGCTGAAGTTGTAGAATGGGTGACACCTAGTGGTTTTGTGGTCATTCAACAACGTGATAAGCATAAAGTTCAACGTATTGAGCTACAGTTATTAGGGAGAACTAGGGTGAATCTATCTACGGGTGAGCATCAACCTTGTCCTAAAAAACATAGGTCTAGTACTGCCCCTAATTTTATTCATTCACTGGATGCGTCCTTGCTGCACTGTTCTTTTCAACAGTTCAATGAACCATTCACAGTCATCCATGATTCAGTTCTTACTAGAGCAGGAGACATGGGAACACTCAATAGACTTGTGCGAGAAACCTACACGGACATCTTCACGCAAGCATGTTGGCTCACAAGATTTGGTGAAACAATCCAAGCCTCCGAGCCACCGCCAATAGTAGGCACGTTAGATACTAATGTTGTCACTAATTCCACTTACTTTTTTTGTTAAACACCATCATGACTACACATGTCACTAAAGAACCTGTACTACTCGATGGGTTCCAAGCTGTCCTAAAACCTGGAGAGTGGGGCTATAAGTTAGCCGCTGTCCTATCAAAGGATGTTGTCAAAGACCTAGAGGAAGAGCGTGAAAGCTGCCTCGAATGGGCTAGAGGCAAAGCAAAGAACCCTAAGAGAGTTACAGTAAAGCCTGAGCCTTGGGAAGAATTAGATAACAAGCCAGGATTTTATCAAGTACGATTCAGTTGGAAAGATGGAGATAAGTATGTACCTGTTGTCGTTGACACAGAAGGTACTGCAATAACTGACGAGAGTACCCCTATATATAGCGGTACGATGGTTAAGTTAGCTTTCTTCCAAAAGCCATACGTTCTACCAGCAGGTGATATTGGTACATCATTGAAGTTAAAGGCAGTACAAGTTGTCAGTTTAAATACTGGGGCTGGTGTTGTTGATGACGGAGATATGACACCAGACGAAGCTACAGCATTGTTCGGAGCCACGAAAGGATTCAAGGTATCCGCACCTAACCCTGTAGCTGCTGAAAGTACTGAAGAAGATGAAGACTTCTAATGAGAAGCGGTCTTGAAAGAGAGGTAGCTGCTATACTAAATAGGTTAAAATTAGATTATACTTATGAAGAAGATAAGCTACCTTACGTGATTGAGCATAAATACATCCCTGACTTTAGGGTTGGGGATGTCTACCTAGAATGTAAGGGTTGGTTTAAGTCAACAGATAGACGTAAGATGCTAGCTGTTAAACAGTCTCATCCTGACCTTGACATTAGGTTTATCTTTCAATCACCTTATAATAAATTATCCAAACGCTCTAAAACCACTTATGCCATGTGGGCCGACAAACACGGTTTCCCTTGGTGTGCCTCCTATGCAATCCCAATTAGTTGGCTCAAATGTAAATGAAGAATCCGAGTTCTGCTACCACACTGCATGTTCTAACTGTGGCTCGTCCGATGCTAATAGCGTCTACTCTGACGGTCATACTTATTGCTTCAGCTGTAATGCTAGAACGTCTGGAGAAGAAGAGCCACCATCATCACCGCAAACTACCCATAAGGCTATGATACAAGGCCAACCTGTTTCCTTAAAGAAACGGAAACTCACCGAAGAACAATGCCGTAAATATCGTGTCCACAAAGATGGAGATGTCTTACGTTTCCATTACTTCGATAAGAAGGGGCATGTAGTTGCGGCTAAAGTAAAAACAAAGGGCAAAGATTTCTATTGGGACGGTAAGAATACCGATAACCAATTCTTTGGTCAAAACTTATTCCCTAATAAGGGGTCAAGACTGACTCTATACGAAGGAGAATTAGATGCAGTATCAGGTTATGCTGCAATGCCTACGTGGCCTCACATGTCTGTACCTAATGGTGCAGCTGGAGCTAAGAAAGACCTACAAAAAGTACTAGATTTAACACAAGGTTATGACGAGATTGTTCTTTTCTTCGATAATGACCAAGCTGGGATTGAGGCCGCTGAAGAATGTGCGGCTCTCTTACCACCAGGCAAGGCGAAGATTGCACGACTTGAAAAGTACAAAGATGCGTCTGAAGCACTCCAAGCGGGTGATTCGGAGGCAATTAGAAGGGCTGTCTGGGACGCAAAGACGTACCGTCCTGATGGCATTGTTGATGCAAAATCGCTACTTGAATTAGTAACACAACCAGAACCACCATGTGCTTATGACTATCCATTCAAAGGTCTTAATGAGAAACTTCACGGGATCAGGTACGGCACACTTACAACAATTACTGCTGGCACTGGTACAGGAAAAACCTCATTCTGTCGTCAACTTGCAGCTGACCTCCTCCAAAAGGGGGAACGGGTTGGGGTCGTGGAGCTTGAAGCAAGTAATAGAAACACCGCACTTGGATTAATGTCCACAGCGGTTGGTAAACCTTTACACCTCGGAGGACAAAATGAGTCAGAACTTAAAGAAGATTTTCGTTCTACCATTGATAATTGGCACCTTTACCTTTTTGATGGCTTCGGCTCTTTTGATCCTAGCGTGGTCTACAATAGGATTGAGTACCTTGCCAGTGGATTGGAGTGTCGTACTATATTCCTAGACCATCTTAGTATATTACTGAGTGGTCTGGAAGGTGACGAACGCAGAACCATTGATATCACTATGACCAAGCTACGATCATTAGTTGAACGTACTGGTATAGCATTGTATTTAGTATCTCACTTACGAAGAGCATCAAATGAATCAAAGTCACATGAAGAAGGTGGAAGAGTTTCCCTCTCAAGTCTCAGGGGATCTCACAGTATTGCTCAAATCAGCGATAACGTCATTGGCCTTGAGTCCGACCAACAGGGCGACACTAAACGAAGGTTTACGACTGTGCGAGTCCTTAAAAATCGCTATTCTGGCGAAGTTGGTGTAGCTACAAGACTTCTATACGATTTATCTACCTGTCAGTTTACTGAACATGAAATTGAACCCCAATTCAACCCGACCACGGATTTTTGAAGGAAGTGAGTATGAACACCCTTGGTACACATACTTAAAGAAACCGCAACCACCATCAT
>VMHT01079916.1_pt1 | contig 35679 bp, 30 predicted proteins | sample 4693611 | NCBI WGS metagenome assembly VMHT01 (sample SAMN12280063, study PRJNA550983) | marine metagenome | isolation source: seawater sampled from same location over 5 years 0.02-0.2 micron viral filtrate | place: USA: collected off the coast of southern California halfway between the port... ...
AAACCATCAAAGACTTAAAAAAAGATGGAGATAGAGATAATCAGTATACAAATATTTCTTATACTCCTGAACAATATTCTGAATCTATTTCACGTCTTTATTTACATTTTGCTAATTTAAAAATTGATACACTCATAGAAGAGTTTGAAGCATCTAAAAATAAAGATTTCTCTCTTTTGCAATCTGTTGAAGATATTAAAAAGAAAATAGAAATTTATCAGAATACCCTTTAATTCATAGTAATATTAATTTGCTATCCGAGGTAGCTCAATTGGCAGAGCAGCGGACTGTTAATCCGTTGGTTGTGGGTTCAAGTCCCACCCTCGGAGCTATATCTTCAAAATTTCACTATAATTAAAATGAACGGAGGAACAATGGATTATCTTGCAGAAGTAAAACAAAGAGCTGAGGGAAAAGATCTATCTACATTAGGTGGATCAGTTAAATTTGTTGTAGGAGATAGTATTGTCATGATTGATGGCCTAAGCGGAGAAATATCAACTGATGATAGTGAAGCTACATGTACTGTAACTACTGATGCTGAAACAATGCAGGCCATAATGGATGGATCATCAAGTCCACAGGCTGCTTTTATGACTGGTAAATTAAAAGTTGCTGGTGATATGAGTATGGCATTAAAGATTCAGTCAGTAATTTCATAAATATTAGGGCCTGTAGCTCAGTTGGTTAGAGCAACGGACTCATAATCCGTCGGTCGTAGGTTCGAGTCCTGCCAGGCCCACTTGTTTAAAAAAACAATGCTTAAAAATATAAGCTTTAAATTATTAGGAGGCTTACTAGGCCTTTCCTTAATCATTCCTCCAAGTATCGGAAAATTTTCAATTTTAGAGTTTTCAGACATTCCGATTATTTTTTTGTTTCTTTATTTATTACTTTTATCATTTAAGGATTTGAAGATTAAAAAAAATGAAGATTTTCCTTGGATATTTTTAATATTTTGTTTATTTATATATTTTTTACTGGATGGATTTAACACTACAACATTAAGATTTTTATTTTACGTAATAATTGGTTTCCTTTTTAAGAAAGTCATTGTGAAACTTAAAGACGATAAAAACTTAGCTTTATTTGACCCATTAATAATTGTTGGCATCGTTAATTTTCTAGCTTTCTTAGGCCAACAGTCTTTCTTAAGTAATTCTTCTGGTTGGATTACAAACTATTCTGACACTACAAATATTTTCCTATCAGGCAGGCTTGCAGGTTTTCAAGGCTCAGGTCCAAATGTAGCAGGAACAATTTTTGGGTTAATGGCTATCATGTATTTCTATAATTTTAGGACGACAAATAAAAATTATTATTTATATTTCACCATATTAAATTTATTTCTATTTCTCATTACTTTTTCAAGAGGCAGCTATGTTGCTTTTTTATTCGTATCTCTTTTATTTATATTGTTAAAAATAAATTCAAAAAAAATTCAATTTGTTTATGTTTCAAGTATATTTATTTTCATTTTAGGTTTTTTATATTTTGGTCCTTCAAATTATTTATTAAAAGAAAATGATAGGTCACTTTTAGCTAATATTGCGATATCTAATATTGAATTATTTAATGGAGTTGGTGGTGGAGATTATGTAAACAAGATATATGAACCATATTTACTTTCTATAAATCCTGATATTTTAGAAGAAAATTTAAATATTAAATTAAATAAAGTTGAACTGGGTATTACTCCTACAGAGTATAGAGATTCAGATGTTGATTTTTTTATTGGAACCTCTGGAGGTGGTTTTGAAATATTAGAACAATACTTTATTGCTAAACCCTGCTCAGATGATAGAAATACTTGTCAATACTTTAGAGTAGATAAAGAAACAATATTTAATTTTCTCCAAATTTTTAATATCGAATCTAATATAAATTTTGAAAATGTATTTGATATATGTCAAGAAAATAATAATCAAGATTTAATTACTAGGGGAGAGTTTGCTTGTTTAGCGTATCAGCTTAATATATTAGGTTCAGATTTTTCAGTTTACAATTTTATCGACTTAGATGATTCAATACAAAATAATTACTTTAGTTACTTATATTCAAATAAAATATTCGTAGAGTGTGAAGTTGAAAAAATTTATTCATGTAACAACAGGCCTTTAGCAATTGGCGAATTAGCAGTAATTATTGAGACCCTTTTCGTAAGGGAAAATATTTTATCTGAAGAAGATTTATTTAAGATTTGCAATGAGTGTAAATTTAGAAATATTGAAGGATTTATAAAAATAGAATATGATAAATATGACTATATATTACCAAGATCAAAAATCAGTTTTTATACATCTAAAGATGGAGTGAATTGGGATATAGTTGGATATCCACACTACACCGGAGAGATAATAGAGTTCAACAAAAATAAAGGTTTATTAGAAGTAGGAGGATTTGTAGATGGGCAATCATTTGGCAATACTTTCTTAGAAGCAAATATAAAATCACTTGAAGTAAAAAATGAGGGCAAAGTTAAAAAAATAAGCTTTGATGAAACCACATTAAATAAAGATTTTTTTCTATATAAACCTAATACTTTGCAAAACTACACAAAAGAAGTAGTTTTTGATGATTATGGAGTAAAACTATTCAGACCAAATAAATATTGGTTAGCTGTTAACAATGACTTTAACTTCAATGAAGACTTTGAAATAATTCTTGAATTATCTTTTCCTGAAATCCCATGGGAAACTCAGACATTATTTTCAAATACCTCATCACTTTCAGGTGGCATGCAGTCATGGAAAGTAGATATAGATGATGGCAGGTTATTCCTAAGTTGGACCAATGCTGATGGTGAATATGTCAATCAAGTTGGAGACATGAGCCTGAGGTCGGGTGTTTTAATTCAACAAAATGGAATTCTTTCAAATGACCAGCCCCCTATTGTGAGTAGCTCTTTTTTAAGTCAACTAACTACTGCCCACAATGGATATCTTACGTTTTTTGTTGAATACGGCCTTTTTAAGGGGATGATTTTCTTTATTCCAATTTTCTATTTAGTTTTTAAAAAATTTAACGCAAAAACAAATGATTCCCTAATCCTTCTAAACATTTCTTTGTTGTATTTTTTAATACATAATATTACGAATGATTTAATTTATTCACCTGATGCAGTAATCTTATTTATGCTTTTATTAGGTTTTAAGGATGCAAAAATTAATCAAGAAGATTCTGAGATTTAATAAAATTATAAAAATCTTGCGTTAGCACCAATACCTCTTTTCCATCTTCAGTTCTATAAGGTTTGGTGGGAACGGTAAGTTTATTTACCTCTGAGAAGTCAAAATTTCTGTATCCCCAAAGTATTTGAGTTGCATTTGGTATTGTTAAATTTTCGTCAATAGTGAAGGTCAATTCTAGGGCTTTTATTAAATTGTATAAATCTGTGTAAGAATTAAAGTCGTTTAATCTATTGAGCAACGATATGACTATTTGTTGCTGTTTTTTAACCCTGTAAAGATCACTTACTCCACTCATAGGTTCCCATAAAGATGCATCATTTCCATTTTCATCTATAATTTTTTCACCGACTATAATTTCAGTATTTCTAGATACAACCCAATTTAATGCAACACTTCCATTTACAATCTGACAACCTGATTTTAATTCAAAAGAATAACCTTCTCTTTGTGCTTGTTCTAGACATATCTCAACACCATCTAGTGAATCAATAATTTTTTCAAAACCTTCAAACGTAAATAATGCAAAATGATTAACAAGTAAACCTGTTATATTTAAAATATTTGCGGACAAATTCTCAGCAGCATTTCCACAATCATTTTTTTGAAATGTAGAGTTAATTCTTTGTATTTCTTGAGTACATGAGTTTTTAATAAGTAAGTCTCTAGGAATTGAAACTAAAGATACAGAATCATTATTTTTGTTAATTAATGCAAGAATAATGACATCTGCTCTCTGCCCCTGCACAAATCCTCTAGATAATGAGCTATTTTCACTTCTTCTGTCAGAACCTACTAAAAGATAAGTTACAAATTGTTCGCCAATTTTAATCGTTGAATTATTTTCAAGCAATTTTTCAATTTCCGAGGCTTGGATATCAATCATTGCATCATCTTCATTTTCTTGAGTCGTAGTTGTCGGATTTTCTTCTGAGTTAACAGTTGTAGTTGAGCCTTCACTAATTTGAACAATAGAATTTTGATCGAATTCTGTTGTGTCAAATTGTGGAATTAGATTATAAACTAGAATACCGCCAATAGAAAACGCAACGATGGAGGCTACTAATAAAATATTTTTATTTTTCATTTTCAAACAACAACTATAATCAAGGAAGCTAAATAAAAGGCGTATTATGTCGAAAATTTATACTGTTATTGCTGCTGGTGGTTTAGGTAAAAGATTGCAAAATTTTAGAGCAAATGATGCTACAAAAATGTTACTTCAAATAAATGGAGAATCAATGATTACCAATCAATTAAATCAATTACTTTCGTGGGGTTTAGACAATTTTATTATCATTACCAATCCAAATTATGATTTTTTAATTAAAGATGAGGTATATAAAAATTTTCAAGATAAAAATATACAATTTGTAATGCAAGAAAAACAACTAGGAGTTGCCCATGCGTTATTACAAGCTGAGGTCAAAATAGATGAAGGCTCAAATTTATTTTACATTCTAGGAGATAATTTCTTTGAAAAAAATCCTTTAAAAGGTATGAATTATTCAACTAGCAATCCTACTGCATTTTTAATGGAAGTAGATAATCCTGAAGAATTTGGGGTAGTAGAGTTAAAAAATGAAAACATTATTTCTGTTGAAGAGAAACCTAAAAATCCAAATTCAAATTTAATTGCTGTTGGTTTGTATTATTTCGATTCAAATTGTTTTGAATACATAAAGTTGATAAAACAATCACCTAGGGGTGAGTATGAGATTACAAGTTTACTTGAGCAGTATATAAAAAATAACCAATTAAGATACTTGATGATTAATGGTTGGTGGATTGATGCAGGAACACCCGAGGCAGTTGAATTGTACGAGAGCTTAATCTAATATTTCTAAGTTATGAAAATAAATCAAAGCACTGAATACTAATACTCCATATGTAATTAGGAACAAATAAGATAACGTTTGATTTAAATAAAGAATCCCCATAGTTACTAACATTACAATCATTGACATTATTGCAAAAATAATCAAGACCTGAATATTGGAGTAACCTTTTTTTAACAATCTATGAGATATATGATCTGTACCACCTGTCATTGGAGACTTTCCTTCTTTGATTCTTGAGATTACTACAGTGATAAAATCAATAATTGGAATTGTAAAAAATAATATTACAGGCTGAATTTGAAAAATCCATGAACTCTCCATGTTTGAGTTCCATGAAAATAATACACTAATAAACCCAAGACAATAACCAATAAATAAACTGCCAGAGTCCCCCATGTAGAGCTTTGCATCTGGAAGATTATAAAATAAAAATCCCAACATAGAAGAAATGAGAACAATAGAAATATCTGTCAATTTATACTGATTTGTGATGAAGCTTAAGGTAGCAAGGCTTACAGCAATCATTGTTGCTGTTGTAGCTGCTAGTCCGTCCATATTGTCTAAAAAGTTTAAAGAATTCACCAAAAGTATTATCCAAATTATTGTAATTAAGAGATTTAGATTATTATCAAAGTTAATTCCAAGTAACATTTCTATATTCAAATATAAATTTAGTATGTAAATTGGCATGCTTACAGCGAAGAATTGTAGTAATAATTTTAATTTCCAATTTAGATTGTATTTGTCATCAAGAAAACCAATTAAAGTTATGAAGACTGCATAAAAGGCAATTTGCATAATTTCAGTATCTACTTTACCCAGTAAGCGTACTGAAACAAGAAACGCAATAGACATAGAAATACCACCAAAAGTTGGCACTTTTACATTTGATAATCTTATCTCAAAATAATTTTTTTCCTGCTTAAAATAATGTTTAAAGTTAAGAGAGTACTTATTTAGAGCTAATGAAATAAAAAGACCGATAATGAATACAATAAAAATAGGGAGTTGAAATTCGTTCATAACTTCCTATAAACTTCTAAAAATTGATTAACAATTTCATCTGTAGAAAAGTTATTTGCAACTTTTTCTCTAGAGTACTTACTTTTAACATTAAGATCAGGTATGTCATTATATTTTATTATTTCGTTATAAAATTCTGACAAATTATTTTCAAGTATCAATTTTCCATTTTCATATTCATCGAAGATATTTCTTAATCCAGGTAAGTTGTTTGAAAGTGTATACAATCCAATATACAAAGATTCTAAAACAATTCTTGGAAGCCCCTCGTGATAAGACATGCACAATGATATGTCAAAGTTTTTAAGCTCTGTAGGTGTATTTATCCATCCTAAATACTCGACATTGTGCTCTTTAGTGAGTTTAATTATTTCTTCATGAGTGTATGATGATGGGTTTCCATGATCTACATCTCCTGCTAAATAGAATTTATATTTTTTGTTTTTAAATAGTTGCGTTAAGCTAAAAAATTCTGCAATTCCCTTATCTCTTAGCAACCTGCAACACATGATGATTTTTAACTCATTATCGGGGCTATTATTTGTATTTTTCTTAATAGAAAAATCTGGTAGATTCAAACCACTCCCTCTAATTAGGAATGTTTCTTTTTTGTAATTCAAATAGTTTTTTAAAATCTTTTCATCTTTATGATTTTGAAAAATTAGATGATCTACTTTAATTTCAAAATAATATTTCATATAGATTCTGAGAATATTTCTCATTGCTTTGCTTATTATATTTTTTGAAAATAGATAACCCAGACCAGTAATTGAAATAATAATTTTGTATTTTTTTTTCAGGAAATGAGATGCAAATAAAACATACAATCCGGATTTGAGTGTGTATACATGTAAGATGTCGTCATTACCTAGTTTTTTTAAAATTTTTCTTAAATCGAATATTCCCTTAAAGTCAATCAATTTACTTCTGTCAACATCCCACTCATGAAAATCATTAAAATAATGTTGTAACCCTTCTTTATATTTTTCATTAGTTGTTATTGCATTAACGGCATAGTTATAATTTTGTAAATTTGATGCTATTTCTTTTCTGGAATTATATAAAATCCAATCTGAATGTGCTAAAAAATAAATCATAAAAGTTTCTTTTATAATTTTAACTTAAATCTATTTACTATATTTATGTATTATAAATATGTGAACATCTCGATAATTGGCGCCGGATATGTAGGTTTAATTACTGGTGTTGGTTTTGCTAAACTCAATAACAAAGTTTCAATTATTGATCTTAACAAGTCATTAATTAACCAATTAAACAATTCGGAGACTCCATTTTATGAACCCGAATTAAAAACATTTCTTAATGACAAATTAGTAGATAATAACTTAAATTATTTCAATGAATATGAATTGGGTATAGATGAACAAACCGAATTAGTTTTTGTCTGTGTTCAAACACCAACAAATTTAGAGACCGGAAAAACTGATACTAAGTACATAAAAAGTGTTTTAGAGAAATTGAAAGAACTTGAAAATTATAACTTTGATATTTGCATCAAGTCGACAGTAAAAAGTATATTGGTTGAGGAAATCTGCAACGAAATTAACATTGATTTCAATAAAGTAATATTTAATCCTGAATTTTTAAGAGAAGGTTCTGCATTCTTTGATTTTTTTAACCCAGATAGAGTGGTAGTGGGGGGGAATGATAGTGAAGTTATTCAAAAATGTCTTGATTTGTATCGAGACTTTGATTGTGAATTAATTTCTACAGATCCAACAAGTTCTCAAATGATAAAATATTTGTCAAATACCTATTTAGCCTTAAGATTATCTTTTGTAAATGAGGCTTATAGGTTGGTTGAAGATAATGGTGGAAATCCAAAAGAAGTAATTAATGGGATTGGAAAAGACTCAAGAATTGGTAATAATTACTTTAGACCATCACCAGGTTGGGGTGGGTCTTGTTTCCCCAAAGATGTTAAAGAAGTTGAAAACTCATTTCAAAATAATAATAACTTGCCACTTATTTCGAGAATTATTGAATCTAACGAATTACAAATGGATTGGTTTTGTGAAAATATACTAAAAATAGCAAATTTGCAAAATAAAAAAAGTATTGTATTAATCGGTGCGGCATTTAAGGAAAATACAGATGACTTAAGAGATTCACCTACCCTTAAAATTTATGATCGTATCCAAAACAATGGAATTGATATTGTTATTTTCGATAAAAATATCAATTTAACCGAAAACTATTACTCAATTTCTTCGTATGAAGACTTAAAAGACGATTGTTTATATGTAGAAATGTTTCCTGACTCATCCGAAGAGAGAAAACAATTGGTATCTATAATAAATACTTTTAAAAATAGTCATTTATTTAGGATGTGGGAATAAAAATTGAATATTGTTATTACTGGAGGAGCGGGCTTTATTGGAAACCATTTAGTAGAAAAGTTTCTTGAAAAAAATTATAAGGTAATCGTCATAGATAACCTCCTTACCGGCTCAAAAGGTAATTTGAAAGATTTCGATCAATTAAAAAACTTTTCATTCATTAATTTTGATGTGCAAAACCATATTGAAATAGATGGAGAAGTTGATTATGTTTTACATTTAGCAAGTGCTGCATCGCCAAAAGCTTATACAGAAAATCCAATCAACACACTTAAAGCTGGAAGTATTGGAACTATTAACACTTTAGGTTTGGCAAAAGCAAAAAATGCAAAATATTTGCTAACATCGACTTCGGAAGTATATGGAGATCCAGAAATATCACCTCAGCCAGAGTCATATTGGGGAAGAGTTAATCCTAATGGAGTACGAAGTATGTACGATGAGGCTAAAAGGTTCGCCGAAGCAGCTGTATCAAGTTACAATCGAATCTACAATATTGATTCTAGGATAGTTAGATTGTTTAATACTTATGGACCAAAGATGAAAATAAATGATGGAAGAGTTGTGACAAATTTTATATCTCAAGCATTAAATGGAGAAGATATAACAATTTACGGCAAAGGTAACCAAACCAGAAGCTTCTGCTATGTAAGTGATACCGTAGCTGGGATCATTAAATCGATGGACTCAGAAAGCAATGAGGTTTTTAACATTGGTAACCCAAATGAAATAACAATACTTCAACTTGCAGAATTTATAATTGAACTTACAGAATCAAAGTCAAGTATAAGGCATGAGGAATTACCTGAAGATGATCCCATGCAACGAAAACCAGATATTAAGAAAGCTTTAAGCGTACTAGACTGGAAACCTGTCATAGGACTTGAAGAGGGATTAAAAGAAACAATAAATTGGGTTAAAGCTAATTTAAGTTAAATATTTTAACTAATTGAATTACAACGTTATTTAAAGAATGCTTTTGAACTTTGATTTGTGAAAACAATACTGAATCTTCAATAGACGCATTTGATTTTGATTCAAGAAAATCAATCTTTTTATAAAGATTATCTTCCGTGAAAAGTAAAATTTTTTGAAAAGGTTCTTCATACAAAAAATTAAAATCATCAGACTTATAAAAGCAAATTAAACCAGCTGCAGCACTTTCAAGAACAGCTTTGTCAAAAAACCCTCTTGGAGCATTATTGATACTTACATCATATTTTTTTAAAATACTTGGAAGAGAATCATGTGATTTTTTTCCTAAAAAATTAATATTTTTATATTTAGAATATTTTACTTTTAGATATTCCAAATATTCATCGTCGTTTTTATTTAGAGTTCCACCGATAATATCTAAATTAAATTTTTTAAAATTTTTAACTTTTGTAAAATTTTCCAATGTATTATCAATATTTTTCGATTTCGATATTCGACTTAGTATTAAAAAATTTTGTAATTCATAATTTTCTTTATTCTGATAAAATTTATCAAAATTAATGCCATGTCCTGTAATTATTAATTTTTTAAATTTAAAAGGAAATGAATATTTTGATGCTGTCACAATATTATTTGCTAGGTATGAAGATAACCATAAAATTACCCATTTTATTCCAAACTTAGGCCCTGCATGGGTAAACCACAAAGTAGAGTTAATTTGATTTTTATATAAAAAATACTTGGCTATTAGATGCTGAAGTGGTGCCATGTGTGCAAAGCAGTGAACATATTCATTATTATTAATTAACTTCTTACTAATTTTGTACATAGCAATTATTTGTTCAATTTTTGATTTATTTGAGTTTTTGGTATTTATATAATATAAATTTACATTCTCATTAAGTTTGTACCTTTCTCCAACTCTTAATGTAATTACATCTATTTTTTCATAATGTTGAGATAATTTGTTAACCCAAGTTTGTGTAAAAGCCAAGGAGGTATTATCGCTATCAATACCTAGATTTAGTACTAGTAATTTTTTATTCATAAATTTGAACCCATTTTTTCAATCATTTTCTCCCAATTGTTTACAAATTTTCCAGTGCCCGAAATTGAATTTGATAAACTGTAAGACAATTCACTTTTATTATTCCAAATGTCTATATCAAAATAAACAGTATCAAGGTGTTTTGCGAATTCGTCATATGCATTTAAATCAAAAACAATAGTTCCACCTACAGTAGAGAATGGATCGTATATCCCATCAATTTTTGTCGCTAACGCAGGCAATCCGCAAAAACCAGCTTCAATAAGTACTCTTGGTAAACCCTCTGAGGTACTACCCATAACTAAAACTTTTGAAATGTTCATTAAATCAGAAACTTGAGGCTGTGTTAATGCATCAAGAAAAATAATTCTTTCATTGAGATTGTGTCTAGTAATTAGTTCCTTTAATTCATTAAAATATTTATTATCTTCTTTTTTTCCTACAATTCTAAAAATCACATTTTTATTGGCATTTAGAAATGGAATAATAGACTCAATTAAAAAATAAACACCTTTACGTTTTATGATGTTACCAACAAAAAGTATATCTTTACGTTGGGTATTTTTTTTAATTTTGAAAATTGAAGAGTCAATCCAAGCAGGAAAGTTATAAGTAGGAAGGGTCTTATTGTAGTTTTTGAAATAATCTGAATTTTGCTTATTTACACCTCTCAACATGTCAACATGCCTGAAGACAAACTTAATAATAAATTCTGTAAGAAAAAGACTTTTTGAAATAAAAAAAGAATCTCGCTGCTGAAGTAGTTGTTTTCTAAAATCTCCGTGATTTTCAATAATTATTTTTAAATTTTTATTTAGAAATAATTTTATTATTACTGGACTTAAAGCAGATATGGGTTCTTTTGCAGATACAACTGATATTTTGTTTTCAAGAATGAACTTGTTAAGTTTTGAAATACTTAGGAAGTAAAATTTTAAATATTTAAGCAACAAAGATTTAGGTTTTTTTAAATATTTTATTTTCACTATTCCAAAATCAATTTCTTTGTCTTTATTACCAAATGTAAAAACAAAAACATTCAATTTTGTATCTAGTTCTTTAAATTTATTTTCATCGCTATTAGACAACTCAAACCCATAGTCTGTAGTTCCGAGAAATAGGACATTTGTTTTATCATTCATCGCTAGTAAAGTCTCTTATAGTTTCAATATATTTTTCAAAATTTTTATCTTTATCAAAATTTTTAATTAAAAGTTTTCTAGCATTAATTTTTTTTGCTTCATCTTCTTTTTTATTATTTAAAATATTCAATATCTTAATCGCAATTTGTTGCTCAGATGGGTACTTTCCTTCAATTAAATCAACTGTCCATCCGTTTCTATTGTTTTCTAAAATTTCATTTGTCCCACCAATTGGTGTCGAAACAATTGAAAGATTATGACTAATGGCTTCAAGAAGAGTATGAGGTAAGCCTTCATAACCCGAGGCTTGGATGTATATATTTGATTTTTTATAATATTGATTTAGCTCTTCTTCTAGAAGTTGTCCGGTGAACAAAACTTTAGATTCTAATTTTAATTTTTTAACTAACATTTCTAAATTTTGTCTCTCAGGGCCATCACCTACGATGAATAGTTTAACTTTCCTATCTTCAACCGTAATTTGTTTAAGTGCCATTATGATTCTGTCAATATTTTTGAAAGGAGCTAAACGACCAACTGTAATTAAATTTATGTCATTAAAATTTAAAAGCTCGCTACTTAATGGACTTATTTTTGTTCCGTTATAGATTACTTTAATTTTATGCTCTTTGACACCCCATTTTTCTACTACAGATTTTAAATGATTGGATGGAGTAATTACTAAGTCTACTTTTTTAGCAGTCCATCCTCTTGAGAATTTTGCTATTTCGAGATGTATATTGTGTCTGTTATTCTGAAATTCATCAAATGCATCTGTTGTTAAATTAAGATTTCTTCCTCTTTCCCAAGCCCAGTCACCAACAACTTTTCTTAATGATTTTTTTCTAATTATAAGATTTGCGAGGTAGCATTCCATAGGAAGGCCATTTACAAATAACAAATCACTCTCTTTTCCAATTTTTATTATTTTGTATACGGTTTGTATCCATCTAAATATTAGATTTTGCCTTCTTTTTATTCTGTGAACTTTAAAATCAAATATTAGATCATCATGATTAAGAGTATCAGATAAACAGATAACCTCGATACTGTATCCTTTTTCTAAAAGTTTTTTAGCTATTAATGGAACAAATGTTGCAGGACCCCCAATATCAGGTGGGAATATTCCTACTACAATTAATATTCTCATATATTTATGAAACTAATTTTGTTTTTTAAATTCAATTATTTCTTCAATCATCTCTTCAAGTTTTTTACTTGGTGTTATACCAGTTAAAGAAACAATTTTGTCTATTCCAGGGGTTCTTCTCATTGGGTCTTCAAAAGCTTTTCCGTACTCATCTTCATGAGATATAAATTTTATTTCCGAAGAGGAATTAGTTTTTTCTATTACCATTTTGGCTAGATTTTTTATGCTTACTTCTTCAGGTTGACCGATATTAAAAATTTCACCATAAGGCTCTAGTAATGCCAACTCTTTAAAATAATTTACAACATCACCAACCCAAGTAAAGGACCTGGTTTGATCACCTGTGCCATGAATAATTATATCACGGTTTTCCAATGCAGCTTCAACGAACTTTGGCACAACCATACCAAATTCTGAAGATTGATTTGTACCTATTATATTAAACAACCTAACAATAATTGGATTTAGATTTCCATCATTAAATTCAGATAAAGCCATAAACTCGTCAATTAATTTAGAAGTTGCGTAGGACCATCTTAATTTAGTAGGAGGTCCTAAAAGACTTTTTGAATCTTCAGTCCAAACAGGGTCATTTGATACACCATATACTTCTGAAGTTGATGTAATTAAAATAGGAACATTTGTCTCAGAGCAAGCATTGAAAATTTTATGTGTTGCTTGAATGTTTGTATTTAATGCTTTGCTTACATTATCCATAATATATTTAACACCAACACCTGCAGCAAGGTGAAAGCAAAAATCATAACCCTCAAGTTTGATTTCTAGATCAGGGATGTCTTCTATGCGGCTATCGATAATTTTAAGGTTTTTAAAACTGTCTATGTTTTTGCGTGAACCAGTTGAAAAATCATCTATTATTAGAATTTCATCTGTGCCATTTTCATACAAATGACTGATTAAATTAGAGCCAATAAAACCGGCTCCACCAGTAATAACAACTTTTTTCAATTTATTTTTCATAATCAAATTTAAATTTAATTTCTTTTAATTCTTCTCTATATTCTAAGTACCATTTGATAGTATTTTTAATACCATTCTCAACATTAATTTGAGGTTTCCAATTAAGATTTTTCATTCTAGTTAAATCAGGAATTACAACATCAACATCTTTAAATGCTCTAGGCTGGTAATCAATTTTAGCCTTTATGTCTAAAAAATTTTCAATATGGGAAATTACATTGTTTAAACTCTCAGTGTTATTAGATCCAATATTGAACACACCTTCTTCGTTTGTTTCATTCAATTTATGCAAACCATTAATAACATCGTCAACATAAGTAAAAGATCTTTTTTGATTCCCATCACCATACAGAAGTATTTCGGTTGATGTATGAACCCAATGAATAAATCTCAATATAGACATGTCGGGTCGACCAAAAGGTCCGTAAACAGTAAAAAACCTAGGAATTTGTATTTTAGTTTCTGTTCCTTCAAGAATCGTTTTAGCCATTAGTTCACCAGATAGTTTTGAAGTTGCATACACTGAAGGAGGAGGATATTTTTCATCAATACCTTCCTTCATCGGAGTATCACCACTATCTCCATAAATTGATGAGGTAGAAGCTATAATTAATTTTTTTACCTCACTACTTTTAACAAAGTTTGCTAAGTTTGCAGTAGATACAGTATTATCTGAAATATATTTTTTTGGTTCTCTAAAACTTTGGCGAACTCCTGCTCTCGCAGCTAAGTGAAAAACAGTATCAAATTGTAAATTAGAAATTGATTTTAATGCAATCTCATCTGATAGATTTATATTTTCAAACTTAAAGTTTTTATTATTTTCTAAATCTCTTAACCTTATTTGTTTTAACCTATTGTCGTAAGCATCATTTAATGAATCTATACCAAAGACTGTTGTATCTTCTTTTTCTCCCATACTTTTGCACAAGTTATAGCCAATAAAACCTGCAGCTCCAGTAATTAATATATTATTCACTTAAACAATGATAATAAGATAAAAGTTTTTTTATCTTATTAAATAATTCTTAACTTCCAATTCATATTAATTAGACTAGTGATAATGGATTTAAAAAGAGAAACTCTTGTTATTGTTCCAACTTACAATGAATCTAAAAATGTAAGTAACTTACTCAATTTATTTGTTGAATCTAGTTTTGATGTATTAATTATTGATGACAACTCTCCAGACGGAACATCGGAAATCGTAAAAAATTATATTTTAGAATATTCAAATATAAACCTTTTAGAACGTTCAGGAAAGTTAGGTCTAGGCTCTGCATACAGAGATGGATTTAACTGGGCACTTGAAAGAGAATATAAAAACATTGTAGAGATGGATGCTGATTTTTCACATTCCTTTTCAGACTTAAGCAATTTGGATAAGTACAAAAAAGATTATGATTTGGTTATTGGGAGTAGGTATGTTACCGGTGGAAAAACTGAAGGTTGGAGTAGGGGTAGAAAGCTTTTATCTACTACAGCAAACAAAATAGCAAAAACTCTCTTGAATATAAAAGTAAATGATATGACAAGTGGTTTTAGAATTTACTCAAGAGAGTGCTTAGAATCTATAAATTATCAAAATACGAAGTCAAATGGGTATGCTTTTCAAATTGAAATGACCTTACTAGTTTCAAATAATAATAGATCCATTAAAGAGATTCCTATAACTTTTTATGAGAGAAGTATGGGTGATTCTAAAATGTCTAAAGCGATAGTGTTCGAAGCTGTAAAATTTTTGTTGACTAATATTTTCAATAAGAGAACATGATGATTAACTCAATAAAAAATAATTACATTCTATTCTTATTTTTAATTCCTTTATTTCCACATTTAGATTTAAATTCACAATGGATTCACTTTGACGACATTCCCGTCATTGTTTATCTTTTATTATTTTGTATTTTTTCACTCAAAATGATAACAATTGATATTTTGAAAAATTCTATTCCTATTTTTTTATTTATAATTTTCATATCTCTTCAAAATTTATTTTTATATAACAATTTGTTAAATACGGAGATATTCCGTTATCTTTTCTATTTAACTATTTTTTTGCATTTTAAAACCATCAACAGTGACAATAAGCTGCTCGCAAACCTTCCTGTCTATTTATTATATTTTTTATCCTGCTTTTCTATATTGAGTTATGTATTCAATTTTAATTTAGGAACTGACGCATACAACTATTGGAATATAGGTTTGAACAAAAATGAATGGGGATTTACTCCTGGACGTGTTAATGGATTCCAAGCTGGAGGACCAAATAGTTTCGGAGACTTAATTTGCATCTTGGGCCTTTATTCCTTAACAAAAGTTAAAAACCGCATAAAGCCAATAATTATATTGCTATCTTTTGTTTCTTGTTTTTTCACCTACTCAAGATCGTCCTTACTTGTACTTACATTTTTCTTATTAATATATTTATTTCAAAATTCTGATTGGAAAAATGTTTTAGTTTTGGCACTCTCTATTTTATTTGTTATAAATTACGGCTTAATTGAAAGATTTTCTTCAGAAAAAGAAACTGAAGGCATTCAAGATAGAATAGAAATGCAAACTGCAACAGCAGGATATTTAACAAATCAGAATGTAGCAAGTTTACTATTTGGTAATGGGGCTAACAATGTAGGTGTTGTTAATGACAATGTTGGAAATGTTGAAAATTTTGAAGAAAGCTTACGAGTTACTGGACCACATAATTCGTATTTATTTTTTATATTAAAATATGGACTTGTTGGTTTTTTCTTATATCTCTTGATTTTTAAAAAATTTTTAAAGACTTTGATTAATCAAGACTTTAAAAATTTATTTACCGATACTTCATTTCTATGTATAGGTGCATTTTTAATATTAGGTTTCGCAAGTGATTTATTACACAACCATACCGTTGCATGGTTTATGTTTTACCTACTCTTTTATGCAAATGAATAAACCAAAAATTTTATACGTTGTGCCAACTTTAAAAAAAGATGGTGCTGAAGTTCAAATATCCAATTTAATTTCTAACCTTACAAAATTTCAGATAGACATTTACACTTTCGATCTTTATAGGAGAGGTGATTCTATTGAAAGTAGTTTAGATTCTATTAACATTTATTCAAAAAATGGAATTTTCAATATTTTTCAACTTAATAAATTAATTAATATGAATAATTATGAAATAGTTCACAGCCATCTTCCAAAAGCGGATTTCCTTATCGGGATACTTAAGTTCTTTAAAAGAAGCTTCATTCATTTAATTTCAGTTCATGCTCAGTACGGTACGAGAATTAAAGAATCTAAAATAAAGTATGCTGTTTTCAATATAATTTGGAAGTATATCCTTAATCATTCCGATGGTGTAATTGCAATATCTAATAAAATTTCTAACTGGTTAATAGATGAAAGAAATATTAATTCAAATTTAATTACCACTATTCACTATGGGGTCAAAATACGACAAAGGGATAAAAAATTACCTAATAAAAAAACAGTAGGAATGGCAGCAAGGATGGTGCCATGGAAGGGATGGGATAAAGTTATAGACACTGCTGTACTACTTAAAGAACAGTATGTAGATTTTAATCTAATATTGGCTGGTTCAGATGATATTAATTATAAAAACACTCTCGTTAATTTAGTAAATAAAAAAGGTATTAAAGGCTTTGTATCCTTTCATGATCACTATGAAGAGATTGATGATTTTTTTTCCCAAATTGATTTGTTTCTATTTTTGTCAGATTCAGAGGGGTTTGGCCTTGTTGTATTAGAAGCTATAGAAAACGATATACCAGTAATATGCTCAAATATTGCCCCGTTAAGTGAATTTGTTGATAATACACATGGCACCCTTATTGACCCTCAAGATATCACAAAAGTAGCCAATTTAACAAAAAATATTTTATTAAATGAAGACTTTAGAATTGAAGTACAAAAAAAACAAAAAGAAAAAATAATTTCAGATTTCTCTATTCTTACCGCTAGTTCTAATTATGAAAATTATTATATAAAACTCCTAAATGATTAAGTAGCAGATAGTATTAAATAGTGAATATTTTAGTTGTGGGTGGTGCTGGCTATGTAGGTGGGGGCATAGTAGACAATCTTAAAGAAAATTATAATGTAACTGTTTATGACTCGTTAATTTACGAAGAGTCTTACAGAAAAGATATAAATTTTGTAAATGGAGATATTAGAGATACTGATAAATTATTGCCCTTATTAGAAAAGTCTGATGTAGTTATATGGCTTGCTGCGCTTGTTGGAGACGGTGCATGTGCAATCAATCCAGAACTTACATTTAAGATTAATTCTGAATCAGTAAAATTTTTAGTTGAAAATTTCAAAAAAAGAATTGTATTTCTTTCAACATGTTCTGTTTATGGTGCTCAAGATGGCCTATTAGATGAAAATTCTCCCGTAAGCCCACTTTCAGAGTACGCATCGTCAAAAGTACAGGCAGAAGAATATTTGAAAGATGCAAATTCTATAATTTTCAGACTAGGTACTCTCTTTGGTATTAGCGATGAGTTCTCAAGAATAAGACTTGATTTAGTTGTTAATATTTTGGTAACTAAAGCATTAACTGAGGGTAAATTAACTGTATTTGGTGGGGATCAGTGGAGACCACTCTTGCATGTTAGAGATGTTGCAAATGCAATTAGTCACACATTAGATTCTGATGTGACAGGTATATTCAATTTGCACTATAAAAATTACAAAATTATTGATATTGCAAATACAATAGTTAACAAAATTCCAAATGCCAGTATTGAAACGACTCCAATGAAATTTCAAGATGCTAGAAATTATCAAGTCAGTAGTGAAAGATTATTAAATGAGACTGGATTCAAGGCTGAAGTCGAACTTTTAACTGGGGTCGAGGAAGTTTTTAATCTTATATCAAGTAAGAGAATTAAAAATGTAAATCATATTCGCTATTCAAATCAAAATTTTCTTGAAAAATATGGCATTAGTTAATGGAAGAAATAGTAAAGCCTATATTATTTGAAAAAGGAATTTCTGAAGATCACAGAGGGTCGCTTGAATATTATAACAAACTTAATTTAGAAACATTTAAACGATTTTATATAGTAACTAACCCCAAGAGAGGGACAGTTAGAGCTTGGCACGGTCATAAAATTGAAGCTAAATTAATTAAAGTAATTAAAGGAGAGTTTGTAATTGGTACGGTAGAAATAAATGACTGGGATAACCCTTCTCCAAAAATTAAAGTTGAACAATTTACAATGAATGAAAATACAGGAGTTGTTTATGTTCCACCAGGATATGCAAATGGTGCAATCAATCTTATTCCAAATAGTAAAGTTATTTACTTTTCATCATTGAATTTAGAGGAATCTTCAAACGACGATTACAGGTTTAACTCAAAATTTTGGGACCCTTGGGCTGACTACTCTCCGGAAATTTATGAGTAATCTTAAAGTTTTAGTTTTAGGTGCAAATGGAATGTTGGGTAAAATGGTTTCCCTACACCTTGACTCAAGTACAGATTTAAGCGTTGAAGTTACTTCAAGATCAGCAACTGAATTTATTAAAAACAATTTTAAAAATAATTCACATATATTTGATGTCAATAAAAACTATAAAAATCGACTTGAGAATTTAGTTATTGAGAATAATTATCACTACATCATTAACTGTATTGGGATAATCAAACCAAAAATAAATGAAACAGATAATATATCAGTATCAAATACAATATTAACTAATTCTTACTTTCCTATGGATATCCAAAACATTGCTTGGAAAAACAATGTTAAATACTTACAAATAGGAACAGACTGTGTTTTTTCTGGAATTGACGGCAACTATTTAGAAGATTCTTTTAAAGATGCGGAAGATTTATATGGTAAGTCAAAAATTGTTGGCGAAGTTGAAGGCCGAAACAAGAGTGTATTGAGATCTAGCATAATCGGTCCTGAAAGCGGAAAGGGATACTCACTAATGAATTGGTTTTTAAATAACAGTGATATTGAAGTATCAGGATACAAGAACCATTTATGGAATGGAGTTACTACATTGAATTTTGCAAAAGTTGTTGAGGGAATTATAAAAGATGATTCATTAGACTTTAAAACCCAGCATTTAATTCCTAAGAATTGTATTTCAAAAGCACATCTGCTTGAACAGTTTAAAAAATATTTTATAAAAGATATAAAAATTAATCACATTGATGCAAATACTGTCATTGATAGAACATTGAAAACAAATAATAAAGATCTAAATTACGCTTTATGGAGAAATGCAGGATATAAGGAAATTCCATCTGTAGAAGAAAATATTGAAGAACTAGCCGATTCTGAACTTACTAATATAATAATGAATTGATATGAAAGATTTAGCAATAGTTTTAGGGATTAGACCTGACGTAATTAGAGCCAGCAAAATTTTAAAATTATTAAGTAATCAGAGTGAAGTTGAGTATGATTTTATTTGGTCTGGTCAACATTATTCAGATAACATGAAAGACACTTTTTTCCGACAGTTAAATGTGCCAATACCCGATTTCGAATTTACTGTTGACACAAAAAACGATGCATCTGTTGTATCATCAACAATTACAAATTTGTACAATCATTTTGAAATACATAAATATAAAGCAGCTGTTTTTTTAGGAGATACTAATACTGTTATGGGTTCAATTGCGGCTGCTCAACACAATATACCTATAGTTCACATAGAAGGATGTATGAGGTCTTATGATTGGAGAATGCCCGAGGAAAAATATAGAACAGTCATAGATCATTTATCTGACAGAATATATGCCTATTTAGATAGTTATAAACAACAAGGGTTAAATGAAGGAATAAGCTCGAATATTATAAAAGTAACTGGAAATCCAATTGTTGATATAATTAATGAAAATTCTAAGCAATTTGATTCTGGATTAACTTATTTAGATAAAGACTTGAAAAATTTTATTGAAAAAAATTATGTTTTAGTAACAAGCCATAGGAGAGAAAATATCTTAGAGCCCAAAAGCTTTAAAAACATAATTAAGCTTTTAAATTCTATTAATAGTGAAAATGTTATTTTTCCTATGGGGTATAAGACACAAGAGGTACTTAAAAAATCAGAACTTGAATTGAATGACAATATTAAAGTTATAGATCCTATTGGTTATTTAGAATTTATGTATTTATTGAAAAACGCTAATTTTGTCGCTACTGATTCTGGGACAGTTGTTGAGGAGGCATGCATTATGGGAGTCCCTTCAATTCAAATGAGGCACTCAACTGAAAGACCAGAGGTATATGATGTAAAAGCATCTATTAAATTTGACCCAACAATTGAAGATATTGATGTAAATGAAATAATAAATAAGGTTAAAAGTTTAAAGTCAAACTGGAAAAATCCTTTTGGTGATGGCAATTCCTCTGCAATTATTGTAGAAGATTTGCTTGAACTTTCTAAAAACCAAGATTTTAAAAGACATAAACCTGAAGATTATTCTTTTGATGTAAGTAATTCTTATAAAGAATGAGTAAAATTTTATTTCACTCTTTAACAATTCCACCAGATCAAGTATCTACAGGGCAATTAGTTGCAGATATAGCTTCAAAATTTAAAGAAAATAAAATAGATGTTGAAATTTTAGCATCAACACCACAGTATCGATTTGATAAGGAAACTTTTACTAACGAAGGGTTAACAAAAGTTTCTAGAAACTCATACACTTCTTCATACAATGAAGTGAAGATTACACACTTAGCTTCCTCAAAAAGATCTTTTAGCAGAATAAAAAGAATTGTTCAGTGGGTTGGATATCATATAAAATCCATAGTTTATTTAATTAAAAATAGAAAGAATTTTGATACAATTTTTATATTTAGCTATCCACCGACTATGAATTTAATTGCAATATTCACTAAAAAAATACTTAGAAAAAAAACTATATATTCTGTTTGGGAACTCTATCCAGAAATAGCAAATAAGTTAAATGAATTAAATTCTAATTTTTTACATAGTATTTTTAAATGGATAGACAATTATTGTATGAAAAATATTGATTATGTTGTTGTTAATTCTGACCAACTTAAAAAATATTTAATTGAAAATCGTAACATACTAGAAGATAAGATTAAAGTTATTTATCACTTTGCTAACGAGCCAGAAATAGCAAGGTGTAATAAAATTACAAAAAATATTATGTATGCTGGAAACTTAGGCACCCCTCAAGATATTGAGTCCTTTATAAATTTCTTTTCAACATCTAAAAAACAATATAAACTTACAATTTTTGGTGCTGGTAGCCAGTATGAAAAAATTTACAATCTACGTAGCACCCATATAGAAGTCAACTCTTATGTACGACGAGAAAAATTAGCAGCCCTTACAAGTGAAATACCTTTTGCTTTGGTTTCATTATCCTCAGAAATAACTGTAGAGGGCTTTCCAGGGAAAACATTTGATTATTTAAAAATGAATAAAATTTTAATTGGTTATTCAAACCCAGAATCTAGTTTGGCAAAATTTATAGATAAATACCAACTAGGTATAAATATAGATCCCGAAGATCAGGATATCGATACTAAATTAAGTAAATTGGATGATATAAATTTTTTAGAAAAAGTTTACTCTAACATTTCAGAGATGAACAATCATCTTGCTAGTGTAAATTTGGTATCTAAACAATATATGGAATTGATTTAGTTTGCACCTTTTTTTTTCAAAACAGATGAGATAGTTTTGAAAATTATTTCTAGATCTTTTGTGAGTGTATTATTTTCTATATATTCTAAATCCCAATAAAGACGTTCTTGCAAACTAAGATCCAGTCTTCCTTGAACTTGAGCTAATCCAGTAATTCCAGGCAATACAGAATTACGTATTGAATTATAATCTCCATACAATTCAGATTCGTATCCAACCAATGGCCTTGGTCCGACAAGAGACATTTCACCTTTTAAAACATTTAGAATATTTGGTAGCTCATCTAGCGACATCCTTCTTATAATTGCTCCAAAAGATGTGATTCTGTCATCATTCTCTATTCGAATTGGTTCTAAAGGTGAATTATTAGGCTCTATATTTTTTCCTTTAGCCAAATCTAAATAATGAGATTTATGAAAATCTTCTTCAGCACTAACTTCCATCGTTCTAAATTTAAACAATTTGAAGACTTTATTATTCTTTCCAATTCTGCTTTGTATAAAAAATATTGGCTTACCTTGTTTAATTAATAAAGTAAATGAAATAATAATTATTAAAGGAATAAATATTGGTGAAAAAATCAAAATTGCCACTATATCGAATAATCTTTTAATCATCATCTTTATAATAAACTATATAAATTAATGTTAATCAATTAAATAAATTCGACATTAAAGTTAAATTAATGTGTGGAATAGCTGGAATATTTAACTTTGATAAATCAAGGATAAATCCAGAAGTAACAAATATAATAAAAAATTCTCTAGAACATAGAGGACCAGATTTTTCGAAAGTAGATTTCTTAGCCGATAATATAGCTTTAATTCATACAAGACTATCAATAATTGATTTAGATTTTCGATCTAATCAACCAATGCATTCAAATGATAAAAGGTATTCTATAGTATTTAATGGAGAAATTTATAACTATAAAGAAATTAGGAAAGAACTTGAAGCAAAAGGGGTAGTTTTTTCTACAAGTGGAGATACAGAAGTAATTCTTGAAGGATATACAAAATATGGAAAGGATATTCTTGACCTATTAAGAGGACAGTTTGCTTTTGCTATTTATGATTCTTTGGAAGAATCATTTTTTTTGGCAAGAGATCGTGTGGGAATCAAGCCACTATATTTTTCAATTAATGATAAAAACCTAATTTTTAGTTCTGAACTTAAGGCTATAGAGAAATCTGAAATAGTACCCTTTACTCCTGATGTTGATTCATACATTGCATACTTGAGGCACTTGTGCGTTCCAAAAGATAGAACTGGAAATAAATATATTTCAAAAGTAGAACCAGGACAGTTTTTGAAAATAATGAATGATGGAAGTATGCAAAAAACTAAATACTGGGATCCTTTTTCCTTCGATGTTAATAATGATATGAGTTCTCAGGAGGCTGTAAATAAAGTAGAAGAATTACTTGTTGAGTCAGTTGAATATCGTCAAGTTAGCGATGTTGAAGTAGGGCTTTTTTTATCAGGTGGCTTAGATTCCACTTTAATTGGAAAGTTGATGAATAATAATCAAAATTCTGTGTTGAAAAGTTTTAATATAGATTACGAAGAACATTTTGATGGATATAAAGGAGAGGTCAACGAAGCAAGATTTGCATCTTCAAATATAGGTATCAAACTTATTGAGGATAAAATTCAATATGAAGATTTTAAAAAAATAATTGATAATTACTCTTTTTATCAAGATGATCTAATAGGTGATGAAGTTGGTATACCCTTATATTTTTTAGGCAAATCATCTAAAAATAATGGAATTAAAGTTGTGCAGGTTGGCGAAGGTGCTGATGAACTGTTTTATGGTTACGAGCATTGGTTAAGATATATGAGATTAAATAGATTCATAAAGCCAATTATCAATAAAGATATAAAATCTCTCAAATTCAAAAGTCATCGAGGAAATCTTATTTCGAATATATTATTTAATAGAACATCTTTTGCTGGAGGAGCATTAGGTTTTAATATTCCAGAAATAAATAAACTACTTAGTGGGGGAATATCTAAAGAATTCCAACTTGTTAATTATGTTGATAATAAGTGGAATGATTATTTTTCTAATAAAAATGCAAAACTTTCGAAATGGATGACGCTTATTGATTTACAAATCCGACTTCCTGAGTTGTTATTAATGCGGATGGATAAACTTGTAATGCAGTCATCAATTGAAGCTAGAGTACCATTTTTAGATCATAAATTAATAGAATTTGTTTTATCTATACCTGAAGAAATTATATTTAATACAAAAAACACTAAACCTTTACTAAAAAAAGTTGCTACAAAACATATACCTGAAGAAATTTTCAATAGAAAAAAACAAGGATTTAGGGCGCCAGTAGGAGAGTGGATTAAGAAAGATCAAGATTATTTTTACAGTCTAATTAAGGAATTTAATTCGTCTATTCAATTGTTTGATAATGGTTATATTGAAAAAATTATTTCTGGAGATGATTACCAAAAAAAATGGTATTTATCTAATTTATCAAATTGGCATATGAGTAGGACTAAATAGTGTTAAAAAATTGGAAACGCAATACTGTTTATATATCTGTTATGCAATTATCACTGCTTATAGTTAATTTCTTTTTAATTACAATAATAAGTCGTGAATATGGTGCCGAAACTTATGGTGAGTATGCTTCTTCTAAAAGCTTATCAGTACTTATTGGTACGGCGACAGTCTTATCGTTGGCATTAGTGTCTACAAAATATTTAGCTCAAAAAAATGAAAACTCAAAATATTTGTTTTCAAATTCTTATTTTTTAATTACAAGAAACTTTCTAATTGCATTGCTAATTTTATTTCCAATTACGTATTTGTTTCAGAGAGATATCTCTATGACTGCCTTATTTCTAGTAGGGTTTGTTTTTAATGAAATGATTCATGTTGCTTTAGCTTTTTTTCAAGCAAAGGGTGACTTTGTTACCAGTTCTAAACAAATACTTTTAAGAACTATTATTTATGGAATTGGTGCATGGATAATAGTTTTTCAAGGTTTTTCAATCATTACCTTGATTGTTTATCAAGTTTTCATGCTTGTATTATTTTTTATAGTTGCAAACTCTTCTATACCAAAAAGTGAAATAGTTCTAGAAACGAAATCAGGAAAATTAGTAAGAAACGATTTACAAAAATCTGGTAAAAAAATGGTTCTCACTACATTTTCAAGTGCCTTAATTTCTGAGTTAGACATAGTGTTACTAGGATTATTTTACTCTGGATCTATCTTGGGAGTTTTAGCCTGGTCTAGAAGAATTCTAGAAATTATTTTTCAACTTCTAGCCGCTAGCTTAGATATTTTATTTCCTGAGCTTTCAAAGGCAAAAGGAAAAACTGAGGTAAGTTCAATTAGAAGTAAATTAATTGTTGTATTTTATGCTTCTTTTTTAATCCCTATAACTTATTTTATGTTTAAAGATTTAGGAAATACTTTGTTTGTTTCTTTGTTAGGTGATGAATTTAATTTAGTTTCTGAATATACTTATCAATTATTGTTCTGCATTCCCTTGATGGTCTGGTCTAGGATCAATATAATATTTTCAAGAGCTTTAAATTTTGAAATAAACTTAACAAAAACAATTATTTTTGGAGCAGTACTTTCTTACTGCATATATTTTGCAATGCACAGTATAAGTAGCAATCCAGCAGTTCTGTCTATAATTTTGTCGCAAATTGCAATTGCTGCTTTAACAACGTTTAGCTTTAAAAGGTCTTATGTATAGATTTAAAACATATCTTAAAAAAGCTAAATATTCTATTAATAATTTACTAGGACCCCACCCAAAAATTCCTTCGAATTTTAGATTACTAAGCCGAAGAGATTCTGATTATCAGAGATTTATTATTAGTTATTGTACTCCTAGCGATAAACAACTGGTAAATTTAAATGACAAACTTAAAATATTTGGTAAATATTTTAAAAATTACGAGCTATCAGATGATATATTTTTAAATTTTGACTTTTCAAATAAGAAACTTAAACCAGCTTTTTTTAATATAGCTGATGTAAAGGTTCCTTATGAAGCCTCAAGGCTACAGTATTTACAAAAAGCAAATGGCGGATATATCGATGTTAACAAGTTTCCATTAATTTACTGGAACAGCCCTATGGATGTTGCAATTAGGAATATAAATTTAATATTTCATTTAATTTCGGTTGAAAACTCAAGACAAACTGCTGAAATTTTAGGAAATAATATAGATTTATTAGTTACATACATCAGTCAACATTATGAATTTGTAATAAATAACTTAGAAAACAAAGGAAATGTTGTTGGTAATCATTATCTAATTGAACTTACATCCATTTTACTTACAATTGCTACTTTCAAATTTGATAGAGATCTAGAAGAATTTCAATATTATCAAAATGAACTTGAATCTGAATTAGAAAATCAGTTTTATGAAGATGGAACAAACTTTGAAGGATCAACACATTATTCAGCTTTTGTTACGGAAGCGCTTATTATATGTAAGCTTGCTATTGAACAAATAGATAATGAGTCAAAATTAATTTCTAAAATTGACAAAATAATTAAATCAAATAAGTATTTTTTATTAAAACTAATGAATAAAGGTGAGTTATCTCAAATAGGTGATAATGATTCTGGGAGATTATTCTATTATGCGTTTGATGAAGATGCCCCTTTAAATATCAAATGGTTGATAGATTTAATCGACAATCTTTATCAGGACACAGAAGTTGACCAAGAAGGTAAATATTTTAATTATCAGGTTCCTTCTGAATTTCCTGAATTTAACAACTATAAAAAGGCAAGTCATAAGTCAATTAAAATATTTTCGAAAGATTTTCAAAGTTATAGTTTCAAAGATTTTGGTATTTATGTATGGAGAAACGATCATGAGTATTTTAGTATTAGATGCGGCCCCGTAGGTCAAAATGGCATAGGGGGGCATTCTCACTATGATCAACTTTCAATAGAGTGCTTTACAGACGATAAATGGATAGCTAGAGACCCTGGTACTGGTACATATACAGACGATATTGAAATGAGAAATCGATTTAGATCTCTTGAGTACCACTGGGGACCAAAAGCAAAAATTAATTTCCCGAAAGAAGATGAGTTTGATTGCTTTAGATTAAATTATATGAGTGATGGGGAAGTGTTGCATTTTGAGAAATACAACTTTTTAGGTTTTGCCAAGTTCAACGGAAAAAAAATTTATCGAAGAATATCTATTTCTGATGGTGTAGCAATTATTGAAGATTTTTCAAAGGATGTCGAATTAGAAGAATATACTTCATGGGGTGAAGAAAATGAAGGCGTTAAAGTTCAATTTTCTAATGGATACAAGAGGATAAGTTGAATTTAAAATATTCAACTATATTTCTATATGCATTCAGTGCATTTCTGTTTTTTGAAGGGCTGGATGCTTTTTCAATATACAATATCCCTATTTATTGGTTGGGCGTATCTTTTCTATCAGCTATTTTTTTAATTTGTTATTTTTTAGGCTTTAGAACATATAATTTAAATTTATTTTCAATTAGAAATTGGGTTATTTATGGAGTTTTTGTAACTTTAATTCAATCATTATTCAATGATTTGGTACTTCCAAAATACGCAAGCACTTCTTACATACAGTATATAAGTTTAAGACTTTTTAAACTATTACTATTCCTGATTGTCATTTACACAATAAATTATATTTTACAAAAATATGATTTTGAAAAAATACTAAAATTTTTTTTGATTTCCAGTATTGCTATATCCACACTCTCAATCATTAGTTACTTTTCATATATTTATGGATATAGTGATTTTCCAAGAACAAGACCAGGTTCCGGTGGTTGGACTCAGCCTATTCAAAGAGCATGTAATATATTAAGAAATTATGGGACTTTTAGAGAACCAAGTTTTTTAGCTATATGGACTGTACCATTTATTCCATATTTCTTTTATTTGGGTAAGAAAACTAAAATCTGGTATGTTCTCTCTTTAATTCCAATTCTCAGTGTGGTTTTAAGTCGAAGCTTAACGGGAATCATAGCCTTTGTCGCTTCTATTAGTATTGTTACTGTTCTACTTTATTTAATAAATAGAAAGTTTGAATTGAATATTATTTCAATGTTGTCTATTTTTTTAATAGTGATTTTTACTTCCGGAACTTTTTCATATCAATTTCCACCAGATGAAAATACTTGTATTGACGATAGTTCAGAATGTATTTGTACACCTGAAGACAGGTTAGATGAGTTAAAGAATTCATCTAGTTTTTCAGAAGCCACATTTGGTCGTTTTGGTGAAATAAGCTCACAAGGTCTTGATGCCTTTGGTAATACAGCTTTTCTTTTTGAGTATATAGAAAATATTGGTTTTTCTATATTTGGGCAGGGGTATGGGTATTCAAATATTGCATTCTCTCATGCTGCTGATGAAGCAGGGAGGCAATTAGTTGAAAATCAAATTATTTATAGAAATCCTGGACAAGTTGTGTCATTTAATAATTTATACGCAAACATTTTAATGTCTACAGGACTGGTAGGAATACTTTGGTTTTTATATATATTAATTAATATTTTAAGAAAAATTGTTTTTACGCCAACACCATTGCAACCATATTTGCTAATTAGTTTTGTAACAACTTTATTTGTATATTCTTATCAAGCTGAAGAATTAGCAACCCACCTTGCTATAGCTATAGCTTTTGGAATTAATTTAAAAAATTATGAAAAATAAAAAAATATTAATTGTATCTCACCAATTCTTACCGCACGTAAGCCCTAGAACAACCAGATGGAGTATGTTAATTGATTATTTAGTTAAACAAGGTAATGACATCACTGTTCTAACCGGTACTAAACCTCAGGCTTCAAATAATAATTATGATGTCTTATATTTTGGAAATAAAAATATTTCTAATGTAGTTGATGCCGCTAGACAAAAATCTAATGATTCCAAAAGCTCCAATTTAAAAATGTTTGCATTTAAAGTTTTAAAATTTATTTATCGTTTTTTATTTAAAACCTTTGCATGGCCAGATTATGCAATGTTTTGGATTTTTACAATTAACAAGAATAAGAAAAAGATTAATGACAACTATGACATAATAATATCAATCAGCCTTCCTTTTTCATCTCACGTTTGTGCATTCTTACTAACTAAACGATTAAATGCAGAATGGTTTATGGATATAGGAGACCCATTTTCATTAAAAAAAGTTTCCAATGAAAATAATAAGTTTCTTTTCTCGTTCATAAATCGTTTGATAGAAGGAAAGTATTATCAAAGTGCTTCTAAAGTCATATTTACACACAAAGAAGCTTCAGAATTACATATAGAAAAATTTAATATTCCTATGTCAAAAATTGTTAATGGTTATCCTGTAGGGAATATTGATCAGAACACTATTAACAAATCAAATAATTTTGATTATTCTCAAAAACCTTTAAAAATAGGATACTTTGGAATATTTACTGAAAATGTAAGGGACCCGAGTAATTATTTAAAATTTGTTCATAATTTTTACAAAAAGCCATACGAACACCATTGGTATACAAATCATGAATCAAAGAAATTTTTAACGAATGTTAATAGTAAACAAGTTCACAATATTTATGACTTAGTTAGTAGAGAGAGAGCATTAGAGATTATGTTAGAGGAAATGCATATTCTTCTATCTGTAGGTAATTTTAATAAGTATCAACTACCAAGTAAGGTAATTGAATATATATCTTTAGGAAAGCCAGTATTACATTTTGCTGAAATTCAGGATGATCCACTTTATAAATTTCAAGATTTGTTCGGAAATTTTAAAATTATAGACAAATCAACATCAAGTAGGGAAATTAATGAATTTTTAAAAGTATTTGAATTAGGTAAATTTAATTTTGATTTTGATAACTTTATAAATTACTTCAGTCCTAAAAAAATAGTCGATGATTTAAGTTAGCCCCCAATTTTCGACATAAACAGGAATTTCCTCAAAATGACTCTTTTTATTATTTGAATTCAAACAAGCTTGAACAGCAGACTCAAGATTACCACTCTTGTATCTAAAAATATTTGGATTTTTTATAGAAAGATAATCTTTTTTAGGAACAACTACTTTAAGACCGCTATTAAGTGCCTCATAAATTGGTAATCCGACAGTTTCGTATTCGCTAGCGTGAATATATGTTTTATTTTTTTTTAAAATATTAAGAAGATCATCATGATTTGGGTTCTCAATAACTTTTGCTGAATTAGAAATAGTAAAGTTTGATGTATTTATTACAGTAACCTCATGTTTTAATTCAATTAATTTATTAGTTAACTTAATTAAAAATTCTGGATTTTTATTTTTATTATCATCAACTATTAAAACAAAGCCACCTTCATTATTTTGTTTTACTTTTTTAGATATTAAGGTTCCAATAATTCTTGTTTTTTTGGAATTTATACGTTTTGCCACATGTTCTTGTTGAACTATGATTTCGTCAGATATATAAAAGCTAAATATATACAGTAATCTCAAAAATATATTTCTAAAAGAAGAAAATGGAGATACTAATGGGAGAATGTTTTGAATAAAAGTTAGAGTTTTAATTTTTGACTTAAACGCAAAATTACCAAAGTGAATTATTAAATCACTTCGATTAATACTTTCTCTTGTGTCTTGACTTAAAAATACATTTAAAAAAGGATGTAAGTAACGGGGAATACTAATTAATTTTTTTTTATAATTCTCTAGGAATTTATTTAGTGACTCATTGTCATAAAGTATGAATATATCAAGATGACTATTTTTCTCTAAAAAGTTTTTTGCAATACTAATACCGCCTCGTGATTTAATACCACATAAATTAAGTACAATTCTTTTCACTGATTCAATAATAGTTAATAATTTGATTATTAATACCTACTAATATAGTAAACGTGACAATAACAAAATATGATACTGCAATGATTGTTGGTGCTAGGCCAAATTTTGTAAAAGTAGCACCACTTTTGCGTTTTTTTGAAAAGAATGGTAAAAAAGTACTATTTATACATACTGGTCAACACTGGGATAAAAATATGTCCGAAGATATTTTTAAAGATATTGGACTTAGGGAACCAGATGTTAATTTAAATATTAAGAATAAATCAATGAACATTCAACTGGGAAGTATTATTAACGAATTAGATAGTTGTATAAAACTTAATAATACAAAAAACTTATTTGTATTTGGAGATGTTACCTCAACCTTATCAGGTGCAATAGTGGCAAAAAACAACTCAGTTGATTGTTTCCATGTAGAAGCTGGATTAAGGTCTAATAATCTCAACATGCCCGAAGAAAGAAATCGAATAATGGTTGATTCAATTTGTGATAAATTGTTTACACCTTCTAATGATGCTGTAGAAAATTTATTAAAAGAAAATATTTCAAAGGAAAAAATATTTAATGTTGGAAATATTATGATTGATACATTGATCGATAACTTAGATAAAATTACTTCAAATCAAAACACTATTTCATCAGAATTTTCAATTAACAGAGAATATTTTGTTTTGACACTTCATCGCCCTACAAATCTTCATGATGAAAAGTTGACTTTAATTTTTGATGCACTTTCAGAATTTACAGATAAGCATGACATTATTATTCCAGCCCATCCAAGGTTAAAGGCTTTTATCCAAGAAAATAATTTTGATACTTCTAGGTTTAAAGTAATTGACCCACAACCTTACATAAAGTTTCTCACATTAGTTAATAATTCAACCCTGTGTCTTACTGATTCAGGTGGCCTTCAAGAAGAAACTACATATTTAAATAAAAAATGCTTAACTTTGAGAGATGAGACTGAAAGACCTATAACTGTTGAAATGGGCACCAATAAAGTAATTGGTGTTTCTAAAAATATTATAAATGAAATAAACAGCTCACTAAATACTAAAATATCAGAAAGAAAAAAAATTGATTTATGGGATGGGAACGCATCTCAAAGAATATATGAGGAAATTTATGACTGAAGAACATTCTTTTGTTTACGATTTAGGAGTGGTTGGTTTAGGGTATGTAGGTTTACCCTTAGCAGTTGAATCAGCAAATCAAGGTCTTTCAGTTTTAGGATATGATATCAACGAATCAAGAGTTGATGATATAAATGCTGGAAATTCTCCTATAGAAGACATTAGTAATAAAGAATTAGCCAATGCTTTAAAAAGTTTTCAAGCTACTTTTGACTCTACAGAGCTTGCAAAATGTAACAACGTTGTAATTAGCGTTCCAACGCCGCTAACTGATTATCAGCCAGATCTTTCATATGTTATATCTGCTGCTAAAGCAGTTGGAGAAAATTTAGTTAAAGAGCAAGTTATTATTTTAGAATCTACGACATATCCCGGAACAACAATTGAAGTATTAATACCAAATCTTGAAAAATATTCAGAGCTTAAAGCTGGAGTTGATTTTTATGTTGGGTATTCTCCTGAACGAATAGATCCAGGAAATCAAGAATGGAAGTTTAAAAATACACCAAAAGTTATTAGTGGATTAGATGAAAAGTCACTGGGTAAAATTAAATCTTTTTATGAGTCCATAATTGATGAAACTGTAATCGTAAACGGAACTAAAGAAGCTGAAATGGTGAAGTTACTTGAAAACACTTATCGACATGTAAACATCGCATTGATAAATGAATTAGCCATGCTCTGTAAAATGTTAGAAATTGATATTTGGGAAGTTGTAAATGCTGCAAAAACAAAGCCTTTTGGGTTTCAATCATTTACTCCTGGACCAGGTGTTGGAGGTCACTGCATACCAGTTGATCCAGAATATTTGTCATTTAAAACACGCCAAATTGGCAAACCAGTTAGATTTGTTGAATTAGCTCAGGAGATTAACAATTCTATGCCAGCATATGTTGTAAGTAGAGTAAACGAATTATTGAATAGTAATGATAAAATATTAAGAAATTCAAAAATTTTAGTTCTAGGTGTCGCATACAAAAAAGACATTAGTGATATGAGAGAATCCCCGTCATTAGATATCTTAGAAATTCTTCTTGAAAAAAATGTTGAAGTTTCTTTTTATGATCCCTTTGTAGATAAATTAAATATCTCAGGACAAACAATTAACAAAGAATCTTCATCAAACAATTTTGAAAATTATGACATGTTATTAGTTTTAACACCCCATACTGAGTTTTCAAAAATTGATTTTGGTTCACTGCAAAATATAGTATTTGATACTACCGGAACAAACTTTATTCAAAGTACTGAGAGGATTTAATATATCTGTTAATTTCCATACATTACCCTTGACGATAAAACTTCTCGGAAACGAATTAGGTAATGTTATAAAAGATCAAGCTGGTACAAAATATTTTAGAATTGTAGAAAATATTAGATTTAATTCAAAAAAGTATAGATTAACAAAAGATGAAAAATATTTAACCAGCATCTTTAAATCTTTAAGTAAGCTAGAACCAAAAGAAATCTACATAATTACTAAATCTTTTACGATATTTTTTTATCTATCAAATATTGCGGAACAAGTATTTAGAGAGCATTTTCTTGAAAACAAAAATATAAAGATAAAAAAATCATTAAATAAAAATTTATCTTTCCTTCCTGTATTCACCGCACACCCTACTGAAAGTTCAAGACAATCTACATTAAAGAAGATATATAAAATTGGTGAGTTAATTGAAAAAAACTCGTCAAGTGATATGAATGAAATTAATACTCTTATAACTCAACTTTGGTATACAAGAGATGTTAGATCAGCTAAACCAAATCCCTTAGATGAAGTGAAGTCTTTAATCTATTATTTAGATATTTTATATAAAGATGTGTACGAAAATATTGTAAATGATGATGAAATTTTAAAAAACACAAAAAATTTTAATATAAATTATGGTTCTTGGGTGGGCGCAGATAAGGACGGGAATCCATACGTCACTACTAGTGTCACTAAAGAAGCACTAAAGATTTACTCTTATCAAATTATTAATATTTATAAAAGTAAAATAAAAGAATTATCAGAAGATTTTAGTATTTCTATTGATTTTGTAAAATGTCCTGAATCTCTTGGTAGGGCTATAAAAAAATATGAAAAATTATTGCCAAATGAATATACCCACTATTCAAAAGTAAATTTCGACGAGCCTTTTAGAATTTATCTCTCTTTAGTTTTTCATCGACTTGAAATGTTTCAAAAAAGCAGCAAGGGTTATATGTATTTTGATGAATTTAAAAAAGATATGTTGACTTTTCAAAAAGCTGTCAATCAAATATTTGGTAATAAAACACAAATAGATAAATTAGATACTTTTATTCAATATATTCAACAATTCGAATTTCATGGTGTTTCTTTAGATATTCGACAAAACTCCTCGGTCATCAATTCAAAGAAGGGTAAACTTTTTAACGACTTTAAAAAACTTTTAAAGGAAATTCCTACTTTGCAGAAAATTTATGGAAAAAAAGTATTTAATTCTTTAATTCTGTCAATGACTAAATCTCATTCTGATGTTCTTGAACTTTTTGATTTATGTAAAAAGGTTATGCCATATGAAAATATTCCATCTATTACACCGCTTATTGAAGAAATTTATGATTTAAATAATTCTTCAAAAATTGTTGAGGGATTACTTAAAATTCCAAGATACAATAATTTTTTGCGTAAGTACATGGACAATTCACAAGAAGTAATGCTTGGGTATTCTGACTCCAATAAAGATGGTGGTATTATTGCTTCACAGTGGAATGTTTACAAAGCTCAAATTTCTATGTTTGAAGTAGGTGTTAATAACAATGTAAATATTAATTTCTTTCATGGCAGGGGAGGAACAATAAGTCGCGGAGGAGGTCCTACTTATGATTCTATTATGTCACAACCTCAAGGTACAATATCTTCCCAAATAAGATACACAGAACAAGGGGAGGTTATTTCTGATAAGTATTCAACACGTTATTTAGCTTATGAAAATATAAAACTTGGTGTAGCTGCTTTTATAAACAAATCATCTAGTGAAATTCAAACTAAGTTAAAGCATGGAAAATTTATAGACGAACTTTCTGAACAGTCGTATAAAAAATATAGAGAATTCGTTGATCAAGATGGCTTAATTAATTACTTTGAAACTGGTACACCTGTTAATTTACTATCAACTCTTAATATTGGCTCAAGACCTAGTAAAAGGTCCGGTGTTCAAAACTCTATTGAAAACTATCGAGCAATTCCATGGGTTTTTGGGTGGGCTCAAACTAGAAATACACTTACTGGTTGGTACGGTTCAGGTACAGCATTGCAATATGTGATTGAAAAGTATGGAATTGAAGAAGTGAGAGGCATTTACAACAAATCAGAATTTCTGAAGAACTTAATAAGCAATATAGAGATG
>VMHT01098573.1_pt1 | contig 35676 bp, 33 predicted proteins | sample 4693611 | NCBI WGS metagenome assembly VMHT01 (sample SAMN12280063, study PRJNA550983) | marine metagenome | isolation source: seawater sampled from same location over 5 years 0.02-0.2 micron viral filtrate | place: USA: collected off the coast of southern California halfway between the port... ...
GTTTATGATAGTAGCTTGAAACGGTGTTGGTGCTGTGGTCTTCATGCTATGCGCTTGGTATTGGGGTGTAGTAAGTGGTGTTGGTGGTTTTGCCGTGAAGGTCGGTGACCGTCCGGGATTCTGGGATAACGCGCATGGAGTCACCTACTTTCTTTCCGGATAGAAACGGCGAAGGATTGTCTGCGTCTGTCCACACCGACAAGACGGTTGAGGAATCTTCTGACCATCCTTTGAAAAGGAGGGCTTCTCCTTGGCGGGTGGTAACTGTGGTGTTTTCAATGATAGTGGCCTCAATGGGCTGGGTATTGGTTTTCATATTTGGTTGTTCTTTAGAACTAAATAAATATTGCACAAAACATAAATAAATAAAGGATAAAGTGCATTAAATACACTAATAAACAACATGAAAGGAACTTATCCTTGGGGCGGTGGGTGGGCTTGGTTTGCAAGACATTTTGAGGTTCGAACTTGGCGACCGTAGGGAAGCAAAGGGCGAAACCGAAAAAGATAAAGAACCTTTTGATTTTTCAGAACGAGCACCAAGTTCGTTTTTTGGACAATGTCAGCGTGCGCCGTTAGAGTCCTAGAGGCTAACACAAATCTGAACCTAATAGCTTTTAGTTAGCCGTTAGAGTCCTAGAGGCTAACACAAATCTGAACCTAATAGCGTTTACCGTTTCGAACTACCGTTTCGAACCATTGGTCAAAAAAGGGACTTGGGGATTGGGCTGAAAAACGGTATGGGCAGTGTTAGTCGTTACGCTTGTTGCTTCGCTTGCGTAGGGTGGCGTTGAGGTCTCTGAGTTCAGCGTAGAGGTGAACCTTTAGGAGGAAGAGGAGTCTATTCATAACAGGTAAATAAAACAACATAGGAGGGATGATAGTTAGTCTTCTTCGTGTGCTGGGTCATATGTAAGGTAATACAGGTGAGACCTAGCGTATTGAAAGACAGTTCTTATGCATGTTTCTGCTTTCTTTTTTTCTGCTAAAGCTTTTTGGTAAGACTCTTTGTTTTGATAGTCTTCTTCTTTTCCAATTGGATAGTCTCTTAAAAGATATTCAACATCGCACACAGCTCGAAACATTGTGTGTATGTTGTTTTCTATGAAGTCTACTTCTTCTTCACTTTTTGAGTCAAGTGGCGGGTATGTTAACGCTTCTGTATACATGATGTCTTCTTTGGTTACGTGTGCAAATGCTTTGCCTCTTCCTGTGTTGATTTCGACAGCTAATCTTTCACCTTGTTTGACGACCTTACGACCGTTTATTGTTAATGATGTTTCTTTCATAAGCGGAGTCTGTGATAGTTAGCCTTTGCAACCTTGAGTGTATTCGACCTCTATGTGCATGCCGTAATACTTGTCGATAAGCTTGATTGGATTCTTTGACCACATCTCCATGCTGAAGTTGTTAGTCTCGTTTAGGTTTAACTCATCGACTACAGTTTCTACTGCGTCACCGATAGATTCGAAGTGACCTATTGTCTTTTCGTCAGACATAGGTGAAATTGTAATGTCACGTTGATACAAGTTGATTGAGATGGATTGCATATTCATACAAACAACTAGATAACACTAGGTGGATGATAGTATGGTGGGTTAGCAGCCCGCACTGAGCCAACACTTAGTTCCGCTTACGAGGTAGTCAGGGATGGGCTGAGTGTTGTAAGAGCAGGTGTTATGTAGTGTGGCTATGTGTGCAGCAGTGGTGAGTCTATGTGTGTGACTATGTGTGTAACCAAAAAACACCAGCAAAAAGAAGAACACAAGAACTCACCCAAAGTCCCACCAGTAGCTAACTAAAAGCTCTCTAAAAGCTACGAATACCGCAGAAAACATTTAGTTTGCCTCTGGAGTCTGGGCCACGGCGACTAATGTATACCTTGAGAGAAACGAACGGGGTATACGGGGGAAGCCGGGCTCAGAGCGTATAACGCTACCCCCTCAGATTTTTGTAGTAAAACTACTAAAGGAACCCTAAAGTTTACTTGGTATCAAAATCACCGCACCAATCAGATTTAGTTGTGCTTGGGAACTGCGATTTAACACTGATTTCTTCGTTTACTTTAAAGACAATGCTTTGAGGAGCGTGCCGGCGGCATTCTCCGGTTTCAACTGAATCAGGATTCCAGTGTGAGCAAATGTCACAGGACTTACTTATTGTTTTATTTTTCATGATTCTTTTTTAGTGTTGCCCTCCTAGCCTACCTATGAACAACCAATGAAAACACGCAAGCTAGGAGAGCTTTACACAACACACACAACGAAATTAAGGGTTTGACACTTAAGGTCAACGGGAAAGTTTCTTTTTTATACGCTTGACAAGGGGTTCCTGAGGGTATACTTAGAGTGTGTCAGTGAGTGGTTAAGCGTGCCTTATAAGCGCATAACCCACTAAGAATACACATTCCACATCAGTCATAGGTTATGAGTGTTGTTATAAGTCTTTTAAGGCAGCTTAGAGGTTAACTCTAAGTGTACCCTTCAACGCTTCCATATATACCACCTCTAATCTGACAACAAACCCCATACCTTAACCACCGCAGGAACAGCTAAAGCCTCTACGGCCATAACTATTTGTTCTTCAGTCTTTACGGGCATGTTGTAATTGGCACCTGAGAGGTCTAGAGCACAGTGGATAATCTCGTGTACTAGGGTTGACCTAAAGAGTTCTTTAGTCTTTAGGACTTCTTTTCCTATGTTGATACAACGGTGTGTTGAGTCGTATTCAGCTAACCTTTCGTCCCCGAACTCCTCAACGATGTTGATGGGTATGTCTTGTCCTGCAATGTTGATTACATCCATTTGGGGTTGTTGTTGTTAAAGTTACCAAGGAACCGCTCTAGTTCCTCTTTTAAGAGGTCCTCCTTGCGGTCCACGATGCGTTTGTCTACGTCTTGAGCCATTTGCTCTGTCCAGTAGGCTACAGCCATACTAAGGGCGTCTAGGCGGTCATCGTGGGTTATTGCACCTCGGTGCCTTGTGAGCCTTGAGAGTTGGTAGATGAGTTGGTATTTGAGCTGGGAGTCGTTAGGATACCGCTGTGCGCTCTCGTAGTCATCTTGGATTACCTTGGGGTCAACCACGAGCCTGTGCTGGTTCATTACTGGCTCTAGGGTGTCTATGATTCTTCGTTCCTTTTGGATGTTGTGTCTGACCTCCTCTATGGTGCAGGGGTGGACTTTAGTGAGCACTGGTTTGAATAACTCAACAAACATACCATCTCCGAAGTTACTCTCGACCACGATGGCGTTTACCTTGTGTTGTTTGGCCTTCATGGCGAGGGCCTTCATTGTTGTGTCGTCGTAGCCACCCTGTAGGCCACCTCCGTCAGTAACGAAAAGGTAGCCATTGAGCATCTTAACGATACTAAAGGCTGTCTCGTCTCGTCCTCGCCCGGAGGGGTCAATGGACATCACAGAGCCTGTGAAGGGGATGTAGTCTCCTATGGTTTCCAGAGGGCGGTAGAAACGGTCCCCTGAGAGGCCCACGTTTGGCACTGAGGAGTCCCACTCTAGTTTTGGGTCTCTGGCCCACACAAGCTTCTCAGGAGCCATCTCAGGGTCAACAGACATCACTATGAGGTCGCTGGTCTTGAGAGGGTATCTGTCTAGGTCGCTTAGCCGGGTATCCAGCATAAACTGCATGGAGAACCCAGTGCGTCCGTAGGAAGCTTCTCGCTCCGCTAGGTCTATGTCTGAGAAGCGCAGGGGTTCTGTGGAGTCCCCGGCTCTCTCGTCGTCCACACAGATAGGACTAACGGTGCCATCGTAGGTGCTTTGGTTAACCTTGGTTGTAACATACTTGGCTGGCCAAATCTGTTTACGGTAGCCCCGTTCGGTCAGTTTGTTGTAGATTGTGTCCTCACACTGTGGGGTTCCCAGAAAGAGGACCCTAGAGTCAGCGTCTGGTTTGATGATGGCGTCGAACTCCTTGACCTGTTCGCCAAGCTTGTCGCGCATCCCTTGTGTGGCGCTGTTGCCTACAACCTCGATGTCATCCGCAACAATGATGTCAGCTCGTGAGCCTGTCAGTTGAGACGTGACTCCCAAGGATTTGACGGAGGGGGCGTGGGAGGCGGGGGCTGGTCCGACATCGAAGGAGATTTTGGAAAATCGCTGCTTGTCTGTGGGTCGGAGGTGGGCGAGGATGGGTAACTCATGTATGAGTCTAAGTGTAAAAGTGCTAAAGTCGTCTGCTCTTGTTTTTGAAGCAGAGACGACAAGTATGTTCTTTCTTGGGTTGAGGAGGAGTTGATGGACAACGTATGCAGAGCAAATCCAACTCTTACCGACTCCCCTAAAGCCTTCGATAATAGCTCGTCTATCTCCTCGTTGCATGTAATCTGCGATTTCATATTGAATTGGTGTAGGGTCAGGTAGGTTAAGGTGCTTCCATACAACGTATAGAAAGTTCCTAAAGTCTTTTAGTTTGTCAGGGATTACCACGGTTACTTGTTGTTACCTCGATTCTTATTTTTACTTTGAATCCTGAGGTTACGCGAGCTGTTATTTTTGGGGTTTCGGTCGGCGTGGTGAACGTCCTTACCCTTGAGGGCCTTCTTGCCCTTCTTCTTTACCATGATGGAACGAGCCTTGTTTCGGCCAGCTCTGCGCTTTTTCTGCGTGTCGCTCTTGTGGTAGCCGTCATATTCCTTGCGGTAGTTTCTAGTTTTATTCATTAGCCGCAAACGGTAATAGGTTTACAAGGTTTTCCATAGGGTTCTCCTTGGATAGCCCAGCGTGGATTCCGTTGTCTTTTAGGAGCTGCCTAGCTGCGTTAAGGTCACTAGGAGCTGCTTCCCCGGACTCAATCCGCATGATGAACTCGTTGATAAGTAGACTTTGAAGGTTCTTTAGCCTCTCCTCTTGGTTGTCTATGTGTTCTTGTTTCTCCATTCTTTTACTATTCTAATCATTAAATAAATTAAACTCAACCCACCGACACAAATACCAACTAAAGCGTTGATGTCAGAGAGAGTTAACGTGCTTACAATACCAAAGATACCGACTAAAGCTGGTGTATACGTTGAGTCCATGTCTTATGATAAAGCTGTAATTCCAATTAAGGGCCTTACGAAACGAGTATTTGCAGCGGTAAGGTTATAATGAAATGTCCTGTGACATGTCGCTACATCAGCACCAGTGCTTACTCCTTTTAGCGTTATGGTTTTGTTTGATGTCCAAGTGTTTACCCTTCCTGAGCCAGCGTTATCTCCCTCTCCTATTCGGAAAGCGTATTTTACTGTTTGCCATCCGGGAGGAAAGCCGTCGTTACCACCGGGGCTTTTAACCATAGAATAGAAAGCGGTCACTTCGTCTGAGTCTAAGAACAGTTTAAAAGAAGCCTTAGCGTCGTCGCTTACTGAATCAGCGCCGACAACAAAGCTAAACTCATACACAACAATTTTAGTTCCAGAAGGAGGAGTATAGGTAACACTAGAGCCGTTTACCACAGCGTCTATGTTAGTTAAATCCTGATGCGAAGTTACTGTTTGCGATGTAAATGCTACACCGTTAGGTCTACTAAAAGCAATACCATCACAGGGTAACTGAAAGCTTTCAAGAAGGTTGTTAGGGTTTCCACCGTTAGCTGCTGGTAACACCCCTGTCATTCCTGAGCTGATGTCGATAGCACTTTTAATTGCATTGATATGTCTAATAACGGCTGTTTGAGAAACAGCATTGTTTGAGGCTGAATCGCTAAGTGTGACATTCTTACTACTAAGGTCCAACGTGCTTGCTAGTTTAGTAGCACCAACAACTCCATCCTTTATTTTGACTGCTTCTACCGCATCTGTAGCTAACTTACTAGCACCTACAGCGCCGTCCTGTATGTCGCTGTTTGTTATAATCACCCGACTTGCACTTCCCGAAGCGTCTTCACTAGCCTCCTGAGCTGCAAACAACCCCTGCCTGTAGGCTGTGTCTAGGTCAGCCTCCGAGATACGAGAACCAGCCGTGAAGTCTACCAGAGCGTTTGTAGTAGTAGCTCTGTATACCCTAGCTGACGTAATTGTCAGAGAAGGGTATTGAGCTGCGATGCTACTGCTTAGTGTTATTATTTTAGTTGTTTCATTTACGCTAGCTATAGGCACAACAACATAAAGAGGTCCGCTACCCGCAAGAATAGCAAACTTGATGTCATCTTTGTTTAGATACTCAAAATCAAAGGGTCCGTAGTTAAGTTGAGATGTACCGTTAGGTGAAGCTGAGCCAGCTACTAAGGTTAATTGGGTGTATGAATTAGGCATGGTTTTTAAAGGTTAAGTTTATCTAGAGAATTCGCTGAGTTCCCTTCTAAGTCTATTAAGAGCAACACGTCTGTAGGCTCCGAAAGCTCTTGTTAGCATCTTAGTTCTTGGGTGGTCCTTGTCGCTGTTCGCTGAAGTAACAGGAGGTAGGTTTTGGTAATCATTAGACTCGATGACCCTTCTTAGTCTTTGTCTAAGAGTGTCATTATCTTCTCCACCAGTTGAGGTTCCCATAAGCTCAAGAAACCTATCGTAACCTGTTTGACCTTTTGCGTTACGTATTTGGGTAAGGTCAACTTCTTGTCCGTTAATAGGTCTAATGTATGAAGGAATGTTTCTACCTACTTCATGTTGCTCAAGCTCCAAGTCAACAAGGTCATTAGAAGCTGTAGACTGGTAAATAGGGTTCATAGCCTTAAGAAGATTACCTCCTCCTTCTCTGCGCTCGATTTCTCCAAGGAAGTTTCTTACTGGCATAACAGGGTTTCCTCCTCGCCAAGCTGACGGAAGCCTTCTTTTGATTTTATCCATTAAGGTTCTAGCTTCAAGAATAGCAGGGTCTTCTTCGAATATCTGGTTTGACCAGTTCAATATTCCGGGAACGGCCATAGAGCTTAATATGTTGTCTCTGATATTACCGGAAACCCTAGCTGGTTCCTCAAGGATTTCCATGAGTTCTCCTAAGTTCTCGATATAGGACTTGTTACTGACGTTTCTAGCCATAGTTGTTGCCACAATTCCAAATAAAGTCTTAAAGTAAGGTTCCTGAGCAGCGTACTCCTCTGAGTTTCTGTATTGACTGTTCTCTCCCTGCTCCATTGCTTCGTCGTGAAGTTGAATAGAGTCAGCCATGATTCCAATCATAGTGGCAAATGGGTCAAGTCTTTGGTAGCTATACCACTTATCTCCTATCTTAATTGAGTAAGCTCTTTTCCCTGTGTTTCTCCAGACTTTCTTAAGGCCGGGACTTTCGGGTTCACCACCTGTAATTTTATCTCTAAGGCTTTCTATGTTCATTAGCATAGTCCCAGCGGCCATAACCCCAAAGGACAATCTACCAATCGCCTCGGCTTGCTTAATTCCAACTTCGTTGGTAATTATAGAAAGCATTTCTTCAGCTTGTTTTCTTGATGCTGGCATTCCGCCTTCTAAACCAAAGTCGCTTATTGCCTCGTCTAAAGTTCTTACCTCCAGACCTCTCTTAAGTCTTGTAGCACCTAAAGCCTCTTTACCAGCTCCTAGAGGGAGAGTTCTCCCAAGAGCAAACGTAAGAATGTTTGACGGAGTTCTAACAAACGGTATAACAAACCCAAGCCAAGGACTCATAGTAGCCATCTTGCCTGTGGCTTTAAAGAACTTGTTTGTAACCTCGTTAGTAAAGGTGTTTACCAAAGCCCAGTCAGTCCCTACGTCTACTAATTCTTGTCTAGCAGCAGGGTCAAGAACATTACTAATAATACCGTCTTCCAAAACAAGATTTTTGCTTTGAAAATGAGAGCTTACGTATTGTTCAATAAACCCGCTTCTGTCTTCGGTTATTTCTCCGGCTTTGTCTCTTTTGTTAAGAGCTAAGTGAGCTTCTTTTCTTACGTTATCTTCGTTTCTGAACCTACCGTCTTTAGTAATCAGCTCGTTGAAACCATCATTAATAAACTCTGCAAGCTTATTGGGGTCTTTGTGTAGTCCTCTTTTGTAACCCTCTAAAGCCAAACTTGTCTTAGTTCTAGAACGGAAAGACATTTGTTTAAAGAACTCGTCACCAGCCATCATAATCCGAGACGGAGAGCGCACAACTTTACCGATAACGTTAAGGGCTCCTTTTAAAGTGTTACCCTCAGGGTTTCTTATAGCTATTTCTCCTTGAGGAGCTAACATACGGTCGTCTCTATAAGCTGTGTATCCGCTAATTGAACGAGCGTCATCGTCAACTCCTGATTTCCACGCGTATCTCATTGCATCTCTAAATGACTGGAAGTCAAACATAGCCCTCATGTTAGCTTTTACGAGGTCAACGTTTCCGGTGGCTACTCCTCCAATAATGCTTTCAATGTGACGCAAAGGCAACACAAGAGCGCCGCCAAGGAAGTTAACAGCCCAAGTCTGAGGGGAACTAAGAATAGCGTTGTAATACCATTCTTGAGAAACACCTAAGCCTTTCCGCATTACGATGTTATATTTAGAAACTGCGTTATTAGGACCTACTTCACTTGAAAGCTTTTTGATGAACTCGCCTACATTGTCGGTCCCTTTTTTCTCTATGCTTGTCTTTTTAAAAATCTTCTCAAGGTCTTTTACTATTTTTTCAGGTCTGTATCCTCGATTGTGCGCTCGCCTAAGAACTTTACCGGCGTGACTGTTTGCTCTTTCGATAGAGACTCCTAGTGGTAAGTTTTGACCAGCAACGTCCCTACCGATAGAAGTTTCTCCTGTTTTGTAAAGAAGCTGGCGGTCTCTTAAGCCTAAGGAATACTGAGTTCCGAAATCATTCCAAATTTCTTGTATAGCAGCAAAGCGGTCTAGAGAACTAAACAATTCAGTCATAGCTTGTTCAGAACTCATAGTAACGTCACCAGCACCGTCTAGTTTTGTTTGAACATACCCCGGTCCGTTAGGGTCCAAAGTCTTTTTAACGTTCTGTAAGTTTTCGTAGATTTGGTCCTTGGCTACGTTAAGTCCTTTAAACGCTACCTCAGCCTCAATACGAAACCTCCTCATGTCTTCTGGACTTTTTCTTAGTGCTTCTATGTCAATAAAGTTAGGTTTTCCTCCCGCGCTTTGTTGTCCTAACTCAACTAACTTTTTTGTGCTTTCGTAAAACTCAGAAGAAACTGCCTGATTAAAGTTTTCCGGTCTACCTTTTTCTCCGATAACTCTAGCAACTTTAGAGAAAAGAGTTCTTAGCTCAGGTTTATCTGATGCAACTCTTAGGCCAGACAACAAAGCCTCAGGGCTTGATTCATCGCCAAAACCTACTTTTCTTAGTCTAGCCCCTTGGACTTTTGCTATTTTCTTTAACAGGTTATTTTCCTGTCTTAACATAGCTCCTTCAACTCCTTGCCCTTCCTTTTTAAACTCTTTTAACATGTCTTTAATAGTCGCCTTTTTATTGGCTTCCGACATGGCAGAAGGAATCATGTTTGAGTTTTCCCGAAGCCATTTGTCTATCGCTTCACCAGACGCTTTCTCAATGTCTATCTCCTCGTATTTTATTTCCGCTGGAACATCTTTAGCTTCGCCTACCGCCCTCTCACCTCGTTTTATTGAATTAGCAACAGGAATTTTGTTGACAGGAACACCAGCAATAGACTCAGCCTCGATTACCCTGCTAGCGTCTTCGCTTCTCTTGTTCAGCTCTAGGATTGCCTTGATTTCATCCTCGTCGAGTTTGTTAGTGTTAATAGCTTCTTGCACCGCTAGTAGTTCGTTAGGTTCTTCTCCTCTAGCTACTTGTTTGCTTATGGCTTTTTGCTTTTCCCTAAACTTACTAAACACTTTTTCCAAGCCTTGAAGTGCTTTAGTAGACTCAGGTATTTGATTTAGGTCTCCTGTTTTAGGCGTTCTAAAACCTTCCTCGCTCTTTCCAGCGACCGCTTGGTAACCTTTCTTAGCTCCGTAAAAAGCAGCGCCCAGTAACTCGCCAACAATAAGTCCTTCAAGAGCGTTTTTGAATCGCCCCTCAAGTTCACTTTCGTCTTTGTCCGGGTCATACGCCATCCACTCAACAATAGCGTTGCTTTCTAAACCTTCGTAGTTTTTAAGTAAGTTAGAGATTCTCTGCTCTTCACCTTTCCAAACAAGAAAGTCAGAGAATGCACCAGCGGCTGCTGTTCTGACTCCTACTTTAGTAGTCTTCTTAAGCTTACTGAGTGTCTTTAAAGTTTTGCGGTCTAAGGTCCTATTTCCCTTAGCGAGCTTACCTAGTGCTTTACTAGCCGCTCCTGAGGCTTTACCGAGCTTAGAAAGCTGAAGAACTTTACCAGCTTTAGAGGCTACCCCTAGTCCGGGAACAAAACCAACAGCAAATTGAACGAGTCCTTCTCCAAAGCGACCTACTGTAGTCTTTGATTTTGATGTTACACCTATTGCGTCAAAGATAGAATTCTGGTCTCTATCCCAATCCGTAAGCCTATCTCCGGTGGCGTAGTCAGCAAGACCGTATAAACCTTCTAAAGCTCCTTCAACACCTCTGGGAAGAGCTAAAGCTATGTCAGCTAAGTAATCACCAAAATCGGGGTCTTCTTCTGGAGGAGCTTGTTGTTCTGGCTGTCTCTGCTCTTTTGGTTGCTCTCCGCTTATAGACTCATCAACTGGCTCCTGCACGGGCTGTTGCGCTTCGCGAGCTACAGGCTCTTGCACAGGTTGCTGCTGTTCCTTAGCTCCTATAACCGAATCCTGTAGACTTGCTCCGATGATTTTATCCTCTTCCTTCTCTTCTTCGGTTTCACCGATAATAGAAGTGTCTGTTTTGTCGTTACCGATTATCATCTTTATTTATTGCGTTGGTTTCTGTGGTAATTTGTATCGTATTGTGCTCTTAGGAACGAAACGATGTCTTTATGCCCGTAAAGCTCAGCTACATCTAAGAGCTGGTCTTCTGTCATCTCAAGGTCTTTCATAGCTTTCTTAACGTCAGCTTCCTTAATTCTAAAGCTACTAGAACCTTTATCGCCTAGCTTAAGGTCTCTTAAAGGAGGGTTATTCTTAGCGAAAAAGGACTTAGGGACAGTAATGTCTTCAAGTTCCCTAGCCGCTAACATTATTTTGTCGTAATTATCTTTGTCGGAGAAATACCTCTCCCCGGTTGGGTATCCGTAATAAAAAGGAGATGCTATATCACGAAAGTTAAAAGAATCTTCCCTAGCTATGAGTGGTATAATTAGCTCGTTACCTACTAACTCAGCATCAGGAAGAGTAGCTGCTGTTTGAGCTATGTCTAAAATTTCCTTAGCGGTTACGCCAGTTTTCATTCTGACTTGTTGAGATTGTTCCGCTTGTGCGTGGAGTCTGGTATAGTTATCTACGGCCTCTTTTCTGTCTTTGTCATACTCCATACGACCAAAAATATTAAAAAGAAAAGGGTTTCCTTCTTTTACATAAAACAACTTACCAGCCGCCTTGCTAAGAGAAGTAAAAGCTTCAGACTTTCTGTCTCGCAAATCGTTACCTAAAAGCACCTCTCGTATCTTTTCGTTTGTCTCATAGCGATTTTTGGAGTTGAAAAGTTTTTTAGTCTTACCTTCAGGGTCAATCCTACGACCTTCTGCTCTGCGTGCTTCTCTTCCTTCTTCGTATTTCTTGCGTAATATCTCTCTAATCTCAGGAATAGGAAGGAAAGGGTTTTGTTCGATTACTGATTTAACTTCACCTACCGAAGCAGAGGGAACAGCGCCTTCTTGTGTAATTTCACGCACTCTACTTACTCTACCCTCTACGAAACTCTTAATGCCGCTTTTAAGTCTTTCGTTATACTTCTCTAACTCAAGGTTTAAGAACTCTTTGGCCTCATCTGAAGCGGGGTCATATCTTTCTTTAACCAAGTCTGGAAGAGCTTCTCTAGACTCTCTATATTGAGTAAACAAACCTCCTGACATTCTGTCAAACTGAGCAATTCTATATTCACTCAATCCCAAACCAGCTCCTGTTACCGGGTCATTAAGAAACTTGTTTAAGAACGCTGCCTCATCAGTTTGTTCGCCCTTTTGTCCGGGGATTGGTGCAAACAACTTTTTAATATCAATAAACACCTCTTCAGCGTATTTCGGTTCTGACAGGTTAACGTCGTTCTTGGTGTTGCTTTTTATAAATCGGTTAGCTTGTTCGCTTTTTTCCGTTATGACTGCTTCTGATACCGAGTTAAGAGAAGCGTTAATCTCTTCTATTGAAGTATCTTCAGTGAATAACTCAAACACTTCTTTCATGTCATCTGCTTGTTCTGGAAAAGTTTCGTAATAAGATTCTTTACTTTTACCTGTAGCTGCTGCACTGAGTTTTGCTCTTATCTCTTTATTGGTTAAACCAGACATAGACAAACTATACACAACATCTTCAAACTTATCCCTTGCTATAGCTTCGTTAACCTCTTCTTTATTTCTTATGTCTGCTCTAAGACTAGTCACCGCTTCTTCTATATCAGCAAACGTATTCAAATAGACTAACGTGTCTTTTAACTTCCTGCCTTCACCAACCGGCAAGTCACTTAGCTGCTCTTCTAGTATAACAGAAAAGTTCTCAAGAGCTTCGGGGTCTCTTAGGTTTTTGATGGAGTTTACGATTCCGTCTTTAGCTGTTAAGAATGAATTAAGTGTCCCCTCGTTAGCTCTAATCTTAAACTCTGCTACTTGAGGTTCACTTAATTCGACGCCCCCTTTCATTGAGTTAACGACTGACACTATGAACTGCTCGTTCCCAATTGCTTTAGCTTTTGCTTGAACCCTTGATTTAAATTCAGCAAACTTCTGTCTGTTGAAACCTTTAGTCGCGGCGATGAAACCTTTTAGTTTTTCTGACCCACTCTCCAGTCCTTTCTCTTCTATGTAGTCGTTGCGTATTTGATTTATTATTTCATTGGCTTCTGCGTTAGTTACTGTCTCTTTATTGAAAGCGTCCAACGCCTCGCCTACCCTCTTTTCGTAATACTGAATATAATCGTTAAAAAGGTTTTGACCCTTTCTCTGTTCGACAACGGTTGAAGATAAGCTAGCTTTTTGGTCTTGCGCTTCTTCTTCTCTTTCTGTTCCTTTAGCTGCTTCCTCTTCAGCCGCTGCTGCAACTAAAGCGTTTCCTAAAGCTTTGTCTTTTGATTTACTTTTGGCTTCTACAGTGTTTTCAAGGTTAACATTGAAGGTTTCTATGTCTTCGTCTGTCATCCCTGAGAGCTTCCTTTCAAGCTCTAACATGCTTGTCTGCTCTTGTAGCATCTCAAGCTGTGTGTTCTGTTGCTTGATTGTCTCGTTTGTGACCGCTCCTCTAAGCTTAGCATTCTCTAAGTCTATTAGGGCTTTCTGTCCTGCAATCTCTTGAGTGGCTATCTTGCCTTCTAACGCTGCGCTCTGTAGGTCTAGTTGGTCCTTTTGGATTTGGTAGTCTGAGAACTCCTTAAGTAACCCACTAGCTGCTCCTAACGACTGAGCTAACCTACCCATACTTGTCTGAGAGACAGGAACAGGCTTAGTGACTCCTACAGCGTAGTCTCCTATTCCTTTAATGGTGGAAGCTACTGTGTAGTCGCGCTGGAATTCTTTTGCTTGCACTCTGCGGTCAGAGTTAAGCATAGCTGAAAGTGGGTTTTTCTTAGCTGCCATGTTATTGTGCTCTTGTTGAAGGGGTTATATATCCTAAATTCTGCTGTCTCTGTCTCTCTAGTAGGTTGTAAGTTCCTAACTGAGAAGCTCTTAGAGATGCTGCGATGTTATCTGATGTTTGTCTTGCTATCGTAAGATTCTGGGTAGCTAAGCTAGTCTGTTGTTTTATTGACTTTCTTTGTAGCTTCATCAAACCTTCAGTGGCTTGTTGCTTTTGGTAGTTAAACATACCTCCTGCAATAGTTTGACCGATACCTAGAGCAGCTCCTAAATAGTTAGGTTGAGCTATAGGCTGGTTAATTTGAGTCATACGGTTCTCGTAGGCGTTACTGGCGCTTTCGATACCAAGTCTACGAGACATTTCATTCATGTCTTGTTGCATTGTTATAGCAGCCTGATACTCTGCGTCTTTTCTTGCATATTCAGCCACAGCCTGACCAACAGAAGTTCCAGACACTCCCGCTTCTTCAGCGGCGGTAATTGTAGTTGCTATTGACTCAGTCGCTTCGCGTCTTGCTTTTTGACGCTCAAGAGTTGCTGTAGTTTCTTCGTCGGATTGACGCTCTCTCTGTGCTCTCTGCGCTAGCTGAAAGCGTTCCATTTCGCTAAGCGAGGCTTGCAACTGAGATGCCTCTTGAGCCTTCGCCTGTTGGCGTTGTGCTCCTACGTTAGCAGCTTGAGAAGCCGCTGACATAGCCATTGCTGTTAGTCCCATGTCACACATTGTTTTTATCTACGGTTATTTTAAATTTTCTTAAAAGCTCTCCCTGTATCTTTACGGGGTCACTGAGTTCTGCTCCACACCATTGTAACCAACGAAGACAAATAAGGTTGTCTGCGTGGATAACGTTCGAAACACTTCCATACATCTCAACTAAAGAGTTAACCCATTTCCTACAGTGCCTGAGGAAAGGCTTTGGGTTTCTTTCTAGTTCGTCAGTCCCTAGGAGCCAGATGTAAGCTTCGTCTTTTACGCCAGCCCCAAAGATAGCCATAACCTTTCCCGTGTTGGATAACACAGTGAAGACCACATCGCTCTCAGCTACGGAAATCTCAGCAGCTTTACTAGGGGTGTAGCCGAAACAGGAGACCTCAAGCTTGTCGATGGTCCTCATGTTAGCGATAAGTTCTTTAACGTGCTTATCTTCAGTTAAGACAATCAAATGTCCTTCTTTTGTCTTTTCTACTATATTATCCATAACGGCGCGAACGTTGGTGAACGAACGATTCAAACTCTGCGCTCTGTAGGTTACAAGGAGCGGCTGTAGAGTTTTCTATAGAAATAGTAGTGTTATTAGGGTCTGAGAACACAGGGAACCTAAAGCTTCCTGATTCTAGCGGTAATGAACCTTCTGTAGTCCCTTGGATAACGGTAGCGTTAAACTCATTTGTAAAGGTGTCCCTTAGGTAAGGGGTGACCTTAACCTCAAAGAACCCGGTGTCCTCGTAGAACAGGGTTCCGTTCTTAACGCGCATCTTACCGTTGGATTGAGTCTTTAGTTGTCCTGCGTTAGCTTTGAACAACAACTCAGAGAATACATACTTCATTGTGTATTTAAGTCCAACATAGAGCTTTTCTGATGAGCCTGTGAGTCCACCTCCAACTAGGTTGTTAGCAAAGCTCACTCTCGTGGTGTCTCCCTCGGTTGCTTGAACTGTGTTCTGAATCTCTAGACCGTCCTTGGTGTAGACAGACAGAGTCTCTCCAGCAGCTAGGCGGTAAGGAACAACAAAGCTAGGCTCAGCTACGGTAGCGTTTAGTGTAACCGATACCCTTCTGTCTAGGTGAGTGTTGTAGCCTTCGGGGTCTCGACGTTTGCTCTCCATCTGAATCTTGAGGAGAACGGTCTGAGATGAGCCTTCAAGAGCTTGAACGATGAACAGCTCAGAATCAATAAACCCAACAGCCCGGACATCGCCTTGGCTCAGGTTAAACTTACCCCAAGAACTAACAACCTTCTCGTTACCTCTAAAGAAGTATCTGTAGACGTAGATGTCATTACCGTCAGCCACAGCCATCAGGTTCTCTGCGCTGCTTCCTGTCATCGACTTGAGTCCTCCTTTTAGTGAGGTCCCTGTGTAGACGGCGTGTGGGATGTATTGAGGAACGTGAGCTGTTATCTCGTTAGCGTCGAATACGTCTGTGGATGAGTTAATGGTAAACTCTCGGATACCAGTGAAGTCACCACGCTTAAATGGGAAATAGATATAAGAACCAATAGCCACAGGCTCAACAGACTTGTTGTAGTCGTATTCTGTAATTTGGTTTACAGAGACAGACTTAGGTGTCAGCAGTTGTCCTCCTTTGAGAACGAACTGACAGAAGTCAGAGAACAGCACTAGGTTGTCTTGGAATGCAACAGCAGCGCGTAGCTTTGTGACCTTGTCGGAAGACACGTTGACATCAATAGGGTCACTGTCCAACAAAGAGGTTACGGTAGTCCTGTAGAAGTTGTAGTTCTGGTTTTGTAGGTCAATGTCATAACTACCAAACTTAACTTCACTCATGGACACAGAAGACTCAGAGAGGAAACCCAAGCGCCCTTTGAATTGGAACACTCCGTTAATCTTAGAGCCAACAAAAGAAGGGTCAGGGTTTGTGTCAGCGTCCCCGGTGGCTAGCTTATCGAGAGGCATGTGGCCTAATTCAAAGGTGTCAACCCCGGTGCTCTTAAGTATTAACGGCATTGTGTTAACGTCAATGCGGTTGTTAACGTTACCACCGCTAGTCTCATACCAACTACCCTCACCTGAGCGGCTATCTGGGGTGTCGGCTTTGTATCCGTTTAGTCTAAACTGAACATACCTGTCGTCCTCTCCAGCATCTGGGTCTCCTTGAATTAAAATCTTAAAGTTGTGCGGAGCAACTGTCGGTAGGTCAGTAATGTTTGGAACACTCTTGTGAGCCACTCCCATGCCATCTCCCGCAATAGAATCCTCAACCGTAATGGTGAAGTCTTTGGTCGAGCTTATAACCCCCAAGGAGTCTGACTCAAGAGACGTGGTAAACGTGGCGTCAGAAGCTAGAGAGGGAAACTCGCTGTAGTTTGGGTTGTTTACGTTATCTCCTGCTGAACCTAAGTGAGTAACTCTTGTGTTTATAAAAGACTGAGGAGGAACTATGTTTAAGGGTTTATCCCAGTAGAACTCAGTACCGAAAGGTGGTCGAGTGTGTCTAGGACTTCCTGAGTAAGTTGAGTCCCACCCTAGTTTACCCTCAAAAAGGTTGCCTAAGATAAACTCAGTTCTAGCTTCTCTTGGGCGGTTAAAAAGTGTGTTGGTGCTGTGTAGGCTCTGAGAACTTCCTGAGTAAACCCAGTTGGTGTATGTCTCTGTGTCTGTCTTTACGGTGACTCCATACTTACGGTCGTAGTCTCCTTGCTTAATAAACACCAAAGCATCATCACTGACAGGTGAGCTAGTGGCGGTGTCCTTAGCTACCGTCTTTTTAGTGTTCAACACATACGTAACATCTCCCGTGGTATGCATCTTAATGTCATCAGCCGGTACGGTTTCTGTCGATGGAACAATAATACCGTTAAGGTAGTTCCTTTCGTCTAGCTCAAGGTCAGAGTTAGGTGTGTTAGTTACTGTGTATTCGATTACACTTTGTGATTCTTTTGAGTCACTTCCGTAGAGATTAATATTCCCTCCGCTTATTTTAACTTGTTTTCGGTTAGCATCGGAAGCAACAGACAACACATCATAAGAAGTAGTTCCTTTGCTGGGTCCTTCTATTATACGAGCAGTCCCTAATCTTGCTGCGTCAGTAGAGGCAACAGTAACTGGGCATTGCTGGGTTAGCGTAGCGATTACGTATGTTCCAAAATCTTCTACAGAATCAACAACACCTAAGTAGCGTTCAGTGATAGTGGCCTTTGTTCCTGTCTCAAGGTTAAACGCAGAGATAGAATGCTGTGTGCTTTCTATGGTTGTGCTGGCCTTACTGTTAACTATAACAACATACCTTTCGTCATTGTCCCTCTGAATAAAGTGAACCTTAGACGCTTGGTTAAGCGCAGAGTTATCACTAATGCGTGCAACGAACTCACTTGAAGGGCGCTTCTGAAGACCGTCCACAACGCTTGGTAGCGCGTTTAGTTGTTCCTCGCATTGACCTGAGAAGCGAACAGCGTCAGGCTGTTGAGAAACCCCTTGGATAAGGTTAGTTACAGAAGTGTTAATTAAGGGCATTAGTAGATATTGTAGTTGCGCTGAACACCGATACGCCGATAGACATCCTCGCTGTCGAAGATGGTGCGGTCAGAAGATTGAGAGTCAAGCTCAAGAAGACGAGCGCGAGCTTGCATTTCGTCTAGAGCGATGAGTGATTGCAGCTCGGTGCTGCCTACCATGCGGCCTTGGAATAGCCTAGAAGCACGTAAAGTGATGTAACGTCGAGCAACTTCTGTAAGTTCGTCCCAGTCTAGCTGGACGGTGAGGTCGACTTTGATTGTCTCAGTGAACACATCAGTGCGGTCTTTGCGGTTATACAAATACAAACCCCTCTGAACGACATCATTACGGGTGTCGGTCGCGTCTACGAATAGCGTGTTGTCGGGAAGCTTAAGTTTACCAGAAGCTTCTTTTACGGGTTCGTAATCAGTTACGGTATTAAAGTGCCACTCTTCGGTTTGCACTTCTTTTGAAACTTCACGGAGAACAACTAAAGCGGTGCTAGCTGAGATTGGAAGTGCTGCTTCATTTGAGATTGAGTTTATGGGTGCTTCACCAATATGCCCAAGCATTTGGTTTACGCTTTCTAGTTCGGTAGTGAGAGCCATTTGATTATTTAGAGTTAGCAACGCCAGCGTTTAAGAGCCAACGCCTTTCTTGTAGGACGACCCTTCTTGTCTTTCATGGGTCCTTTAACGCCTGACATGCGGGCGCAAAACGAACGCTTACGAGCTGCTCGTTTTCCTTTAGGTTTTTTCTCCGTTACCGGAGCTTTGAGTTTAGAGCCAGTCTTACGATTATAGTAGTCTCGTCCCTTTTTGTTAAGACCGCCTTTTTTAGACTTATGTTTGATTCGTAGGTTAGCTCTTTTCTTCATAAGAAAAAAAGGGGCCTCCAAAGATTACTCTAAGGAGACCCCTAATAGGTTAGTTGTTTAGGCAATAACACTCACAGCAGCTTCTGGGCGAAGAATGCCGTGACCCATTGCATACTTAGCAAGCATGAGGGTAGCCTGTTTAGACAGTGAATACTCAGATTCAACAGCAAGGTCCATTAGCTTAACAGTTCCGATAGCTGACTTGTGACCAGCAACGAACTTAAGGGTAGCAAGACTAGCGTCAAGGTAACCTTTACCTCCCGAGCCGCCATCAGCGTCATCGAACGGGTTGTTAAGTGCGAGATTGTCGTTACCAGCAACGTCATTACTAATAATGCCCGTTGTAAGCAGGTTATTAGACTTTTTAATGCTAATACCAGAAAGCTGAAAAATAGAGCCAGAAGCGACACTACCTTCGCCACCGAAGTCGCGGTTGATTGCATTACTGTCAGAACTCACAAGCAAGTAGTAAAGCTCAGGAGGTAGAACAGCAAAGCGGTCCTCAGATGGGATGTCTTGCTCGTCCAACTTCTGTGCAATAAGACGGAAGGTCTGAATAAGATTAGTAGCGGTGCTGAGGTTATCAGGCGCTCCAGTAGTAGTACCCAAGTCAATTACGATGCCTTGGTCAGCGTCTGGGTTAGCGCGGTCGTCAGCATTAACCTGAGAAGCCGCCACGAGAGTTTTCATGGTTGCTTCGTCGAAACGTTTAGCAAGCGCACGTCCCAGCTCGGTGCTATACGCAGACCGAACGTCGTAATGATTTTTTAGTTCATCGATGTTAGGAATCGAAGTAGCTGCTACAAGAACATCGTCAATGTTGATGACACGCTCTTTGTGCTTAATCTGAGAAGCATAGGTATTACCAGCTTCAAAGATGTCAGCTCCGGGAATATGATAACTCGCAGAAGCTTTACCCATAGTTGGGAACTGCGCCGACTTACCGCTCGAAATAGTGCGAACAGTATGTAATTCCTTCATAACATTCGATTCTTCGAACGTTGTAAGAACTTCGTTTGAGAACACTTTGAGGAACAAAGCGTTTGCATCGCCAGTTAGGTTCGATTGACCTAAGCGTGACGGGAGAATTGCGCCATTAGCCATAATAGTTTAATAGTTTAATAGTTTAAGTTTAGTTTAAGTTTAGTTTTTTTTCGGTTCTTCGTTAGTTACGGTTTCGTTCACTCGTTAGCGTTATCCTTTCGGGCGCTCCGGTTACTAGTTAACTTTCCCAACTAGAAATTCTTCAATGCCGCTAGCGTAACTAGACGCTAACAGTCTGTAGTCAGAGAACAACTCACAGTCTTGTCTGTTGTCTCCGAAAAATGGTTCACATAAAACAGTAGGGATGTAGTCGTTTTCAGCAAACAACAAACCCCGGTCACCTTTGTTGAGACCTTTAATTCCTCTGTCTATTGTGTCAAAATCTGTTAATACCCAGAACTGTAGTTCTTCAGCTAGTCTTTTGCTTTTGCTGTTTGGGCTGTTGTAAAGCATAGAGCATCCTTTGGCTCTACCTGTGTAAGCGTTAAAGTGAAGCTCAAGGGCTAAGTCAGCTCCGTCTTCTTTTAGCTTACTCTTTATGAAATCCATAGCCTCACGGTAAGTTTCCCCTTTATAAGAAGAATACACCTTACTGTCAATACCTCGGTAGGTAAGTTCTTTTTTAAGGGCTTTGGCTACTTTGCTGTTGTATTTCCACTCACTGTCGCCTTTTACGTTAACAGCCCCTCTGTCTCCCTTTCGGGAGTGTCCAACACAGATAGCGACTAATTCATCGCGCTTCAAGCTCGGCTGCGTATCGTAGGAGGTCTCCGATTGTCTCCCTTTCTTCAGCAGAGAAAGAATGCGCTTCAAGACGTTCAATAAAAACTGGAATTTCACTTTTCTTTATCACCGCGCACCCACTCATCAATACGGTCGTCCATACGAGAGCGGCGGCTGCTTTTATAATGTTTGGTATATTCGTCACGAATCTCAAAAAACATGTCAGCAAGTTTAGGGAAATGCAAGAGAAGGGAGACGATAAGCTTAATCATTTCTTACGGGAAACTTTAGCAGACTTGGTGTTAGATACAAACTGCTTACCTTTAGCTCCTTGTTTCTTTTTCTTGCGAGCGGTAGCAGCTCTTTGTTTAATCGTGAGTCTTTTAGCTTTAGCTAACGGAAGGCATCTGTCTGGGTTCTTCTTGTTTTTAGAAGTTCCACAAGGACCTTTTATCTTACCGTCCGTTCCTATACGCACCCATTTCTGTTTGCGCCACTTAGCTAACTCACCCACGTTTCTTTTTAATTTTTAGTTTAGACCTTTTACCCTTACCGTATTTAGGGTCCTTACAGTATTTTGAAGCAGCCATGTTAGCATAGGCGCTGGGATATTTATCGAACGTGCGCTTAGCCCATGCAATTCCTTTGGGACATATTTTAGCCATGCTTCACCTGAAGGTTATTTGTTTCTTCACTTCTTCTTAATAGAAAGACTAGACTTCTTAGCTGCTTTCTTAGCTGCTTTCTTAGCTGCTTTCTTAGCTGCTTTCTTAGCTGCTTTTTTCCCAGCAGGAGTGTATGGGTATTTTTTTTTTCCAACTTTAGGCATGGTATTACTTGTTAATGGGTTAGTTTTTGTCCTTGGCGTTTCCAACATTAAGGGCAAGCCAGTCAACAATCTTGTAGAGCTTAGCGGCCCACCCGTCATCAGCCGGTGTAGGCGTTAGAGCTGCAATAGCTGAAGCTGCTGCAACAATAGCGGTAAGGGTGCTAATGAGGGTGTCTTTGTTGTCAATTAGGTAATTAATAATATTCATTTTTTATATCATGGTTGATATTGCAAGACGGCGCTCAACTTCTTTGCGATACGCAGGGTCAACCTCGTAACGCTTTTTGCCTCTAGCGTCTCGTTCAGCCATTGCTGCCAAGACTTGAGCGCGGCTTTCAAAGGCTGATTCTCCAGACCCTTTGGTTCCTCCTTGAATAAAAGAAGAAGGACTAACACCGTTAGCCTCTTCATACTTAGTCTTAATCCAGTCTAGAGCTAACGAGGCTTGCTCATCAGTTCCTGTTTCAAGTGCTTTGTTGTATGCTTCAAGTTGGTTTTCACTAAGAGCTTCAGAGGCCCACTCAGAGATTTGCTCGTAAGCCTCACGGCCTCCGATTTCACTCAACAACTCAGCCTCTCCAGAAGCCTGTAGGGCTTGTTGTCCTTCGATATACGAGTCAACGAGGTTGCGGCTAAGACCGCTAGCCTCAAGTGTTTTATAGGTGTCTTCGCTTAGTTGACCTTGGTCTGAAAACTCATCAGAAGCAGCGATGATTGCCGAAGTCTGAGAGTCTTCATCTGTAGATTCTTGAACCTCAGTTGGAGGTAAGTCCTCTTGTTGTTCTTGAGTATTAGAACCTAACTTGCCTTCAAGGCTGTTGTAGGCGTTAGCTAAGTCCTCTGGTGTTTTGAACTTATCAGGAAGCCACTCTGGACGGTCGTCAGCTTGGACTTCTTGTTCTTGAATAGCGGCTGCTTCCTCTTCTAAAGAGATTTGCTCGCTTTCTGTTTTATCATTAATGATGTGGGTGTCAGCCATTTTTTCTATTGTTGTTGTTGAGGTGCCTCTTCCTCAGCCATTGCGGCTTCGTTCGAGACAGATTCTTTAGCGATGTTGCCTAAGGCTGCTACGCCCTGAGGCGCTGCTTTTTCTGCCAAGGACATCATCTGAGCTTGTTGTGCTTCTTGTTGAAGTTCTTCTTGCGTCTTAATAAGTCCTCTGGTCTTGATTCCAAGACTAGTAGCTCTGCGTTTAAAGTATTCTTCAACATTAACAAACTGACCGATAGCTTGTGGTCCCACCACTTGTGCAGCTCCGGCCAAGAACAAATCTAATTTCTGAAGGTCGTTTCCTCTACCAAGAGCTTCTACTCCTGTGATGATTACAGGTTTAACTAAGTCTTTCGGAAGGTTAGGCATGCGCTTCTTCTTGGCCATGATGTCCATGACCCGGTTGACCATAGGAAGTTGAAGTTCGTTACTAAGAAGCGAGTAGAGTCCACCTAGTGCAGACTCAAGCTCCAAGGTGAGCATTCTAATCTCTTCTGCTGTAACACGCTCAGCTTGCCTAACAACTCCTGAGGTAAGCAGGAAGGCTTGCCCAAGGCGTTCTTTGATACTGTCAGAGGTTTGCGCTGCGATACTGAAGTCTGCTGCCTTGTTAAGCTGCAACACAGAAACATCGTTGGTGTTTCCTTGGGTTATTGCACCGTTAGGGCTTTCAGCGAGAGTCTTAGCTCGTGTGGTTCCGTTAGGATTAACTAGGAACAACACTTTAGCAGCCGCTGCTGAACCTTCAACAATAGCTTGGGTGAGAGTCTCTAGGCTGATTAAATCACCTAGATACTCTTCTACATATCCCCTACCATAATCTTCCCCGTCAATCTTAGAGAAACGAAGAGGGATATACGGTAGTTTTTCTTTACTGAAGGTTCCCACAGAGCCTTCTACAAGCGTTCCTTTGACCTCTTGTCGGACTGACCACTTCTTGCCCTGTAGTTCAACACAGGTAAATAGGTCACAGTTACGACCTAAGGTGTCGCCGTCGATAAGCCCAGCGGCTTCCTTTACATTGTCGGGAAGTGTATTGTAGTCGAGAGTCTCCTTTGTAATAATCTTAAAAGGATTACCCATAGGGTCACGCTTGATAACAAAGCGGTCCAAATGGAACACACGCATACCCCCCTCCTCCGGGATGTAACAAAGCGCATTCCCTGTTACGATTAAGTGCTTGAGAAGTTCGTGAACGCCTACACGGTAGGACTGTTTACTAATCTCTTCCATGACCGACTCCTCAACACGTTGAAGAGCGACTTCCATTTCTGAGATAATCTCTTGGGTTGCGCCTTCTTGGCGCAGTTTTGGTTCGTCAAAGTTAAGACGGAAAAACGGGGCATTAGGAGCCAATAAGGCTAGTAGTAACTTGGATGCTAAATTGTTGACCCCTCTTGCTCCAATGCCCTGAAAGGGTGTTTCTAAACGTGAATGAGAATTATGACCATCTTCCGGCATTACATACGGAAGGGTAAGTTTAGAGGCTTGACGCGCTCTGTCTAAAAAAGAGTGCCTCTCACTCTCTAAAGAAATGTATTGAGACTCGATTGAAGTTCCGTTCATTAAAGTAGTTCCTCGGGTTGAGGTTTAATTGATAAAAATTCTAGTTGGGTAAGCTCTTGGACTCCTTCAACGCCGTCAAGCATCGCGTCATCGTTGGCCGTAAATCTCCAGCAGTCGATGGCTATAAGTCGCCCTGAGTCGTCAGTGGCTTCAGCAAGGTTTTCGACAGGTGGAAGGCCAGTAAGCGTAGTGCCTTGCTTGTTGGGGTAACCACGGTCAGCGTCTACGGCTGCAACAAGTCCCGTGTAGAGTTCGTCAGGTTTAACCACGTAATAGCGAAACCCAGTGTCAGCTCGGGATTGCTCAATCTGAGTTAAAGGTGCGTCAGGGTCCATTTTTTAAAAGAGGCTAAATTTTGAATTGTAATAGCTAACTACCTCAGCAGCTTGGTTGTCAGTTATCGAGCTAGGGAACAAGCTGAGGGCCAAAATATCGATATTCCCCGAATCGTTGCCGTCAGGCGTCGCCCCTCCGATAATATATTCTTCCGCGCTAATTGCGCTCAGGTCGTCAGTTCGCGTCGTGTCATTCGCGCCGTTAAAGCGGCTAAGTTGGGAGTTTGACGTAAATTTAAATTGATGCAAAACATTTCCCAACGCGTCGTCGTATTTATTGGCGTGTAACACTTTGCCACCAGCATAAAAATACGAGAGGTCGTCTCCAAATTGACGACCAGAAAGAGCAACCCCCGTGTTGGAGTGGCTGTTTTGACCAGTCGAATTTAAGGCAAACAAACGAGCGTAGGGGTCACCGCCGTTACCGAGAACTCGAAATACCAGAAACATGTAACCTGACGAAATTGTAGACGCAAACGAACCTGTCATAAATCCAGACGCGCCAGAAAAACGAAGGCGGTTAAACCGAACCAATGTGGCAGGGTCTTGACCCGATTTATTGATGGTTACGGTCTGGCCAGACGAAGCTGTAAACGAAGACGCGCCATCAGCAACCGAGGAATCTGAAAAATCAATGTTTACAGACTCGGTGTCTCCTACACTTAACACTACGCTTTTCACTAGTCCTGAAATAGATTGAATACTAGTGCCTCCATATTGACCGTTGAAAGAAATATGGGTCATGTCAAACCCATATCTAGTACCGGTCACAGTGGCCTTGGTAACATCGTTTTGTTTTAAAGTTATCGCCGACCCAGTTTCTTCAATGACGAACGTAGAGAGACCAGTAGTTATCGCAGAGTCGAGGGTTACGCCGCCTCGGTTTGGTACGAAAAATTCGTTATTATAAATAGCGAATCGATGCGCGTTGGTCGCTCCTGTGACGAAATGAAAATTCGTTGGGTTTTGGATGTCCGCAACAATAGTCAGCTTATAGTTCGTTGATGACGGGACGTTTGGAAAAGTAACTGCCGGCGCGTTGCTGGTCACGTTGGGAAGGTACACATACCCAGAACCGTTGACTAGTGGAAGCGCTTTGGGTTGGTTGCTGGCCGTCGTCTGCTTGGCGTCCGAGCCTTTGTTACTACCCTTGGCAAGATTGTGAAACACCGGAACCAGCTCAAGAAAAGAACCCGTTGCAAGCGCCTCGGCTAAAATGTCACCAGACGTTGTTGAGTTCGTAAGTGTTGAAAGATTGAGTGCCATTTGCTATATAGAGTCTGAGTGATTAGGCCAGTAGAGGATTCTTTTGAAATGCCCACTAAATACATCAGTGTAGCCGCCTCCTATTTTAAGGATATTTGCTGAAGAGAAATTTCCATTGTAAAAGCCGTCAGATGTTGAGCCGTCTAAAGACAGTGAACGCGATGCAGGTGAGGCTGATTTATAGGTCAGAGCAAGTCTCATTAACTGGTCAGCTACCAATGGAGATTTATTAAGGCCAGTCGTATTGTCATAGCTAATGACTTGAGCCGCAGAATCTTTATACAAGAAAAATTGAGAAGTAGTTTGACCGACAATGTAACTGTGAGAAGAGCCTGTGACCTGCCTATCAACTATTTCTAGGTAAAACGTTCCTTCGGACCCATTATAGAAGTCACTAAAGTCCGTCCCATCGATAACCAAGTTGTCAGCGTAACGACCTGCGGCACTGGTAGATGTCGGAATATACGACGACATTTTAGCCCCTTCCTCAAGCTGGGCTCCCCATACATGAACCCCGCTAGTTCCGTCCCCCGTATAAGTCCCCGCACCTGAGGCTGCTTGAGGGTTGGGGGAAATAACGACGGAGAAGACACCCGAAGAAGATGCGGTTCCAGTTAAGTGACATCTTACCCAGCCGTTTCCGAGCTGTGAAGTTTGGCTCGATGGTGTCAGAGCACTGAGGTCAAAATTTGAACTGGAAATCCCCGAACTTGCATCGATTCTAACTGTATCGCGGCCGTTTGCTTTTACAAACACCGAAAAAGTGTAGGTTGTCCCAGCGGTTACCTGCCAAGAAGGATTATAGCCATAAATCCGGTGTGCTCCTGTTGTCGTGTCTTCGACGATACTATCGGCTGTGGTTGTCCCGTTTGGTGCTACCGCAGAGTTACCAACGGTATTCGTGCCAGAATTAGAAAATTTCCATACGTTATTCGTAAAATCCTCACTATATGAAAGGATGTTCGTCACACTCGGCTCAACCAGAATAGCAGGGTAGCCTAGGGAATGGTCCACTCTTACAGTATTCGAGGAAGCGGTCGCTATGTTATTGTTGGCATCGGTGAACGTGGCGGTTCCTGCGCGTGTCGCTGTGATTACGTCGAGCGACGATGGATTCGCCGGGTTCAAGTCGAGCGTTGGGTTCTCTAGGGTTCCAATCATTGATGTCTCGGCGTCAAACAAAAGGTATGGATTAAGGGTTAAAGGGTGAAATCCTTCAGACCCAAACAATTTTTGCACCAACGACCTAACAGGAGAACGTGTGGTAGAAGAAACTAAAGAGGGTCTGTAAAGCATGTTTAAAAGGCTTTGTTTTCAGCAACCGGCTGAACGATAATAGCAGCGCCTGAAGAAGGGTTTCCGCTTCCAGCACTAACAGAAACTTGAAGTTCTGTAGCTGAGGTTGAAAAGATAACTGCTCCGTTTGCGGATAAAACAGCGTCTGTTCCCAAATCAACGAAAACATTACCTATTTTGTGTTTAAGGGTAACTGCTGTTCCATTGAAACTAGAAGCAGAAACAGCAAACATCCCAGTGCTTCCGTTCCAAGACACTGAATGTGTTGAACTTGCTTGGAAGTCGTTTATAGTTGTTCCGTAGTAACTCATAATTTAATAGGCTTTTGCTCCGCTCCCGGTTGTTCCGGTAGCTGGAGCGGTTCGATTGATTGTAAGTGAGCGTTGACCTCCTCTTCGGGAAGTCTTTTTTCTTTTTTCTGTTCTGATATTTTTAATTTGTTCTACCTTCATAGCTGGCCTAGGTGGTGGAACCGGGGCCTGTCTAGGAGGAGGAGCTGACGGGGATGACATGCACATAGTGTTATTCTAATGTTGAATTAAAAGAGTTCTCTACTTGCTCCTCAAGTCTATCCCTTAAAAAGTTAACAACGGAACGCTGCCCGTTATGATAGTCGATTTCCCGTAGCGTAACCTTGGTATCAAAATCACGCATAGGAAACCTCTCATCCAAAGCCTTGATTAGCTCTGAGTTTAAAGGAAAATGAGTCTCTGGAAACATGTCGAGTCATTCATTATTTTCACATATACCCACTCTATACCTGTCGTCCTGTAAAGTTTCGCACTTTTGAGCGTCTAATAGTATGTTAGCTGAGCATACAACGTGAGCTATATGACTCCTACCGGACTCAGGGTCTAGGTCTTCGCCGTCCCTCCAAGCGTTTAAATGTCTAATGATTGCAGACACATACGTAGTAGCGCACACTCCTGTTTTTCTCCAGTTGTATGGACCGTATTTCTTGGCCCCTAAACTGTGGACCCAAGCTGCCTCCTCCATGGCAAACGGAGGAAGCAGGTGCATGGGAGCTTTCTTTGAGCCAGCTTCCCCTTTTGGGTCATTTACTTCGAAGGTTTCCATAGGTTTATCTTCTTGGTATCTTTGTCGTAGTCTTTGTATTGAAGGATGTAGGCTAACCTAGCGTTAATCAGTGCATCTTCTTCGGTTTGCCCTGCCTTCTCAAAAGCTTCTACCACGGTATCCCATGTATAACCCTTCTTGTCCATAAGTTTTTTAGCCCCAATGAGCCCCACGCCTTTAGCTCCAGAGTAGCCGTCAGCTTGGTCCCCGGCTAGAGTCTGAATAAGGTGGAAGTTTCTAGCCTCTTCTTCTGTCACTTCTTTTAGCTCGTCCTTCAGTGGGTTATACCAACGAATAGGTAGAGTAGCGAAGTCCTTGTCGCCCGATACAGCAATGGTTTTCTTTGGGTCCTTGGTGCAGAGGATACCAATCCAATCGTCGGCCTCCATGTTCTCAGCGGTGATACCTCCGTAGGTTTCCTTCATCCAACCGAACAACCATTTCAATCCAAGAGGTTTTCTCTTTGTCTTTCTTGAGGCTTTGTATTCCGGGAAGATGTCGTAGCGGTAGTTAGACGAAGGAGAGAACACTGGAGTTAGATTGTCAGAGTCTAGTCTTGTTCTCAGGTTACCAAAGAAGGTCTCAACCTCTTTCTTCATGTCTTTCTCAGAGCAGAGCAGGGTCCATTGGTCTTCGTCCCACTTGGTCTCATACTCACTAGCAAAAGCAGCCCGGTAGGCTACCATATCTCCGTCAATTATTATTCTGTCCATTAGTGTGTCTCCTTCCAGTTGTTCCCTACTTTGTATTCCCCGTCTAGAGGACATGCAACGTTGAGTTCGAAGCCTGCGCTTTTGATGCAGTCAACGAATAGTTCTCCTAGTTCTTCAGCTCTGTCAGCGTCACAGGAGAACTGAACCTCATCATGGACGTTGGCGTGCATCTCGTATCCGTTAGCTCGTTTAGCGAAGAGCACTAGAGCTTTCTTCATTATGACGGCAGCGGCTGACTGACACAGAAGGTTGAGGGCGCTGAACGCTTTACGCGCCGGGATTAACCTACCGTCTAATCCTTTGATTGTGCCTTGCGTTTTTACGCGCTGGTCAATGGCGTTCATTAAAGAGCGCACAGCAGGAATCTTCTCAAGGAATTTATTCTTCAGTGCTCTGCCTTCGCGTTCTCCGCCGCCGACGATAGCTCCAATGGCTGCATCACCAGCGCCGTAGAGCCACATATAAATGAATTTCTTACTTTCATCTCTCGTTGATAATCCAGCCGCCTCTTGGTTAGCGGTGTGGATGTCTCCCTCTACGATTGTTTTAGCATAGGACCCCCGGTCCCAGTTAGACAAGTAGCTGGCCAACACGCGAAGCTCGATGCCGGAAGCGTCAGCTCCTACTAACACCTTACCTTTAGGAGCGGTGAATAGCTCTCGACACTCAGCTCCATAAGGAGCACGGGTAGCAGGAATCTGACCAAGGTTTGGTTTCGAGTGAGTGCATCTTCCAGAGTAAGCTCCAAGCGAATCGACATCACCGTGGATGCGTCCGTTCTGAACCATGCCCATCCAAGCATACCTACCTTCAGCTAAAGCGCCTAGTCTTTTTTGAATTAGAAGATACTCAAGCAGGGCGAGAGAGGCTGGAGTGTTAATGTCCTTGAGGACTGCCTCGTTTATCGCTGGGCGCTTGCCTTCGTAAGCGTTAGGTTTCCAACCGGCCTCAATCAACCTAGCTGAGATTTGGTCACGAGACCCAGCGTTGAACGGAACCTCAATGCTTTTGTTTCCAGTTTTGTCAGCTTGGTTAGCTAAGACTTGTTTTAGTCCTGCTTCTTTGAGTTTAGCCTTGAGTTCTTTCTTGGTAAGAGCTGTGTAGGTAACGCCGTCTTCGACGACCGCCCAACCAGCCGGGGTCTTGGTCTCAACAATCTTAGGAGGGAATAACTTCTGTAGCTCATCTTGAAGCTCAACCCTTCTTGTCATTAGTTTAGATGCTAGTTTCTCTGCTTTGTCGTTGTCGAACGGGAAGCCCGTCTCTACCTGATTGCGAATGGCGTTAGCGAAGTCGTGCTCAAGCATCATCACACTTTTATTGGGGACTTTAGTGTTAAGGTGTTTATACAGAGCAAAGGTCACCCAAACGTCCTGTTCACAATATTCCTGCATTTCTTGAGACCACTTTGACCAGTCCTCAGTCTCACCGTGTGAGTCCTTGTGTATGCCTAGTCTCATTCCCCAAGCTTTCAAGCTGTGACTTCCTGCATACTTAGGCTCGACTCTTTTAGTTTTGAAATCGTCAGTCTTGAGGTCCGGGTAAACGCACTTGGCCATAATTTTTGTGTCAATTACAAACGGAGGGTCCAAGCCTAGTGACCCTTCCTTGTCCATCTTGAGCATGGCTGGCCAGTCAAACCCTATGGAGTTATGACCTATGATAACGTCAGCGGCTCCAATGACCGAAAACGCTGTGTCGATTCCTCCCTTTATCTGGGAGTTGTAGGATGTCATCTCTCCTGTAGCTGTATCTAAGATACTGATGCAGTGGATGGTCTTCAGCCCTTTGAGTGTAGCCCAGCACTCGATGGCGTTGGTCTCTATGTCTATTACTATTTTTTTCATTTTCTGTGTTGTATTAAGTCGGTGAGTTTTAGTAGAACACCGACAGAGGTGTTGTTGTCTCCTCCTCTTTTCTCTTGGTCGGTTCCCTTTAGGGGTTCGACGAGAGCTTTAAGGTTCTCAGAAGAGATAAGAATAAAAACTGTTTCGAGAGCGAAGCACCAGTAGTCAGCCTCGGACTTATCAATCCCGGATGGCTTACCTCTTGACTCAAACTCGATAAACAAGTTTCCAGTAACTTTAGCCATAAGGTCTCGTTTGACTTCGATGGTTTTGTTATCGAGCATCTCGCCAAGCTCTTGCTCAGCTACTTGCCCGACCTTGAGGTCATACCTAAAGTTACTGTTATATTTCATTAAAATGGGGTATCGGTTTCTTCGGTTTCTCCGTCTAGCATTTCTGCTTCCGATAACCGACCAGTGATGTGGCTGTAGTTTAACGTGGTAGCTAAACCAGTATCTCCGCTGAAGCGGTTCTTCAAAACCCGGACGTTTGTGGTGTTGCGAGACTCAGCGTTTTGTTGGTCTCTTTCCAGTCCACAGACGATGTCTGAGAGTTGAGCTATGGATGCGCTGCCCCTAAGTTGAGCTAGGCTAGTCTCTGCTCCGTTCTCGTGACCGCGACCTTCCGGGCGCTTAAGGTGACTCACAAGAATGAGACCAATCTTACACTCTTCAACCAAAGCGCGGAGTTTGGTCATTGTGTTATCGATTATGCGCCTCTCGTCTCCAGAATCTAGACCGCTGACAACTATTGATAAATGGTCTAACACCAAATATTCAACACCAAGGGCCTTAGCCATATACCTGATGTGACTAAGGAGGTTATTAGACTCAAGAGAACCCCAGTGGTCGTAGAAGAACACGCGACCGCTACCTACGGTCTTCTCAAAGCTCTTTCGATAATCATCGTTAACTTGAATAGGCTCTAGGTGTAAGAGCTTGTTCATGTCTAGACCGATGATTGAGTTAGCGGTTCGCTCGATAGATTCTTCGAGAGCGATGTAACCAATCTTTTTGTCGGTGTGCGTAAGAAGGTGGTAGGCTAGCTCTTTGGTAACTGCGCTTTTCCCTATACCAGAACCCGCACATATGGTTACGATTTCGCGTTTGCGAATTCCGTGAGTTTTGGAATTTAAATTCTCCCAAGGATAGGGAACGCTATCGTTTATTTTGGTGGCGGTTAGTCGGTCTAGTAGCTCGGTGCCGTCAATGATAGTATCGGGTCGCCAGACCTTAGCTTGCCAGTAGGCATCAACAATCTCCCGGCTCCTACCTTTGACTAAAAGTTCGTTAGGGTCTTTTGCTGTGAGCTTAGCAATCTTACAGGAACCAGCGGGTAGAACATGGCTACAAGCTTCGGCTGCTTTGTTGCCAGCCTCATCGTTGTCGAACATGAGGATTACCTCTTCGAATTTCTCAAGCCATTTCATCTGCTTTTGAAACAGACCTTTAGCTCCTTGAGCGCCTGACGGTAAGCTGACCACTGGCCACTTACCTTCTCCAACCACCTGAGCTACGGTGAGACAGTCAATCTCTCCTTCGGTAATGGTAAGGCGTTTGCCTCCGTTGGGCCATAGGTGTTGCCCCCAAAAACAAGCAGGGCTTCCGATGCTTCTAAAATCCTTTCCTTCTAGACGAATCTTTTGAGAGACTATGTTTCTCTCCTCGTCCCTGTAGGTGGCTATGTGACACGCGTCACCGTTGTGTTCTCCTATGCGGTAGTCATACCGTTTGCAGACATCCACATGTATGGCTCTACTAGGTATTGGCATGAAGTCTCCCTGTATAAACCGGGGAGTCGGTTGTGTTGTGTTTTCCATTTGGTTGTTCTCTTCGTTGGTTGTTGGCGTGAATTCTCCACAGACGAAACACTTTGAGCTGCCATCTTCGTTGACTGCAAGTCCATCGCTGCTTCCACATTCATCGCATGGTTGATGTGTATTTATAAAACCCATTCTTTTGGTATCACCCGCTCGCACCAAAGAAACCCGTGCTTGTCACACCAGTCGGCGTAACTCGTCTTGCTTTTCTTGTTAAGTTTGTTCTCAGAGTTTTGGAAGCAAAATCTAATATCCAAAAGAGGATTCGATTCGCGAACACGGAGATGCTTGGTGCGGTCGGCTGAAGTAAAGTAGCCCTTGGCTTCTACCATAACTCCGTTTGGGAAAATGAAGTCAGGTGTATACCTTCGGACTACGGTGTATTCGATACGACACGATTCGTAGGAGAAGGCAACGCCGCGCTTGTCTAAGCCACAGGCGAGCCTCTCCTCGAAACGCGAACGGAATTTAGAACGGGGCGACTTGGCCCTGCTCCTCTTGGTTTTGCTCCAGTGCCTCATTGAGTGATTCTCCAGACGTGGTGTAGCCTCCTGCTTCGCTACTGAAGGAACCTCCACCGCCGCTGACGCTATACTCAACTAGCTCAAGGATTTGTGCTTCCTTGAGACGAAGAGTGTAACCCCATCCCTGACTTGGGACATACCAAGGACTGAACACGGCGCTCATGCGAATCTTTGAACCAGAGCCAATCTTAGGCTTGTTGGTAATGGCTTTAACATTAGCATCGAACAGTGGGATGTTAAATTCAATAACATCTCCAGCGCGGGTGGTAACCTTAGCTTTTTGTTTTGCTAAGATTTCGTAGTCGCCATCTTCGGTGATTCGAACAGGGCAGCTCTTGGCTTTCTTTACTGTCTTACCTTGTCGCTGACATTCGGAATCGTAAGCAGCGGTGGCTAAGACATCGACCTTAGCTTTGAACTCTTCAAACTCTTTCTCAGATACATGAAGTTTACAGGTGAACACACCCACATCATCGAACGCTGTGTCGGGTTCTACCAATTTAGGGTAGACTGCGGTTCCGATAGGGGTGACTAATTTTAGGTTTGTACTCATTGGTTTTGGTTTTTCTTTGTGTTGTTTAACTAAAGAGATACCGACTATGTTTAACCCCTTGTGGGTCAAATGTTCCATACTCAGGTAACTCAGGGAATTCCAACTCAGGGTTAGAACACCTAAGGTTGTGGTCGAATTGTGCGAGTAAGTCAACACTAAAAATTTCAGAAGCTGCTTTTCTGATTGACGCTGCTAGTTCGTGAGACTTTGTTGAGTGCGTCCCAAAGGAATCGTGGATGCACGAGAAGTCCCATATACCTAATGAATTAGCACCTAACACAGTTCTAGCGAGGATAGAGGCATCAATACCGTGAACGAAGTTAGGACTGATGCCCTGTTTAGCCCTTGCTACACTGAGCTCGTCGGTGCTGTCCCTGAAGTTTACCCAAGTAGCCTCACCTCCAATCTTAGTAGACACCGATTTGGATGTCTGTTTCGCGTAATGTTGCATAACGGGGAACCCGGTAGGAGTAACCCACTCAACAACCTTGCCAGCTCTAGTCATAACAGAGGCTACTCCTTGTAAATATTTCATACATTTTGTGGGTTTATCAAACACCTCTTGAATAGAATACCACACAAGTTTAGCTAGGTAACCTGTAACCTTGTATCGCTCGCTTTCAGAAAATGGGTTTGTGACATGGTCTTTTCGAATGCGGTCTTGATACCACTCATCGATGTAAGCTCTGCACGAATAGAATGTTCCTCCATAAGGGAATACCATCGTCGGTCTTTTTGTTGCCTTGCGGTCAACTCCAAACCTTAACCAAGACTTAGCTACTACGTTTTTCGTACTTGCGTCTTCTTTTAGCTTATCGTTAACACGGGACGCAATCACTGAATATATATCTTGAGGGTAATCAGTGGGGGAGGCGTTGGTAGCGTGAGCGGTATCTTCGCAGTGAGTTAAACACGCCAGTAGTTGTAGTCCGTTGTTGGTTGCATCCTGAGCACAAGGTAGTTTAGAATCCACAAAACCTTGCTGTTTATACGTAGCCCATTCTAGGCACCAAGCGAGGTGCTGCCAAGGTTTGTCTGCGGTAGTCCAACTTAGATTTTCTTTAGGACCGGACGCAATCAAACAAGCCTCGTCAGAGTAGTCGTTTGCCCATTGGATTCTCTCTTCAAGGGTTACTTTGTCATTGCCATAAGTGTTAGCCCCATGAATAGCTAACCACTCAGCTTGTGATTCCGTTTTGACACGCTCAGAACGAAAAAACTGTAGCAACCCACGCGATGGGTCGGCGTTCTGGACGTTAAGGAACGAGGGTATGTTGTAGACCCTTCCTCTCCAATCAACATTCGAGGGAAAGAAGAATCGATTACCTTCGAACTTGTTTGCTAGATGAAGAACTTTGGCCGTCAGCAATCGTCTAGATTTAGTGGAAAGATTTATGTCGTATATCTTCGCGGCCTGTCGTCTCCAGTTAACGTTAGCTTCCGGGTTTGTTTTGAAGTCATTTGGAAGCGGAGGGAACTCTTCGTCTTTTCGGTTTGGGATGTCTCCTATGGCTACGTTGTTGTCCCAAGACCACTCCATGACATCCTTTACTGCTGAGTTTATTTCCCAAGGAGTCTGTTGTATTAGATTTACAGCACCCATAGGTTCCTTTAGCTCTCCCGGTATCGAACGTAGATACTCCATGTTTGAAGTCTTGATGAAAGGAACCTCTGGTAGTCTATCGTCAGCCGGGTAGCCTCCCTTCCAAACGTTTGTCCAAGGCTCAGGTAGTTCTACGGTGGGCAACCAGAAGGGTTCCATAAGCTCCCGGTTATCATTGTAGTTTTCAATCCAATCGACAAGCTCCTTGGTGGGAGCAACAAACCTAGTCGGCCTGCGCCCAGCTCGTTCAAGAACATAGTTGTATTCAATCAGTCCGGTGCAGCTTCTGAATAATTCTACCGCTGTTAATCCTGCACTAGTTTTATCTCTAGTTGCCCACTTCTCAAACTCAGGCATAAGCCCTTTGCTTGCTTCGTTTTTCATCGAGGAGCGAACGTGACGGACTTTAGCGTTGAGTCCTTTTCTGCGCTTAGCTCCGAGTAGAATGCCTTGAGCTTTCTCTTCGTTATTATTTAGTAGAAATTTACACCTAATCTCATCCTCAAGGCGAGCACCGAGGAAGATAGCAACCTGAGACATTGGTCTTTTTTTTGTTATGCTGTCGATTATTGCCTTGGTGGATATGTAAGCAATTACCTTGGGGTTTAGTGTCTGTAGTTCTATTTGGTAACGAGCTGGGGTGGTATATTTTGCTATTGACTCAAGCCAATCTTTAATGCTAACAGAAAACTTAGGTAAAGCTTCTCGCATTATTGTTTGCCCGTATCTTGTTTCTAACTCAGCATTTCTGGCTTTTGAGTTCTCAATTTTAGAACGATACCTGCCAACACCCAGCGTGAGCATTGACTCATTTAAAGATTCTTGTGTAAGGTCGGCCACAAGCGTATCTACTAGCGATATATAAACCGCAGTCAAGAATAAAGT
>VMHT01039395.1_pt1 | contig 35675 bp, 50 predicted proteins | sample 4693611 | NCBI WGS metagenome assembly VMHT01 (sample SAMN12280063, study PRJNA550983) | marine metagenome | isolation source: seawater sampled from same location over 5 years 0.02-0.2 micron viral filtrate | place: USA: collected off the coast of southern California halfway between the port... ...
TGCATCGGCTGTTACTGCTCCATTAAACGTAGCTGCACCTGCTGCTGACATATCAAGGGTAAGAGCTGTTATTTCTGATCCACCATCATTACCTTTAAATATTAAATCTTCATCTGATATAGCAGACTTAATAACAAAATTATTAGCATCTTGTGTAAATTGACCAATAACAGTTCCATTATCTTTAAATCTTATATCACCACCATTAGCATCTAAACTTATATCACCTTCCGCATCAACTATAAAATCATCTCCTGCTGTTATTGTTAAAATTCCACCATCAGAAATAGTAGAGCCATTAATTGTTATATCATCTACTGTAAGTGTTGTAAGCGTTCCAACACTTGTAATATTTGTTTGTGCTGCTGTTCCAAGTGTTCCTGTTATAGCTCCTGAAACATTAAGAGTAGAAGCCATATCTACAGCACCATCTATATCTACTACGTCTAGATTTGTTGTACCATCTACATCTATATCACCTGAGATGTCTAAAGCTGTACCAATTAAAGTTTGTGTAAAAGTAACTTGTCCGTTAGAGGCAATAGTCATAGCGTCTACATCTGAGGCAGAGCCTATAGTTTTGCCATCCCCAATAATAATGTCGTCACTAAAAGTAGCTGTTTGTGCAAAGGTAACACCACCACCATCTGCTATAGTCATGGCATCATCGCCATCAGTAAATTCTATAAGACCTGTTTGTATTGAAGCTGATGTTTCTATAATTCCACTTGTTTGTAAATTTAAAGAAGCAAAAGCATCAACCATTGCTCCACCTGAACCTGCACCATCAGAATAAATTACTTTAGTTTTACCACTAGGTATTGTTACTGTAGCACCACTACCTTGTTTAATAATTATAGATTGTGAGCCACTTGTTCCATTTTCTATAATCCACAGTTTAGATACAGTATTAGGTCCTATAGTAATAGTACAAGTAGAATCTAATGTACCTGTATATTTTAAGAACATAGACCTACCTGGGTCTGTTGCTCCATCTGCTATTGTAGTTGTATGCGTATCAGCATTTGTAGTAATAGCTTCTGTGCCATAACTAAAAGCTTCTGCTATTAATTCAAGATTTGTATTTGTAGTATCACCCCATGTACCACTAGCATCACCAGTAGCCATTTCGTTTAATCTTAAATCATTTACATATGAACTTGCCATTGTGTATTCCTCTTTATAATTTTATTATGCTACTTCACTCCAATCTGGTGTTTGTGAAGTAGAAATTTCTGAATAATTTGCTGTTTGTGTTGTTGATACATCACTATAACTTGCTGTTTGCGAATCATCAATATTTTGATAATTTATTGTTTGTGAATCATCTATATTTTGATAATTAGGTGTTTGACTATCAATTACTATAGTCCAAATGTTAACACCTTGTATTTTACCAGTACCAAATACTCCTGTTATATCAACAACTGATTTAGCTATTACTGTTTCATTTCCTAGTGCTGTTGTGCCTACTAAACCAGTAACTGATAATATATTAACACTTATTGTACTAACTGTTCCTAATGAACTTGTAGCACTTAAACCTGTTGGAGATACTGTAGCTCCTGCAGAAACTGATTCATCACCAAGTGTTCCTACTGATGCTGATCCAGAAACTCCTGTAACAGCAGCTCCTGCAGTAATAGCATTACCTAAAGCTGATGTTCCTACATTACCTGTAACTGAAGTATTTGCATCAGCAGCTATAACCTCATCGCCTAATGCTGATGTACCTACATTTCCTGTAACAGAAATATTAGCTGTTCCTATTACAGTTTCACTACCTAAAGCTGATGTAGCACTTACTCCAGTAACTGATACTAAAGCTTTTGCTATTACTGTCTCATTACCAAGTGCAGTAGTTCCTGCAACTCCAGTAACGACAACTGGTATAGGCTCACCCCAAGTAAGTTGTCCCCAGGTCCCTCGACCCCAACCAGTTACATTAGCCATAGGCTACTAAGCTATTCTTATAATAGCATTTGATGCATCTGCTGCTGGAAATTGAATAGTAAAATCTCCTGCTGTAGAAGTCTTATCTCCACCAAAATCTAATACAGCAACTGCTGGGTCTCCTGATGCACTATCGTTAAATATTAGGGCACCTCTAGCAGTAATAGTAGCTGTACTAAATGTTAAATCTGCAAAATCTGTTAGTGCAGTAGTGCCTGAAGTGCTAGGATCAACTCTAGTCAAAGAACCACCCTTAGCTGTATAACCTGTGCCACTAACTTCATTAGAAGTTGTATATGCTGTTGTAGCTGCATCTAGTGATGCAGAACTCGTATATAAAGCTAATTGAAAAGTGCTACCACCACTATTCTTAAAATTATGCACTCCTTCTAATAGTTCTTTTTTAAAAGATGTACACATTGCTTGTGAAATTGCCATTATAGTCTCCTAATAATTTTAGCCATATCTTTATGACCTTGTTGTTCTAGTAATCCTGCTACAGTAGCTCTATCACTAGCTATAGCTTGTTTTAAATAAAACAATACAACACTTGTCATATTGTCTTTAAAAGCTTGTGCCTGTGCTTTTACCATTGGATCAGCATTGTCACTAATAGAAATTAACTTTTCCATTATTCTTTCTGTCCAATGTTCAGGACTTAATCCTTTATTTTGAGTTGTTTTAACATCAATATTGCCTAAACTTGTTGATACATCTACTGTAAACATTATGTTACCTGTTGTCTTACAGGACCTGTCCTGTAGTTATCTTTAGTATTTTTACCTTCAGCAAAAACTTTAAATCTTGATATAGCCTCTTGAAATCTTTTTTCATAATTAACCATAATATCTGGCTCACCTTTCATAAAAGTATAAGCCTCTACTAAAGAACCATATAATAAACAATCTGGAGCATTAGTACCTATATAACTTGTTCCATCTCCACTAGCTGTAATAGATGTTGGTGTATATTCATAATGAAGTTCTGCAGTAAAATTTGCATTTGGTGTTGGTGCAACAATAAAACTATCTTCATCAAATCTAGCATAATATTTTGGCACACCTGTTGTAGAACTATTAGGATAAGCTTCTCTTATAAAAGCTACATCTTTAAATAGTAAATACTCATAGCCACTATTATCTACAGCTAAAGAATGTGATGATAAAAAGTCAGTAGGAGTAGATAAATATTGATTACCTGATGTTAAAGTTCCTGTAACATTTTTTCTAAATACTGGAAGCGATACAAGTTTTTGTATCCTATCCTCTGTATTAACTATAAATTCATCTAAATTATTTACAAAAGTAGTTTCTGTATTATTAGTATAATCTTGTATAGCTGTTTTTAATGTTGTAAATGTCCAAGCCATTATCCTGTACTCACTTTAACTTTCCCAATTTCTGTTCTTAATATAAGTCCTGTTCCTGATACAGGATTAAATCCAAAATATTTAGTAGATGATTTTTCACCTCTATCAGGTCTTGGATTAAATAATGATTGATTATCAGATGAGTCTACCTCACCAATTTTTAATTGTGGATGATCAACATCAAGACAATTAGGACAAACTCTTAATCCATTACGAATACTATCTTGTATTTCGTATTGTAAATCGTTTAGCTTATAAGTAAAACCACATCTATCGCAATCACCTAAAGCTTTTTTACCTACTGCATAACTCATCTATATAAATTTATATCAGGAACAAATTTAACAGATGCTCTTTCTCTATCAGCATCGCTTACATCGTTCCAAAGTTCATCATACCTTTGTTTAATCATTCCAACTCTATTTTGTGCTTCAGGTATTTTACAAGCTAAATTATAAGCTAAAGCATATGTTAGACATGGTAAATATCTACTAGGCACATCTGCGTTATTACTTGCAACATTACCAGCATCTTCTATTCTCTTTATATAGTCATATACTAATGTATATGTTTCTGCAGAATCAGGAGTTGCCCACAAAACTATACTATTAGAACTTGTGCCTTTATCAATAAAAAACTGAGTTGGTTTTGATTCTAATAATTTAACAGCTTGATGATTATATTCTGTTCTTGATATTCTGTTTAATCTTTGATCAAACTGTTTATCTGTATCACCTGCATCTGTTCTTATAAAAGCATCTACTACTTCTAGAGCACTAGATTCTAAAGTATATGAACTAGTACCAGCAGTAAGTGTCTGAGTAGCTTGCTCTATCTTCCAAAGATTTAATCCTTTGTTTTGCCACTCTAAAAAGATAAGATTAAGAGCACGTTTTGCTCCTTTATAATCGTAGCCTGAACGCAACTCACTACCACATAGATCATAAGCTTCTTCCATAATATCGCCTAAATCTAACGTAAATGCTGTTGTTCCACTTGTTGCCATTATTTACCTTCTTTTTTTCTTATTGCTTCTTTGCCTTTTTTGGCGATTCTTGCTTGTTCTTTTTTACCTGCGACTTTTGCTCTTTGTTCCAACACAGTAAGGATTTGGATTTTTCTAGCAAAAGGTTTGTTAATTCTTTTAACTTTAGCCACAGTTCTACGAGCATCTGCTGGAGTTCTGAAAGCAATGCTAACAGTGTCTTTTGGATTTTCATCAGTATATAATCTCCTCCCACTTCCTTTGGGTTTTTTTCCTGTTCCTACTTTAGGGTCTCTACGTTTTCTCAATTAACACTTCCACCTTCTACGAGCCTGTCTAATTCTTGAATTAGGATCATTTCTAGTTTTAGCTGAACTACGTTTAAGTTGTCCTAAAGACCTTGCACAATAAGACTTTCTACGTTTTGCTGCCTTACTACCTTTTTTAACTTTACCTGTTACTGCTGTTTTTAACTTAGAACCAGGATTTAACTTTCTATAAGCTTTAACTCCTGCCTTAGTCATTCCAGCTCCAGACTTAGTAGATCGGAAATTTTTTTTATTCCTAGGCGGCATCTTCGCCTGTTTTCTTATAGGCATATTTACTACTTAGTTTTTTTACCGCCTTTCATACCACCTTTAGTAGACATTTTGCTTCTCATCATAACTTTTTTACCTGCAGCATAACCTCTATTTTCCATAGGTTTATCATTGGTCATTCTAGTATTCATACCCATACTAAACATTTTTTTAACATACTGTTTATTAGATTCAGCTCCCATTTCAGTTGCTTTTACTTTTCTGCCACCAACCATACCACCTTTGGTGCCCATCTTACTTTTCATGGTGCCTTTACCACCCTTGTAACCCATTTTACTTTTCATTTTTCCTGCCATAATTTTATACCTTTACTTAGATGCAGCTTTTTTAGGTCTACCCTTTTTTTTAGCTGCTGTTTTCTTGACTGTTTTCTTTTTTGGTTTTTTACCACCAACATAAGCTTCATTAATATCAGGTGTAGATAAATCGTCAGCTATATAATGACCTTTATCATCTCTAGCTCTTACGCCATTCATTTCATCACACTTACGTTGTGCATCTTCTAAATCAGGATCAGGACCAAATACTGGTCTCCAAATACCATCATCTGAAACTTCTAAAACTTTGTATTGTGGTGGAAATTCACCAGTTTCTGAAATTATATAATTTGCCATAATAAATACCTGTTAATCAGAATATACTTTAACCATTTCTAAAACAATAGAATAAGTATCCCCTGATGAGTGTCCTTTAGTAGTAAGAAGAATGTCTCCATTTTTACCACTGCCTGCGTTATTTGGAAGTCCTCCAAAATCTTTGAAATCCATATGTCCATTACTACTTTCAGCAAGCTCCATAAGTAAAACATTACTAGTTGCATTTAAAAATAATTGCACTGACATACCTACAATAGCATGACTAATACGCATTACTCTTACTTCTGAACAAGATGTTCCTGCAGAGTTAGCGGCTAAGGCAGATACATCTACCTTAGCTACTGCGGATTCGCCAGTACCATCGCTGACATTTGTAAACTTCATAACACAATTTCTTTCACCATCAATAATAGTTTGTGATGTTACTGCGTCTGCCATAATTTACTCCTTACGCTATTTGAGTGTATTCAATAATAAATGTAAAAGAACCTGCAGTTGTAGCATCTACTGTATTAGTGATATTACAATAAATAGTTCTTTCAGTATCTGTATATTGAACAGAAGCTGGAGCTGTTGTGCCATCTTGTGTTTGTAAAACTAAACTAGTTAATGTTACATTGTGAGCAACAACAGTTGTGCCACCATCGAGTATTTCATCAGTTTGAGCTGCAACAATTTGTGCACCAGAAGATGATGTACCTACTTCATAACCAATATCACCTGTTCCAATAACAGGAGAAACATCACAAAATATTTTTATATCTGTGATGATTGTATTTGCTGGTTGAGTAAATTCACCTATAGTTGGAGAATCTCCTGCTGTAGTATTTACTGTTACGCCAGTTGCAAAACCTACATGTTTTACATATTTATTAGTAACAATACCTGTAGATGCAATAGTTGCTACATCTGAGACTGCACCTGTGCTTGAATTTTTTGAAATGACCTTGAATCCGTTTTCGGTTCTTACTGGTCCATTAAAAGTTGTGTTAGCCATAATTTTCTCCTAAAAGAAATGATCTATCATCTTGGCAAATGTCTGCTAGGTCAGTTGATAGATTAGTTATTAAAATCCCTAGAGTTATATAGATAATATAACATAAAAAAAAGGGGAGCGTGTGCTCCCCTAAAAGTTCTTACGAACTACCTGGTGAACCAAAGATACCTAGTGGATCAGATACACCGAAAGAATATCTTTCTCTCGCCTTATATCTAACATTACCAGTATCGAAGTCTCCATCCATAGTAGTAGTCATAGGTGCTCTAACAAAATGCTTCATTCCATCTGGAACATCTGTTGTAATAAAGAAAGCATTTGTATCAGTTAAATAATGATTAACTGAATAACCTTCTGGAATCACACCATTAGTTTTCACTGCATTTATGTCATTGTCAGCAGTTCCTACTCTATAATCACTTTGTAACAATCTAGTTGCTACAAACTGTAGGTCACTAGGAATAATAAGTTTCCTAGCTTTTGCTGCAATTTTAAGACCTCTTTCATCAACATATTTGCCGATTTGAATGATTGCATCTTCTAAAGATGTTTCATTTAAGTCTGCACCTGTTGATGGTCTATTACTATTTGTGCCACCGTTTACAAGTGGGTGAGCTGTGCTAAATAAAGCAACACCATCACCAGAAGAAAAAGTAGTTGAGAATCCATTATTTAATGGAAACGCTGCTTTTACTTGCTTTGTATAAGACATAGCTCTAGCTAATGCTTTAGTATATCTAGCTGATACTGAAACGTATAGATTATCTTCCATAGCTTCTTCAGTAATGCTGAATCCTAAACCAATAGTTTCATGCGTATATCTAGCGACAAAAGATTCTTGTGCAGTATCATAAGTGATAGCTGAACCTTCATCTTTTACAGGAGCTGCTCCAAAACCAGATAACTTCAATTCTTCTTCAAAACTTCTTTCAGAATTTTCAGTTACATAGATTTCTTCGTGCTCATTCTCATAACGATTGTATTCTTCACCGAATAATGCGTTAAGACCAGGTAAGAGTTGTTTTAACTCGTTAGCTCTTGAAATAGCTGCCATAATTTATCTCCCTTAACCTATACCTGTTGTATTTAACAACTGGTGTCCGACATTAAACATTACTAGTACATCAGTAAATGAATCACCAACAGCACTATCTGGTCCATCAACAAAGTCTACGACTTTTAATGGTAGTGTGTTAGTAGTAGCTGCTGTACTACCGTCAACTGCGTTTTTACTTGTACCTATTGCTGTACTTCCTGCAGTTTGCACAACAGCACAATTCTTGCCAAGATCGTCTTGTCCAAGAGTTTCGTCTGATTGCATTTGCATTAGTATAAATGGGTCAGAAGCAACATACGCAACAATATCATCTGCAGCAGTTGAAGCTGGATAATATTGATTTGGTGTGAATTGACCTGTTGTTGGGTCTGTATAAGCACAACCAAGGAATACACCAATAGGTGTTAAAGATGTTGTACCAGTATCCTTTTGGACAGTGGTATTAGGGTTATCGTCACCCCACTTTACAAAATCTCCAAAGAATATGGATGTACCATATGCATTTTTAATTTTGTAATGTGTAACTTTTCCTTGATATGGACTTCCAACTACAGTACCAACTGGTCTTGCTCCGTGTGGAGCTGCACTTGATGCCATAATTTTCTCCTAAAAAAAAATTAAATTAATATAACAAGATACTATGAATCTTTACCAAATGTTGTTCTTGATTTTCTTTCAAATACTTGTTTGGTAGCCATTCTTGAATCTTGATCCTTAAAATAAGTGTTATCTACAGATTCCATTTGAGACTCTGCTAAATTAGAAAAATATTCGTCTCTAGCTTTTGCCTTTTCTAATGGCATCTTACATAACAGTTGTCCACCAATCTCAACATTACCTTTCTTTGACCACTCAGAATTATGGTCCATCATATGAATCTGTAGTTCTGGATGATCCTCTAATCTACAAGGTTGCCATCCTTCTCTAAGTTTTCTTGATACATTAGGATTATCAGCATTACCTAAAAGGCTTGTTCTGATATACCTAAATACCCATCCTTCTTGTGGTTCAGGGTTTGGTAAGTTTGATGGATTTTCCCAACTTTGAATACGCTGGGAAGCCTCTCGGCTCTCTATCTCCCTAGGGGTACGCTCTGCTGATTCTTGTTCAGCATTAATATTATCTTGATTATCAGGTAAATCTGACATCTTAGTTCTCCTTTAAAAGTTGATTTGCATACTGCTCAGGCGTTATATTGAGTCGCTTTGCGAGGGCAACTTGGCTCTGTGTCAGATGAATTTTGCGAGGGGTTTTACTGCTATTCCTCGTAGCAGGTGCGACAGGATTAACTACCTGCCTTCTTGGAGTTTCTACAACTTGTTCTGCTTCCACAGGTTGTTGTTGAGATACACCAAAGAAATTTGGAAACTGTTCTCTCATTTTTGCGTCAACCTCAGAATAATACTGCTGAGAGTTCTTTTCAGGGTCTACGCCATTTGCTTGTAATGATTGATCTATATACATAGCAAATGATGTCATTTCTTTATGTATTGGATCACTACCCATAAACCATGGGTTTTTCTTAGACCATGCATCCATATCTGGATCAATTTGTTTTTGTGGTTGTTCTATTTGTGGCTCCACATATTGAGATGCAACTTGATCTTGTAAACTTTGTGCATAACTACCTGCTTGTTGTTCAGCTAAAGTAGCTTGTGCTAACTCAGACTGTGCTGCAGCCATTTCTTCTGCATTACCTTCCTCGTAAGCTTTTTTAAACTTTTCTTGTGCGTTATATCTTGCCCACTGTGCATTATTAAGTGCCTGTTGGTTTAATACATCGCCACCTTGATTAACTATACTTTGTAGTTTTTGATTTTCAGACATCAAAGTTTTTAAAACTTTTGTAGCTTCTTTTGATTCTCTTAAAGCTTGTTCTTTTGCTCTACGTTCTTCGTGATATTCATATTTTATTTTATTAATCCTATCACCAGCAGATTTACTATAGTCTGCTATTTCTTTATCTAAAGCATCATCATCTACAGGTTGTTCTGTAGTTTCAACTTTAGGTGCTCTCCTATCTTCTTCAGGTCTTTCATCTATTACCTCTACCTCAATATCTTTTGGGGTTTCAGTATTAATCTCATTTGCAACACCAAAAAATTTATCTTCTGATGTTTGTTCTGATACAGGCTCTGCGTTTGTATCTATGACTTGTTCTATGCTCTCACTCATGCTCTAACTACTCCTGTTGGATCATCTACTACTGCTTCTACAGTATCATCGTTAATTAAACGAAACTCTTTACCATACATTTTCATACGAGTACCTGAATAAGCTCTAAATATTACCCAGTCACCTTCTTTGCACCAAGGTCCAGTTGGAAATCTTTTTTTATCAGCATAAGCTTCTGTGCCTAGTTTTAAAACATAGCCACAAATATTAGATGTTTCTTCATCAACTCTAGTTTGACTAGCTTTAATGATTCCACCATCTGTAGTTTCTTTTGCTTCAGGCATAGCTATAAGTATTTTCCAACCTTTAGGTATAGGTAGTTGGCTTTTCACCTCATCACTAGGTTCTGGCTTTTCTACGCTATCTGGTTTTGGGATATTTATTTCTTTTTTCTTATCCATATTTTGCACGACATAAGGTGTCGAGTTCCTATTCTTTTAAGTGTCGTTCCTTCCAATCCAGAACTTCACGCTCTGCAAGAGCTAAACCTTCTATAACTCCTGTCATTCTTTTATACTCAGGGAAGTCTTTACAACTCCCTGTTGAGATATGATCAGAACATTCATTCATTATCTCTCTCAACTTTTTAGTTAAGTAAGTTGATAGTGATTGCTCATTTATATCATTACTCATTCAATTTGCTATCATTAACTAAATCTTTAGCAATGTCAATACCTTTTTTATAATCATCCAATACTTTATTTTCTGATCTTTCTTCTCTATCTAGCAAATCGCTAGCAATATGCATACCTGTCTTTAAACCACTAGCTTCTTGTTGAGCTTGAATTCTTTTTTCTTCTAGCTCTTTATTGGCTACAGCTTTAGCAGCATCTACAGCTAATTTACTTTCATCAATCCTTAATTTACCTTCAACTTGTTTTTCTTTAATTTCAAGTTCTTTTTGTTTAGCAAGTATTAATGGGTCTTGTGCTTGTTCTTGTATTCTAGCTTGTTCTGCTTGTGCAGCATTTGTAGTAGCTACTCTTTGTGCTGCTTCAGCTACAAGAGTAGATATTCTTTTCTCAACATCAGCAGGTAAAGGCTCACCGACTGGTGGTAACTCTATACCCATCTCTCTTTCAACTTGATCTCTAAACTGCAATGAAAGATGTTGCATTATATAATCTGATCCAGAACTTTGTATAACTTGTGCATTTGGACTTTGTTGTACTTTTGCTTGTACATTTGGGTCTTGTTGTGCAGCCACTAATGTATTGATATGAGCTTCATGGTCTTGGAACTCATAAGCTTGTACAGGTTTACCATTAAGAATATTTTGTACTGCAGTAACTGGATCAACTGGTTGTACATCTTCTTGTGGTGGTACTATCTTATCTGCATCTTTAATACCTAATACTTCAAGCATTTGTCTGTGCAACTGACCTAAATCATATAACTGTGGTGCTTGTTGTGCTAACTGCATAGCAGCTTGATATTGCATAATTCTTTGAGCCATAGTTGCTGCATTTGGGTCTGATACTGGTAATACATCTACTCTAGCATCAAAATCTTGTATTGCTATTTGTTGCCCTTCTTCTACTTGATATGGATAAGATGGGTTAGTAAAGTCTTTAATAACGCCTACAAGTATCTCAAACTCTCTTTTCATAGACGCATGAAGTCTAGCTTGTACAGCAGACATAACTTTCATGTTTCTTTCTAATAATGCTAGTGTTGTACCAACAGGTGCTTGACTATTCATATCAGATACTTTCATATCAGATATACTGGCAAATCTTTTACCTTCTTCTACTATATTTCCTAATAGTTGAAACAGCGTTCCTGAAGGTTCTTTATATGGCAAGAATGTAATATTGTCTCTAATAGCACCACCTGGTACATCTACATCTCTAAACTCACCAGGCATAATCGGACTATCATCACCTTTAATACGCAGTCCTCTAGCTTTTAAACCACCTGGTAAATTACTTAAAGTACCTGCATCTACAAGTTGTCTAAGTATTGATGTAGCTGATTTAGCTAATCCACCTATCATGTGAATTAATCCAAAACCATAGAAACCTAATCCTGGTAAATATTGATAATGAACAAAGTGCATCCTTCTTAATTTAGCAGGATCATCCTCATAATAGTTTCTTCTAATGCTTAAAATAATGCCAGAAGGATGATCTATTGTTACTACATAGGGCAAAGCAATACCTGTATCTTGACCATTAGCATCTTTATCTTCAAATCCTTTAAGGTCTAAATCTACCTGCATTTCTAAGATAGTATGACGTGTATCATAGTCATAACTCTCTGATTCACCTGTCATCTCGTTATATTTCTTAGTAATATCAGATGATGATGGTGTAGCATCAGGCAATTCTATATCTCTATAAAAACCATTGACTTGCATCTTTCTTATATCATTAGATGATTTTTTCATCACATGAGTAGCTCTTTCGCAAGTTTCTAAATCACTTGCACCATAATTAACCACAACATCTTCAGCAGGTACGAATATACCACTTGGTCTATTTAGTGTTGGATCAAAGTAAACTTTTCTAAATGCTGAACCTGCAAGTGGTAAAGAAAATAACATCTTTTCTGTTTCACTTCTATATTCAGTCATTTCATGGGTTAAAAGATAATTTAAGTAATCTTGAACTCTTTGACTTTGTTTTTCTTTAGCAGAATCTATTGTACCTACTATCTTAGTTCTTACAGGACCTGCAGCAGGAAATATCTCTGATATAGCTTGAGATTGAAACTTTATTACAGCTTCACTTAACATAGGATGAAATACACCACAAGCTCCTGCCCAAGGCGTAGTTCTTTCTTCTATCTTTAATCCCAGTTGATCTAAACCTTTAACATAGGTTTCTTCCCAATCTGATCTTGAATCTTTATCTGACTGATAAGCACCTATTAGTTCATTACCCATAGATGTAAGTTCATCTTCATCAATAAAATCTACTAAGTTAGAATCAAAGCTAGCATCTGTCATTTCAGATGCACTTGGATCAAAATCAACAATCATGCCACCATCTTCGGTTTCTGTTGTTTCAACCTCTACTTCTAATTCTGGTTCCATTTCTACTAATCCATCTACTGGTGTAGCAGGAACAAATTGTTTTTCTATAGCCATAGTCTCCCTAGTAATAGTCTGCTGTTCTGTTATGTTCTAGTGGCTCATCTTCTTCATCTGAATCAAGAGGAACAAAACCACCTTGTCTAAATCTTAATAATGCTTGCGTACTGCTATCAACTAAATCATCATGTTCCATATTAGGAAATCCAGCAAACTGTTCTATAGTTTCTTCTGCCCATCTAGTTTCAGGTGCCCATATAACACCAGAAGCAAATAAGTCTGATACAGCATTTACTCTTGATATTTTATCATTACCACGACTTGGTGTGTATTCTTGTACAGGAATACCTGTTGCTCTTAACTCAAAGATAAGAGGCATACCTGCAGCCTTAGCTTCTACAATGAACGCATCTGGTTTATAAGCGTTATACTTCTCCAAAGCCATTTTCTTTAAATCTGGGAACTCTAAACGCTCCTGATAAGCATCTAGTAGTATTAGTTGTGGAGCTACAAGACCTTCATCATTTTCTGTATAAAAAACACCCCATGTAGTACATGCTGAAAAATCAGCTCTTTGTGTCTTTAGGAACGCTGTATCCCATGATTGAATTATAAACTCACAATCTGGTGGATTTCTACCTTCCCATGTTCGCCACCACTCTCTTTTAACAAGAGCACCTTCTTCAGATGTAGGGTCCTGTTGATATTGAGCCATCCACTTAGAACTAGGCAATTCAGCTTTTAAAGCTTCTAATTCCTCTAACTTCCAAAAAGCACTCCACAAAGGCTTTCCAGATGGCAATATTGCAGGTAATTCAATTACCTCCCATTGATCAGCTCCGCCACGTTTAATACTAGCGTCTATAACTTGTCCAGTTAGGTCTTTATTATGCCATCTTGTCATCACTACAACGATTGCACCATTAGGCTGTAAACGCTGTCGAGGACCAGATGTGTACCATTCATAGGTACGATTAAAGACATTAATATCTGCAGAGGCTCCTTCTTGTTCAGAGTGCGGGTCATCAATGATAAGTAGATCAGCACCTTTACCAGTAACTGCTCCACCCACACCAATCGCAAAATATTCACCGCCTTTGTTCGTATTCCAACGACCCGCAGCTTTAGAATCCGACTGCAAACTAACATTGGGGAATATACGCTTATAATCTTTACTACCTACAAGGTTCCTAACCTTCCTACCAAAGCCTACAGCTAATTCTGCAGTGTGGGCAGTCTGAATAATCTTCTTTTCTGGCTTACTTCCTAGAAACCATGCAGGTAAAAGATAAGATGCAAACTCGGATTTAGTATGTCTAGGTGGCATATTGATAATTAAACGCTTTAAATCGCCATTAGCAACACGCTCAAATGCATCAGACATAATTTTATGATGGGGACCCTCTATAAATGCAGTCCACATCTCGTTTACAAACGCCATATAGTTGTCTGCACATCTTTCCCTGGCTTTAGCTTCCTCTAATTCGTCTAATAAGCCTAATAACTCCCTCTTTTCATCTAAAGATAGGTTCTGAACTTGGCTTAATATGTGGTTACTCATACATCTCCATACTATATAGTAAGTAGACACTTCCTAAAATTAAAAACCTAGTAAGTTGCTACCACTAAGAGGCACTTACTAAGTAAATACTTAACAAGTAGGTACCTACTGGATGTAAATCACGCTAGATTTTAACATAATTGCACATCTTCACATGAAAAACAACATTTTTTTGTAAAATATTATGGGGGGTCTAGGGTCCCTTAGCCATTTCCTACAAAAAATCTATATTATCTTACAAAACATGCTATCAAAATGCAATACATAGGGGGGGTCTATGAAAATACTTAATATAATGTGCATATTACTATGTATATAAGATAGTCAGGTACCTGCGACTGCACAAGGGGGGTGGGGTGGCTCTTTTTTTGCATTATGCGAAACACAAGATGTGGGGGTTTGGGATTTAGGATCGAAAAATTAGAACACTAGATGTTGTGTCTGCTTATATATGCGTATAAGTGTGCGTATCGCTAACACAGATGCGTTCTAATGACCTGTTAATAGTTAGTTGATGATTGTCTATTGTTTATCGAGTAGTGCCTGTATGCGTTCCTCAATGTCTGCTTCGACTTCATCGCTTGATCTTGCTTCTTTGGTCTCAACAACATCGCTAAATAGACTGACTGACTTACCCAGTAATTCCAATGCACGAATCCTAGCCGAATCTGAATCTGATTCTTTGGATTCTTTATACAATTGGTCTATGACATAGTTCCTTGTCCTGAGACTGCTAGCAACTACTGACTGCTCTTTCTTTGCTATAGCTCTTTGTATGCTTATTGCTATCTTAGGGTTTGCAACTAACTTACTTGCTTCAACCTCAACCCATTTAGGTATCTTACCTTGCTTCGTTAGAGTGACATCATAGACCTTTGCATATGCTTCTTTGTAGCTACCCAACTTGCCCTTTATGATTTCATCTACGAACTGTCTTTGCTTAATAGTAAGCTCGACTTCTTTCTTTATGATCTTTAGGTTTGGTTTCTTGTCTTTACTCATGCAAATAATATTAACTGATCATAGGTCTTTTGGTAATGCTCACAGACTGCTATCTAATAAAATGTTTAATATGGTGTTTCTTTTGTGTATACTGTCTCTACACAGTCCAAAACGATTATGACTTTAAACTGTAGCCAACCACCCTCAAGGGTTCTGAAAAGAGTAAGGTTGAAAGTGGTTCTAGCAGTAGGATTAGATAAGGTTCTTTGAGAAGGTCTAATTTGAATTCGCCCAAGAAAGTAGCTAGTGTGAGAGAGTGTAAAGCATAAGTGACAATGTGAAGAAGCAAGACTCATAAAACCAAAAGGAAGTTATCTTTTTGCCAACTACAATTGCAGTATTAATGATGCGAATATTGTCTTTGGAATCACAAGAAGATATATAACTTTTGGGACTGACTCCAATCAGTCCGTGAATTAACACGCTGATGAGTATCCTAATTATGGGATGCAAGAAACTTTGGAGTAAATGTTTTATGAGTAATACATATAGCAAACAAACACTTGAATTTAAAGAAACTTTGGAAAGGTTTATGCAAAGACTTGATTTAATACAACGTGAATACGATGAAAAAATAGACAAGCTTATTAAATTAAGAGAAAAAGAACTTACTATATATTGGGAACTCTTAGATCGAGAAAGACCTGAACTTGCGAACAAAAAAGTTGAAGTGGTTAACGATGAGCCAACTGATGATTAGCTGAAATGCTATGAAAACATCCTAATTATTTAGGGTGTTATTGGTGTAAGTGTAATGCTTACGAAAACTTATATATTTCTTTGGAGGGAAATTATTATGTTTAAACCTAGTGAAGCAAAAAAATCCTGTTTACATATTTTGATGGGAAGCAATATCCCATTCTTAATTGGTGGAACAGGTGTTGGTAAATCTGCGATTGTTAAAGAGATCGCTGAGGAACTAGCGAATGATAGAACTCTTACAGACTCAACAAGTCCTAAAGATGATGAATTTGGATTTATCTCTTTTAGATTGGGGTTAGTGGAATCTATCGACTTAGGTGGTTTGCCATACATTGAAGATGGTGAGCAAAAGAAAGCATTTTTAGGCAACTTGCCTAAGGATGGTGAAGGTCTATTTTTCCTTGATGAATTTGCTCAAGCACATTCAAGCGTTCAAGCAACGATAGGACAATTACTTGATCCAAAAGGTAAAGATGAAGATCGCAAGATTGGTGATTATATCTTTCCAAAAGGATGGAAAATTGTGTTGGCAGGTAATAGACATACTGATAGAAGTGGTGCGAATAAGGTGCTAAGGCATTGTCAAGATCGAACTACTGCAATTCAGTTTACCCACGATGTTGACGATTGGTTAGCGTGGGCAGATAAGAGCGACATTGATCTCAATGTGCAAGGTCTTATCAGATTCATGCCACAACTATTGTGGGAGTTTGACCCTAAGTGCAATGACCCTCAGCCAAGTCCAAGATCATGGGCAAGGTTAAGTGATACGCTGAAAACTGACCCACCACGAGAACTTAGACAAAAGTTATTCGAAGGTGATGTTGGACAAGAATGTGCCATTGAATTGATGAACTTTATCTCACTTCAAAATGACGTGCCTAACATATCTAAAATATGTAAAGGTGAAGATGTTGAAATGATTGATGAAGCTGGTCTTTGCTATGCAACTACTATCGCTCTTACTAATGCTATCAATAGTGCTAGTGAGAATGATGTCTATAACTATTTTGCTAATGCTTTGGATTATCTGAAGAAATTGGCAACTGTAGAATTTTCTATATTCTTTGTTAGAAAGATTGTTGGATTAAGAAGCGAACTTAAAGACTGCGATACTTATTCTAAATTTAAGATTGATAACCAAGACTTAGAAATTTAGATTACCACCTAGGGGGGAATTAGGAATATTTATTATTGACTAGTAAATATTCCTTTTCTGCCCATTCTGATATTGAGATGTGTATCTCAACTGATGATTAGAAAACTATGAAATCAGAACTCATTTTATTTTTTTGGAGAAAAATATGAATAATGAAAATGTAAACACTTTATCTGAAAATGCGACTTTGGTGCGTTTGAATACAAAACACCCATCTGGAGTTAAATCAGATAAGGATTTAAAAGAAGGTCTAGCAATAGATCAATCTGCAATGAGTGAATCTTTGCACGTTGCTAAATACATCTTTGGAAAAGAAACTAATAAATACTTTAGAAGAATTATTAATCAATTCAGAAATAATGTTTATTATCCTTTGACTGTTCCATGGGATGACAACACTAGCGACTACGAAGGCAAGGTCTTGAGTGGGTGGCGTTTATGCCCTAATCAGGAACTTGATACTCTTATGGATAAGGTAAACGAAGCTAAGAGTGATTTTGAGAAAGAGGTAAAAGGTTTTCTTGATAATTACGACAACTTGATTGATGCAAACAGGCATAAATTAGGTCATGCTTTTAAGATATCTGATTATCCAACTAAAGAGGAAATTGAAACTAAATTCAGATTTGATTTTGAGTTAGGACAAGTGCCAACTATTAGTAAAAGTGATGTGCGATTAAATGTATCAGAATCACTTAGAAAGAAGATTGAGCAAGATGCAATTAAGAGAGCCAACAAGAATGTAGAAGCTATTACTAGAACTACAGTGGAAACTCTTTTGGAATCCGTTGATCACCTAGCAGAAAAGTTAAAGTCTTATGACCCTAACAATAAGCAAGGTGGAGGATTCTTTAAGAACTCTAGTTTTAACAAGCTTAGACAATTTCTTGATACGCTTCCATCTATCAATAATGACATTTTAAATAATGACAAATTGATTGCTGATGCTCATCAAAAATTAGTTAGCGTGTTTGCTTCTATTAATGACGTAGATTCTTTAAGAGAAGATGATGATTATTCTGCTAAGAAACGAAAACAAATAGCAGATGATTTAGAAGATTCTGTTGATGAATTAAAAGGTGGATTCTTAGACAATATGTATAAGAAGTAAGCCAGTAAAGGGTGGAGAAAATATATTATTTACCAGTAAATATTCTTTCCATCCTTCTGTCTTTGGATGTGTGTCCAAACTGACGAGATCAAAAGATCGAAACAGAAACTCATAAAAAATCTTTGGAGGGGTTAATTATGAAAAGTGAAGAACGAATAATTAAAGCTAGATCGAAACTAATGAAAGGTAATATTGGTATGGCAACTATGCTACTAAAACTCACCTTAGTTAGAGAAGATGAAAAGTGTCAAACAATGGCTACTGATGGCGTTAGTATTTATTGGAATGATGAATTTGTTAAATCAATAACAGATGAGGAAATTCAAGCAGTATTAATACACGAAGCTAGTCATGTTATTTGGGAACATCCTTTGCGTAAGGGTAAGCGTGACCACCAACTTTGGAACATAGCCACAGACTATGTAATCAATGGGTGGTTAAAGTATGACTTGCGTATGGAACTTCCTGAGGATGGTCTGCTTGATCGCAAGTATCATGGTATGTCTGCTGAAGCAGTTTATAGAACTCTTAGCAACGATGATGATGCTTTAGAAGAAGCGATAGATCAGATCAATAACAATTCTGAAGATGGTGAGACAAGCAATAGCAACGAGGGTCAAACTCTTGCTGAGAAACTTGCTGACTTACCTCAATTAAGTGGTGAGGTTTGGGTGCCAACTAATGAAGATGGCAAGGAATTATCACCTAATGAAATGGCTGAACTACAAGAAGAATTGCAACGAACAATAATGATGGCTGATAAGCTAGAAGGTATTGGAGACAATGCAGAAAGTAGTTTGGGTAAAGCAGTTAAGCAGATGAACAGATCATGCGTTGATTGGGTTGATGTCATGCGAGACTTCTTACAGTCTGCTATGTCAAAAAATCCTACATGGTCAAGACTTAACAAACGTCATTCATGGCGTGGTGTTAATTTGCCTAGCAACGATAAAGAGCCACATGGTGGCGAGATTGTTGTTGCGATTGATACAAGTGGAAGTGTGACCCAAGAAGAACTTAATATTTTTGCTACTGAAACACAGAACTTAGCTGAAGAATGTGGAGTAGATAAAGTTAGAGTTTGTTATTGTGATACTAGAGTTCATAAGAATTCACATGGTGAGTGGTGGGATGAATACGACTTAGAATGTGAAGAACTTGAATTTCATCTTCGTGGTGGTGGTGGTACTGACTTCAATCCACCTTTCAACTTATTCAACGACTATACAGATAATACAGATGAAGTACTTGCTTTCATTTATTTTACTGATGGAGGTGGATATGTTGATAAGGAGGTTGAGCCAAATGTCCCTGTTATATGGGCATTAACTACTACTTACTATCAAGATTACTATAACGATATGAATTTTCCTTTTGGAGAAGAAGTAGTTATAGATATGTCTAGTATTTAATTATCTAATGCGTTCTAAGGGTAGGCAATTTTGGGGTATCTTATGCCCTTGCCTACTCTTAGATAATGCAACACACGAAGTCTCACGAAGTCATTTTTGCCAAAACTGTATAGGAAATGCGTATTTCCTACTGATGATCGCTAAAAGCGTGAAACAGTTTATTTAACTCATAAATGTTATTGGAGAAACAAATGACGAATAGAGAACTGTTAGAATTTACTTTGAAAGTAAACATAGGAACTTGCAACGAAATCTATACAAAGATTGATAGGCGACTAGAAGAAAGATCAGATATTGATTTGGCTCTAGTTAAATATTTCAATACTTTGGTCACGATTAATCACAAAGTACAAGATGTTTTATATAAGCAAAGGGCAGATATGGATTTGCCCTTTCCTAAACATCTTGCATTTAATGAGAATAACGAGATTGTAGAGGTTGAAGTGCAAGAATTATAAATGATTTTTGTTTGTGTTAGAGGAAGCGAAAATGATATGACTAATACAAATAAAAAGTCCTCTATGTATATCATAGAGCGGGGTGTCCCTACACCTTGTCACCCAAATAAGGGAAAATGGGCAACTATTGTGTCCGAAATGAATGATGGTGACTCCATTGTTGTTGCTAGCTATAGCGAAACAAATTCAATGAGACAAGCAATTATTCGTAGTGGGAGAAAATCTGTTGCTCGAGAACTGCCTGATGGCAGTTTTAGAGTGTGGAAATTACCCAAACAATAGAATAATTAAGGCGTGATGCTACTGTAAAAGGTGGTGTCACGCCTTTTTTTTTGGTCTAAAAAAAGCCAACAAGCTCAGCAAAAAACCCTGCTAAAGAATAAATATTTACTAGTATATTGTTTTTCATGAGAGAAAATCCACCAGTCCAAAATGAAAAAATATTTACTGGTTTTTTCGGTGTGGATAAGTCTGTAGATAAAGTGTGAATAAGTCTTGCAATCTGCAATCAGTTATATTATATTGATAATCAAGATTTGATTTCTGTCTTATTGACGAAATTCATTTTGATTACCTCCAAAAAACTATGTGAGTTTTAGGGACAATCGCAAGGTTGTCCCTTTTTTTTGATAGTTTATAGATAGTCTACTGTTCCACATGGAACAATGTGTATTTCACTTTGATAGCATTATGCAGTACAATATCATCCATGTATGCTGTAATTAGACACACATATAAACTAGATATACCTGAGCCAAGAAATGTTCACTCTACAAAGTCTAGTGCTAAGTGGGTGCATCTAGTTTGGTTATTTGAAACTGAACTAGACGCTATTGCTTTTGCTGTATCTTTGTTAGATGACCCTTTGATTATGTCAAATAAATGGCTGATTGAGGGTGCCATAAAACAATTAGAGGTAGATAGGTTTTATCAAGTTGGTAGAGAAAGTGTGGCTATTGCAGAAGTTCAAGATAGTGTAGATATATTCTATACAGGAGAAAAGAAAGATGAAAAGTCTATTCATTAGATGTTCAGAAGAAACCTATGAATTGGCACACTCTTTGGCTAAGAAGGAAAATCGCTCATTAAATAAGCAGATTATCCACATGATACATACCGAAGCTGATAACAAAAACATATCTATAGAAGAAGATCAAGCTGAACAAGATGGTAAAGCTGTCTATAGTGGTGCTGTCACTAGCGAAAACTATGAATCTAAACTTGGTTTGCGAGGGATTGCTGAAACAAAGAAACAGGATTCTTATGATTAAGATACCAAAAGGTTAGTAGTGCATTAGAACATTCTTGCATTACTAACTCTTTTGTTTCATCTATCTTCCTTGGATTGTCCACCATAATACGCCAAAACTCTTTCTCTTTTGCATGACCACACTCCCTTACAATTTTCTTTTGTACCTTTGATAACATGACTGCTTTTGGCACAGGCTTGATAGAACTATGACTGGTAAATATTCTTTCGGCAGGAGATGAACTCTTACCCATTGCACCACTTCTGACTATAATTTCAAGATACTTATTACAAACATTATGCTGTTGTGCGTTTAGCTTATTGTCTATAAATGATTTGTCTATGATGTGCTGATCAAACACAATGGCTCTACCCACCTTGCTTTTACCTATTCTTGTAATAGCAACTGAGTTTCTATGATGTAGATAAGGACTTCCTATGTCATTGACTTGCAATGTCTTAGAACTCCCAATCAAAGTTGTCTTCAACTTCTTCAATTTCTGCATACCTTCCGTTAACAGGATTGAAGGTCATATTAACACTTCCTAACTTACCTTGCCAACCCCAACGAGCCTTCCAATTGTGTATCTCTACACCATCATCACCTCTATAGACTGTCAAACCTGTGTCTGCTTTACTAAACCACGCATAAGATTTAGCTACATCAACACCTGTACATACATTTTTCTTGCCATCTCTAATAAAAGGTTTAGTTGGATGTGCCACAAAGAATACCAATATATCGTGCTGTTTAGCGAACAGTTGAACCTTTGTTAGCATTTCGCTAACCATATCGGTCTCTAACCCTGTGTGATCTGTGTGTATAAAGTTGAAGGGGTCTATCACTAGAACCCTAACTCCATATCGCATGACTGCACTTGCACCCTTTTCTAAGATAGCTTCTATCGTAGGCAACCCACCATCTTGATAATCTTGAAACAGTATATGTTCTTTTATCCATGTCTCAGCAAAGTCTTTTTCTTCTTGTGTCATTCTAATATTCTGACCCTCAAAGAATGGCTTACCTGTAAGGATTTGAGATAGCTGAACTGCATGAAGTTGAACTGGTTTCTCAAACGAACAGAAACAAGTTTTCCAACCATGATTTCTTGCTACATTGACTACAAGTTGATCTATAAATGCTGACTTGCCATCTCCTGCATGACCTGTAGTGACAACAAGATTGCCTGTAGATAAAGTAAATATCTCATCAACACTTGCAAACCCTGTTGATACACCACTTGGCATACCTTTTTCATACAAGCTTTGGAACTCATCTGCATAGTGATCTAAGTTATTCAAACCATGTAAAGGTATAGGCTGTGCGTTGATTATGGAATCTCTTAGCTTTTCTGCACCATACTTAATCAGCACATCATTTGCATCCTTGCAGTCAAAGTTATCAACCCTATAACATCTAGCTTTGTTAAGTCTCCTTGACAATTCATCAGCTAATATATTGCCATTCTCATCTGAATCTGTGCATAGAATTATCCTTTCTACGCCTTCAAACTTATCCCTTTCATTCCATACATACTTAAACCTTCCATCTTCGCTTGGGTCTATCTTGTTATCTGTGATCTTGTTTGGTGCACCATTGGGAACTGAATAACAGTCTACGTTCATTACGCCTTCAAAGGCAGTCTTGATCGCAAGTGTATCCATTTCTCCTTCTGTTATAACTATTGTGCTGTCTAATGTTGGCAATTTGCTATCATATACCTGTTGACCCCATAACTTTTGTGCGTTCCCATCCCACCAAAAACTCTTAGTTCCATTTGCACTCCTATACTTGACTGCTTCTACCTCATCGCCCTGCATGAAAGAAAAACCAATGACTGGTTTATTATTTTTTTGCGTCTGGATGCAACCTGCTGTTTTTGAGGCTGTGATGCTTATACCTCTATCCTCTAACCATTTACTAGCTTCACCACCCTCTATTTTCGTTGGCATTTCTACTGGTTTCTTTTCTTCTTTTTTTATTGGTTTCATTTTTATTTCCTCTCTTATTGGCACAAGTCCGTTAATTCCACAATGATGACAATGATATACAACCTTCTCATCATCAATGTTTACTGATAAAGGAGTGTCATGTTTGTTCTTTGTTCTCTCATTCTGACATGAAGGACATGATATTTTGTGTTGCCCAAGCTTCATACCACTTGTTCTTGATTGTCTGTTTACATGACTTAAAAAGTCTCTTTTATCCATTTCACTATTGACATACATAAAACCTCCTATAGTATGTATATACTTACTATGTAGTTAATACTACCTAATATTAAAATATAGTAAGTATCTACTTACTATACAAACCAAAATACCCATCTACCATCTTGCAGACATCTTCTGCTAGTCTTTTCTTTGATAACATGGGATAGGTATTTAATTCCTTAATTGCTTCTACAATGCCATCAGATTCAATGTCATTACGATCACACAAATTAGAAAAATCATCAGATAAGAAGTATAATAAAGCTTCTTCAGATAGTTTTGGATGCTTACTTACAACATCTCTTACTGCTTGTTTGACCACTAGACCATCTAAAGTTTTCTGATCTGAATTTAGGTCAATCTGATTCATGTAAAATATATTACAATAAACTATTGACATTATCAACACATCATTTAAACTTAACAATGACATCAAAGTTTGATGTTGCTAAGAAGGTTAGCGGAAAATGTGGATAGCTATTAAAGTATAAATCCAGTTTGTTTGAGATTGAGGGCATTAAGTTGTCGATAGATTAGAAAGCATATGAACAACGCCTTCTAGCAGTCTCCCTAACTATTGCTACTGATAGTTAGACGACTTTAAAAGTGCAAGTAGATAGACTGATTTTTCCTCATGTGCGAGGGTGTTTCAATGTCGATAAATAACAAAACACAGCATTGCTAGTGTCGATTTTGCTAGTTTTAGAGACCTAAACCAGAAAACTAGCATTTAGGAAAGCTTATGACATTACTAGATGAAAAAGAAAAACTACTAATTCAAATCTTGCTAGACAACATTACTCCTCAACAATTAGCACACATAAGCAAGATGTTAAATGTCGATCAAAATTATATAAAGTCTTTATCAGTTAAACTAAACTTTTTACCCAAGGAGATTAAATGAAGTTTGAGATTGAGGATGGCATACCTGTACCAAGAAGGGAAGGTAGACCAAGAAAATATGATCTTCCACTAGAGAAGATGAGTAGAGGGCAAACTATTAATATAGAATTACCCAAGTCACAAATACCCAAAGAAGCAAAGATTATTAGGAACTACTGCTTCAGATTCACGCAAAAGAATCCTAACTATAAATTTACTGTTAGATCACTAGATGATGGTGTTGGCATTTGGAGACTATGAAATACACCAATAGACACAACATACCACAAGAGATAATAAACGCAGTTCATAACGATAGTTATAGTAAGGGTAAAGCTACTATATCTGCTACAGGTTTATTACAACCACCAAGAATTAGATTACTGGCACAAGAGAACTATGAAAAACTTACCATAGATGTATCAGATGAAATATGGAAGTTGTTAGGTCAATCTGTGCATACTATATTAGAGAGGGCAAACGAGAATAACGAGGATGTGATCACAGAACAGCGTATGTTTACAGTTGTCAACGACTGGACTGTTAGTGGTCAGACAGACAGCATAGATGTTAAGAGCAATACACTAAAAGATTATAAGGTCACTAGTGTATGGTCAATTGTTTCTGCTTTGAAAGAGGGGAAAGTAGAGTGGGAACAACAGCTTAATATCTATGCTTACCTCTACAAGCAGACGACAGGGAAAACAATAGACCAGTTAAATATTATTGCGATAGCTCGGGACTGGAACAAAAACCAGTATCTTCGTAGTGGTGGCGACTATCCACCATCACCAGTCACAGTATTAGACATAGATTTATGGAGTGATGAAGAACAAGAGGACTTCATCAAACAAAGAGTTTCAATTCACCAAGAAGCAGAAGTTGATTATCTGATTAATGATAAGCTTCCATTCTGCACAGATGAAGAAAGGTGGAGAAGAAAAGATACTTATAGAGTGGAAAAGAAAGGTAGAAAGACTGCTGTTAGAGTGCTTGATACCCAAGAAGAAGCTGATGAGTATGTGGAGGGTCACAAAGACAGTAAGTTGCTCAAAGTCGTAGAAGCCAAAGGCGAGTGCGTTAGATGTGCAAACTATTGCGATGTGGCAGAATTTTGTAATCAATATAACGAGGAAAGCAAATGATTGAACTACAAACAAAACCAATAAAAAAGAGGACTCAACATTTAAGAGCAATGATGTCTTATTTAGATGATGCGATAGGAGATTGTTCTGAAGATGTGAAAGAGTGTATTGATATGGTATGGGATGCAATAGATGAATTGGAGGAAAGCAAATGAGTGATAAAGAACTTACTTATAAAGAAGTATGGGACAAGCTATCTAAGATAGATTGTTCAGACAAAATAGAAAAGAAGATGAACTTATCTTACTTATCTTGGGCGTGGGCGTGGGGTGTTCTACAAGAACATTATCCACAGGCACAATATATCTTTTATCAAGGTGATAGTGATGTGCCTTATGTACAGTTTCCTGATGGGACTGCTGAGGTTAGATGTAGAGTTTCTATTGATGATCTATCAAGAGAAATGTGGCTTCCAGTCATGGATTTTAAAAACAATGCTGTACAGAATCCTAATAGTATGGAAGTCAATAAAGCAAAGATGAGATGTCTTACTAAGTGTTTGGGTATGTTTGGCTTAGGTCATTATATATATGCAGGTGAGGATGTTCCTAGTGCAGATGAAGATACTGGTAAGAAAGCTAAACCAAAGAGGGTAGAACCTAGATCAGTTGGTGGAAGTGCCATGACTAATGTGCAAGAAGAAACCAAACCAGTTGAGCAAGAGAATAAAGGTTATGGAAGTGAAGCTTGGGCAGAACTGTTCAGCAAAAGCTTTATAGAAATGTCATTAGCACACAAGACTAGAGATGCTATGACTGAATACTATAAAGCAAATACCAAAGACTTAGCAACATTGAGGGATAGCTATCCCAAGATGAAAGAGAATTTAGACACAAAACTTAAAGAAGTCGTATCAAACCTTAAGGAGGAATAATTATGTATGACAATAAAAATCAAAGTGATGGAGCAATCTACACTAATAACTATAAACAAAATGATAAGCAACCTGACTGGACAGGTAAAGTTGAGTTAAGTAGGGATATGCTTAAAGAGTTAGTCACTATTGTTAAAAATGGTGGGACAGGAGAGCTAAGAGTAGCTTTGTGGAACAGAACTTCTAAGAATGGCAACGAATACAAGTATGCTAGATTAGATATACCACAAAAGAAAGAGGAGCCAGTTGTTGATTCTAATCAAGAAGAAGATACTTTTGGCGAAGAAGATATACCATTTTAGGGAGGAGATATGGAGAATACACAATATAACAAATGTGATAAGTACACTTATGGCAAGGACTTGATCACAACGATTGAGGAGAACATAGACGAGTATATATTTTTTGAGTTTATGTCTAACTACAGAACTCTGATCCATCAGATGCGAAAAGTTGATGATGGAATGAAGTCTACTGCACATCAATTACTTTTAGAATATCTAGCTTACAAGTTTGATGAAGCTAGAGATGAACACCTAAAAGAAAAGCTTGGTGTTGAATGAATATAGAAAAGATTAGAAGATTAGCAGATTTATTCCTTGTATGTTTAACGCTTACACTAGGACTATCTTTGTTAATCTTCATGGCGAAAGCTTATATGTCACCATTTTATATAGGGGGTATTTAATGACTAAAGAAAAGTATTATATTGATAGAACTCAAATACCAAAACATTTAAGACATCTATCAGATAGAAGATTAAAAGCATTACAGGAACTTTTTAAAGGGAGGTTTACATGGATGAACAGATAGAAAGTTGGCAAAGTAGAATTAGAGATGTAGCACCAGTAATGCAAACTGCTGAATACGAACTGTTGAAAGCAGAAGCAGATGTTAAAAGAGTAGTAGCCTTATGTAAGGCTGTTGCTCTTTCTGAAGGCATTAAGACTGCAAGTGGACAAGACAACTATGCTGAAAATCAAGAAGAAGTATATAAGTCTAGGTTGGCTGTTGCAGTTGCCAAAGGTCAGTTGAGTGCTGTTAAAGTTGAATTAAGATCATTAGAGGTTGGCTTTGAAGAATGGCGAACTAAGATGGTCAATGCAAGAGAAGAAAGAAAGAGGTATGGAGCGTGAGTATAAATAAGAATAAAGAGTTTCATAAGTGGTTAAGTACTTGTCCTTTTAGGATATGTAAAATGGATTTTATAACACATGGCTTGACTAGTGTAAGCTTCGTTTGGCACGAAGAAGATGAAGAAGAACAATTAGACGATAAATATCAATCTATAGATAGACATAATGAGGATTACTTTGTTAGAGAGAGTTAAGAAATACAAAAAGATAATAAAAAAAAGACTAGAAAAAAAAGTTGATAGGTGTATTGAGAAATCATTACAAAAACAAGAAGATAGAATGACTAGGGGGAAGAAATGAAGTTAGATTTTAATAAAAAAAAGAGAAACACAAAAGGAGTACAGTTTAGGGTTGACCCTAATACTAGCCAAAATCTTAATTATTTAAGAACATATTACTCCAAACAAGTAGGAAGGAGAGTGACCACAGGAGAGATCATAAAGAAGTTGATTAACAATCATCATGCAGAAATCATTTAGTGGGAAAGGGTCTACGCAAAGACCTTATGACAAAGATAAGTTTAATGAAAGCTTTGATAGGATATTCAAGAATAAGAAGAAACCTATAAGAACTTATTGTCAGAAGTGTGGCAAAGATGTAGATACAGAAGATATTAGTAATCACAAATGTCAATAAAGGGTAGAAACCCAACAAAAGAAGAAGCTGAACACATGGATAAGGTAAGCGAGTTAGGTTGCATTGTCTGTAGGAATATGGGTTTAGGTATAGTTCCTGCTGAAATACACCACATAGAAGGCAAGACAAAGGATAACGCACACTTTAAAGTATTACCCTTATGTTTTGGGCATCATAGAGAAGGTGGCAGATTTGAGCCAATGATTAGCAGACATCCATACAAAAGAAGATTTGAGAGTGCTTATGGCACAGAAGAAAAGTTATTAGAACAAGTTAATAATATGTTAAAGAATGATGATTGACACCAGTGGTAATGTTGGAATAGGAACGAAGTGCCGTATAAAAATAAAATATTTACCAGTCTATTGTTTTTACAGGCTATATGAAGATTGATTTACCTTTAGAGGTTTACTATACAAAGAATAAGAAGTTTATCTTGAACTTGAATAACTATCGCAACGCACACTATAGGGTGTTGGCTAGTGCCAAAAAGATTTATGCAGAAAATTTAGTTGATAGGATTAGCTATCCTATGTATGAGGAGCCTGTGATATTGACCTATACATACTACGCCAAAACCAAGAGAAGGTTAGATGTTAGTAATCCTTGTTCTATTATTGATAAGTTTACTTGTGATGCATTAGTTAAAGCGAATGTGTTAGAGGATGATAGTTTTAAACAGATCAAAGAAGTGATCTATAAATTTGGTGGGATTGATAAAGATAATCCTAGATGTGAATTGGTGATAAAAAAAATAGACCAGTAAATAATATATTTTGACGCTGCCTGGGAGCTGCAAAAAAAATATTTACCAGTCAATGGTTTCCTGGGAGGAAAGCAAATGCTAAAAGATATACTACAAGAAAAGTTAGATAAAAGAAAAAGGAAGTGGTGGGAATGGCACAAAAAAAATCCACAGGTTTGGGATAAGTTTGAGGAATACACATTAGAGGCTATCCATAGTGGTAGAAAAAAATACTCACAATGGGCGATCATAAATCGTATTCGTTGGCACAATGAGATAGAAACAAAAGGTGGTGAGTTTAAGATTAGTAATGATTACATAGGTTTCTATGCAAGACTATTCCACGCAAGGCATCCACAACACAAAGACTTCTTTACACTAAAACCATTGAAAGAAGAAAAAGATATAGCTATGTTAGAGGTTAAGACTTAGAACAGGTATATTAGCTCTCTTTTTTAGTTCTGGCACCATAGCTAGTCTCATATCTCTTTCTAGCTCTAGTTCACGAAGCATATCTGACTTAACTGATACAGATATGTTCTCATCTCTCATCAGTCTATCTCTACGCTTTCTCCAGTTGTCTAAGTATCTCTCAATCGCTCTTACTTGACCTTTGACATTCAACACGCCTTGCATATTGCTTCTGTAAGCTGATAGCTCATCAAATCGTTGTTGTTTCTGTAGCGAGTTGATAGTTGCTACTGCCCTGTCAACCTCACCTCTTAACTCATAGAATTGTTGCTGATAGCCACCAGACTTATCTAAATCAAGTAATAGTCTATTAATGACTGGTAGTTTATTTAATTCAAAGTTAGAAGGTAGTAGAGGACTTCCTGTAGCTCCTCTAGTGATAGTATCTACTAAAGCTAATACATATCCACCAAGAGTTCCTGTATAACCTCTCATAATGTGTTCTATCTTTGATGGTGAAACATTAAGAAACTCACCCATAATTCTTGCAAATTCATTGGTAGTTGCCCTTGCTTGTAGTGCAGGTTCCTTTTGTTGTTGATAGTAAGGCACAATTTCTGTATCAGTAAAACTATTTCTGTTAGCTCTAACTTCAGCTATTGGTTTAATTAATTGCAAACCAGCACCTGGCTGGAAGAATGGAATATTTGCTGAAGTGCCTAATTGTCTAGTTATAGAGGTTAATGCTTCATCAGCAGATTTTCTTGTAAAAGCATCATCTCCTAAGGTCATATCAAACACTCTTTCAGGTATAGCTTTAAACAACATACCTACCTCAAATGGAATAGGTATCTTAACTGCATTTCCACTACCTATAGGTATTACCCAGTTATCATCTCTTACTTCTCGTTTAAGATTTTTGTATTCATCTGTATCATGCACCATCAAGTAATACAATAGTGTTAAACCAGACAACAAACCACCATTCAATAATGCTCTCCTCATTATCCTTGATTGAACATCTTTAAGTGTTTCACCCTCACCAAGTTTTTCTACAGAAGAATATTGACCAGTAAATCCTCTATACAGAACATCTAAACCTTGTATTCTTGCATTTAAAAATGGTATGGCTGCAGTAACTATTCTGAAATTAGTGTCTAAACCACGCCTTCCAAAATTTATTATTTCTAATCCCTGGAACGCTGCTTCGGACTGAGCTTGTGCTTCTGTATAACCTTCATTCTTTAGTTTCTTATATACAGCATCATATACTGCCATACGAGTTGCACCATCAGATTTAGTGGTAAGTGCTCCAAGACCATCCCATAATTTAAAGAAAGCTCCAGAGGCTGACATACCATTATTTGGTGTCAATCCTTTTTGTCTCATTGTTCTAGTGATAAATTGTTTTACACTACCTTCATCATTGGCAAAATCATAACCACCAAGTACACCAAACTTTTCTAAGTTTTCCATCTCACCAAACATATTTTTTACTGAATCAACAAATGGTGTATATGGAGCACCACTTGTTACAGCAGAAGATAAGGTATCTCTTAATATGTTTACAACAACAAATCCAGGGTCTCTTGTAACAGTATCTCTTAATAATCCTGCAGGCATTGCTAGTACTTGTGCTATTGGTCCTACACTTGTGCCACCGATAGCTTGTATGCCATGAAATAAATTAACATCATCTAACTGATAATATTGTTTTATACCATCTTCAAAAACAAATATAGTATTTAATCTACCTGCTTGTTTAGCACTTACTTTTCTTGCTTCACCTATTGATTGTAAGTCTCTTAATAATTTGGCAGTACCATCATTTTTTAGTGCTGCAGTAAGAATAGATAGTGAGTTTCTTGATATAGCTTCTATTGGGTCTGCATCAATAGGTTTCTCTGATCCAGTAATCTTTATACTTAATGGGTTATTAGGTAATGATCCACCTGCTATTCTTGGTCCCTGCATATCTGCATCATCTATCATTTGTTTATAGAAAGGATAATATGATGAGTGTGTTTTCCACATCTGAGCTTGTTCAGGGTCTAATAAACCTTTATTTTCTGCAAACTCTATTAGTCTATTGTTCCATCGTTGATAATTGTTATAGACCTCTACCACTTCTGGATGTTGCTGTTCTATTTGTTCTATAAGAGCAAAATCTTCAGGTCTTACTGGTGTATCTATTTCTTTACCAGTTTCATCAAATGTCTTTGCTCTTTTTAAAGTAGCATATAACTTAAATACTTGTTCTAAATTAACATCAGGATTTCCATACAATGGTGCTAATATTTGTACTAAACCACCTGTTTCTCCATTTTCTAACTCTAGGTCTTTTATATTTGCTAAAGCTGCTTGACCATCTATAACATCAGTTACATAACCTCTAGTAAGAAGTCCTGCAAATAAACCTCTAGCTCTATCTGCTAATCTTAAAGCAGCCATAGTAGCTGTATCAGCAGTATTATTTGCAAGTCTTACATCTTCATTATCTTCTTTTGCTTGTATTATTTTCTTTTCTACTGCATCTAATTTATCTACAAAATTTGTTCTAAAGTTTTTAAATACATTACTAATAGATGTGACTGGGTCTTTTACTGCTTCAATAGTTCTAGCACCCCAAGACACATCTGGTCTATGTTCACCACCTAATCTTTCTGCTGCTTCTGCAATATTAGGGTCTACATTATCAAGAGTAGGTCTTGAGAACTTAGGTATGTCATCTGGTGCTGTAGCAGATAGGTCTCTATTAAAGTCTATGGCAGCCTTTAAAGCTGTATCTGAGGCATTTAAATTGTAATAAGGTATTGAACCCCTAGGTGTTTGTTTAACTGTTTCTTCGGCTTCTGCTAGAGCTTCTCTTAATTGTATATTTTCTTGTGAGTTTGTGCCTGTATCATCTCTCCTTTTTCTACTAAATAAAGGTAACTGTCCTGTGCCAGTCTGTAATTCTTCTAATCTTTTTTCTGTTTTAGTAACAACAGCTTGTGCATTAAAAAGCCTTCTATCAAGAGTAGTTCTTTCATCACCTCTTAATGTATCTTGAAATAACTCTCTTTCTGTTTTGTCTACTAAATTACTATGATAGCTAAGACTATCTTCTAATATTTGTTGAGAGGCAGTATCTATTTGTTCTTGTGTTGTTGGAAATCTACTTGGTGCTCTACTAAAAGTAGGTATATCTCCACCTATATCTACTACTTCAGATGGAAAATATCCCCATCTTTCTAATGAATTACCATCCCAACGAACATCACCTGCTTTTAATTTATAAGTAAATAGTTTAGATGGAGTATCTTCAGGTATTGTTAGCATTGAATCAAAAGCATCAAATAGTCCTTCATCTCTCCTAGCAGTAAGCTCATCTACACCTCTATCTAATCTATCTTGTATTCTTCTAGCTTTATCTGATTCTTTTATTTCTTTCTTAGTTATTTTAGATTGATCAACATAATATTGAGCTTCTGATTTAGATGGTGTTATTAGGTCTCCTTCACGCAATTCTTCAGTAGGTGCTGCTCTATACATAGTTATAGTTGCATTAGGATCACCTTTAATCTTTCTTAACTTATTCATAAAAGCCATAGTTTCTTTATAAATAGCTTTTTGTTCTGGATTATTCATGCCATATGATGCGACATAAAATTGTGGATTTGTATAAATATCTGACGGAGAAAAACCATCTCCATCAACTTGTTCTAATAAATTACTAGCTCTTGGACCTCTTATTGGTGGAACAAAATCAGCAGCCATACCAGATGATTCATCTCTTGGTGGTCTACTAAATAGAGGCACATCTCTAACATCTCTTGTATCAAGATTGATGCCAGTTGTTTGTAAGTCTAATGCTGTAGAAGCATTTTTAAGAAATGCAGATAATTCTGTATTAAGTTTTGCAGGCACAGCTAATAATTCTCTAATTACTTCTACAAATTTATTCCATAAATTACCAGTAGCATCTTTACCTAATGGTATAGATTCAAGCATTTCTTGAAAATTTCTATTAGTTAAACCAAATGTTAATAGTTCTGAAACATCACCTCTATTTTGAGGTTGTGTACCATATAACTGATATTTAATGTAATAGTTTTCAAAATTTCTTTTTCTGTCTCGTTCTAATGATTTTTCTGTTTTAGTAATAATTCCATCGTCATATTGTCTTAAATATATATTTGCTATTGTTTTTTCTATTTCAGGAGCTTTAGAATAAACATCTTTAAATATTTCTAAATTTGTTTGATCACCAGTGCTGACATCTTGAAGTATTTTATCTGATAAATCTTCATAGAATCTCATCTTACTTCTATAATGATTTCTAATTCTATTAGCTTGACTTCTTAATTCTTTTTGTGCTTTTAGTGCTTTAGAACCACCATCAGGAGATAATTTAGCTAATATACTTGGACTACCTGATGCAGCATAAATTTGAGCTAAAGTAGCCTGATGTATGCCTTCATGTAATATAGTTTCAAAATTTACACCATTTTTTGTTTTCCAATCTTGATAATTTTGATCACTAGCCAATGGAGCAGAATTAAATCCTTTGCCATCATCATTTAAAGACATAGTATAAGTAAAAGGTTGACCAAATTTATCTTCTTTACCACTAGGATTAATTTGACCTCTAATACGCCCTGTTAAACCATTTATATTTCCTACTTTAAAATTTAAAGGAAATGATCTTCCTTGTTTCTTTAATGCTAATAAAGATTTGTGAACTTTCCCTGCAATAATTTTATAATCTTGACTTGGTGAATTATCTATTAACCACTTCATCATTTTTACAGAATCATTATTACCTTTAATAGTTTTAGTTACATTACCATCTTTATCAAAAACGTCTTTATCTAATATTTTTGCATCTTGTAAACCTTTAATTATTTTTTCTCTCTCAGAATTATATTGTGCATTAGATAATGTACGAGAATTATAAATAGTTGTAGGTGTAGTAGGTGGTGTAACAGGACCTGTTGGTGCTGGTGGCACTGGTGGTGCTGGTGTTGGTTTTGGTATAGCTGTAGGTCTTATGCCTCTAGGTCTTAGAGTCTGTCTTATCTCATCACCAGGAATTGGCTCTGGTGCTCTTATAACTTCATCTCGTTCTTCTGTTGTAAGAAAACTAGCAGGAATACGACCTGCATCTACAAGTCTTGTAGTTCGCACAACTCCTCTCTCTCTTGCACCAACTCTGCCAGATTCTATATTATTAAATATTTCTGTAGCACTCTTGTAGCCTGAGCTACGCATTGCTTGTCCTGCAGTTTTAAAGAACTGAATTATCTTATTAAATATGCCATCTACTTTAGGTGGAGTATTAACCAGTAAATCTTTCTTTCTAAATAGTTCTGCTATAGCTTCCTCATAAAGAAATTCTGTAGCTTCTGCTGATGTTCTTGTTTTTGCAGCAATATCTGAATAAGTACCTTGTGCTTGTGCAAGAAAAGTAGTATTAGTATTAGGAACTTTTTGTTGTTCTACTTGTTTTTTAAGATATTGATATTCTGCTTCAGTAATTAAATCTTTTGCTCTAAGAGCATGAATCATCTCATGGTCTAATACTTTTCTAAGTCTTTCTTCTATTTCTACTTCTGTAGCACCACCATCAGGATTAACTGCATTTAAAGATATAAATATAGTATCTGTATTTTTATCATATTCTCCTTCAGCTTTATCACCAGTTCTAGGATCAATTAATCTTCTTGGATCATACTTTATTTCTCCATCTACTCTCCTTAATGTAGTAGTAGAAATTATGTCATCACTTACAACAATACCAGTATCTTTTAAGCCAACGCCATCTAATCTTTTTCTAAGTTCTTTTGCAAACTTGCTAACCTTACCTTCTTGCAAAGTCTCAGCATAGTTAATAAATTTAGGTTCTATCTCTACAGGTGGTAATAAATTTTCCTGATTCGTTCTTTCTTTTTCTACTAAATCTGCAATAGATTCTGCAGGTAATACACCTTCTGCAGTAAGTCTTGCACCAAATTCTTCTGGTGTTTCATTAAACCCTTCTGCTTTTCTAGCTATATCAAACTCAAAGTTATCTCTAATCTTATAGTTATTAGTGCCTTCTACTTGTTCAGCTCTGCCACTATAAATTAAATCATCTATAAATTGTTTTGTAGCAACCTCATTTTTTCTAATAGAATCTGGTCCAACTTTTAATAAAGTATTTTTATCAAAAATAATATTGTTGCTTTTTGC
>VMHT01136945.1_pt1 | contig 35664 bp, 50 predicted proteins | sample 4693611 | NCBI WGS metagenome assembly VMHT01 (sample SAMN12280063, study PRJNA550983) | marine metagenome | isolation source: seawater sampled from same location over 5 years 0.02-0.2 micron viral filtrate | place: USA: collected off the coast of southern California halfway between the port... ...
ATCTTATCCGAAGTAAGAGGATGGTTCAAAGATCCTAAATTAGAAGATTTAGGAAGAAAATATTGGAAGAAAAGAAGTTATATTTTCCAAGGTTTTGTAAAAGACGATCCGATCGGAGAAGAAACAACTCCAGAGAATCCAATTAGAAGATTCATAATTGGTCCACAAATATTCCAAATAATTAAAGGAGCATTGATGGATCCAGATATGGAAGACCTTCCAACTGATTCTGTGAACGGTGTTGATTTTAGAATCATCAAAACATCCAAAGGTGGATATGCTGATTATTCAACGTCAACATGGTCTAGAAAATCTACTCCATTAACAGAAGATGAAAACAAAGCGATTGAAAGCAATACTCTTTTCAATCTTAATGATTTCCTTCCAAAGAAACCTGGCGAAGTTGAAGTTAAGGTTATGAAGGAGATGTTTGAAGCATCTGTTGACGGTGAAGCATATGATCAAGACAAATTTGGTCAATACTTTAGACCGGCAGGCTTGTCATCAAGAACTGGTGATCCAGTAACTCCGAAAGCAGAAACTCCAGCACCAGCGGCTGAAGTGAAAGCACAACCGGTTGCTGAAACAAAGCAAGAAGCACCAAAGCCAACTGCTGAATCAAGCGGAAAAGCAGAGGACATCTTAGCAATGATTAGAGCAAGACAACAAAAATAATAAGCACATTGTGGGGAGGCAACTCCCCACACAACTTAAAGGTAAAAAATTATGGTAAAGGCATTTGACGCAAGTAAATTTAGAAAGACTTTGACAAAGTCCATCACAGGAATGAGTTCAGGGTTTAATGATCCGACAGATTGGATCTCTACAGGTAACTTCGCACTGAACTATTTGGTCAGTGGTGATTTCAATAAAGGTATTCCATTAGGAAAAGTAACTGTGTTTGCAGGCGAATCAGGAGCAGGCAAGTCATACATTTGTGCAGGTAACATTGTGAAACACGCACAAGAGCAAGGCATATTTGTTGTGTTGATTGATTCAGAAAACGCACTTGATGAAACTTGGTTGAAAGCATTAGACGTAGATACTGATGAAAAGAAATTATTAAAACTTAATATGAGCATGATTGATGATGTTGCTAATACAGTGTCAATTTTTATGGATGACTACAGAGCGATGAATGAAGAAGACAGACCAAAAGTATTGTTTGTAATTGATTCGTTGGGTATGTTGTTGACTCCAACTGATGTTGATCAGTTTCAAAAAGGTGATATGAAAGGTGACATGGGTAGAAAACCTAAGGCACTTACATCACTTGTACGTAATACTGTGAACATGATTGGTTCACACAATGTAGGACTTGTATGTACTAACCACACATATGCATCGCAGGATATGTTTGATCCAGATGATAAAATTAGTGGTGGACAAGGATTTATATATGCTTCAAGTATTGTAGTAGCAATGAAAAAATTAAAACTAAAAGAAGATGAAGCAGGTAATAAGATCAGCGAAGTGCGTGGTATTAGAGCAGGTTGCAAAGTTATGAAAACCAGATATGCTAAACCTTTTGAAGGTGTACAAGTTAAAATTCCATATGAAACTGGAATGAATCCTTACTCAGGACTTGTTGATTTGTTTGAGAAAAAAGGTCTTTTAGTTAAAGATGGTAACAGACTGAAATATGTTGATTCAAAAGGCACAGAAACAAAAGAATATCGAAAAGTATGGGAAGGTGGCGGAGATTTACTTGATAAAGTAATGACTGACTTTGCAAACTTGTCTGAAGAAACAATTATAGAAACTAAAGAGGAGACTGTTGAATGATCGACGGAAGATTATTAACAGAACTGTGGGAATTTTTTAAAGCACACGCTGATAAAAAACAGATTGACGTGTTAGCAGAAAAATATCTTGATATAATGGCTGACTATGGAGTTGAAGACGATGCATTTAAAGAAGCCCTTGGTTCAGATGAAGATTTAGATAAAGCAATAAACTATTATCTAGATTTAGACGAACAAGACGAGGATTATTAGAATGAGTGGCTGGTATCAAAAAGTTGCCAGAGACATTGGTCAAATTCCTAATGCTGTTGCACACTATGAACAGGAATTAGACCAAGCAAGGTTTGAGTGTAGAATAAAAGGCAATTTAGAGAAAAATAGTGCCTCTATGCCCGGTATTGTTGAACAAAGATTTAATCAATTACAAGAAATAGAAGCAATACTTCAATATTTAAATATTGAATTACGAAGACTTCGTAGTAAACACTTTAAAAAATATTTAGAAAACTATCAACGTGCATTGTCTAGCAGAGATGTTGAAAAATATGTCGACGGTGAGTCAGATGTGGTTGACTATGAAAAAATTATTAATGAATTTGCACTTCTAAGAAACAAGTGGCTTGGTATCACTAAAGCCCTCGACCAAAAACAATGGCAGATAACTAATATTACAAAGTTAAGAGTCGCGGGAATGGAAGATGCAACAATATGATCATAAAGCATTTGTAATAACAATGAAAGGCAGGTCCTTTTCGGAGGAGTTGGCTGAAGATTGTATTGCATCAGGCAAAAAAATCAATTTAAATATCGCAAAATTTGACGCAGTACAACTTGATGATGTTGCACCAACATACAAAAAATTTGGTTTGCGACCATTTCCAAAATTAAAATTTACAAGAGATACAAAAGGAGTAAGAGGTTGCTTTTGCTCACACTATTCACTTTGGTTGAAGTGCATTGAATTAAATGAACCCATAATGATATTGGAACATGATGCATTGTTCATGCGTCCTATACCTAAGGATATTGTAGACAAATTTTCCGAACTATGCAACCTAGACGCATACAGTAGAACATCTACAGTTTACGAAGACCATCTAGAAAAATTTGAAAATTATGATGTAATTACACATCAACCTAAAAAAATAGCATCGACGTCAAAGAATGCGTTTCAATACTACGACAAAGAATGCATTAAAGGACTTCATGCTTATATAATAAAGCCACAAGGTGCAAAATCTTTAATTGCATTTACAAAAAATAAAGGTATGTTGCCAGCAGATGTTCATGTAAATGCACAGTCGGTTGCACTTACGAAAACAAAATACAGTTTGTGTAGAATCAATCCCAAGTACTGGTTAGACAAGAGTAAAAAAAGTAAAAACAGTTACACAAGGACTGACGTATGAGAATAATCATAATGGCTGGTGGAACAGCAAAAACTTTTAATAGACACTCTATTGTCATACAAGGTGAAAAGTTAGTTGATAGAACTGTAAGGATTTTAAAAGAAAATGGACAAACAGACATATGGGTCACTGTTGCAGAAAAAGGAATGTATCCTCAATACAACGAATTTGTAAACACAATGAAAGGCAATGATTTAGGTTGTCTACTAGGATGTGAAGAACTTAAAGGAGACATTTGGTTATATGGTGACGTGTATTATTCAGAAAATGCAATAAAAACTATTTTGAATGGAACAACAAATTACTATGGAAGAAAAAGAGGAAACGCCTTGAAAAAGTATGGTGAATTTTGGGCATTTAAGTCTGATACACAGTTTTGGCATTGGCTAAAATTAGTTTGCGAAGCATACTGGAACAAGAAAATAAATCGATGTTGGTCATGGGACTTGTATGCATACCAGACTGGCAAATGGAATTTAAATTCTCCACCCGTAAGGAAAACTGTAAAACGTACACAGTACCTGTGCGAAACAAATTGGACAAATATTGATGACGAAACAGACGATTTCGACAAGCCTCATGAAATACAAAGATGGAAGGATTACTGGAAAAAGAATGATTAAAGTAATGACTTCTGGTGTGTTCGACACATTACATTTGGGTCACATAAACATACTAACAAGAGCAAAACAACAAGGCGATTATCTGATTGTTGGTGTTCAAGATGACGAATCTGTTAAAAAGTCTAAAGGCAAGTATCCAACTTTAAACTTTGTAGAAAGAGAAAAACAAATAAAAGCATTACCGTTTGTGGATGAAATTGTACAATACAGCGATGTTGATCAAAGAAATTTATGGTCAAAAATAAAACCTGATATAGTTGTGCAAGGAGATGATTACGTTCACAGTGGAGACAGAACAAATGCTTTACTTTATCTCAAAGAACAAAATATAAGATTGATGCTTTTTCCTAGAACAGAAGGTATATCAAGCACTGAAATAAAACAAAGAATTATAAACGACGACAGAAAAGACATAGAACATATTAATAATTTAAAAATGCTTCCTATGGATAGTTTAAGCATTTACGAAGATTATAATACAGATAAAGTTGCAAAATTAAAATTTAAAATTAAAAAAGAACAAATATTTTCCACTCCTATTACTGTAGGTACACACAAAGAACTTAACATAGTTGTTGATGGTAATAACAGACTTCAAGCAATGAAAGAATTAGGCTTCACTTGTATTCCTTGCTTATGCATTCCTTACAAAGATATATTTTTAACAAATAATGTGCATTATAAAAAAGGTGAAACAATTACTAGATTAAGTGAATTTAGTATACCTGATGGTGAACGTATAGAGTTTAAAAAATATACCCATAATGATATTATAGAAGCAACAATACACAAACAAAAAATACCCAACGGAGAGACATGGCACAAACCTCCTTACTACATAACAAACCTACCAATTGAATTAAAAGATATTACAGAAAACTTTGATATGAAATCTTATTTGCAAAATCTTATTTCTAATAACAACATTAGATATTATCCTAACTCCGTATACAGTTGTAACGAATGGGAAAACAATGATTAATTTTGTTTGTGTATATCACAAAAGTAAAAAAACAACATATTCACATGACTACGTTATAAAATTAAAGAATATGATTGCAAGAAACTACACCAAGCCACATAAGTTTCATTGCCTATCTAATATAAGTCTTCCTATTGAAACCATTCCATTAAAAAACGATTGGATAGGTTGGTGGAGTAAAATAGAATTGTTTAGACCTAATCTATTTAATGGTCCTGTATTTTATTTGGATTTAGATATTATCATTTGCAATAATTTTGAATATATTTTAGATCAACTAGATTACAAAAACTTTTATATGATTAAAAGTGTAAAACCTACAAGCGGAAATGCAAACAGCAGTATAATGAGTTGGGAAGGTGACTATTCATTCATATACGAAAATTTCAAACGTAATACACAGACAATTATGTCTAAATATCATAAAGGCAACCTAATTGGTGACCAAGCATACACACAGGCATCATTAACAAATATGAAATTTATGGATGATGAAGTTGGACAGTTTGTAAACTGGCAACATCATATGATTGCACAAGAAAATCCATTAACAACACCCACGTTTACTATATACGCAGGCAAAAATAAAAAACCTCACTTACAAAAAGATAACCCTTTAGTACAGGAATATTGGATATGACAATAATAAACAAACATTTAAAAAATTACGAAAAATATCGAGCATATTATAAAAGTCCATTCTTAATGCTAGGCAACCAAGCAACTAATATGACAATAAGTGCAAAAGAATATTTTAAAGTAGATGATTACAAAACCATAGACCCTGATGGCGGAGATTATGCAGATTTAACAAGTGACTTGACTGAATTACATCAAAAATTTGAAACTGTTTTTAATCTTGGCACAATAGAACATATTTGGGACGCCCACACGGCTTGGAGCAATGCTTTAAAATTAGTAAAAGTTGGTGGACACTTCATAGGTGTAAGTCCTGTACATGGTTATTGGCGACACGGGATACACGTTACAGATCCTGTTGCAATTACAACATTTATTAAAAAAAATGGATTTCAATTATTGGATTCATATCTAAGTCATAAAAAAGGTTGGTCCATAAATAATGTTGCAGACGCAAACAAAGGAAAGTGGGCAACAAACGATGTTTTACTTTGGTTTGCGGCTAAAAAAATAGAACACAAAGACAACATAGAACCAGTTACACAAATTTGGGACGCAGGAACTAACACAATAGATTCAAAATGAAAAATAAATTTATATACCCAGTAGATTCAACTAAAAGAGCAAATGACTTTTTAAACGCAAATAATTTAGAATATAGAGCAGGACCATACATGCAAGGAGAATGGTTATGGCCCAGAGAAGATATATTAACTTGGGAATTTTTCCATAAAAATGAAAGGGCCGCTTGGAGTGACGGCTCTACCAACATTATTCATTTTCCAAATGAAATAATAAAAATGCTACCACAAAACAAAAGAAAATTAATAATTCAAGCAGGTGGTAATGCAGGACTTTATCCAAAACTTTACAGTACAATGTTTGAAAAAGTAATTACATTTGAACCAGACCACAGATGGTTTGTGTGTTTAATTAATAACTGTCCTGAAACAAATGTGTTTAAATTTCAAACTGCATTAGGCAACGACAACGACCCTGTAAAAATGGTTGCACCTGATTTTAAAGGACGTAAAAATTTAGGAGCAAACTACATAGAGCCAAACGGTGATATACCTAAAATTAAATTAGATTCATTAGGAGTTAATCCTGATTGTATTCATTTAGATATAGAAGGCTCTGAGTGGGAAACAATCGTTGGTGCAACGGAAATGATAAAAAGAGCAAAACCTCTTATAGTTGTTGAATGGAATCAATCTGGTGCAAAATACGGGTGGACTGATGATAAAATTGCTACCCTTATGACAGACTTAGGCTACGAAGTTTACAAAGAATTCCACAGAGATAGAGCATACAAACACAAGGACGTTTCGTATGAGTAAGAGTGTTGCTAAAGAATTCTGGACAACACAAACACATTATCCAGAGTATGGCACTATAAAACAAAGACGTTTACATGAATTACAGTACCTTGTTCCTAGACTTTCAGGAGATTCATTACTTGATTTAGGCTGTGGTGACGGAGCATTATTAAACTGTTTGGTCGAACTTACAGACTTCAATCAATACCACGGATACGATTTTGCAACACATTTAATAAAAAATTTACACAGCAAGATTCAAGCACGTGATTTTAATGTTTATGAAGATGATTTAACCACTTTACCTAAAGTAGACAATATAATTTGTGCAGGTATGTTGCCTTTTATTTTTGAAGATGAAGTTGTTGAAAAAATTTATGGATCATTGAACACAAAAAAATTATTTTTAAGATCACCTTGTACACTAAAAAGCGAAGACGAATATGTAAATGTATACTCAGATAAATTAAAGTCAAATTACAGTTCAAAATACAGAACAGTTACTAACATGATTAAGTCTTTAGAAAAACATTTTATTATAGAATCCATAGATAGAGTTTATCCAGACAACATTGAAAGTGAATTTGACACAAAACAATTTTACTTTTGTGCAAGGAGCAAATAATGAAAGCAGGAAAAATTTGGGGCAAAACAGAATTAATTCATGCAAATGGAGTGTTAGAATTTCATCGTATTGAGTTCAAAGCAGGATACAAATGTTCAGAACATCAGCACAAATATAAATGGAACGGATTTTTTGTAGAGTCTGGAAAAATGATAGTACGGGTATGGCAAGACGCAGAACAAAGTGGTCTTGTTGATGAAACAGTATTAAACGCAGGCGATTACACCACTGTTAAGCCAGGCAAGTTTCATCAATTCGAAGGAGTTGAAGACGGCATTGCTTTTGAATTGTATTGGGCAGAGTTCAACCACGATGATATTGAACGTAGAACAGTTGGAACCAAATCCTAATTTTATTGACAAAAGTCAAAGTGTAAGTTATAATGAAGCAATGAATATTTTGCTAACAGGACATAAAGGTTTTATAGGACAGTATCTACACAAACGACTTTTAAATAACCACACAGTAATTGGTCTTGATATCAAAGATAATGGCAATATTTTAAATGCCAAATTACCAGAAGTAGATTTAGTAATTCATTTAGCCGGTGTAGGTGGAGTGAGAAAATCTATGGAAAATCCAAAACACTATTGGGATAACAACGTCATTGCCACGCATAAAATTTTAAAACACTACGCAAACACACGTGTTTTGTTTGCCAGTTCAAGCAGTCAGTATGAGCCTTGGTTGAACCCTTACGCGGCGTCTAAGAACGTTATAGAGGCCATTCCACACAACAATAAGGTAGCAATGAGATTCCACACTGTGTATGGCGAAACAAATAGACAAGGTATGTTTTTTGATAAACTCTTAATGGGCACGTTGGAATACGTAACTGAACACAGTAGAGATTTTGTACACATTGAAGACTTATGTGATGCTATAGAAATATTAATCAAGAGCGATTATGTAGGTTCAATCGATATCGGCACAGGAGAAAATGTTGAAATAAGAAAAATTGCTCCTAATTTACCAGTGCAACCTGGATCTATTTTAGAGAGACAAACGTCAAAAGCAGACCCAAGCGAAATGAAAAAACTAGGATGGAATCCTAAATGGACTGTTCAGAAGTTCCTAGACAAACACGGATTTGAGGTTAAATTATAGTATGAAAATATTTGTAGGTTATGATACGAGAGAAGATATTGCTTATCAAGTGTGCGAGTACTCGATATACAAGCACAGCACAGATGCAGAAGTTATTCCATTAAATCAAAATAATCTACGTCAAGACAAATGGTATTGGCGTGGGGAAGATAAACTTGCATCAACAGAATTTACATTCACGAGATTTTTAGTTCCTGCATTGGCAAACTATGATGGTTGGGCATTGTTTTGCGATTCGGACATTGTATTTTTAAAAGACGTAAAAGAATTATTTGCACAGGCAGACAACAAGTATGCTGTGATGTGCGTACAACATGATTACACACCAAAGCCTGGAATAAAAATGGATGGTCAAAAACAAACTTTGTATCCATGTAAAAATTGGAGTTCAATGGTATTGTACAACTGTGGACATCCATCAAACGAAAAATTATCAGTAGATTTAGTGAACAACCCAAACTATGATGGAGCATACTTTCATAGATTTGCATGGCTTAAAGATGAAGAAGTGGGTGCATTGAATCCAGAATGGAATTGGTTGGTCGGATGGTATCAAGAACCAGCCGATGGAACACCTAAAGCAATTCATTACACAGAAGGCGGTCCTTGGTTTAAAAATTACAGAGACTGCGAATACGGTGATGTTTGGAAAGATTACTTAAATCAAATGATGAATAACAAAGGAGAATAAATGCCAAGACATATGGGAATTAACAGAGCGTATGTTTCAGGAGAGATCGAAAAGACCCCTCAAGAAAAGCAAAAAGAACTTGAAGAAAAAATGAAAAAGTTCTTAGAAAAGGGAGGCAAGATAGAAAAAGTTGCACCCGGTGCCGCTTACAATTTGGGTTCAATGGAGAAATCAGGAAAGCCTCACTGGACAGATAAAGAAATAAAAGCCGCCGCAAAGAATAAAGATTAATGATCTACGCACTGGACCACGAAGATGCCATCATAAAAGATTTTATGAAAGGCACTGAAGCAGAATACAGCACCTGGGACAAAGTTCAACAAACAAGCGTTGACAATCCTGTTGTGTTGCGTGGTATGACTAAAGGCAAATATATTCATAAATGTTGGAAAGACGAAAGAACTTTTTACTACATAGACACGGGATATGTGGGTAACTTATCCAAACGTAAGCATTATCATAGACTAGTAAAGAATAATGTGCAAAACACACAGGTACGTGATGTACCTGATGACAGATACAGACGTTTATCACAAAGACATCCGGAAGTAATTTTTAATGGTTGGAAGCCACAAGGACGAAGTATTTTACTGGTAACTCCAAGTGAAAAGCCTTGCAAGTTTTACGGCATTACAAGACAACAATGGATAGACGAAACAACTGCAAAATTAAGACAACACACAGATAGACCTATTATTATTAGAGACAAAGGTTTACGAAGAGAAAGAGTTGGTGGCGGAAGTTTATTTTCTCAACTAGATAAAGATAACGTGTATGCTGTTGTTACCTACCAATCAATTGCCGCAATAGAATCAGTATGTTATGGAGTTCCTGCGTTTGCTACTGCTCCGACAGCCGCTGATTATGTAACGTTAAAAGATTTAGGACGCATTGAACAAGCATACAGACCAAACGCAGATCAAGTAAGACATTGGCTAAAATGGTTATCTTATTGTCAATACACAGTGCCAGAACTTAATGAAGGTACTGCTTTAAAAATAATTGAAATGTATAATTTAAAATGATTACAGTAATATCTTACATGAAGGTTATTCCACCTGGAAATAAAAATCCACAAAAACCTATGATCATTAGAAATTTTATAGAAGGAGTAAATCGTTGTGGTGACAAAGGATTAGTTACAAGTTCTAAACAAATAATTGAAGCCGATGTTGCGGTTATACAAGGCTTCGTACACAAAAGCAGTAAAAATACTCCGCATCTTAATTTAAGAAAAAACATATTTGAAAATCAAATACGCAAAGGAAAAAGATGCATCATTGTAGACAGCAGTTTATTTTTGTGGAAAGATCCTGCACAATTAAGAGGTTATTTACGATACGGTTACGACGGAATTTTTCCTGGCACAGCAGAATATTGCAATGTCCATCCCGATCCAGAAAGATGGAAAAAGATATCAAAAGACTTGAACATAGAATTAAAACCATGGAGATTAAATCAAAAAGAAGGTCATATCCTTCTTTGTTGTCAGCGTGATGGTGGTTGGAGTATGGATGGCAAAGGTGTACAGGAATGGATAAAGGAAACTGTAACACAGATAAGAATGCACACTAAACGCACAATTTTAATAAGATTTCATCCCGGTGATAAAAATACTACAACACACAGACACGTGTTGGCACAATGGATGAAAGGTGATCCAACTACGTTTTCAGATATTTTTATTAGCCAAACAAAATCATTGCAAGAAGATTTTCATACAGCACATTCGTTGGTAGGACACAACAGTAGTCCGACGTGTGCAAGTGTTATTGAAGGCATTCCTACATTTTTGACAGATGCCTCTAGAGCTCAAGCAAGTACTGTTGCACATCATCAATTTAATGAAATAGAAGATCATAAATCTTTCGATAGACAATTATTTGTTGAAAGATTAGCACAAATGCACTGGACTTTAGAAGAAGTTAAAAATGGACAATGTTGGCTTCATATGAGAAAATGGGCAACTAAATCTGCTTCCAGTACGTCTCAACCCGCTTAACTTTTAAATCTTTAGGTAAACTACTTCCTTTTTCTTTTCTACTATCACCTTTTAAATGGTCAAAGTAAGCACCAAGTTCACAATTAATTAAAGGATGTCCTTCGCCACTTATTAAGTGTCCGCTAAAATCTTTTATAGGACTTTGAGGGAAAGATTGTCGATGTCTTTTTAACACAACATCAAACACAAAAGAATCATGCCATTCTTCCAATGTAAAAATTCCTTTGTCAGCATCTTCGTACATTCGTTCAAATTGTTGTAAAAAATTTTGACATTCTGCTGACTTTAAATTTAATCCATAAAATCCGCACTCGGGCCATTTTTTTCCTCTACCTAAATAATGTAAAGTAAAAGAAGTTGGTAATAGTCTTTCAAAGTCTTCTTGTGTTACAGGACTGTGAACTATACTGTCAGCATCCATCCAAATTAAAACATCTGCGTCAGTTCTTTTTGCTTCATGAAATATAGCATAAACTTTATTTGCAAATCTAATTGCGTCCCATTTAAATTCTTTGTGCCAGTCCCTAGGTCTTCTTGCTTTTATTTCTGGAGGACACTTGCCATTTGCTTTTGGAACACTGCTCCATTTAGATTTGAAATCATTTAACTTTACAAGAGTTTGCTTGGCATCAAAAATTAATGTTCTATCGTCTCCGACAGGCTGACAATCCTCAGCATACACAACAAGAGGTATTCGCTTATCCACCTTGTCGTTAAAACTTTTGATAAATTTATTAGCATACACATTATATCCATTTTGGTTAAATGTGGTAACAACGGAATATTTGGTCATAATATAGGTATTTACAATGAAATTTGGATTACAACGCAAACATGGTTCTTTAAACAGTGTCACTGTTTTTGACGCTGTGTCTGAGGGTTTACAAAAACTAGGACACACAGTTGTAAATGACACATTAGATTGTGACGTTCCTGTGCTTTGGAGTATGTTATGGCATGGGAGAATGAAGCCTAACAGACAAATTTATGAATCCAGTATTCAGCAGAAGAAAAATGTTTTATTTTTAGAGGTAGGCGGAATCAAAAGAAATAAAACTTGGAAGGTCGGTATAAACGGCATTAATAGATTAGGATATTTTGGACCATCAGGAAACAATAACGACAGAGCAAAACAACTTGGATTAGAGATAAAAGATAATAAAAAAGGTGACGATATCTTAATTTGTTGTCAGCATGATCAAAGCCATCAGTGGAGGAACCAACCTACCTTACAAATCTATTTGGATAGAATGATCCATGAAATACGAAAGTACAGTGACAGAAAAATTATAATTAGACCACACCCAAGATGTCCAGTACAAGACGTCTTTGCAGTATATAAAAATGTAGTCTTACAACATCCAAAGCAAATTCCAAATACATATGATGATTTTGATCTAGCATTTCAAAATATACACGCAGTGGTAAGTTACAGTAGCAATCCAGGAATTCATGCTTTACTCAATGGAACACACGCATTTGTAGGTCCTGAAAGTTTAGCATATCCTGTTGCAAATAAGGAAATTAGTACCATCGAAAATCCACAGATAATTGACAAAACGCAATGGCTCAACGATTATGCATACACTGAATGGACTGCTGAAGAAATCGCCAAAGGATTGCCTTTTTCACGATTGACATTTTAACCAAAATCCCATATAATATTGGTATGCGTATTATCAATATAGAAGACTGTTTAGAACTTATGTGTGGACTACTCATAGAAGAAGAGTTTACACCCGCTATTGAAATCGCAGAAAAAGATAAAAAACTTTTATTAAGTATTGCTCAATCCACTTTCAGAGCCAAGGCATTGTCTGATAGGCAATACGCAGTTGTCAAAAAGATATTAACTAATGGCTATCAAAAAGATTTTTTAGACAGAAATATAGACTTGCCGTCTAGCATCAATAATATTAGAAGACCATTAAGAAAAATAGATAGAAGCGAATATATTGCAATAGAAAATTATCAAGATAATTTAAGTGGTGCCGGTTATCAAGCATTTTCAGATACTGGTAAATGTTTAGTTGTTAGATTTCCTTTTAACATGAAGTATTCAAAACTGATTACTGAAATAAAAAAATTTATACTTTTTCCATCAGAAGGTTACAAATCAGACAATTACAAACACATTTTCCCATACAACGAAACCATAGTATACAAAACTATTGACTTGTTTAAAGGACACATTAAAGACATCCAGTCTGAATTATTAGACATATACAATCAGATAGATGGCTATCGTAATGCTCCTGAAAAACATATACCAGGAATTTATGGATTACAAATAAAAAATACGCCTGAATTTATTGCACAATCTGTAGTAGATAAAATCGGAGACCCTACATTAGAAAACTTATTTTTGTATCATGACAAGAGGGATCAAATAGGTTTAGTGCATTTTGATAAAGAGGATTTAACATCTTCAACACAGAACTTAAAACCACTAACAAAAAAAATATTAAGCCGTAATCACTCATTTATACAAATTAATAAAAAACAACACCCAATCAACGAAGTATTGGAAACTTTATTAGAGTTGCAACGGTTTCCATTGCTTGTAATTTTGGATGATAAGGAACCGTTGGATCAGTTGGTACAGTTCCATAATTTAACCAAAAATATTATTCCAATAGAAAAAATTTCGGTAATGTTTAGAAAAGAAAATAGGAAAGAGGGTAGACATTTTAATGATTACGTAAAGTCACAAAATCTTAATAATAAACTTGATATTAACACAAAAATAGTGTATATTAATAATAAGAAAATTCCAAAGGACTTGTTGAAAGAAGTTTGGGAACCAGAATGTGTTATCAGTCTTGGATCAGTTAGGCACTATAATAAGATAGACAAATTGATTCATCAATATGACCTTACAATACATTATGACAAAGAAGATGGATACTGGAACGATATGATTTATAGTATTGAAAAAATATGAAGTGTAAAATAACTATTGCCGACGAAGTAAATGTAAAGATACACAATCTTCCTGTGGACATCCGTAGAAAAATTGCAAACAAATTAAAATTTCAAGTTCCGTATGCGAGATACTTGCCTCAGTTTAAACTGGGCAGATGGGACGGGAAAATTGGTTTCTTTGGATTAGGAGGAAACGGATTTGTTAATCATCTGGATACTATAATTAATTTACTACATCAAAACGGTGTAGAAATAGATGAAGTGGAAGATCAAAGAGAAAAAGTTGATTTGCAGTTTTCAACTGTTGATAAAGATTATCTAGCAGATAAAGTATGGCCCAAAGGACACGTTGCAGAAGGACAAAACATTGAACTACGTGATTATCAAATAGATGTTATTAATAATTTTCTAAAAAATCCACAGAGTTTGCAAGAGGTTGCTACAGGTGCCGGGAAAACAATTATCACTGCGTGTCTATCTAAATTGTGTGAACCAGTTGGCAGAACATTAGTAATTGTTCCAAACAAAAGTCTTGTTACACAGACAGAAGAAGATTATAAAATTGTTGGTCTCGACGTTGGAGTTTACTTTGGTGATCGTAAAGAATTAAACAAAACACACACAATCTGCACATGGCAAAGTTTAAATATCCTTGATAAGAAAAGTAAAGATGGCGATGCAAGAGTAACACTAGATGAATTCTTACATGGAGTTAAAACAGTTATTATTGACGAGGTACATCAAGCAAAAGCAGAAGTTTTAAAAAAACTTCTCACACAACATTTAAACCATGCTCCATTAAGATGGGGATTAACAGGCACTGTGCCTAAAGAACAATTCGAGTTTCAAGCAATACTGGCGGGCATTGGTCCTGTAATAAATCAAATAAGTGCAAAAGAATTACAGGAAAAAGGTGTATTAAGTAATTGTCATGTAAATGTTGTACAAATGATTGACACACTTGTACACAAGAACTATCAAGAAGAACTAAAATTTTTAGTTACAAATTCAATAAGAATAGAATACATTTCTAAACTAATAGACAAAATATCACAAACAGGTAACACATTAGTACTTGTGGATAGAATTACAGCAGGAGAAAAACTTCAAGAACTAATACCTAACAGCACATTTATCAGAGGTGAAACAAAGTTACAAGACAGAAAAGATCAGTATGAAGAAATTAGTGAAGCCAACAACAAAGTATTAATTGCAACATATGGTGTAGCAAGTGTGGGCATTAACATTCCAAGAATTTTTAATTTAATTTTAATCGAACCAGGCAAATCATTTATAAGAGTAATTCAATCAATCGGAAGAGGCATACGTAAGGCAAAAGACAAAGACTTTGTGCAAATTTGGGATATAACGTCAACTTGTAAATTTGCGAAAAGACATTTAACACAAAGGAAAAAGTTTTATAAAGAAGCAAACTATCCTTTCACAGTAGAAAAGGTTGATTATACAAAATGAGAATATTAACATTAGACAATATAGCATATGAAATGAATAAATTGCCTGATCACGTTAACGAAGATATGAGATTTTCAGTGCTTGATAATAGTAATCCTAAAGAGCCTGATTTTTTCTTTTTACCAATGATATATGTTGAATCTTTCAGTTGTCCTGCAATAGTATTAGAAATAGATGGACACGAACTTACAATGCCTTTAGATTGGAATATAGCAGTAGGCGATCAAGAAAACAGTGCAAGTGTAGACGTAGTTCCGTTGACTAGTTTAGGAGAAAGAGGATTTGAAGCATTTTTATTCAATCCATTGACAGGATTCAAAGCAGACTTTGGATCAATAAAAGTCACAAACTTTTACAACGATGTAAAATGGTACTTTCCTAAGATCAAAAACAATCAATTATTAAGTGTGCCAATTACAGAAGGTAAGAAACCACATTGTGCATTTTTTGTAAAAGATATTAGTAGACAGTGTGAAACTATTGATTACACAGAATTATTGTAGTGCCTAATAAAATAAAAAAGAAAAAAGAAGAAGATGTAATGATCTTTACTTCCCCAGATGGTGGGGAAACAGTTTACGGACAAACTAATGGCAGAGGACCAAAAGTTTTGATTTCTAAATCAAACAAAGCAACTATTGAAGAAGAACATCAACGTAGACAGCATTATATGACTGAAAGAGCAGTAGAGATGTGTTGGAAACATAAAGGCTTGCAAAAAGCATGGGAGAAGTATATAGTATTACTTGAATTATATGGCTACGAAGAATAATAGATTACCAATTAAAGACATACTTGCGGCTATCGATATGAAAGCAACAAACGTATGGGATGACTTATCTGATGATGAAAAAAAGCAAGTAAGTTTTTATTTGCTTAATAGATATGCCAGTGCTATAAAAGGCACAAAAGCAAAACAAGAATTAACAATTTTAAAAACAAATGAGTACTACAATAAAAACTTTTTTACATTAAGCAAACACAAAAAACTGCTTTGGCTACTGTTGTGTGCAACTCAAGATGATGACAAAACAATCAAATGGCATGAGTGGATAGGATATAAATTCAAAGATAGTGCAGGAAAAAATAAAACTGCTAAATTCTTAAAAGAGGTTTTTCCAAACTTGAAAGAAGACGAAATAGAATTGTTATCGAAAATTAATACTGCAAAAGATGTTAAAGCATATGCAGAGCAAATGGGTATGAGCAAAGAGGCCATTAAGAAAATACTATGAGCGAAGTATACACCTGCCCACATTGTGGTGCAAAATTCACACGTGAAAAAACCTTAGCAGTACATATGTGTGAACAAAAAAGAAGATTCACACAAAAAGATGAGCGTAGAGTTCAATTAGGTTATCAAACATACATTAGATTTTATGAACTTTGTCAAAATCAACAAGAACCTAAAACATATCAACAGTTTTGCAAAAGTCCTTATTACACTGCTTTTGTAAAGTTTGGAAGTTTCCTCAGCAATGTAAAACCATTATATCCAGAAAAATTTATTGATTACGTTGTTACTTCAGGAGTTAAATTAGATCATTGGTGCAGAGAAGAATTATATCAAACATATGCGTTAGATGTTATCTTAAAAGAGAGGGTAGAAGACGCTGTAAAAAGATCCGTAAAAAATATGATGGAATGGTCTGATGAGAAAGGTGCTCCGTGGAATCATTACTTCAAATACGCCAGTCTAAATAGAGCAACACAAGAAATAAAAGATGGTAAAATTTCTCCGTGGCTTATATTAAACTGTCCGTCGGGAAAAGCAATGCTAAAAAATATGAACGAAGAACAATTACAAATTGTAAGTTATGTACTAAATCCACAACATTGGTCAATTAGGTTCAAAAGGTCTCCGGCTGATGTGGAAATAGTAAAAGAAATTGTGAGGCAATCAGGACTATGACAGATTTAATTATAGGTGCAGATCATCGAGGTTACGAATTGAAAGAAAAACTTTCAGCATGGCTTTGCCCAGATGATATAGAAGGCGAAAGTAAATTTGAAATAGCAGTGTTTCAAGATGCAGGAGTACACAAACCAAAGAGAACAGATTATAATGATATTGCAATGAAAGTTGCAGATAATATGATTATTTGTGATAGAGGCATATTGATATGTGGAAGTGGTTTTGGTATGGCTATTCAGGCAAATAGATTTCAAAAAGTCAGAGCAGTTGTATGTAAAAGTGTTTCTGATGTAAAACAGGCTAGACAACACAACGATATGAATGTATTATGTATAGGAGCAGATGTTACAAATTTTAATACTGCAAAGGCAATGTGTAAAGCATTCTTTACAACAAAATTTTTAAAAGGAAGGCACACAAGGCGAGTAAAAAAATTATATGAAAACAAAGCAACAAATTGAATATATCTACAAAAAATTAGGCGATTACTGGCCCAAATATTCTAACAGAAAGCCAGCGGCAAAAATACACAAAGAAGCATTTACTAGTTTAATAGGAGTGATGCTTTCAGCACAAAGCCAAGACAAAAGAACAGCGATTGCTTGTAAACAATTATTTGCATTAGCAGATACTCCTGAAAAAATGATCAAACTGTCAAGGGAAGAAATTATAGAAGCAATACGTCCTGCAGGATTACACAATGCAAAATCAAAAAACATACTTGCAACAAGTTCTAAACTATTGATGGAATACAATGGCAAAGTTCCGCAAACACAAAAAGAACTTATGAACTTGCCAGGCATTGGCAGAAAAAGTTCAGACATCATGATGAGATTTGTTTGGGGGGCTCCAAACATAGCAGTTGATACTCATGTGTTTAGACTGCTATGGAGATTGGGTTGGACAAACACGCTAGATGAAAGTAAAAGTTCAATCATAGTCAATGATACAACTCCTGACAAATACAAATATGCCGCACATATGCAATTAATTACTCATGCAAAAAGAGTGTGTACAAGCAAAAAACCAAAATGTTATGTTTGTGTTATAGATGAAGTGTGTGATAAAAGACACATAAACATTCCTAAATCCAAATTAAGAGAGGTTGTAAATGCCTGATATAGATATAGACTTTGCAGATAGAAATAACATATTAAACAAATTAAAACACAGAGTTGCAAAATTAGATACAGGTAAAAAACACAACACAGGTGTTTACTTTACTGAAGTACCTCACAATCCATTAGACAATATCAGCACAATTGATTACAAACTAGCAGAAGATCGAGGCTACTTTAAAATAGACTTGTTAAATGTAAGCATCTATGAAAAAGTAAAAAATGAAAAACATCTAGTGGAACTGATGACAAAAACTCCGATGTGGGAACTATTAGAAGCAAAAGATTTTAGTGATCAGGTATTTCATTTAAATGGTCACAGTGAAATATTAAAAAAACTGAAACCTCAAAATATAGAACAACTTGCGGCTGTATTAGCAATTATACGACCAAGCAAAAGATATCTAGTGAATAAATCCTGGGAAGAGATAATGAAAGAAGTCTGGATAAAGCCAACTGAAGGATATTTCTTTAAAAAAAGTCATGCAACATCATATGCAGTTGCAGTAGTAGTTCATATGAACTTAATTTGCGAACAACTCAATAATCAATAATTATTTTGGTTTTCTAACTAACTGGACTGATTTTCTTTTAGTGCGTTTCATAGCAAGTGTATTAAGATTAGTGCATGGTCCAATCACAACACGTACATCTTTTGTTGCCATTATCATGATAATGCTTTTAAATTTTTCCATCTCCTCACGCATAAAAATACTGATAGGAATCATCCTGTTTGACTCCCACCACCACGTTTCGCAAGTCTCAATAAAGTATTTTTTTTGTTCTTCCGTGTGTAAATCTGTGTATACATAGACACTTGTAACCGAGTGATCTTGGTTGTTTATGACACCAACATACTCCTTGCCACCGTATTCTACGACAGAAATGTAGGGAAATTTAGATTCTATTTCGTCTCTTAACATATGATAAATATTCTAAAAAGTTATGCAATTAGTTCAGAGATATTTATTAAATAGTAGTGTACTGCTTACCGCAGATGTGGCAGGAAACGTAACGGAGTATAGAGCCTTGTATTCAAGACGACTAAACATTTACAGAGGAATAGATAATAAAATATCTTTTCAAGTGATCAATGCAGATCAGAAACCCGTGTCTATATTAAACACATACACACCTGCATTTAAAATGTTTGACGAAAAAACACGTTTAGTAGTAGAAAAAGACGCTACAATTATTGAAACTACAACTCCAAGCAACGTTGGAATGTTCACAGTGACTTTGACAGAAAATGAACTGCTTAACCTACAATCACAGTTTTTAAATTACACAATAGAACTTGTAAACAACTCAAGCAATGAAAGAACATTGACATACAGCAATTCTCACTTTGAAAGCAAAGGTTCGGTTTACTTGGATGCCAGCGAAATACCTGGGCCATTAAAAAGTTACAGTGTTACATCATTGAGCCAAGAAGACACAGACAGTGCTGTATTTTTGTCTGAGGCAATCACTGCCGAGCCGGCAATAAACGGCAATGAAGCATTGCACACAGCGGCATTTTATCTTGATGACGCAGATGGTGATATTACAATTCAAGCAACTTTAGATTCACAAGTCAGCAGTTCAACTAATTGGTCAGATGTAGCAACAGTATCTGTTGATTCAGTAGACACATTAAAATATGTCAACTTCAATGGAGTTTTTAGTTACTTAAGAATAAAACACACCACAGATAAAGCAGACCCAACTGCGAATTACACAGACGACATCACCAAAATTTTAATTCGAAATTAATTGACTTTTACCAAAATATAAAATATAATAACGTAAATGAATTCTGTTTACGACACATTATTGCAACACTTGCCTTTTAAAAGAAAGAAAACTCCTAGTGGATGGATGTCTTTCAATGCTCCGTGTTGTTCACATCAAGGCACAACAGCAGACTCCAGACAACGGGGTGGGTTAATTGCAAATGGTGATGGAGGAATTAGTTATCACTGTTTCAACTGTGGTTACACAGCAAGTTGGCAACCTGGCAGAAATTTATCTTACAGATTACGTAAATTAATGAGATGGATGAATACTCCTGATGATATTATTACTAAATTAGCATTGCACGTTTTAAAATTAAAAGAAGAAACAACAGGGCAAACTCCAATAATTCAATTACCAAAATTTGAATCAAAAGCACTTCCTGAAGGTGCAAAACTGCTACAAGATTGGACAGACTACAAAGCACTAGAGCCAACAGGGCTAGATGAAAACTATGTCAAGGTGTTAGAATATTTAGAAAAAAGAAAACTAGCAAAAGTAGATTACAATTTTTATTGGACTCCGAATTCAGCATACAGAGATAGGCTTATAATTCCGTTCTATTACAGATCAGATATCGTAGGTTATACAGCAAGAAAAGTAACAGATGGAAAAGTAAAATACATATCTGAACAACAACCTGGATATGTGTTCAACATCGACAATCAGAATGATGACAGAGAATTTATTATCGCAGTAGAAGGCCCCATTGATGCTTTAAGTATTGATGGTGTAGCACTACTGGGCAGTGAAGTTAAACAGCAACAAGAAATACTATTGAACAGTCTAGGCAAACACGTCATTGTGATGCCTGACAGAGATGAAGCAGGAGTAAAACTTGTTGAACAAGCCATGGAAAGCGGGTGGAGTGTGAGTATGCCCAACTGGCATTCAGATGTCAAAGATGTCAATGATGCGATAATTAAATACGGCAGACTGCATACTTTGTACTCAATAGTCAAGTTTGCAGAACAGTCACAACTAAAAATAAAACTGAGGATGAAAAAATGGTTTTCATAAAACGAGTGATTCAAATTTTGCTATCGCCATTTAGAACAATAGTTCAAAAATACAAATACAAAAAGAGAATTAAAGAGTTACAAAAAAGAGATCCTTTTATATACAAATAGGATGTATTACGTAGTAGAAGGGACTCACACAGATCCAAACAACAAAGAAACTTTGGACCTGAAAACAAAAAAAGAATATGGGCCAATGGCAAAAATAACAGCAGAAGATTTAGCCGTAGCACTTATACAAAAAAATATTGATGATTATTATCATCGAGCATGGGTAATTAAAAAATGATAGTTTGGGGAATCACAGGAAATAATCATGATGCCAGTTTGGCAGTGATGGAGTGGAAGGTAGCAGGACTAACTGATCACTATAAATTAAAATTAAAATGGGCAGGGATGTCAAAAGACTTTAGTGGTATTCCAGGAGATCCCACACTGTGTCCTAAATTAATGGCTGAGGTAAGGTCAAATCCTAAATGGGCCTACCCTGCAAAAATATATTTTTATGAAAAACCTTTAAAGAAAACTGTAAGACAATTTATAGCAGGTCAAGGTTGGAACTATAAAGAAAACAACATTAAGAAATTTTTAAGTAAATCAGGTATTCACCATGTACCGATTGAGTATATAGATCATCATCACAGTCATGCGGCATATGGATATTATTCATCGCCGTTTAAAGATGCGGCAGTTGTGGTGCTTGACTCAATAGGAGAGTTTGAAACATTTACTATATGGCATGGGCATGGCAATAAACTTGAAAAAAAATACACACAAAAATATCCTCACAGTATTGGTTTGTTTTATTCAGCGATGACACAAAGATGTGGATTCAAAGCAAACGCAGAAGAACACAAATTAGAACAACTTGCCAAAAAAGGTAATTGGAGAAAAAATTATAGATTTTTTATGGAAGAAATAATTGAATCTAGAATGCCTTTTAAAACAAGAGTAAATCTACACAGAGGTTGTAATTGGTGGAGACCAGAATTAAAAACAGAAGAAGACATGGCTGACATCGCCGCAACCACTCAACACATTTTTGAACAAGTATTAATGTGTGCAAGTTCATGGATACAGATGAACATCAAAACATCAAACATTGTTTTGGTAGGAGGATGTGCATTAAACCAAACTGCTAGACACAAATTGGAAAACGTTTGGGACGATATATGGGTGCCAAAAAATCCTGGAGACCCAGGTAGTTGTATAGGAGCAGTTGCCGCCAAATACAACAATCACATTGACAACGTAAATGAAATGTGGTATAATAAGGAACATGGTAAAGCAAAATAAAGAATACGGCTATGATATACAAAAAGTATATCTAGAAATGATGTTGGCTGACGCAGAAACATTTGTACGTTGTCAGTCTATATTTGATCACACACTGTTTGATAGAAAATTGCAAGATGCGGCACAGTTCGTAGATGAATATGTTGGTAAACATAATGCATTGCCCACAGAAGAAATTGTAAACTCCAGTTGCAAATCTAATTTAAAAGTTCCTACAGGACTCAATGAATCGCACTATGATTGGTTACTAGAAGATTTTGAGACGTTTACTAGACACAAAAGTTTAGAAAGAGCAATCTTAAAAAGTGCAGATATGCTTGAAAAAGGTGAATATGGTCCTGTTGAAGTGTTGGTCAAAGACGCAGTACAAATAGGACTGCACAAGGACATAGGAACAGATTACTTTGAAGATCCGAAATCAAGACTGTTAGGATTGAAAGATCAGAATGGTCAGGTCAAAACAGGTTGGGAATCTTTAGACAGAAGACTATTTGGTGGATTCAACAAAGGTGAGTTGAATATATTTGCAGGTGGTTCTGGTGCAGGTAAGTCTTTATTCCTTGCAAACTTAGGTTGTAACTTTGCACTAGAAGGAATGAATGTTGTGTATCTAACATTTGAATTGAGTGAATCGTTGGTTGCTATGAGATTAGATTCTATGCTTACAGATATTCCTACAAAAGAAATATTTAAAGACTTAGATGGTGTAGAAATGAAAGTAAAAATGATTGGAAAAAAAGCAGGAAAATTCCAAATCAAATATATGCCTAGTGGTAAAAATGCAAATGATGTAAGGTCTTACATCAAAGAATATGAAATTAAAACAAACAGTAAAGTTGATGTATTGCTTGTAGACTATCTAGATTTGATGATGCCAAACAGTAGAAAGGTTTCTCCGAGCGATTTGTTTATCAAAGACAAATTTGTTTCTGAAGAACTACGTAACTTGTCAATGGAATTGAACACAGTGTTTGTAACAGCGGCACAGTTGAACAGAGGTGCTGTAGAAGAAATAGAATTTGATCATTCGCACATCAGTGGTGGATTAAGTAAAATACAAACTGCTGACAACGTGTTTGGTATTTTTACAAGTAGAGCAATGAGAGAACGTGGAAGATATCAAATACAATTGATGAAAACAAGATCATCAAGTGGTGTTGGAATGAAAATTGATTTAGAATTTGATATGGACAGTTTGCGTATCAGAGATCTTGCAGATGATTCAGAGTATCAAGAATTTGACAAGCGTAAAAGTACAATATACAATTCAATTAAACAGGGCACAACTGTAACTCCTGATCTCACAGACAACAGTGTAGAAGCAGGCAAACCTATTACTCCACCAGACCCAACAAAAGGTGATAGCATAGGAAGAATTGAACCTAAAACAGATTCAACAAAATTAAGAGAATTCTTAACTAATTTAGACGACGAATCTTAAACTATTAGGGTGGTTAGCTCAGTTGGTAGAGCATCTCGTTTACACCGAGGGGGTCAAAGGTTCGAGTCCTTTACTACCCACCAATCCGTACACAAATCATAAATATTATTTTAGGCAGAGAGGCGAATAATGAATGATTTAGAAAATATACAAAGGCTCACGGAACGTTTTAAAAGGCAGATGCCCAACAGTGAAGTGTACCAAAAAAGACTAGCAGAAGAATTTGAATTAATTCTTAAACAAAGATTCACAGAATACTTTTTAAAAATTTGTGACATCATAGACATCACATCAGATTTAAAACACATGACAAGAGGTTCAGCAGGATCTAGTCTTGTGTGTTATCTGCTGGGTATAACAGATGTTGACCCAGTACAATGGAACATACCGGTTGCACGTTTTATGAATCCACTACGAGATGATTTACCTGATGTGGACATAGACTTCGAACATCACAAACAAGCAGAAGTGATGCAACGTATTTTTAAAAAATGGCCGGGTAAGACAGCAAGGATATCTAACTATGTCAAGTATCAACCCAAGTCAGCAAAACGCGAAGCGGCAAAGCGATTGGGTGCAAAAGGCAAACTGCCACGCAAATTTAAGTATGAAGATTACGATATCGATCCTATTGAAGCAAAACGCATAGAACAAAAACTGTTAGGTAAAAAAAGATGTATATCTAAACATTGTGGCGGAATCATAATGTTCGATAGACAGTTACCTAAAAGTTTAATTTCTGCTGACAATCAAATACTGCTAGACAAATATGAAGTAGAAGATTTAGAACATCTAAAAGTTGACATACTTTCTAACAGAGGATTAAGTCAGTTATTAGAAATAGATTCTAGTATGAACTTAACAGATTATCCTATTGAAGACGAAGCAACATCAAAGTTATTGAGTAGGGGAGATGTGTTAGGAGTAACACAAGGTGAGTCACCAGCCATGCGTAGATTGTTTAGAGCAATACAACCTAAAAGTGTTTACGACTGTGTGTTTGCTACTGCTATGATAAGACCTGTGGCGATGACTGGCAGACAAAAAGCATCTATGTTTAATGACTGGACTAAAGAAGGCGTACAAGATTCTATTGTGTTCGAAGACGATGCTATTGAAATTATTTCAAATATTATTGGTATCGATATGTATGAAGCAGATATGTACCGCAGAGCATTTGCTAAAAAGAACGATGAAAAAATTATAGAGTTCGTAAATAGATTGGGCAAACATCCACGCAAACAAGAAGCAATTAACACACTAATGACACTGTCTGGATTTGGTTTATGTAGAGCCCATGCGGTCAACTTGGGCAGATTGATTTGGGCACTAGCATATCAAAAAGCACACAATCCTAAAAAGTTTTGGGAGGCTTGTTTAAAACATTGTGAAGGTTCGTATAGACGTTGGGTGTACAATACAGAAGCAGAACGTTGGGGCATCGACAATGAACCAGGCTGGTGGAGAAGAGGATTTATTCCTAAATGTCATGTCCAACAACAGTATCTAGATTATGTTCAGTTTGCCGGAGTTATTGCCAATGGCAGAGTTTTCAAAGGTAAAAATGGAAAGTACGTAACATTTGTTACACTAGGAATAGGTCCTGGACAATACATAGACATCACAGTTAAAAAACCATTCAGTCATAGAGATGGAGATGTAATTTCTGGTAGAGGTAAAATTAAACATCATAACAATTCAGACTATGTGGAATGTCAAGATGTAGAACTCCATTCGTTTCAAAATTGGTTGGAAGATTAATTTAGATAGTCAATATTTCCTGACACAACTATTCTTTTGTCTTGTGTGGAATAATAAGGTGTAACAGAATGCATCATCTCTCCGGGAAACAATATAATTTTATTTTCCCATGTAGCATCAACTTCAAGTACTTCAGGAGTGATACGTCCCAATGCATCAGTATAATGGAATTGAAATGACGCAGTTTCTCTGCCTGATTTGCCACGTGCTTCTCTCCATGCACGTTCATCATCTTGTGTGAAAGGAACTTCTAACCATAATGCAAAAGAAAATACTCCGTTGTGAGTGTGTGCCGCAAAATATTCTCCAGATTGTTGAACGTTGCACCAAGCAGTTTTAAGTCCGATAGGTTTGTTTTCTACTTTGTAATGCATATCTTTACAATATTGTTCACACATTGGACCAAGTATTTTGGACAGTTCTTGTTTGACATCCTCATCTTTGATCTTGTATTCGTTTGTGATTGTGCCTACATGAGAGTGATCAATTAATGCTGTTTGGTGATCAATGTTTGCTACCCATTTGTTTAACAAACTAATTTGGTCATCTGTTACAGTTTGTTCCACATAACCTAGATTTGGAAATTGAATGCTTTGCATATGTGTACTTAACAGGCGTAGGTCGTAGACAGCCGCAAAGCGGTAGCGCCGAAAATTCAATTCCGCGAAGCGGAAACGCGACAGCGTTAAATCATTTTTTTAAGCGGACGCCTGATGGGTCTCAACAGTTCCTCAGCACCGTGGAACAAGAAGCAATCGAATTTCGAAATGCTAAATCTTAGAACCAGCAGTGCGGGGAACCTTGTTGATTTATCTAGGCAACTTCAAGTTGCTGTCTAGTTAGTGCTTAAAACCGCTGACGATTCTGTCAACAAATTTTTCCAATCTGTTGTAGATCCTAACAAAAAACGATTTTATTTTTCCAATCACGGATGTGATTATGGTTAGTATTGCCTTCATAGCCTATCTCCCTTTGTGAGTTATTAAGGCAAGTATTTACCAGTATTTTGAGTCAGTAAAGTGCTCAGAGTACTGTGAGTGCATTCTGCATACATGGCCCGTGTATGGGCAGATTTGACGTGTTAACAGAGCAGTTATTGGGGGGTTCAATCCCCCCAATTTGCCCTTGTATTGCTGTTTGGAAACTCTACCAATTGTTGGTAGATTTTTTGGATACGTGTCCTAAAATTTTGCCTTTGTTGGCACCTGCTTTGACTGTGTATCCAGATGTGCCGTTTCCATTTATATTAACTTCTTCCTTGCTGGAGAACATTGCTTCTACTTTCTTACGCATAGCACTCTTCTCTGCTCGTTTTTTAAATAAATGGGTGAATCGTCCGATCATTGTCACCCTCCCTCTGTTAAAGTTTAGGTGCGTTCCTTCGCTTATGCTACTTCCGGGCCAGTGCCTGAACGAAAAGTATTTATGCGTTTGACACATACGTGATGTGCAAATTTGTAATATCAGTTATGTGCGATTTTGATGCTGATTTCTTCTATCATGGCAGGAGCATCTGTGAGGTCGCCTTCCAGTTTGAAAAATTCCAACACATCATCTATGATACTGGTTGCTCTCAATTCTAATTTTTGAACATCTTCATGCACTCTGGCTCTGACTCCAACTGCTGTGTGACAGTCACCTTCCACTGCTCTCAACACACCACGTTCAATCCACAACTCTTGTGATGCCAACCAATCAATTGCAGGATACCATATCGCTTTGTTTTGTGTATCATCTGATCGCACTTGCACAACAACTTTGCCGGCGCCTGCGGCAGGCAGTATAACTTCTTCTGAAATGGTATGATGTGGAACATCCAACGACATACGATCAATCACACTCTGTCCCAGTATCAATGCGTCAACTTGTTTGTCACGCAGTTTGTTCAGTCTTGTGTTCACATTGCCTCTCACTTCAACCACATGACAGTCTGGTCTGATCAACTTGATTGCTTCTATTCTTCTTGGAGCGGAAGTTCCTATTCTTGAACCAGATGGCAGTTCGTGTAGATTGTGTTCGCCTATCACACAATCTCTTGGATCGCCTCTGTAAACCACTCCCAACAATTCTGTGCCTGGTGTTTCGATAGTGGCACAATCTTTTGCACTGTGTATGGCACAGTGTATCTGTTGATTGATGAGTGCTTTTTCCAATTTGGTACAGAACATACCTTTGCCTCCCATTTCATGCACAGGACGACTGAGGTCTTCGTCTGCAACCTCTAACATTGTGATTATTTCTGCGGGGTAGTCTATTCTTGATATGGCATTGTCTGCCTGGATCCTAGCAAGTGGGGATTGTCTACTGCCTACTTTGACAACCTCTATCTGCATCAGTCTATGCTCTGCTCCAAGGAATAGGATTGCCAGATTGATCAACAACAAGGTCACCAGTGTCTTTGTACTGAGCAACCATTATGCCTTTTCCTTTTCCTTCGCCAATGTATTTACAAGGTTTAATTTCTCTATCATTGTGATGACGTGACATATGATGAGTAATGATTCCTCTTGCTTTTACACCGGCCATGATTATTTTCCTTGTCCCACTTTAAATTTAAGACTGCGTTTTTTTGATTTATTCATTGAGCTCAATTTACATTTGTTCCTTCTTCCGGCTTGACTTGTTTTCTTCGGAGTGCGTTCGTGAGCTATAAAATTTTTCGCTAGTTTTGCCATATTATTTTCCTGCTTCTTTTTTTACTTTTTTACTTTTTTTATTTTCCGGATAGTTAGGACTTGATAAGAAATCATACATAGCCGCATACATACCTGAATCTTTGCCAGAGTCTTGCATTTGTGCTATTCTTTGAGCAGTTGTTTCTTTAAATTTTATTCTGTGTTTGATTGCCATTATCTACTCATCGCCTTTTCTTTAGCCGCTCTTAAAGCCGCTCTTTTCTTTTCTATAAGTGCCGCTTGTCTAATTTTTCTACCCAATGGTAATTTTTGCACTGCATAGAATTCTTCACCTTTTTTGGTTGTCCATTCTACTTCAACTTGTTGTGCTTTAGTTCCACCCTGGAAACTTTTGACTGCCTTTTTGAAACTCATTGCCGTGATCTCTTTTACTTGATCTTCTGCTTCAGCAGTTTTATCAGTAAATTTGAATATTCTTTCTTTTGCCATAAACTCTCCTTTTTTTTATTTATTCTATACGTATATAATTCTGGCATTGACAACAGTGAGAACTGATGCTATACTGAAATATTACTGAGGAACAACAATGAAGCCAAACTTAAAATGGTACGACTGGAATCAACACATCACGGCAGATGACCGAGAAATTGTCTGCAAAGATGTTGCACAACTGATTAAAGACGGAAAATATTTCACTAATTCGCCCAAGTATCAAACAAATATCAATGTGATGGGACTCAACAGTCCTCAATGGATGAAGTTGAAAATGAGTTTCATCATGAGTTGTTTTATGTACGCAGGCAAAGAATTAAAAATTAAGAATGTACAGAGTTGGAGTTATCAAACAAGTTTGAAATTTGAAGAACCAAGAGACAATCTATGGCATCACCATCATCACAACAAAGAAGTAGAATCATTTAGTGGAGTGTATTACGCACACTTGCCTGAAGTTTTAGATGAGTGTGGAACAGAATTTGCAATGGAAGGACCAGAAGAAAAAGCAAGACATATGGAGCCTCCAAGAATTGGACAATGGGTGATTTACCCAAGCAACTATTGGCACAGACCCGGCATATTAAAAAGTAAAGAAGACAGATATGTTGTGGCGGCTGATTTATGGTATTAGAAAGGATTTAACTTAATGGCAAAAGACGACGCAACACCGGGCAAGGTTACAGAAGACAAACCAATATACATTGTGAGCAACATGGACAATGACAGAATTTACGGCAATCTATACGGAAACTTAAAATTAATAAACAAAGACGGTACAACTTACAAAGGTAAAATTTTAAAAAGAAGAATTACTATTAAAGGTTTAGATGGTAATAATTTTTTCAGTCACGTTTATGAATCCGAGGATCATAGATGGTTTAATAAGGGTGGACTGCCCATTGCAAAACCAAACAACATAGTTAAACAGTCAGACAACGAAGTTGCTGATGAGTCTAAATAACAATATGATTAGTAAAAAAGATTACAATGAGCAAAAGCCGTACTGGGACTATCAACGTATGATTGAATTCAACAGAGAAAAAGTCTTAAAAGGTTGCACAAATATTAAAAATTACTTCGGAGAAACTGAAGATGGATTCATGTTGGAAGAAGGAGCATTGTTTGAAAAACTATGGAACGAAATCACACCTGAAGATTATGATAAGCCAAGTCCTGATTGGGTACCTAAAAATAAAAAACTTAGGATCGAAGGAGAGACATGGACAGAAAAAGAACTAGATGGCGTCAGTGGTCAAAATTTTTTCAACTAGTTTCTAGTAAACAGAAAACTCTTACTTAATTTACTGTATCTAAAATTCAAATTGTCCCAGTGAGATTCATTCAAGATTTGTTTCTCAAAATTCCTACAAGCACGATTATCCCATTCTTTGATTTTAATCTTTATTTGATAACGTTGATTGGGTTTTTTGAGAGCATCTTCCATGAACTTGACTAGTTCTACTACCTGAAAGGCATCACCACCATCTAAGGTCCAGCGGATTGTTTTTTTAGTTTTACGAGCCATTCGCATACTAAATGCATATTTACCTATTCGATAAATATTGCTATGCGTTACAGAGAATTTAAAATTGATGAGGTTTCACGAGGTATATTGTATAGAACTCCTGGCGAGAAGTTCTTTCACACAAAGGACTCTAACAAGTTCTTAGACTTTCAAAAAATTACTAATTTCCCTTTCAATGAGCCCGCATTTCAAGATGCCACTGCAATGAAGACTGCACTGTCTAATTTCCAAGGTGAAAACAAAATTAATCAAATATATTGGTTCAATCAGCCTACAGGAGCATTGGCTTTTAGTATTGCACAATTTAAAAATGAACGCAATCAAGACGTGTATTATGGAAGGTACTTTAGAACAAACACAGGAACACAACAGTGGAAAAACACAGACTTTCAAACTATAGGCTATCAACTTAACAAGCCATCTTCCATGAAAGCCAGTTACAAATTGAAGCCGGCTGATTTGATTGCGACCAATGTAGAATACAGAAACCCAAGCGAAATAATCAATCAAATCAAAGAACCTGAAATAAAAACAGGAATAGAGATGATGCCTGAATCTTTGCCTAGTTTTGCATTAGATCCAAAAATGCAACCTGCTGTTCAAGATGATTTAGGAGAAGTATACGGACCTATTGCAATATGGCACGGCATGGATGTTGGGCCACAAGCCGAAGAGGCTCGAAAGTTCTTGTTAGAAAATCAAGCATGGAAAACGTGCAAAATAATTTTCCCACAAAACAAAAACGAAGGATTAATTGACAGTCTACTGCGTCCTCAAAAAGGTGTTGCGATTGGTATATCCAGCAAAGGCGGTAAAGGTGCTAAACCCAGTGTTAAGAATTTAATGGCAGGTATAACAGCACTGCGTAAAAAGAAAACAGCAGGCGATCAAGCAATGCTGGAACAGTATAAAAATGCTGTTGAAATGATAGAAATGGTGTCCAGTTATTCTGCACTTGAAGGACCAATTGTTTTAGGATTGCAGAGAAACATCATCAAAGAGGATACAGCCAACGCATTGAGATCATCATTGGCAGGTAAAAATATTTCCAACAAACAAAGACAGTTGCTGATGCAATTAACACAATACAAACGAGGTAATGCTCAGAGTGTTTTGGGTTTCCATGCACTTTCAGGATTAGCAAAATTGGTGAAAGATTCTTTGAACACAGATAAAAAAATTAATATTCAAGAAGCAGGACTAAAACTGTTGAATACGTCACCACTGATTCAATTGTACACAACCACAAAACTTGTTGAGGACAAAATCACTGTCACAGGATTTAGGTCAGTTTGGCCACCACAGTTCACAGGAACCACCCTGTTCGATGACAGAAATTATCAAACAAATAGAAAACCTAACGGTTTAATGACCTTCTCATTGGAATAAGTATAGTATATGGCAACAATCAAGTGTAAAGGTTTAACGGGTGTAAAATTTGATCTAACGGTCACAATGGGTACTACCACGATGAATGGTTTAACTGCATTGGCTCAGGCTGTGGAAGGTCAAGAGATTATTACTGCCATGTATGCAGAAATACATGCAGACAAAGACAAATCAATCAATCAAACAGATCACGGTGGTGACACATTGACAGCCGCAGGACTTGTAGAAGGTGATTTGGTTTACTGCATACCTAGATATTCAGGATCAAACGGTTTCAAAAGACAAAGACAAGAAGAAAAATTAAGGATTGCTACATCTAAAAGAAAAGGTTTAGCGGCGGCAGATACCAATGCCAATTACTACAGAGCATTGAACACAAAAAATAAAGATAGGTTGGCTACACTTTACACTGCTGGTAACAACGATTCATCCACATTGGTTGCAAACGGTGGTGCCTTGGTTGCTAGTAGACCATGGTCATAATAAAAAGATTTTTCAAAGCACTCTGGAAATTTAAAATAAACTTCATTCGCAAGTACCCAATCATATCTGCCTACATAGCCTGGCTAGAAGGAATCATCATAGGACTTTTGATATATCACTATTTCTTAATGGAGAAGTTTAGTTGTTGTGTTGAACTGGGTTAATGGGGAAGCGAACTCCCCCATCATGTTTACAGTAATGTAAATGCTATCACAGACACAACTGCAAGTATAACTGCAAATATTCCTGCGCCGTAATAAACTTTATTTTTCATACTATTTTAATTTGTAAGTCTTTTGCAATCTATTCAGCAACAATCCGTATGCTGGTAAGAACACAACAAGTCCTACTGCTATTTTTAACACTGTTTGCGATCCTGCAATCTCAACCCAGTTTGCCGCCATGTATTCGTTGGCACTGTTGTTGAATGCAACTGCAAAGAAAGTGTAGGTGTCAATGATGTTAGCCGCGATAGTTGATACCGCTGGTGCCAACCACCAATTGTTCTTGAACCCTTCTCTGATGTATTGAAATACATACACGTCAAGCATAGTACCAATTGCATAAGCAGTGGCACTTGCGAAACCAATTCTTACTGCGACCGATCCCGGTGCTCCTTCTGCCAAGACAACTGCAATTGATCCGATTATTGCTAATGGATAAGCCGCCGCGATGGTTTGTCTTGCTATTGTTTTTCCCAATAGTCTCACAGTCAAGTCTGTTGCGATTACTACCAATGGGAAAGTGAATGCCGCCCACGTTAATTTAACACCAAGTATTTCTACTGGGATTGCCACTAACGCATTTGAAACTGTGATCACTATCACGTGCAGTGCCACTAATTTCAACAGCATTGATTTGTCTACGTCTTTGAACATTAATACCTCCTAGGTTTTGTTTAATGTTGTGTGCATTATAGCATCTAGAGTGATATGTGTCTATACAAGTTTTGCGTGTATCATCTCATGCACTGCGTAAATTCACAATGCATGAGACTAAGGCTCGAGCCTCCTAAGGAAGGTGTGTTGCCGCTGTGGCACTGTACAATTACTTGTACTCACACACTTAATTGTAGCACACTGCCAAAACATTGTCAACTATTGTGGAGCCAAAAAGTTTGTTACCATTTTCATGATTGGTGTATATAAGCACAATGCAGATCATTACCACATTGGACAGACAGAATTGGCACAATGCCAAACCGTGGCTGGAGCGACTGTTGGACAAGACAGACACAGCACAGATAATTGTGTACAATCAAATGGAAGGACACATACCCATACAACACCCAAGACTTGGTTTTTGGGATATGCGTGAACACGTGGTTCATTATGACCGTTTGGTTAAAGAGGTTAACTCGAGATTAGAACGTGCCATGAGTGAAGGTGCTCGTTCCAGAATATGGTCAGTGTGGCACAGCCAGGTGAGAGACATTGCCATTGCGGATTTCATGTTGCGATCTCCATACGAGTTTTTTTGGTTACAGCCCACTGCTTGGCCCGAGTACTCCATGGGTGGAGACTACATGGAACACAGTCTGCACACAGACGATTGTGTGCTGTGGAATCATCTGGGTGCTCAACGCACAGACTGTATGATGTTGGGTGGCAGTCATGCACTGCGAACCATGACAGGCAAGAGAATCATGCAACACTATGCTTCAGGTATTCATTGGGTCAATCAAAATCCCAACATGGGTTGGCAGTATTGGTTACAGGATTGGCAACGCAGAGTTATTGAGGGTGATGATGCTTGGCAGTTCTATTAACAGCAGTTAAAAATCTTTCAAAATATTCATAGTGTTCAATCACAGTGTGTGACGGAATGGGTGCTCCAAACAGATTGAGTGTGGTGGCTTGCACCTGTCGTTCACGATACAATCGGTGTGAGTGGAGATCAATGATGTTGTTCATCCGTTGTTGGGTTTCATGCCTTTGGGTACACCTGCTCCCACTCTGCCATCCCACACTTGACGTCTTGATCCCTGCATGTCTGTGAAGTGCCAAAACACCTGAGCACAGTCTCCACGGGGCAGTGCATCACGCCAATGAGGTATGTCGCAACCTCTGTATATCAGTGCATCGCCTGGTTCCAATCCTATGGAGTGTACACCTCCCTGTGTGCGTAGGTGTATGGGCCAAGGAGCAACCTCAGATTGTCCTAGATTGATGGTGACTGATATTTCACAGGATTCACGATCCACATGGTTTTTGAGATCTGATCCCTGCACATACAGTCTCCAGTATGAGTATGCTGGTTGTAGTTCCAAGTCCACACAGTTCATTATGGCATCAAGATTCTGATGCATGACAACATCCTGAATGGGATCACCATAAAATGCATAGTTGCCAGGTGCTTGACTGTCTGAAAATGTGCCGTCCCATGCTTTGTTGTAGTGAGCAGGATCGTGCTGTTGTTTGAGTCGAATGCGTTGTGCTTGTACACGGCAGTATTGATACAGTGTGTCGCACATCTGTCTATCCAAAAAATTGGGCACTGTGAGCCATCCATGCTGTGTGAAGTCTTGCATAACAATAATTATCGACACACAAAATTGACTCTTGACAATAAGGACCAAATAAGGTAATATCTTAATATGACAAACAAAGAAATATACACAGAAGTAGTTAAAACATTGAGTGGATACAAAACAGGATCACTACACCCATTTGTGAGCAAAAACACAAAGAAGGGCGAATCCTACCATGAACCCACAATGCAACACCTACACAAGATCATCAACAAATACGACAAATTAGCCAAAGAAGCACAAGACTAATTGATACGTGGTGTACTGCACAGTGTAGATGTGACTGTATAGCAGGGCAAAAAATCATAATCAAAAAAAAAATTAACTGGGTACTTACAGTGGTGCCCTGGTGCTTTCTGAGTGCATTTCAAAATTACAAAAAATTAAAGAGAAGTACTTGACTTTTCGGGGTGGTGATTTGACATCGGTGGGGTTGTCAAACTGTGCTGTAGGCTTTTGTCAAAATTTGTATACCGGCCCACCGAAGATTATTTTTTTTTGGAATTCAATTAGGGTCGGGAGTGTGTAAACGAGGGCACGTACGACACACTCCCAGAGGTGCTTGTAACCTATATGGGTCTCAGCACCGTGCTTGTTGCCATGTCCTGCCACGTATCAGGAAAGGCTTTGGCTAGGTCAGCCACCTTCAACACTGTACGCAGTGACACTTCACGCAACTGTCTTGCATGTTGCTTGATGTACTGCACAATGGCATCATGTGTGGCTGTATCAAATGCATA
>VMHT01010227.1_pt1 | contig 35663 bp, 33 predicted proteins | sample 4693611 | NCBI WGS metagenome assembly VMHT01 (sample SAMN12280063, study PRJNA550983) | marine metagenome | isolation source: seawater sampled from same location over 5 years 0.02-0.2 micron viral filtrate | place: USA: collected off the coast of southern California halfway between the port... ...
TTTCTCGTTCACCCTGAAGTACATGAATTTCAACCTCAGTTTGTCCATCTTCAGCAGTAGTAAATGTCTCAGACCTCTTAGTAGGGATGGTAGTATTTCTTTCAATCATTTTTGCAACAATCCCACCCTTGGTTTCTACCCCCAAGGTTAGAGGAGTGACATCAAGAAGTAACACATCTTTCACATCACCCTTAAGGACACCAGCTTGTATAGCTGCCCCAGAGGCAACCACTTCATCAGGATTAACACCTTTGTGAGGATCTTTACCAGTCATATTTTTAACTAACGCTTGGATTGATGGAATTCTTGTTGACCCACCGACTAGAATAATATGATCGATATCCGAGTAAGATAGATCAGCATCTTCAATAGCTTTATTAACAGGACTCTTTGTTCGCTCTACCAAGTCCGAAGTTATTTTTTCGAATTCACTTCTAGATAATTTTTCCAGTAAATGTTGTGGCCCCGCATCATTTGCAGTTATAAATGGTAAGTTTACTTCTGTTTCATTAGTTGAAGAAAGTTCAATTTTTGCTTTTTCTGCACCCTCCTTTATTCTTTGCATGGCCATATTGTCAGTCGAGATATCGATACCAGTTGATGATTTAAATTTTTCAACTAGCCAGTCCATTACTTTTTGATCCCAATCATCTCCACCTAATTTTGAATCTCCAGCTGTTGATTTAACTTCAAAAACACCTTCAGATATTTCTAGTACCGAAACATCAAATGTTCCTCCACCGAGATCGTAAACTAATATTTTTTGGTCTTCACTATTTTCTAAACCATAAGCTAAAGATGCTGCAGTTGGCTCATTAATAATTCTTAATACGTTAAGACCAGCAATCTTACCAGCCTCTTTTGTCGCCTGACGTTCAGCATCGTTAAAGTATGCAGGAACCGTAATAACAGCTTCAGTTACATCTTCACCAAGATATGATTCGGCATCTCTTTTTAATTTCTGCAAAATTCTTGCAGAAATTTCTTGAGGTGTATATTCATTACCCTCGAATTCTTGTTTCCAAGAAGTGCCTATCTCTCTTTTGATTGATCTTATGGTGTTATCAGGATTTGTTATTGCTTGTCTCTTTGCAAGCTCTCCAACCAGTACTTCTTCAGACTTGAAAGCAACTATGGATGGAGTCGTCCTATTTCCTTCTGCATTCGCAATTACAGTTGGTTCACCACCTTCTAATACTGCAACAACACTATTTGTTGTTCCTAAATCAATTCCTACAGCTTTTCCCATTTTGGATTATCCTTTCTTAAAAATTTCTAATTATGAGATAGGTTCTTGTTCTCTTGGTAAATGGCCTCTTACTCTTGGGTAGGAGACAGGTGCATGAAGAAAACAAAATTTCTTTTTGTTGTATACACTTATTACTGTTTCACAAGCATCAAATCCACATACACGACCTGTAGTGTATTTTTTTGATCTTCTAACACCAGGCTTAACTTGAGATGCAGTTAATGTTCCGCTCATTTTTTACCTTTCTAATCTATACTTAATTATATATAAAATCTATGTAAATTTACTTAGATTTGTATTAAATATAACATAATACAGATATTAGGCAAAAAAAAATAAAAAAAATTTTAAAAAATAGCTTTTATTAACCTCCTATCATTTAACTGATATTATTGAAGAATGGAAAAATTAGATATTCACATAGTTGGTTTGGGTAATTTAGGATCTGCATTCTTAAAAGGTTTAAATAATTTAGAAGATATCAACTTGTTTTTATACGATGATTTAGAATCTGTTAGAAATTCCGTTAATAATGAATTTTCTATTATTCCTAAAGACTCAATAATTTCTATTCAAAATGGAGTAGTTATTCTTTGTATTAAACCTCAAAATATAAATAATTTTTTTGAAAATAACAAAAACAAAATAAGTCCAGATGTTTTAATTTGTTCCCCTGTTGCTGGGCTAGAAATCAAAACAATTGAGAGCTTTATGGGAAATAAAGTTCTCCGAATAATGCCTAACTTGCTTATCGGGGACAACAAAGGCTTCATTCCGTATGTTTCAAATTATGATGGAGATTATTTTACTTTTAATGAGAATGTCTTGGAGAAACTTGGTGTTACAAAAGAATTTGACGAGGACATGTTTCCACTTATCACAGCTTTATCGGGAAGTGGCCCTGCCTGGTACTATGAGTTATCAAGTCAGCTGGTTAACTCTGGCCAAGAATTAGGACTTAGCTTAGGTGATTCCGAAATGATAATTAAAGAACTCGTAAAAGCTCTTCCAGCATTGGTTGCAGAAGACATTTCATTTAAAGATTTAGTCAATAAAGTAAAGTCACCTAATGGGACAACTGAGGCAGGCCTCAATTCGCTTAATAATGATTCATTTGATAGAATAATTCACGATGCTATTCAAAAAGCAACTCACAGATCTACTGAAATATCAAGAGAACTAGGTAATGAATAAGTTTTTAAACAAATACAAAGCAAATGATTACGTTCTTCTGTTTTCTGCAGGAGCTGCAGTAGGTACACTTTTCTTGTGGGCAGCAAGCTATATATTTCCTGAAGGGGAAATAGTAGGTGGAAGAAGAGTATTTGAAAATATTCCTAAAGTGCTTCAATACATATTTTATGTTTTAAGTGCTACAACTGTCTATATATCAGGTTATTTGTTTTCACTCAGAGTAAAAAATTGGACAAGAGGCAAAGAAGAGAAGCGAAATGTAAAGTTGTCGCAGAGAATTTTTAGTCTTTTTGATGGCTTGACTATGAGAACTGTGCTTAGGTTTAAAGCTGCAGGGTTAATGCATTCACTTATTTATATAGGATTCCTTGGCTTGTTCGCTGGAACTATTACTTTAGAGATCCACCATCTAATGCCACCATCATTAAAGTTTCTTCAAGGTACAACTTACATTGTTTATTCATTTACTTTAGAGCTGGCTACGATAGCTTATTTAATTGGTCTTTTTTGGGCTTTAGCAAGACGTTTAATCGGTACAGAATACAGAATTAAAACAAAAACAACTATAGACGACTACTTAACTCTCTCCTTATTAATTTTTATTGGAATTTCGGGCATAACTACTGAAGCCGGAAGAATAGCATTAGAAAATTTTCCAGATTATGAACGGTGGTCATTTATTGGATATGCTGTAGGTGAATTTCTAAATCTTTCTAACCCAAGCCTTTTTCATAGAATTTCTTGGGTCCTTCATGTGTTATCATTTTTTGTTTTCCTAATTGCTATACCGCTATCGAAGTTGAGGCATATATTTACATCACCAATAAATATGTTTATGTCTCCAAAAGAAAGACCAAAAGGTGCAATGAAATTTATTGGAAATTTACTTGAGGCAGAAGATATTGATTCTGTTGGCGCTGGAATAGTTGACCACTTTACTTGGAAGCAATTAATGGATTTAGATGCCTGCACTGTTTGCGGTCGTTGTACTTCAGTATGTCCTGCAAATCAAACTGGTAAATCCTTAGATCCCAGAGAGATTATTCTAAAAGTTGGTCAAGTAATGTCTGAATCAGGGCAACCCGCTGTACCAGCCACAGTTTCAACTCCAGGTCCTTTACGTGTCAATTCCGACAATGTATTTGAAAGAATAACTTCTGAAGAGCTTTGGGCTTGTACCTCTTGTAAGGCATGTGACGAGATATGTCCTGTAAATATTGAAATTCTGGACAAGATATTGGACATGAGAAGACATTTAGCTTTAATGGAATCTGACTTTCCTGCTGAGCTTGGTAAAGCATATGTTGCGATGGAGAACTCATCAAACCCTTGGGGAGCTTCTCAAAACGATAGATTGAAATGGACTGAAGATCTGGACTTTGAAGTCCCTGTAATAGACGAAAAAAATTATGAAGAATATGATTATTTATATTGGATAGGGTGTGCGGGAGCTTTTGATGATAGAAACGTACCTGTCACAAAGGCAGTAGCTACTCTTTTAAAGCGTGCAGGGGTTTCTTTTGCTGTTCTTGGCCCTAAAGAAGTTTGCACAGGAGATTCTGCAAGAAGAACCGGTAATGAATTTGTATTTCAACAATTAGCAATCCAAAATATTGAAAATATGAACAACCTAAAAGTAGATAAAATTATCACTCAATGTCCGCACTGTTTTAACACAATAAAAAATGAGTATCCACAATTAGGTGGTAATTATGAAGTTATTCATCACAGTCAGCTACTAACAGAATTAGTACAGTCTGGAAGGATTGAAGTCGGAACAAGCGACAAGCCTTATAAGATAACTTATCACGATTCGTGTTACCTAGGTAGACATAATGACATCTACACTGCTCCACGAGAGATAGTAGGTTCTATTGGTGGAATTGAAATTCGTGAAATGAAGAGACAGGGAACTCAAAGCTTCTGCTGCGGCGCCGGAGGTGGAAGAATGTGGATGGAAGAATCTGTTGGAAAAAAAGTCAACATTGAGAGATCACAAGAAGCTATTGAAACAGGTGCAGACGAGGTGGCGGTTGCGTGTCCTTTTTGTTATATAATGATGGATGATGGAGTTAAAGAATTAGGGTATGGTGATAATGTCAGAGTAAGAGATGTATCTTTAATTCTCTTAGATAATCTCAAGAAAGATTAAAAATTTTCACCCATAAAAAATTTTTGAATACTTCCATCTGAATTTCTGATACTGTAAATTACATATAAAGCGATAGTAAAACTTCCCATCGTCATAACAAAAAAAGTCCAAATAACTGCCGGTAGAACTCTTTCTTTATAAAATATCCATATACTAAATAATATAAATCCGGAGTAAAGATCAACTAAAGAAACAACACCCCAAGGCATGCCTGGAATAGGCGAGTCAAATATTGACACTTCACCCTGAGCCCAAATAATTACTCCTGCCATAGAAACAGTTATAAAGTATGAAATAATTTTTGTTATAGTCATAAGATAGATTTTAAATAAGGAAAAAATAAATAATGAGTGAAAGACAAATATTCTCTAAAATCTTACGTCTTGATAAATATATTTACAATGAGCTAATAGTCCTTGATGGAGCTTTACAAAGAGGAATAGCAATTTTCTTAGCTGTTACAACCTTGACTACCTTGAGTGCTTTTAGACTTTTTAATGGCTTAATTGAGTTCCTTGAGAGTAACCTTGTTCTATTTAGCGATGAAATGTCTGACGAAGAGTTTGCAATGTTTAAATCCTTAATTGATGAACTCTCTATAATCTTTATTCAACAAGACTCAACTACCACGCTACTTTTCTCATCAATAGTCTCAACAACAGTTACTTCACTAGTTGGTCTTATTATTTGCTTTTTAATTCTTAAATTTTTGTTTAGAAAAGAACCCAGGCCAATTGATTTAATTATTATTTCATTTTTTTCAAGCGCTCCTGGCTTGCTTGTATTTCCGGTTCTTTTTATTTCAGATTCTTTTTTTCAAGCGATATTAGTACTAGTAACTTCTATCTATGCTCTTGTAGCTTTTGGCTCTGGACTTAAGCAGGTTTATTTCTTAAGAAACATTGAAGTAATTTTGGTAATAGTAGCTCTTACTTTTGGCGGTTCAATACTGGGATCATTTTGATTATGAATGCAGCAGTTATACTAGCAGCTGGTGATTCAAGTAGAATGGGCTTCCCAAAACAGCTAGCAGAAGTAAAAGAGAAGCCTTTACTTCAACTAATTATTGATAAAGTTAATAATAAATTCGAATATTCTTCCGTTGTTCTAGGATCAGAAAATGAAGTAATTTCAGAAAAAATTGATTTCAAAAATTCAAACATCTTGATTAATGAAAGCTGGACAGAGGGCATCACATCTTCCATCAGGACATCATTGTTCTTTTATCAAGGCCATAAAGAAATTGAAAATATAATATTTTTTCTTGCTGATCAACCAGAGGTAGAAAGTGAAGTTATAGATAGTCTGATAAATAATGATCACGATGGAACGAAAATTTTAATTCCACAATATCGGTACAAATTAGGGTTTCCCATTTTAGTTCCAAGATTATTTTGGCCTAAGCTAGAACTTATTACTCAAGATGATAATGTGGATGATGAAAAATCTGTTTTTCAAGATTTTGATTTAATTGATTTCTTTATTTCGTCAGAAATAGAAACTAGTAATTTAAATTTTAATTTTTTAGAACCAATCGATTATGACGAAGAAAAAGATTTTTAAGAGTGGGAAAAACTCTTAAAAAAAATCGTTTCTTTATCTAAATTATTTTGTAAAATTTAAAACATGAATTCAATTGACTCTATAAACGGTATGACCCACACCGAAGCAACAAAATTAAGAAGAGCTAGAGTCAGAACAACTACAACTTTCTTACAGATTGCATCTTCTAGGTCTGGCAGGGCATTGCTTACTAAAGAGACCGGCATAAGTTCTCCAAAACTTTTACACTGGGCAAGAAGAGCAGAGTTAATGAAAATTAAAAATCTTGGAAGAGATTATGCAGACTTACTTGAAGCAGCTGGTGTAGAAAGTGTATCTGAGTTAAAACGTAGAAACCCTGAATCTCTTCATGAAATGATGGCAAAAATTAATTTTAAAATAAACATTGTAGACAGGATGCCCTCATTAAAAAGAGTATCAAAGTGGATTGACGATTCTAAAGATATAGAAATTAAGGTTTCTTCATAACCAAACATCCCATCTATCATTAAATTGTGAATAAAAAAACCATAAGAATTACTGGTGCACAAATGTCATTTCCAGTTGGTGCGATACAGAAGAACAAGCAAACTATCTTAGACTGTTTTGAAATAGCTGAAGAAAAAGAAACTGACATCTTAATATTCCCAGAACTGGCTTTAACAGGATATCCTCCAGAAGATTTACTCCTGAGAGAAAGTTTTATTGGTAAAAACTTTGCAGTTCTAGAAGAGCTTGCAGAATTTTCTAGTGCTACCAGTGGTGTTATTGGTTTTGTGGATAGAAACTTAGATGAAGATCATACAGATAAGCAAAAAAGAGGAATAGCTAATGCTGCAGCGATAATTCAAAATGGTGATGTAAAAGGAATTTATCATAAGTGTTACCTTCCAAATTATTCTGTTTTTGATGAAGCAAGATATTTTGCTAAAGGGAATAATCCTGGCAATCTTTTTTGGTATAACGATGTAGCAATAGGAATTAGTATCTGTGAAGATATTTGGATTGATGAAGGGCCGTCACTACAACAAGTTGAAAATGGAGCGTCTTTAATAATAAATATAAACGCTTCACCTTATGACCAAAACAAAAGTAACTCTAGAAAAGAACTTGTAATCAGTCAGGCAAAAAAACTTAAAGTGCCAATAATTTATTTAAATATGGTTGGTGGTCAGGACGAACTCGTTTTTGACGGTGGGTCATTTGTTGTAGACGGGGAAGGAAAAGTAATTTATCAAGCCAAGCAATTTGAGGAAGAATTATTTCATATCGATATAGATCTTGAAGTAAAAAAACAACCTATTGGATCGGCTTTAGAGATTAGGGAAAAGACTACAGAACTTGAAAAATTATACTCTTCTGCATTGCTCTCAAAAAATGAATCTTTGTATGCAGCACTAAAACTAGGGCTTTTCGACTATGTGAAGAAAAATAATTTTGAAAAAGTACTCATAGGTCTATCCGGAGGAATTGATTCTGCATTGACAGCTACAGTTGCTGTAGATGCTCTGGGTTCTGAAAATGTTATAGGTGTTGCCATGCCATCTAAATATAATTCAAAAGAATCTCTTATTGATGCAAAGTCTTTAGCTGAAAATCTTAAAATAGAATTTAAAACTATAGAAATTGAAACAATAGTAGAAAATTTTAGAACTACGTTAGTTGATATAATCAATGAAGATCTTGGACAAACAACTGATGAAAACATACAGTCAAGGGTGAGAGGCAATATTTTAATGGCTCTTTCTAATCAAACTGGAGCCATGGTTGTGTCTACAGGAAATAAATCAGAAATGGCAGTAGGTTATTCAACGCTTTACGGTGATTTAGCAGGAGGCTTTGCATTATTAAAAGATTTATATAAAACAGAAGTTTATAATTTATCAAATTTTAGAAATACAATTTCCAACGTAATACCACAAAATACAATTGATAAAGAGCCAAGTGCAGAACTAAGGCCAAATCAGTTTGATAAAGATTCACTACCAGAATATGACCTACTTGATAAAATACTTCGTTTGTATATTGAGGAAGATAGCTCTTCAGAAAAAATTATCTCTTCTGGAATTAATGAAAATATTGTTTACGATGTCTTGTCTAAAGTCGACAGAAATGAATATAAAAGAAAACAGGTTGCTCCAGGGGTAAAATTAACTGAAAAAGCATTTGGCAAAGATAGAAGAATGCCGATTACAAATACATATACTAGAGAACAGGATTAAGTAGCGTGTATTTTATAAATGAGGAAGAGGTTAAGAAAGAGGATTTTCACTTACCAGTTGAAAATTTAGCTGTATGGAGAGGTGACGGAGTTTTTGAAGCTCTAAAAATACATGATCGTTACCCCTTTGGTATAAAAAAGCATATCGATAGGCTAAAGCAGTCTTGTAGAAAGCAGTTATTTGAAAATGTTGATTTCAGTCTTATTGAAAATAATATTTCAAAAATTGCATCACAGTATGAAAATGGCTACGTCAGAATTCTTATTTTGAGAAATGATTCTGATGAAGATTTTACGATTTATTCTTTTTATCAATTACCAATTAAAATATCAGAAAATTATAAATTAGAATCTCAACCTGCTCCCTGGCATCCTGGGGGAGATTTTGATGTTAATAGTGATAATATTGTAGGGTCTAAATCAACTTCATATGCATATAATATTAAGCAAACAAGAGATGCTATTAGGAATGGGTTTAGTGACGCACTACTCCTTAGCAGCAAAGGGGTAGTTCTTGAGGGCCCCACCTTCTCAGTGGGATGGATTAAAGATGAGGTAGTATACGTTCCAGATCTAGATTTGGGAATACTCGACTCAGTCACTAGGAAATACTTGCTTGAATTTGGAAGTGCAAATAAAATCAATACAGCAATATCCAGAGTCACTATAGATGAGTTATATACGGTAGATACAGTTTTTGCTATGTCCACTGCCAAACACGGAATATTTGTATCTAAAATTGATGACACAGAGTACACACAGTCGCCTCTATTGAACACTATTCAAGATTTATTCAAGCAAGAAGTTTTAAAGGAAAAACAAGAAAGTTAAGGAGGGTAAAGTGAGACTTACAGAGTATTCTCATGGCTCAGGTTGAGCATGTAAACTCTCCCAAGGAGAGCTTGCTCAGGTTCTGAAGCAATTACAACAAAATAATTACAGCAATCCTGAAATTTTAGTAGGACTAGATAACCCTGATGACGGTGCAGTTATTGATTTGGGTAATAATTTAAAAATAGTTCAAACTGTAGATTTTTTTACACCTATCCTAGATGACCCTTATGACTGGGGGAGAGTTGCTGCTGCTAATGCATTGTCTGATATATATGCCATGGGTGGAGTGCCTATTTCTTCACTTCAGTTAGTAAGTTGGCCAAGAGAAGATATTGGATTTGATATCTTATCAAGTGTAATTAATGGTGGTTCAGATGTAATGAAATCAGCAAACTGCAGTATTGTAGGCGGGCATAGTATTGATGATAAAGAACCAAAGTATGGCTTTGCTGTGACAGGGATAATCAATGAAAAAATATATAAAAAAACTGATATTAAAAAAGGTGATAGACTCTTTTTGACTAAACCACTCGGCTCAGGAATAATTGCAACAGCAATCAAAAAAGGTAAAGCCGAAAAAGAAGCTATAAGTCAAGTTACAGAGATTATGACAACATTAAATGATGGAGGTCTGGCAGTAGCCAAAAATCTAAATGCTAATGCTGTTACAGATGTTACCGGTTTTGGACTCTTAGGGCATTTAAGTGAAATGTTAATCAATGATAATTTGTCAGCAAATTTAATTTTTGACGACATTCCAATAATTGAGTATGCAAAAAAATATTTTGAAGAGGGTATTTACCCATCTGGAAGTCAAAGAAATTTTAATAGTTTGAAAGATTTCATAACATTTGAAAATGAAGACGAAGCATTAATATTATCTGATGCTCAAACTAGCGGAGGACTTTTAATTGCAGCTCCTAAAGAAACAAATGTAGATTTTAGCGAAATTGAAAAATCACATGGGGTAACAATAAAAGAAATTGGGAATATAACTGACAGATATAATAAAAAAATAAATATTATTAGTAATTGATGATAAAAACATTAACCAAAATATTTGCACTAACAGCAGTGACAAAAAGCTTACTTGAAACAAAGAAAAGTCAATCTAAGGGAACAACTCAGTTACATCCAAGTAAACTTCCAGGAAGAACTCTATTTATTAGAGAACAAGAGTTCTTTATTAGGGAAAACTTAGTAGAGGGAACAATTCCAGTAGTATTTCTTCACAGCTGGGGATCTGACTCTTTAGGAAGTTGGTTTAAAATACTTCCAAAAATAAAGAATGAGAGTTCGTTTATAGCAATTGATATGCGTAATCATGGCAAGTCTGATGCTAGTTGGGATAGGTGGGATGTTGATGAGAATGCAGATATTGTTATTAGTATTTTAAAAGAACTAAGTATTTCACAATGCAATGTAGTTGGATGGTCAATGGGCAGTGCTGTTGCAATGTCTATAGCTAAAAAAAATAAATCACTAGTGAATAAACTTGTTTTAATTACTCCTTTCAGCTGGCTTGGTGGAGCAGTGTACGATGATAAAATAGCTTTTAAAATTTTTGTAAGTTTTGTACGTATTAGAGAAAGACTATTTCCTAACTTTAATCCTAAGTCTAAGTTTTCCTTTTTAAGAAAATCAAATTCTATAAATGACGAATATACAGAATGGGCATGGAACAACCTACATAAATTGAAAGATGATTTTATTTATGCGGATGGAGGAAGATTTGTTGTTCCATACGATGCGCGTCCCTGGATAGAAGAGATAGAAGCAGAAACACTGGTTATAACAGGTGGTAAAGATAAACTTGTGCCAGAGGAGACATCAAATGATGTTGTTAAGAGGTTGAATAATGTCAAAGTTCAAACTTTTCCTGATGCCGGCCACTCAGTGCCTTGGACTCATGAAAATGAACTAATTAAAGAATTGAAAGAATTTTTTCAATAGTATGAAAAATGTTTTATTTGTTTCGCCAACATTTTACAATCTTCCCTTGAGTGAAAATATCATAAAAAAACATAAATACCTTAATGAAGTTGCAAATGTTACAGTTCTTGCATTCGCAAATCAAAAAAAATTTTTGAAGAATCTGAAACTAACTTTTATTTAAGTAAAAAAATAAACTCAAGACTCTTTAATTATTTGAAGATCTTACTTATATCATATTTTAAAATTCCAAAACTAATTAATAAGCACAAGATAGAAATAGTCACATTTCAGGACCCCGTTACTAGTTTTTTAGGAGTTTATAAAATTAAAAAAAAATTCAAAAATGTAAAAATTGTTTTAGAGTCACATGGGGACTTCATAAATACTTTAGACCTTGAGAAAAATCTTGTAATTCCACAAGTTTATAAAAAATTATTTTCAAAAATGGCTTCATTTACAATTAGTAATTCAGACATACTTAGAGCAGTATCTTCTTCTACTGAAGAACAAGCTTTGTCATTTGATCCCTCAAAGAAAGTTGTAAGATTTCCTGCATGGGTTGATTTTGAAATATTTAGTAATGTTAAGCCTTTAAGAAACAATGAAAAAAATTTTAAAATTTTATTTATTGGAAGCGTAACAGATAGAAAGAAGCCACATTTAATTGTTGAAGCAATGAATAATTTCAATAGTAAAGATATAAAACTATACATTGTCGGCCCAACACCTAATGAAAATTATTTATCTCAATTAAAAAAACTTGTCCAAGAGTATGACTTAGTTGATCAAGTTTCATTTACTGGTTCTATTGATAGGAAATCAGTGATGGATCATTATGCGGATACAAATTTGATGATTTTACCATCAGTTTCTGAAGGCTTAGCAAGAGTCATATTTGAATCCCAGGTTACTGCGTGTCCAGTACTTGTAACCGATGCTCCAGGAATGGGTGATATTGTAATTGATGGACAAACAGGGTATATATGTGAGAGTGATAATCTTGAAAGTCTCACTAGTAAAATACAAGAAATTAAAAACAATTATCAAGACGCAATCCATGTTGGTAATAATGCAAAAAATTTTATACTAAGTAACTATTCAGCAGATAATTTTAAATTTAGTTTTAAAAAGATTTTTGATGCAGTCTAGATAAATTAATTATTGTTTATATCTGATACAGGGTTACTGAAGAATTGTAACACTCTTATCTATCAAATTGTCTGTACTAATTGCTATTCTTAAACTATGGAAATAGGATTTTATATATTAATTATTTTGCTTCTTGGAGCAAATCTTTATTTTGTTACAAAAAAAGACACCGAAGAAGAAAACCATGATGATGAGTACTTAATTAAAGGTATTGTGAGCGAAATAATTGAAAATGAAGAATCTCAAATATATAAATTACTTAACAAGTCTGACCAAACTGTAAAAGAGTTTTTAGAAAAAACTGGAGAAATTAAAAGTTCTATAACTGGTGTAGATCAGCAAACTAGAAATTTGATTTCTGTACTTAATAACAATCAAAGTAGAGGGCAATGGGCTGAATTTCAAGTAGAGGATCTACTTGAAATTATGGATTATAAGGCTGGAATTCATTATCAAACTCAAAAAAGAATGTCTAGTGGCACTATTCCTGATTTTACTTTTTACCTTCCTGAAAATAAAACCATTAACATGGATTCAAAATTTCCACTTACAATTTATATGGAAATTGCAAAGCTTAATAGCGATTTAGAAAATGAAACTCTCGATGAAATTGCTAGAAGAGATATATTAGAATCTATTAAAAATAAAAATAAAGAATTTTTAGATAAAGCAATTAAAACAAAAATTGATGAAACATCTTCAAGGGAAGGATATATATCTTCAGAGGAAGGAACTGTTGACTTTGTCTTGATGTATATACCACTTGAGAATTTATATCATTTTTTATTAACATCTGAGATCGGAGCAAATAAAACCCCAGTAATTCAATATGCTTTTTCAAAGAAAGTAATCTTGGTAAGCCCACAAACTTTAATGGCGTATCTTGAAACCATAAGACACTCAATGAAATTATTCAGTTTACAAACAGACACGAAAAATATTTTGGCTACACATGAAAAAGTAAAAGATGAGCTCAGAAAGTTTATAGATTCATTCGACGATGTTACAAAGAGACTAGACCAAACTGTAAAGTCATTTGACGCGTTAAAGACGACTAGAGTTAATAAGCTTGAAAAATCTTTTGAAGACTTAGATAGCGTAAATAAGGAACTCGAAGACTAATAATTATTTTGAAGTCTCGCCACAACCATAATGCATTTGTCATCAATATAGTTTTTATTTTGAGATTTTAAATAATTTGAGATTTCTTGACTCTCAGCTCCGGGTTGGTACCAATAATTGTCATAACCACCACAAACCAAATCTTTTGTAATTTTTAAGCCAACATTAGGAGGCACCACAAAATTAATAATTGATGGTTTTTCTGACATTTCAGATACATTTTTGTATGTTTTTAATCCAGCGATTATTTCCTCTTTTGGATTAATTGGCACAACTTTGTGTTTTTTTGAAATTAAATCTAATAAAATTTTGTTTCCATATTTATTTTTATCATTAGATGCACCGATTAAGGCGATTACATTATTTTTATTGTTTAATAACTCAAGCAATTAAAAGTTTTCTGCCTTCATAGCATATAAATCATCTTTTCCTGCAGTTACAGACGAAGCATATCCTGAAGCTAATGGAAGCAGTTGTTCGATATAAAATTTCGATAACGTAATTTTATCTTTGTAAAACTCGTCACCAGTTTCTTTAAACTTTTTGTTTGCAAGCATTGCGGCTTTACCCATATAGTAACCACCTAAGACTTGTCCAAACATTTTTAAGTAAGGCGTTGCACCTGAACTCGCATCAACTAATTCTCCTTCAAGTAGCTTAGAGCCTAACCATAAAGTTATTTCGGAAAGTGTATTTACTTCTTTCTCTAGCTTTTCAGCCATTAAAACTATTTCTTCATCATCTTTTTTCATTTCTTCAATAACTTTATTCACATCTGAAAGGAGCCTTTGCATAGCTTGGCCATTATCTAAAGGAAGTTTTCTAAACATTAGATCTAGTGCTTGAATACCATTAGTTCCTTCATAAATTGGAGCAATTCTTGCATCTCGTAAATACTGGGCTACTCCTGTTTCTTCCACGTATCCCATACCACCGTAGACTTGAATCGCTATATTAGATAATTCAACCCCAAGGTCAGATATCCAGGCTTTTGTGATTGGTGTTAAAATACCACACCTCTCTTCACCAAAGGACTTCATTTCTTCATCTTCGCCAAAATATTCAACATCAAGCATTAATTGATTGTCATACATTAGATATCTCATTGCATCAACATAAGACTTTATTGTCATTAGCATTCTTCTGACATCTGCATGGTCAATAATTGTTGAATTTTTAGCATCTTCTTTTGACATTCCTACAGGCCTGCCTTGTACCCTATCTCTTGCATATTGAGCAGCACCTTGTAAAGAACCTGAAGCGCAAGCGAGACCTTGTCCTCCTACCCACACACGAGCTTCGTTCATCATGGTAAACATGTAATTAAGACCTCTATTTTCTTCACCAACTAAATATCCAACGGAGCCATCATATTCCATTACACATGTAGGGCTTGCATGTATTCCTAATTTTTCTTCTATAGATATACAACTTACCTTGTTTGACTCGCCAACAGACCCATCATCATTAACAATATTTTTAGGAACAATAAACATAGATATACCTTTAGTACCTTCAGGAGACCCAGGAACCTTAGCCAAGACAAGATGAATTATATTTTCTGTCATGTTGTGTTCGCCAAATGTAATCCAAACTTTTGTACCAGTAATTTTGTAAGAACCATCATCTTGAGGTTCAGCTTTTGTAGTAATCGTTCCAAGATCTGAGCCAGATTGAGGTTCACTTAAGTTCATTGTTCCAGTCCACTCACCCGAAACAAGCTTTGGTAAAAATTTATCTTTTTGCTCCTGGCTTCCATGAAAATTTATTGCAGAAATTGCACCTGCACTTAATCCTGGAGCAAGACCAAAGGCTAAATTTGCTGTACTTAAGATTTCTAATGTTCCCCCAGATAGGGAAATTGGCATTCCGCCTCCACCAATTTCAGATGGAAGAGAAATTGAAGCCCACCCTGCTTCAGAAAACTTTTTATATGCATCTACAAACTCTTCAGGCATTGTAACAACACCATCTTGGATAGTCGCACCTTGTTGGTCTCCGATTGCATTAATTGGTGCAAGAACTTCTTCTGAGAATTTAGCACACTCTTCCATTGTTGGAACAACAATATCCTCTGAGAAATCACTAAATGCAGAAATTTTATTTAAAACATTGTACGAATCAATAACTTCGTATCCAAATACAATATCTTTAACTGGAGCTTTATATGGAACTGCCATAAGTAATTATATTAGTAGATTTTTTTGAAAAGTATAAATTTCTATCGGAGGTTTACGTCAACGAGTGATGATATTTCTTGAATTTTTTCTAGGGTTGGTTTTTCATTTGTGCCAGCTACTATAGCTCCTGCCGCACATGCATTTTTAATAGTAGGTATTAAATCGTTGATACCAAACGCAGCAATATAGGCAGCTGTAGCATCTCCCGCACCAGTTGAGTTAATAGTTTTAAAATCAGGAGGTACAATTTCTATGTTGCCTTCTGAGCTAATTAGCCTTGCAGGCAGGCTTGATGATGTTAATAGTATATATTTTACTCTCTTAGTTTCAATTAAATCATTTGCTTGCTTTACAGTAATTTCATCCTTGCTAACTATTAAAAAATCTAATTTATAGTTAATTTCATATTGGTAACCAGCCTGGCATATAAATAAATTAGTTTCATTTTTGAGATTTTTGAGATCATCCTTAATAAATTGGATTGAATATCTATCTAAAATAAGAGAATCAAAATTATTTAAATTTTCTAAACTACTCCACTTGAGCGATTCATAACCTGAGGAAACAATAGTTCTTTCACCAGAAGAGTCAACAAAAATAGAGCATGTGGGAGTAGATGTATCATTAATAATTACATCATCATATTGAATATTATTTTGCTTTAAATGATTAACTAAAAATATACCCATAGGATCTTTACCAATGCTGTTTCCCCTTACATGCACAGGCTTATTCCAGAGAGCTATAAGTTCTGAACAATTTATTGCTGTTCCACCTGCTCTTATTTTTGAGCTAGAGCTTCTAATGTCGTCACCTCGATTAGGCAACTTATCAACGAAATAAATTAAATCAGGATTTAATGTGCCAAAGCAAAGAATATTATTAAAAGACATAAAAAAATAGTAGGTTTAGCTACACAAGTCCACTAATTATTGCTCCTGCAACCAGGATTGCGACATAACTAAACAAACCGCCGACTATAGCAGCTAGTTTCATACTCCGAGAAATTGCACTAGGTCCGACAAGATGGTAAACCAAAACTCCAAAAAATGGAACAAGGTAAACAACACCTAACCAAACGTATTTCATACTTCCGTTGACTCTTTCATTAGAGTCAATGTCTTTTATTGCCAAAGCAGCCCATGCAGCGTACAACACAAACGGCATTAAATATCCGTAAAGTTGAAATAGTAGCTGCCATATTGTTGGGCTTGAAATTGGTACTCCGCTCATAATTATCTCCTTTTCAGCATTGTAGTAATTTTCTAAATTCTCGTTAAGTAAGTTTGTCGGCACCTGGATTGATTCAAGATCAGGTACATAAAATAAATTTATTGCCGGTGAAGGTTTATTTAAATCATCGAATTGCATGTTTTTTTGCTCTTTTGGCCATGGATATTCTTTGTACTTATTCTTATCAAGTTCAGTTGTTTGTGCATCCGCAAAAAATCCAGCAAGCATCATCAAACCAGAAGGGTCACCCTGGAGAGGAAACCTTGCAATAACATTCGAAGAATCTATAGATGAGCAGTTATGAAGTTGTTCTAGAAGAGGTGGCGTGCTTGTTTGATATATATTATTTTCAAAACAGTTACCTGGACCCCATGGACCTGCAAGCGCTAAGTCTGTATATCCAGAATCTAAAACAACGTTGTTTTTAACACTTACATGTTGTGAAAAATATAAATTTGCATCCAACATAGGACTTGCAACTATTCCATATCTGTCATGATTAACGACCAAATTTTTCTCTATTATATCGCCAACCCTTCCAGGCACTACAATCCCCATTCCTTTTGCGACAACACCAAATCTATTTGTTGGAGCATCATAATTATTATTATCTATAACCAGATTTCCAACAATTGTAGTTTCTCTTCCAGGTGGATTTAGTTCTGAGTCGAGTGTATTTGGTACGATTCCAGACATGTTATCTCTCCAAATATTATTGTATAAATATAAATGACCACCAGCATTTGTTCCTGAATAACCCAATGCATTACCCTCTACAACATTGTCATAAATTAAAGAATTACAAGGGTAACATTGTCCAATGTAGATTCCACTATCTGGATGTCCGGACGCATAAACATTGTCAAAGACTCCATCGGTAGAATTAAATGCGTAAACCCCGTAATCTCCATTGTTGTAAACAGTTAAGTAAGAACCTTTAAAACCCTTTGATGTATTCCAATACACGCCATTTAAAGTAAAATTTCTCACAGATAGATTTTCAACGGCTACACCATCTGTTTCATATATCTGTATTCCATTTTCACTCATAAACTGACCATCAATAATCACTTTGTTTCTATCTGTACCCCGAAGTGTTATATAGGATGTAGTCACTGTTACGCTTTCGTTATAGACACCAGGCCCTATAAGTACCAAGTCTCCTGTACCTGCATCATCAACTGCATCCTGTATTTTTGTGTACTGTTCGTTTTTACCAACTTTTAGCACATTGTCACTTAAGGTCACCTCGGCAACTTCTTCCGTGACTACGTAATCTACATCACCTACAACTATGGTGCCAACCATACCTTTATTATTTGTTCCATGATAAGGACAATAATATTCATATATGCCTGGCTCATCAAAAGTATGCTCATACTGATCACCCTTAGTGATGATTCCATACTCAAAATAGTCTGATGAAATTGCCTGCCATGACCCATCACTAGCAATCACATTATGATCGTTTGCTCCTCCGGATTCCCAAATTACGGTTGTACCTGGGTCAACATACAAAACTCTTGGTGAAAACTCATCATCAACTACTTTTACAATTTGTGGATCAAGGCTTGCAGCTTCTTCAGAGCCACAGGCAAATAGGAATAATAGCATTGAAAGAGACAGAACTTTTAAAAATTTAGACATACCAAATTTTACCCCGCTATTTTTTACCAGTCCATTTAAAAGTAATTAAGGGCTCAAGAGATGAACACTGTGAATACAAACCTTAATTTATAAAGCTTGAATCCAATCTTCAGGATTGTCATCAACAAAAAAGTCTGAAACCAGAGTTGCTTCTGGATCAATCGCGTACTGATCAAAATCTGTAATACCTTCTTCTTCTAAAACATCTTGGTCTAAAAAGAAATTACCAGTACATGTTGAAGAATCTCTCTTTAATACTGCATAAGCAGCATCTGCATAAATAGAGGGCTTTCTAGACCCCTTTATCAACTCTTCACCAATTACATTTCTGACAGCAGCAGTATCAAGTGATGTTCTTGGCCAGAGGCAGTTAGATGCTACATTGTGTTTTCCAAGTTCTTCAGCTAAGCCATGAGCAACAAGTGACATTCCGTATTTTGCTGTTGTATAAGCTAATGTAATTCCAAACCACTTTCTTGATATATCAAGTGGTGGGGAGAGGGTTAAGATATGGGAATTATCGCCCTTTATTAAATGAGGAATACATTTTTGACTAAGCATGAATGTTCCTCGAACATTAATGTTGTGCATTAAGTCGTATCTTTTCATTGGAGTATTGATTGTGTCGGTTAAATGAATAGCACTTGCATTATTGATACATATATCAATACCACCAAACTTGCTTGCAGTTTCCTCAACAGCAGCTTCTACTTGCTCTTCATATCTAATATCACAAACTATCGGAAGAGCAGTTCCTCCTACTTCCTCAATTTCTTTTGCAGCTGTAAAAATAGTACCTGGAAGAGTAGGATGTGGTTCAGTTGTTTTCGCTAGGATTGCTATGTTTGCCCCATCTTTTCCCAATGCTTTTGCAATTTCAAGACCCACGCCACGTGAGCCTCCACTCATAATTACTGTTTTGTTTTTAAAATATGTCATTTTTATATTCTATTAAAATTGTGAATTTTCTGTAGAGTCTTTTTCTGAAAGTAATTCCGAGTCATCTCCAAGCAAAGCTTCACCAATTTTTTCATAATAGTTTCCACCAACCTCTTGCTGATGCTTCATTCCTGTATAGCCATCTTTGGATAGGTCTTTTTCAAATTGTTGTAATTCAATTATGGCATTCATATTTCCACCCTTGTATTTATTTGCTAGGTCATACATAGAACTAGCTAGGGAGTGAAACCCTGCAAGCGAAACAAATTGAAGTTTATAACCATAATCATTTAGATTATTTTGAAAGTTTTCAACCTCTTCTTTAGTAAATTTATCTAACCAATTGAAAGAAGGAGAGCAATTGTAAGCAAGAATTTTATTAGGAAAAGATTTCTTAATTTCATCAGCAAACTCTCTAGCAAAGCCTAAATCAGGGGTATTTGTCTCGCACCAAATGACATCAGCATACTCGGCATAGCTTAATGATTTAGTGATGGCCATCTCATGATTATTTTCAATTAAAAAATAACCATCAGAAGTTCTTTTTTTACTTAAAAATTTCCTGTCTCTATCATCAAAATCTGATGTCATTAATTTTGCATTTAGTGCATCCGTTCTTGCGATAATAACTATTGGAATACCTGCGACATCTGATGCAAGTCTTGCAGAATTTAGTTTTTTAATATATTCATGTGTTGGTATAACAACTTTTCCACCAACATGGCCACATTTTTTTTCTGAAGCAAGTTGATCTTCAAAATGAATTCCTGATACTCCAGCATCTATAAATTGATTAGTAAGTTCGTATACATTATAAATTCCACCAAATCCCGACTCTCCGTCAGCAACAATTGGAGGCAACTTTTCTTTGTTGAGTTCCGCCATTCTTCTGAGTAGGGTATTGTTTATTTTTTTTACAAAATTTGGAGTACTGTTTGAAGGGTAAAGAGATAAGTCTGGATAGGTGTTTGTACCTATATTGCTCTCTGCTGCAACTTGCCAACCACTGACATAAATAATTTCATAATCAAGATGAAACATTTGAAGTGCTTGTTGTGCTGTTGCAGCACCTAGTCCAGAAACCCAAGAATCGTTTCTGTTAAGAAGGTCTAAAAGTGACTTGGATCCTATTTCAGATAAAGTGTGTTCCACTTTAAATGAAGGCCTTAAAGAACAAATATCGCTCGCAGAGTATTCTCTCTTTACACTAGACCATGTATCAGATGCTAAATATTCTTCTACTGTTTTTATATCATTAAAAATTTGATTCATAAATTTAGTGTTGGCTTGCTGCCACACTAGCAATTATCACAATAAGAGTCAATACACCTGCGGATGCAATCACAACTTCATTTCTTGTAATTTTTATCTTCGGTGCTGCGCTCATGGCACTTGCAAATAACAAGATTGCAGCTGAAATAATCAATGCAAAAAGCGGAGCATATTCATGAAAGTTTAAGAATACTTGAGCAATGGCCACAGCAATTAAACCACCAACAACTATTGACCCCATTGGAATCATAATTGACCCAACAATTCTTTGACGTATTTTTTGGGCTTCAGTATCTTCATACTCTTCTAAACCCTTTGGAACGCCTAAGATCATTGTAAATACAGAAATAGCAGCTTGAACAAAAGTTGACAGAATAACAACTCTCCAAAAAGTACCTCCTACTGTAATTAAATTTATTACAGGGTCTTCTGGCAAGATTGGCTCTATAGTTTGGCCAATAGTGTTAATTATAAGAAACGCTGTTGAAGATCCAAATAGTAACCCCAAACCTCCACCAGTAAATAATGATTCTCTGTCAGTAGTCAATATTCCAAAACCATCGTAACTTGAATCTAAAAACTTTTTAATATTTAATGAATTAAGTATCCCAAGAAAACTTGTTGATAGAGAAATAATTAATATAAATGATAAGGTGTTGTATTCAGCTATTAATTTTTGCGTTTCAGCTTCAAGTATTAGTCCATCATAAAGATAGGAACTAGAAAGTAGTCCTTGAACAAATCCTGCAATGACACCAAAACCTAAACCAAATTTTAAAGATTTTAGAATTTTTTCGCCAATAGCAACAGGTGGGGGTAAGTCTTCTTTTATTAAGACTTCAGTTTGAATAGATGGTGCAGTTATTTCAGGTTCAACCTCTTCTATTTTTTCTTCTATAATTTCCTCTGAAAAACTTGGAGATTGTTCTTCTATAATTGCCGCTTCAGTTGTAGTTTTTGGCGAAGCTTGTATTGTTTCTCCACCAGTCCAACTATTTAGTACGTCATCTGTAGAAACACCAGATGCTTCAGCTCTAGCTTGAGCAGATCTTGAAACAAGCATTTGTGGGATACCACTGCTTGTACTGATTTGTTCTACTAGTTTTTCATCCATAATAAAATCTATATAATTCTAGTCATTTGAGTTGTTTCTAACTACATCATCAAACGTTTTTTCATCTTGATACCACCTCATCCAAATAACTAAGATAGAAACCCATAAAATGATTCCACCACCAAGTTTTAAAATTAAACCTGCCAATGTTTGGTCATTAATTACTGAAATGTTGAATATGTTGTCACTCATAATATAAGCAGAGTAAAGTGGCTCGGTACCAAAAGCTAGAAAACTCGCAGGTATTGTTGGTAATAAAGACTGAAGAAATAAGTATGCTATTTTTGCAGCAGAGTTAATAGGCCTAATCTCTTCATTAAATCCAATTACAGGTACCCACATATTTAGTGAGACTAAAAGCATTATTGAATGTATAAAGAAGTGGGCAACAGTGTTAGTAACCATTAAATTTACAACAGATGACCAATGCATTCCAACCATTACAAAGTTAAACAAAAAAAATGCAACTACAGGTTTAGAAGTTATTTTTAATATTTTGATAAATGGTTTAACTGAAATAAGCTCTTTCATTTCTTTATGCATACCCATTAATAAAAGTGGAGGGGACACTAATGCAAGGACAAGATGTTCTACTGAATGAACAGAAAATAGATACTTTTCTCCAATATCATGTATTGGGTAATCAGTAAATATCCAAAGCACTACTAGTCCCGAGTACCATGTTTTTCTCTTTGGTTTTTTTATATGATCTTTATTAGTAGTAAATTCAAAGAAAACAACAAGGGTAACAATTAAAGCCCATACGTCATAGTGAGGATGCCATGTTAAGTTTTCCATTTATATACTAAGAATAATTCGCTGACGCTCTTTCCAACATCACAATAGTGAAAAGTATTAATGCCAATATCATACCGCCAATAAAGAATCTATTAACTGTTTTATTTTCATATCGTAAATGCATGAACCAACCAACGACAATTATAAATTTACCAATTGCAAGAAAGATTAAAAGGGGATCAGTGAACACACCAACAATGTCTTCTGTGTAGTAAAGAGCAATTTCAATTGCTGTTAAAATTCCAAGGACAATTGCTATTTGAACATATTTTTTTGGTGTTGGGTGCTCTAAGTGATTTCCAGACATATTAAATTAAATAAACTACAGTAAACAACACTATCCATACAATATCAACAAAGTGCCAATACAGAGCAACAAATTCGAGATTCATGCCTCCTTCAAGAGTCAAACCTTTTTGTCGTTGACCAATCCCCCAAAGCGCAAGAAGTAGAACAACACCAACAAATACATGTAAGCCGTGGAAGCCTGTTAGTACATAAAAAGATGAACTAAAAATATTTGTGGAGAGTTCAAAACCTTTGTGATAAAACTCAGTGAATTCATATATTTGACCAGCTAGAAATACTGCCCCAAGCATAGCTGTTGCAAGAAGCCACACCCTTGTCTTTTCTTGATCATTTGCTTCCAAAGCATTGTGAGCCAGAACCATAGTCAATGAGCTCATTAATAATATAAATGAGCTAATGGAGGTAAACGGAATATCGTATACATCTGTTAATTTCATTCCTGGGAAGTCACTGCCTTTAAAAATCATAAAGGTTGTAATTAGTGTTCCAAAAAACAATATTTCTGTAGATAAGAAAACCCAGAAGCCAAGCTTTCTTGTTTCAACACCAGTTGGTTCATGCGGGTAAGAGTGTGAGCTACTCATCTGAATCTTCGTGAATTTCTTCTTCTAGCGGCTCAGTGCCCCAACCAAAACCTCCTATGAGCAGTAATACAACGCCTATAAATGCTAACGGTATTGATTTGTAAATGACAGCGTATCCAAGAAGGGGGAGGCCAGAAGCCAGAACAATCGGAAAATATGATGGATTTGGTAATGCAATATGTTCACTTGGATTGAGGCCCTCTTCTTCTAAATCGAGTAATATTTGATCGGTTTCTTCACGCCTAACAGCTCGACCTTCTTCATCTTCTGTGTACTTTGTATGCCAGAAATCATCAAGGGCTCTTACTTCAGGTGCTTTTGAGAAATTCCAAACTGGTGTAGGTGATGGAATAGTCCATTCAATTGTTCTTGCATCCCATGGATCAAATGGTGCTTTCTCACCGTTTCTTTTGGAAAAAATCCAATTAATCATAAAGACAATTATTGAAAGCGCAATTATAAAAGCACCAACTGTGACAACTATATTCCAAAATTGCAAGTTAGTTTCTTCTGCATACACCCAAGTACGTCTTACTTGACCTTGCAATCCTAACCAATGCATTGGTCCAAAAGTTAAATTAAAGCCAATCATCATTAACCAGAAATGAATTTTTCCAAGAGATTCGTTATACATTTTCCCCCAAACTTTTGGGAACCAGTAGTAAAGACCTGAGAAGATACCAAACAAAGCTCCTCCAAAAAGAACATAGTGGAAATGTGCAACAACATAATAGGTATCTGTTTGCTGAGTGTCAGCTGGAACTATAGAGTGGGTAACTCCACTTAACCCTCCAATAACAAACATTCCAATAAATCCAAGCGAAAATAGCATTGGGGTATTGAGCTTCAACTTTCCTCCCCAAATTGTTCCAAGCCAATTAAAAATTTTCACACCCGTTGGGACTGCAATAACCATTGTTGAGAGACCAAAACCAGCTTGAGCAACCGGACTAATTGCCGAAGCAAACATATGATGTGCCCAAACTCCAAAACCAATAAATGCTATTCCAAATCCAGCAAATACTATTGCCGCATAACCAAATAATGGTTTTCTAGAAAATGTTGGTAGCACTTCAGACACAATTCCAAAAGCAGGAAGAATTAATATATAAACTTCTGGATGGCCAAACAACCAAAAAAGGTGCTGCCATAATACAGGATCACCACCTCCTTCTACTAAGAAAAAAGATGTTCCAAATTTTCGGTCGAATGTGACATAAAAAAGTGCAATTGCAATTATTGGTAGTGAAAATGCAAGTAAGAACGAAACAGCAAAGGTCATCCAAACAAACACAGGCATTCTCATGAAACGCATACCTTTTGTTCGCATATTGATAATTGTTGTTATAAAGTTAAATGCAGAAATTAGTGAAGCTATACCAAGTATTTGTAATCCAATAGCCCAGAAGTCCATTGCAGTGCCTGGTGAGTATTTCATACCTGCGTTAGGTTGATAACCAAACCACCCTCCGTTGGGAGCAGATCCTAGCCATCCAACTTCTTCTGCTAGGTAGCCACCTTCTGGAGCACCAGCAGTTCCAAATATAAATGTTGAATATAAAAAAGCTCCACCGAAAATAAATATCCAGAAGGAAAGAGCATTTAATCTTGGAAAAGCTACATCACGAGCTCCAATCTGTAGAGGAAGAAGATAATTAAAGAAAGCTGCACTTATAGGCATTATTGCCAAAAAAATCATAGTAGTTCCATGCATAGTAAACATTGCATTATATTCTGCAGCGGTTAAAAAATTATTATCTGGTTGAGAGAGCTGAATTCTTAGAACAAGCGCTTCAAGACCACCAATTAAAAGAAAGAAAAAAGCCGCATAACCGTACATAATCCCTATTCTTTTATGGTCAACAGTGGTTATCCAGCTCCATATACCAGTTTCAGAAGAAGGTCTTCTAAAAATATTACTTTGTTTACTTGGTTCAATTATTTTTGTCATTTAAGTGTCCCTAAATACGCAATTAAAGCATTAATTTCTGCTTCAGTCAATTCTAGGTTAGGCATAAATGTACCGGGTTTTATTTCAGCTGGATTTGCTAACCATTTACTCAGATTTTCTTCAGTATTATATAGAGCTGCACCTGCAAAAACATTTCTAATCGCAAAATGTGTTAAGTTTGGTGCAATCCTGTCTCCCTGGATATCCCAAACACCATCTATTACATGACATTGGGTACATCCAGCATTCAGATAAACTTGCTGGCCTTCAGCTGCAAGAGAGTTTCCTTCAAGTTGATTAGCATTTTGTTGTTGATTTTTTACCCATGTTTGAAATTCGTTTTCTGAAAGTGAAAGTACTCGCCCTCGCATTTTAGAATGGCTCAAACCACAATACTCACCACATTGTGCCCAGAATTCATCAGGTGAATCAGCATGAAGATTTAAATAAGTGGTTTGTCCTGGAACGAGATATCTTTTTCCATTTAATTTTGGTACCCAGTAATTATGAAGAACATCATTAGACCACATTTCAAGCCTCACAGGCCTGTCTGCAGGAATAACTAATACATTTGCTGTGGTTATGTCGTAATCAGGGTATTTGTATTCAAACCACCATTGATGTCCAATTACCTCAATTTTTAATGCATCTTCTGGCTCATTAGCTAGGTCAAAAATTGTTCTAACAGTAGGCACTGCAATTACTGCCAAAATAATTACAGGGATAACAGTCCATAGGATTTCTAATTTAGTATTTCCATGAATCTGTTTTGGCTCAGGGCTATCTGGTTTTTCTTTGAATACAAAAACAGAAAGTAGTAAAGCGCCTTGAACAATACCAAAAATTACTACTGCTATCCAAAATGTTAGCCAGAATAATTCATCTATAGATCTTGCATAAGGGCCCTCTGGGCTTAAAGAGTCTAAAGGTGCATTCTCTATACAAGCAGATAGAAATATTAAAAGAAAATATCTTAGATTCTTTAATTTAAAAATATTTTTCACAAGCATATTTATATTATCAACAATTATTAAGGATAGCGTTGAAACAATATATAGTGTAATCATAAGTACTATGTCGTTATGGATGTTGTAAGTAAAAAATCTATATCAAAATATTTAAGACTTTCAAAATTAAGAATAGTTGAACTTTTATTAATCACAACAGTTCCATCGATGGTTGTCTCTATATATGGTTTTCCGCCCTTAGATTTAATTATTTACACTTTGTTGGGTGGCACTCTTCTAGCAGTTAGTGCAAATGTTCTAAATCAGATATTTGAAGTTGAAACTGACAGATTAATGGAAAGGACAGCCAATCGCCCACTTGTAACAGGGGAAATCACAAGAAATAGTGCTTATGTTTATTCAATCTTTCTTGGAGTAAGCGGATTTCTAATTTTGTATACACAAACAACTGAACTGGCTGCTTTGATAGCACTTTCAGCTAATATTTTTTATTCATTTATTTATACTCTTTTTCTAAAACCAAGAACAAATCAAAATATTGTTATTGGGGGTGCAGCTGGTGCTGCTCCTGTGCTCATAGGATGGTCTGCAACGGGTACAAATTTAGAAACGGGCTCATGGCTATTATTCTTATTGGTATTTCTTTGGACACCAGCTCATTTTTGGGCACTATCTATTGACAAATTAAATGACTATAAAGATGCTAATTTTCCAATGTTGCCAACTCAGGAAAGCTATAAAAGAACATCAATTTTTATTGGAATATACTCATGTGCAACGGTCCTTACATCGCTGCTGCTTGCACCAATATTACAGCTAGGTATTGTTTACCTTTTACTAGCCCTAATATTTGGTATATATTTGATGTATAAATCGTATCAACTTTATCAAAAAAAAATAAAAGCTATCTCTTATTTTGTATTTTCAAATACTTATCTTGCAGTAATATTTCTATCTATGGTCGCTGATATATTCTTTACTTTGAGTAATATCTAAATATGGAAGATCTTCTTTTCTCAATAACCTACCCGCCGATACCTATTACCCAAATAGGACCTGTTGCATTGTCGCTTCACGGCGTTTTTGCAGCTGTTGGTTTTTATTTTGGTGCAAATCATGCATTGAAACTTTCTGAAGAAGATGGTGCTGATACTGAACTGTTTTCTGAAGCATTTACTTGGGCTATTTTTGGTGCAATCCTAGGTGCAAGATTTTTTACTATTCCTGCTCAGTGGTATGCCAATCCTAATTATGGATTGGACGATATATTTACACTTGCAGGAAGCTACTCGATTATGGGTGGTATGGCAGGTGGAATAATCGCTGCTTATTTAAAAATTACAGTATTAAATAAGCAAGATTTTAAACAATATGGTGATTACGCTGCTACAGGTTTAATACTAGGAACAGTGATTGGCAGAATTGGAGATTTAGCAATTGTCGAACACTTAGGAAGAGAAACAAATTTCTTTTTGGGTTATGAAATAAAACCAGGTTACGATGTAGCCCCTCAACACAACTCACTTGAGTGCTTTGAGCCTTTAACAACTTGTGGAACTTTTCATCATGTTGCCATGTACGATCTCCTACTTGCATTGCTAATCTTTTATATATTTAGAAACTTTCAGACTCGCTTTACTTTTGGAAAAGGTTCTTGGATAGGCTTGTGGGCTGTATGGTATGGGTCACAAAGGGCTGTTTTAGACACACTAAGATTTGGAATGGGTGATTCAACCATAGGAATCTTTACTTGGAACCAAATTGGTGGGTTGATGCTTGCTTTAATTGGATTAATTATTTTTTTAAAAAATAAAGATACTAAAACAAGCTAATAAGAAACAGGACGTACAAAGCAATAAAGACATATCCGAGTATCGAATTCCTCTTTATTATATTTCTTGATAAAAATATGACAATAAAAGAAACAAAGTACATTATAAAAAGTTGATAGTCAATTACAGAACTTATTTCTCCTGGACTAATCATTATGGCTGCTCCACCAACTAATCCAATGTTGAACAAGTTTGAACCAAAAATATTTCCAAAGACTATATCCGGTTTTCTCATTTTTGCTGCAGATATAGTGCCAGCAACTTCTGGCAAGCTAGTACCAATTGCAATAATTGTTGACCCTATAACCAATGAAGATACGCCAAATATTGATGCAATCTCAACTGCATTCTCTACTACTAACTGGCTTCCATATAGAGTTGCAACTAATGACATTCCGCCTCTTAACCAAACATAACTTTTTTCTTCTTCTATTAAGCTTTCCTCATCATCGCTTTCTGTACTTATCATTTTATAAATTACATACAGAACTAAAACAAGAAGAGCTACACCAAGTAAAAATGGAAATTTATTTGTAAGTACATAAGTTGAAACAAAAATTGTAGTTAATATTGCCATCCAGGTGGGGCTGATTTTATTCAAATTTATTTTTTTTGAATAATCCTTTGGCAACGCGAGGTAAAGAACTGCAACTACTAGTAATGAATTTGCAATATTAGAACCCACTATATTTCCAATTCCAAGATCTAAGTCACCTTTTAAAGCTGCACGTGTACTTGCAAACAGCTCCGGGGCAGAAGTTCCAAAACCAATAAAGGTCGCACCAACTATTGAACTTGGAAGTTTAAATTTTAAAGCAATTTGAATCGCAGAACCGACCATTTCATCGGCCCCTTTTACTAAAAGAACCAAACCAATCGAAAATCCAAAGAGAAGAATGATTATGTCCATTTTTTAAATTTACTCTTTAGAGTCTCTCCAAGCGATCCATTCTTTTACTTGTGTAAGGTCGTAAGAAGGTCCATTAACGGCTAATGTAATTTCTGTTGCACCAGCTTCTAGCAAATCATCGGCTAAGTCAATTCTTTTAATATCAATCCCAATTGATCTACTAATCTCATTAGGGTCTCTGCCTACTTTTTCACACCAATTGTTTAGTACGCTGTTTTTGTGTGCCACAGTTTCTATTCCACTTCTCTCCTCTGTTTTTGTTGCAAACCCGTGCCAAATATCTGCGTATTGAGCTACTAGTCTTAAGGTAACTTTCTCTCCACCACCACCTATAAGAATTGGAATTTTTCGTTTTGGTTGTGGATCTAGTTTATCCATTCTGGCTACAATTCGTTCAAGTGATTTTTCCAATTCTTTCAATCTCCATATAGCTGTTCCAAATTCATAGCCATATTCTTCATAATCCTGCTCGAACCATCCTGAACCAATTCCAAAAATCAATCTACCATCTGAAATATGGTCGACTGTTCTTGCCATATCAGCTAAAAGTTCAGGATTTCTATATGAGTTGCAAGTAACTAAAGGTCCAATTTCAACAGAACTTGTTACTTCTGCCCAACTAGATAGCATAGTCCAACATTCAAAATGCTTACCTTCACGTCTTTCCCCTTCTTCCCACTGAGTGCCATCTTCTTTATAAAGTGGATAAAAATGGTCCCAGTTGTAAATTACATCTGCGCCAATTTTTTCTGACTCTAATGCAGCTGTTCTGATCTGGTCATATTCGGCATGTTGTGGTTGTAAAAATACAGCTATCCTTGGTTTCATTGTTTTCTCCTTATAAATTAAATTTAGTATTAATTAGATCTTCCTTTATTGAGTTTTTAAACTTTATATTTGCTTCCATTCTTTCAATTTTTTGTTTGGTAATTTTTTCAGCAGATGGGAGTGGATTCTCTTTAATAAAGATTTTAATTTCCTCACTCAATGATTCATCATATATTGACGATAGTGAATCAAGAATTCGTGAAGAAGTCCATCCGGGCATTACTTCTAGTAAACTGCTCCAATTATTTTTAATTTCAAGAAAAGCTGAAGATGCATTTTTGGTATTTGAAAGCAAAGTAGCAATTATATATGGGGCATCAGCTCCTCTTATTGATTGATTTAAAATTGCTCCAATGACCTTTTTTGGAGCATTAGGATCACTCAATGTTCCAATAACACCTCGGTATCTTGCTTCGATTTGAGGTGATGTTGAGTTTTTTAGCTTTTCAATATATTGATCTGTTGAAATTTCCTTATTCATGCCAGCGATATAAAGAACTAAATTAAAATAATTTCCATCAACATAGTTTTCATAAGCATTTGAATTAAATTGATCAGAAAAACTATTTATAAAATTAGAATCTTCGGTTATTTTTGCATAGGTCCCACAAAGTAGGGACTTTAATTGTGATTCCTCTTGATTAAAGTCTGAACTGTAATCAAAACCAAGCTTTTCAATTAATGGATAACTAAAGTCTCTAACATAATTTTTGAATTCTTCACTATTATCAATTTTCGCAAAAGTAGAAAAGATACTACTGATTAATGACCAAGTGTTTATTTCTTCTTCGTTGGCATATAAATTGAAAAGCTTCAAGAACAACTTAAGTGAAAGTTCACCAGTCCTCAAGGCCATCCACGAATCTTCAAGAATTCGATATTTTTCATTAATATCAAGCTTTTCAAAATCTACAATTATCATTTCAAACAATTCTTCACTATATGCTGAATGGAAAAATGACCATCCACCATTGTTTATAAATGGAACTTTTCCATCTATTTCCATAATTTGAGATTCTGAGACTATAACCTCTTTAATAATTGTCCCGTTATCTAAACATCGAATATTTAAAGGCACACTCCAAAGTGAGTCGTCTGTATCTCCATCAATAAGATATTTTTTTTGTGAGATTTTAAAACTATCTCCTACTTTTTCTATTTTTACTATTGGGTAACCTTCTTGCTTTATCCATGTTGGAAGGATTTCACTTAAGTTATAAGAACTCGAATTTGTAAGTTCATTCCAAAGATCTGACGAGTGGGTATTTTTATATTCATATTTATTAAGATAGCTTCGCACACCCTTTTTGAAATTCTCTTCACCAATAAATGTTTCAAACATTCGAAGCACAGTAGACCCTTTTTGATAAGTTAAAACATCGAACATCTCTTCTGCTTCTTCAGGAGACTTAACTTCAAACTCAACAGGCCTAGATGATTTTAAAGAGTCAACCCCAAAACCTCTAGATCTATCTTGATTCATCTCATTCCATAATTTAAATTCAGGATATGTAGCTTCAGACGCAATCACTTCCATCAAACTCGCAAATGCCTCATTTAGCCAGATACCATCCCACCAGTCCATTGTTACAAGGTCACCAAACCACATATGTGCAAGCTCATGCGCGATAACAGAAATAGACCTCGACAGTTCTGATCTAGTTGCTTTTTCTACGTCAATTAGTAAGAGAGTTTCTCGAAAGGTTACTGCTCCAACATTTTCCATTGCGCCCATTGCAAAATCGGGGACCGCAATTAGGTCTAGTTTTGAACCTGGATAATCAATTCCATAATATTCTTCAAAAAAATTTAGAATTTTTATTGCAGCAGCACCAGCGTAATCAGTTTGTTCAGCAAACCCTGGTCTATGTACTATTCCAACATCTGTTGTTTTTGATTTACCTATTTTTGTAATCTCAAGAGGCCCAACAACAAAAGCAACTAAATATGTAGACATTCGCATTGAATCAACAAATTTTGTTGTTGTTCTATTATTCTCAGAAGATTCACTTAATACTTTTTCGTTACTTACCCTTATTAATTCACTATTAGTTGTTAGAGATATAGAAAATACAGCTTTAAATTCTGGTTCATCCCAGCATGGGAAAGCCATTCTTGCTGCTGTTGGCTCAAACTGGGTTGTTGCAATCCAAACATCTTTATCATCTTTATCTTTAAAACTACTTCTGTAGAAACCCCTTAATTCATCGACAATTTTGGCCTCAAATTCTAAATAAAGTTGCCAATCACCTTTTGTAACTAGATCTTCAAAAACTAACGAAATCCTTTCTTCTTCTGGCAGATAATCAATAGATGCTTCAATATGTTCACCTGAGTCATTTTCTATGAAAGCACTTCCTACATCAATTCCAAGTGCATTGAGCTGAAGTTCTTTTGTTTCGTCAACTATTTCCAGAAAAACAATTTCTTTACCTTTGTAATTAAATTGATCTAAGGAGATATCTAGATTTATCTCATATCTATTTGGAATTGCTGTTTTTGGAAGTCTGATTTTTTCATTCATTAAGAAATATTAGTAAGAATATAAATCAATCCCAGTCCAAGTGAATAAATTCATCAGAATTGTTTAACTGGACTTGGTGTGCTCCAAAATAATCTCTCTGAGCTTGAATTAAAGATGAGGGGTTGAAGCTATTTGAAGTTCCTACAAACCAATTGTATGAAGAAGTTATAACTGGAATAGAAATACTCCCATCTATACATGTCTTAATAACATTTTTTACGCTATCAAGATTTTCTAATAGGGTATTTTGAACAAACCCAGAAGAGGTTATAGTATTTGATAAGTTAACATCTCCCAATTCCTTCAGTAAATCAGAACGTATAATGCAGCCCGCAGACCAGTTTTGTAAAACCTCTTTTAAATTTATCTCTAAATTTTCAGTTGAGCTTATATGTTCTATAAACAACATCCCTTGGACCATGGTTGCAAGTCTCGCAAAATAGATTGTATTTCTTAGAAACTCTATATTGATATCAATTTCTTTTTCTTCTAGCTTGTCATTCCACCAATTTTGAAAATTGCTTTCAACTCTTGCATTAAATGCTTCATAAATACTTGGTAAAGGAAAGCCATAGTTTAAAGAGGTTTCAACAGTAAGTTTACCTGTGCCTTTGTGACTTGCTTCTGATCTAATTTGGTCAATAATGTAACCAGATTCATTTTTTTTCTGCATTATGTTGGATGTAATTTCAATTAAGTAAGAAGATCTATTTTCTTTTGTAAACTCTTTAAAAAAATTACTAATTTGCTCATTGTTAAATTTTGCTTTTTTGAGCATATGAAAAGCTTCACTAATTATCTGCATTTCTGCATACTCTATTCCATTGTGGAGCATTTTTATAAAATGGCCTGTTCCGTGTCCTTTGTAAAATCCGATACTAGGTTTGTTATTGAAACTAGCTGAAATTGAAGATAAGGATTTTTTCAACTCTTCATTAACTGGCTTAGAAGCGCCAATCATCAAGGCGGGACCTTTTCTTGCCCCTTCTTCCCCTCCAGACACACCCATTCCAACAAACTCTATTTCTTTTTTGGCACACATATCTCCTAGCTTGTTACTGTCGAGATAGTAAGCATTACCCCCATCGATTAATATGTCGTTAGGTTCTAGATAATCCATTAATTTTTTTGCCATATCCAATGTTGGCTTACCAGATGGGATCATCATCAGGATTTTTCTCGGTTTTGGTAAGGTATTTACAAATTCTTCTATATCTGTAGTGCCTGTTATGTTTGTGTTGGTGTCCTTGTTTATTAGAGAATTAATTTTTTCTTTAGATTTATTGAAAACATGCACAGGTATATTTTTATCTGAAAAGTTTAGAGCAATATTACTCCCCATTACTCCTATGCCAATTAAGCCAATAGTTTCATTCATGATAAAAGTTTAACAACATCTTTTTGAAGCAAATTTTCTAAATAATAATTTCTTATTTTGACAACGACCTCTAAGCCTTCTTCATTATTTTCCACACTAATAATAGAGGAATATTTATGAAGCTGATCCAAATCTTTTGGGGATACAAATAATACAACTTCTTTAATCTCTCCAAAAACATTTTTAGTAATCTCAGAAACTAGACTTTCTAAATTTGTTCCTTTTGTTGATGAAACAAATATGGCATTTGGATATTTTTCTGTCAAATAATTTAAAGAAGCCTTATCAATTTTATCTATTTTGTTAAAAACTAATAATTCTGGAATGTCTGCTTCAATCTGTTCCAAAATTTCATGAACAGTATTGATATGCATTTCTGGAATTGCTGAAGCAGCATCAACAACGTGAATTAATAAATTAGCTTCTTTTACTACTGTCAAGGTTGACTTAAAAGATTCAATTAATGTAGTAGGAAGATTTTGAATAAATCCTACTGTGTCAGAAAGAATTATGTGTTCATTTATTCCGTCTATTTTCAATTCTCTTTGAAGGGAGTCTACAGTTGCAAAAAGTTCATTTGCAATATAAGTTTTTGATAAAGTTATCTTTTCAAGCATGGTTGATTTTCCAGCATTCGTATAGCCCACTATGGAAACCAATGGGGTATTGTTTTTCTTTCTAAAGCTAGACTGCACCTCTCTTTGTTTACTAACTTTTTTGATTTCTCTTTTTAGCTTGTTGATTCTGTTATCAATTAATCTATTGTCAGTCTCAAGCTTGGTTTCTCCAGGACCCCTTGTTCCAATCCCACCACCTTGTTGATTTAGAGTTTTACCTAGACCAGCCAAGCGGGGTTTAAGATAAATTGAAAGAGCCAACTCAACTTGCAAACTTGCTTCTTTTGATTGAGCATGTAGGGCAAATATATCAAGAATAAGACCTGTTCTGTCTACAACATCACACTTAAATAAAGTTCGCAGTTCTTTTTGTTGATTCGGAGTTAACTCACAATCAAATAAAACTACATCAATATCGTTAGCATCAGAAATATCTACCAATTCTTTTATGGAACCCTTACCAATAAACGTCTTAGGATCAATCTTTTCCACTCTCTTAGTTTGAATTATTACAGGACTAGATCCAGCAGTTTTTACTAAATTAACCAACTCTTTAAGAGACTCTTCTTTTTCAGCTCGTATTTCATTTTTTAAAATTATTCCAATTAGTAATGCTTTTTGTTCGGTAACAAAAATATCTCTATCAGATACTGTAAGAAGTCTTCTATCTGTTTGATTAGGATTATTTCTTTGATTCAATTATTTCATTATAGGTAGTTGGCCATTTTCAGATGTTTTTGATAGCTCTTCTTCAGCAATTATTTGAGATTCTCTAACCGCAAGGACTACTTTTCCAGTTGGGGGCCAAATGAATTTCCATGCACCACTTGCCACAGCCCAAAATTGCTGTCCTGTATCTACATCTATTAATGGAAGTGCCTCTGAGGTTTTTTCACTACCTGCTGGGACTAAAAGGCCAGATTTCGTAATAGTTTCCTCTTTTAGGTGCCCAACTCTCCATCCAGGAGAAACTTTGAACCCAGCGGGAGCATGCTGGATATCATCAATTAAGCTTTTTTCATCTGCCATTTTCTTATGATAAACACTAAATTTATATAAAAGTAGCGGAGGTGGACAGGAATCGAACCTGCCAAAGACTTTTACACCTTTCAACAGTTTTGAAGACTGTGGAGCCCACCAGGCGCTCATTCACCTCCATATTAAGACTAGTTATATAAAAA
>VMHT01051366.1_pt1 | contig 35612 bp, 62 predicted proteins | sample 4693611 | NCBI WGS metagenome assembly VMHT01 (sample SAMN12280063, study PRJNA550983) | marine metagenome | isolation source: seawater sampled from same location over 5 years 0.02-0.2 micron viral filtrate | place: USA: collected off the coast of southern California halfway between the port... ...
AACCGCAACAGAAATGCCGAATCGTGTAAAGAATATAAGTACTGCGGTTCTAGGTATGGAAAAATCTCGCGCGTCCATGAAACGTTCGTTAGATAAAACGCGTCTTGAAATGAGGTACGTGCAATACAGTGTTTTATCGGCTGTATTTGCAGGTAACTTGTTAGAACAATATAAGGAGGTATCAATTTTCCTGACATTGTTGAGTTTGGATTTAGCATTTAGGGCTTTTCGTAAAAATCTATAGCCGTTGTTTCTGTAGATGGTGTATTAGAACACTTTTTTGTACCATCAAAGAAATCTTTGTGTTTTTGGAACAGATTTTTAGTACGTTGAATCTCATCTTCGGCAATCTCTTTTAACTTTTCTTTCATAGTATCTATTTCACCATCTCTTTGTTTTCGAAGTTTCTTACCGAACTTCTTAAATTTTTTTTGTGTTGATGCAAAATTTGTCGCGACTGTGGAAAGTGAAAACATTGTTTTACTTATTATTACCGGATATTTTTAATCCGAGTAGTATTAATTTTTCCTGAAATTCTCTTCTTTCACCAACTGAATCTATTGGAGTTCCATTGGCGATAGCTTCTATTTCGGGACCAGATAACTGAATTGAGTTCATTCTAAAATCCATGAATGCTTTCATGGTTACGGGTACGAGTGGTTTAACGAGTTCGTAAATAGCTTCGGCATATTCCCTAATTTCTTTTTGGGCACCAAGTTCCATTCTGAGACGGAGATAGTGCATGAGATTATGTAGATCTATTTTCCAATAAAATTCCGTGTATGTGGATTGTGTAAGGGTACCTCTCGCTTGTTCCCTACAACACCCATCTTCGAGTAATTTTTTATAGAGGTCGTACGTGTTATCGAAGTGCTTGTTAAATGTTTCGGCGTCTTCATCGGGGAGTTCTATATTTCCTTCAGACCCTTGGTGGTTTATTTTAGATTGACCACGCAAAGTTTCTGGTCTATAGTAATCGTCTTTAACGACGGAGTATCTTGCAGAGTATTCATTTACACTTGCCATTCTATGACGTAAATGTTGGCGCGCTATATACATAGGCATTTTAATATGAAACTTGAATTCGACCATTTCAAAAGGCGTGTTATGCCAGTGTCTCATTAGATATCGGATAAGACCCGCGTCACCTCGAGCAGTTTTAGTTCCTTCTCCATAAGAGACGCGCGCAGCTTGGACAATAGCCGCGTCGAGATTTTCGCGAGGCATATGATCAATGAGTTTAACAAACCCATGGTCGAGTACTTTTTTCTCCATTGTACATATACTTTGAATTTATTCTTTAAGAGTTAAAGATTAAAATACAGTGTTTAGTATAAAATATTGTCTAAATATAACTCATATGCCGTGTTTTAAATGTAAAAAGAAAGGGATACCGATCGAATGTAAATATTGTAATTTAGGTTTTTGTTCGAGGTGTATAGTTCTTGAAATACATGAATGTAAGGGTATAGAATTGAAGAAAAAAAATGAACTAAAGGAATTGGATAAACGACTCGAGTTTAAAACAGAAAAGAAATTTGGCATGGTATAAACCTAAGTTGTTATATAAATCTATAAATAGATAAAATAAAAAATGAAATCTATTTACAGAACTTGTATTGACGGCGAACTCGACGAATTAAAAAAACGTCGTAACGAAATCGATGAAATAATCGAAGACATACCTAACGATGGTGATGATTTGAGAGAAGATGAAGACGATTTAAGTTTTGCTGCGTCATATTGTAAAGATCACGATACGGGTTTAGAAACATTTAAGTATTTATACGAAGAGTGTGGGTATCCTAGACATTGTGTACATTACGCTATGGTCGGGGCGGCCGCATCAAGAAATGCAAAACTTATCAATTACATATACAATGACGTAGACGAAAATGAAAAAGCAGATTTTATAGGTGATCTAGAAGATGAACTTGCGATGACGGACCATCCTAATCCAAATGTATTCATTGAATACGCCTTGTTAGAATTAAACAATTAAGAATATTAATTAAGCTCCGTGATTAGATCGGTTAAACACTTATAGTACCTTTTAACGTCTTTCATGAACCGTTTATTGGTCGTAAGATCTTCCCCGGTTTTCTTATTCTTATAAATGTACGCTAAATTTGATTTTGAGTACTTAGTTCGTTTTTGGTTTTCGTTAGGTTTTCTAGGTACGAGTTTTTTATTCTTTTTCGACACGCTTTGAATAGGTTCGATGCGTTTCGTAAAACTAATAGCTTGCATGACCGTATCGGCGAGATCGTCTTTCTTTTTGGACGCGTTAAATATTGGTATCCAGTGTGCGTTATTTATATTACTCCATATGAAACGTTCGCACCGTTCTATAGATGCCTTTTTACGCTTATTATACATGGCTTTACCGGGACCCGCGAAGTCGGGTATTTTGAAACGTGCGTCGTAAATTATCGTTTCGGCCCTTGGATTACGAATAATGAAATAGGCGTGGAGGAAATGTTCGACTATTTTCATTTTCCGGTTTTTATCCGGTTGTTTTTCTATGAGAATTGTATCTGCTTTTAAAATCCATGGTCTTTCATCTAAGTGATCGCGTAAAGAAACGAATAACCCGTCTTTATGTTCAGGCGGTACGCCTGAAACGTCCCACTGAACTATGAGATTTGAGGTTTCTTCGAGCATACACATGGCAAGATTACGTATGCCAACATCTATACTTAGAATCATTAACTTAAAGGAATTCTATTTCTTTAACTAATAAAAATATTGTAATACTATAAATGCAATTGAACAAAAACGGAAAAAGAATAAGTTACGGAATCTTAGTGGTCGCTTTTGGCTTACTTTTATTGAGACTAACAGAAAAACAAATAGAAAAGTATAGACGAAGACAAAAATAATATCGTATTTTCATCCATTCACGCGTATGAGTGAATGTATAAAAATATTAAAATTAACGTTTTCTAATCTTAAACTCTGTATCGTATTTATCCGGTATATTGTATTGTTCAAATACTAAACTTATTCTTTTCTCGGTATGATCATCACAAAAATATGGGGTAACGAAATGGTACATGTCACCTCTAAATGTTAGTTTTCTACCTTCTTTCGGTTTATACATTGATTTAAATTTGTGTATATATTTTGAACCAAATGGAGATAAAAATAATTCACCACCTTTATAGTCTTTGGGTAAGCTCACGTATATTACAGTTGTACATACGGGTAGTATTCTCCTCCCTAACCAATCGCGCATTTCAATACTATCGTCATAATGACCGTCTATGGCTTTATTTTTATTCGCGTTATGAGAATTAGATATTATAGCTGTATTAACAATATATGCATTTGTCCCGGGTTGTTTTATTTTTTCGAATATTTCATAAATTTTTTCTAAATTATTTTTAAAAAACATTTTTTTTGAATTTTCACTCGTATTAAAGTGTATAATGTCACACCATTCCCATTCTCGGTTTAGTAGTTTATTGTTATGTATATACTCTTTTAATTCTTTACACTCTTTTGGTGATAAAAAATCGTCTTTGGTATCAACAAGGGGTAAGTTAGGTGGATGTGTTCTTTTTAATGTTACGTAATCTATCAATTCGATGTATTGATTAATGATACATATACTTATTATTATTGCAAATATATAATACAGTGTTTTCTTCATATATTATATATAGGTAATTTAAATGTTTATTGACCTTGGATTACTTTCATTATGTTATCTATATCTTCCTGAGATATATCTCGTTCTTTAACCTTTTTTTCTACTTCTGGATCTACATGTTTTTTTAACTCGGCTGAAAGTTTTTTTTCGGGTTCTTCTTTTTTAGATTCGTAAAATTCCTTTGCGTCTCGAAATAGTAATACAACAATAACTAAGACCAAAGCATAAATTATAATTTTATTATGTTTTTTATTCCACATGTCTATTATGTATTAATTATACATTTTTTTTACCCCATTAAAATAAGTAGGAGCATGCACGACGAAGAGGATAATACAACTGATGCAGTTGCCCCACCAGTTATCATCATCTTCTTTTTTTCTTGATTTTGTTCGTATTCCCGAATTTCTTTTTCACTCGCATTTTTTTGTTCCGCTTCATGCTCGATTTTGCGAAGTCTTTCTGTCTCGGCTTTTGCTACGGCAGCATTTTTATCTTTTCTTTCCTGTATTAATCGATTCTCTTCTGCTATTCTAGCATCATTTTTGGCCTGTTCTCTTTTAGCATGTTCCCCGTCGAAGTCTATTCCACAACTTTGTACGGCTTGTAATCCGTCAAACGCCTTTACATTTTCCATGTTCATGACTTGATTACACACGTTCATTGTTTTTGCACACGAGGTAGCAGCTGTTAGTGGTGTATAAACATCTCCTTGACATATACCCGGTTGAATACAATCGGCGTGTCCAAAATCGTCTTCTGAGAGTAAATTATTTTTGGATTTTTTCATCAAAGTCCCTAATTCATCTACTCGTTTGTTTATTTCTTTACACCCTTCCCAATGTTTGTTGTCTCTACACCTTTTTAAAAACCCACTATCTGCGACGTTAATACATCTACACTTTGGATCTGTTCTCCCTGCATTTGTTACACAGTATTCTCTCGCTTTTTGCTTTGCTACTGCTTCACTTTGTTTGTCTGATAATATATCAAAACACGTTCCTTCTGGTCCAATATTAACGGCTAAATTTTCTTTCTTCATACAAAACCCGGTACCTATATTACCAGCTTTCATTGCACCACCATATAGAAGTTGATCTCTCATATTTTTCTTGTTGTTATGTCCATCTCTAGCATTTATCGAATTGGCGTGTGAGCTGTTAGCTTTTATCCAGCTATGTACTTTACTATCTGGAACTGTACATCTAAATCCCATATCTCCATCAAACCCATTTTTATTGTGCCAATATAATTTTGAGTCTCCTACGCCTTTACACGGGTGATGACCATCATTATTACTACCCCACCTGATATAATCATCATTATTTCCATAATTGGACTGAGGGTGTTTGACCCTGTTACCGTTGCCATCCGTTTTTAAATGAACGCAGTGGTATTTTTTCTTTTTACGACTCCCTTTGTGACGCCTGTAAACTGTCCAATCATTATCTGCCTGAAACCAAGGATCGTCGCAATGAGAATGACCTGTGTCCCAATTTCTATTACCATGGGGTTCGAACCATGCTGATGCATAAACGTATGGCATTTTATTAATTTATATAAATATTTTTTTCTGGTTGTATTATAGATATGTTTCCAATAATTATTATTTTAGTAATATTGGTAATATACATTTTTATAAGAATACGAAAAAGTAAAAATCCACTCGAAAAAAAGAATGTTCTTTCACGAGAAGACTGTGAAAATCTTATACGCACAGCTAATAAATATAAATTTGTTAACGATCATTTAGATACAATAGACGGTCAGCCTGAATATCAGATCGATGTGTTTAGAGATAATGTGGTTTCTAATAAAGAATTATATGATATATGTATGGATCTATATAATACAAAGTTACCACGTTGTCCTAAAAATCTTGATTTGGATTATATATTTATAAGAAGGTATACTCCTGGTGAAAGAACGGGTGTTCCTATACATTTTGATAGTACAAAAATTACTTATAGCATACTTTTATCGGATACAAAAGATTTTGAAGGTGGTAAAATATATGCATTTGATGAAAAGACATCTAGAAAATTTGATCGTGAAGGCCTCGATTTTATGGATAATAAACAAAGAGGTCAATATATGGACGGACGCGAATTACCTGTTATAGAGGATTATGAACAAGGTGATGTATTGATTTTCGAAGGTCAGAAATTGTTCCATGGGATAACACCCGTAACTGGTGGTGCAAGATACATAGTAACTTATTTCTTTGAATAATATAGATATGTATTTAATTATATTTATTGTACTCGTTATACTAATTTATATATACATAAACCAGGAACACCATAAAGTTCATCCATACGGGTACCCGTACTTAATCGAAAAGGACGATTTTTTGAGTGAAACTACCTGTGAGCAAATAAGTAAAAAACTTTTAGAGTCTTCTTATACTGTTAAAGATCAAGGGTTTTCGGTATATTTTGATGATGCTCCCGATGTAGAAGAAAATTTTATTAAACACGATTTGAAGTGTATATACGACATTTTTAAGAGTGTTCAGGAACCAAAAACAAATTCATACGTTTGTAATGTAATGCTTGTTCCGGTATGTAATGACGATTCTGATAAAGAGGTTTCGGTCGGGGGACACTACGATGGTTCCGCAGAAGTAACTGATATTTTTGGTAAATATTACATGCCATTGTGTACGTCTGTAGTGTATTTACAAGTTCCAAAATCGTTTACGGGTGGAGAACTTTTTTTAAAAAAACACGAACACGATGGTATTTATAAAGAAATTCCGCCAAAACCTGGGAAATATGTTCGTTTTAGAGGTGATATGTTTCATGGTGTTAATAGAATATATAGTAATGATAAAACATATCGCCTGAGTATTGTATTTGAACAGTATATAATACCGGTAAAAAAACCTAAATTTGTTGTACAAGACATTTTTACGGAATACGAATATGACGAAACGACGGGTACTTATAATTATCTATAAATGTTTCCGGCTACTGTTATACGTGTATTATCGGAGAGATGTTTATCTACACCGTGTAGCATGAACGGTGGGAATATGATTATTTCGCCTTCGGATATGTCGAGTTTCATTCTTTCTTTGAATGCTGGTCTTATACCTGTAAATTCTTCATACATGTTAGGTGCTGGAGATGGATTATAAAAATAAAATTGTGCATCCTTTTCTGGATCATATTTTACAAAATATGCAAAACTAAATAAAGGTGTTTTGTCACCTTCGTTCATGTGATAATGAACATCTTGGTGATCATTCTTGGTATATACATTTATCCAATAATCAGGACACTCTTCTGTGCATGATTCATTTGAACACCCTTTAAGAGTCATTTTTGAAGATGGTATGTTAATATCTTTTGAAAACTTTTCATAAATAATATTCTTCAATTCTTTATGAAAATTGGGCATAGTAATAATTTCACGTGAAGCTGCTGTTGATTTACAAGATGCATTCCAATCTTCTGACATATCGTCGAGTGTTTGTTTATTTGCATTTTGTAATATTTCTTCACGAATTTTACGTTGGTTTTCGAATTTATATTTAAATGTTGGAAATCCCCAAACTTGTATTTCTTCCATTGTATTAAATTATAATAGTATTTTAACTAAATTTATTTATCGCCTGTTGTTTTTTATCGTTACCTGTTTTCATTCCTTCTACTCTTTTCATACTGAGTAAAATAATTACAATAATTAATGCGAGTATTATGTATTGGTCTTTCATTTATTATTAGGCTGGAAAATAATTGTCTATAAATTTAAATAGATTGTCCATATTACCGTCTAATGCATAACTATATGCAATTTCTATAGCTTCTTTATCCTCTGTCATTTTAGACATTTTTTCCTTAAATACATCAGCATCAAAGTTCTTATCATCGAGATACCCGATTAAGTCATCTTTCTCTTGGTTATAGTTTTCTGTATATTTTCTGTATCTACATATACATATAAAAATTAGTAATAGAGCCACTATTATTAAAAAAAGTGTAAGTTTATCCATCGTTTAAATTATACTGATATTTTTTTACAAAGACTCTATGAGATCCACGAGGTTATCTCGAGCCCCTGTTATAGCATAATCATATGCCTGTTCTATTTTTTCTTCGTCGTCTGTGAGTCGACCTGTTCTTTTCATAACTTCTACACCGACTAATTCTCCTTCCCTTTCTTTTATATACTCGATAAGATCTTCTTTGACTTTACCTGTATCATATTCTTCCGTTTTGTTACAATTTCTCATAAGTGTGACGACGACCAGTATAGAAATAATTGTGATTATTAACAGGGCAGCGTGTTGCTTTTTTATTTTTGGTATTTTAACCATTGTATATTTAGTATGTTCTGAGATTTTTTTTCTGTGTAGTTATTAATATAAAAATGGGGTGGCCTTTTTCTAAAAATAAATCCAAAAAGGAAACGAGTATTGAAAATACAACTATCAATGAAACTACATTTGAAATGCTAAACAGAAGTGTAAATGCTACAAATTCTACGGTTATTTCTGAACAAAATCTTAGTATTAACGGAGCGACATTTATATGTAAGGAACCACAAATTAAACAAATTGCTAATTTGGATGTTAAGGTTTTGTCGAAGTTTGAGGGTAAAGATAGTGCTAATCTTGTGGACGATATAATGAATAAGATGGATGGTCAGCTTGATGAGTCTATGGATCAAGTTTCTGGTATGTTGTCTATAGGTGGAGGTAACGAAAGTAATCAGAAAACGGATGTTAAGAATTCTGTTAGGAATACCCTCAAAAAGAGTATTACAAACGAAACTATTAATACAATGGCCTCTAAAGTTGTAGCAAATCAAAGGTTGGTAATTTCAAACTTGATCGTCGATCCATGTGGGATGTACGCTGGTATAAAGGTTGCAGAAAATCTAATGGCGTCCGGTAAAATGACCTTTGCGGAGTTTAGAGAAGCAACCAAAGAACCGTGTGATGCATATTGTGGAGCAATTACTCAGGATGTTCAGATAAAATTTGTTGCTGAACAACTCGGTAGTAAAATAAATGAAGCCGTGGCTCAAAATAAAACGGTCCAAGATATAAAGGCTAAATTGGCGTCGGCTACAAGTCAGAAAACAAAGGGTGTTGGTGATGTTGCTAAAGATGTTGGTGAAGGTATTGGTGAAGCTGGACGAGGTGTTGGTGAAGGTATTGGGAGTGCAGGTGAAGGTATTGGAGCTGGAATTGGGAGTGCGATGGGTGGTATGATGATGCCCTTTATTGTTTCTGGTATAGCTTGTGTTATTTGTATGATGGTATTTGCATTCATGTTTAAATCAAAACCTGGTGATACTAAAAACCTAGTGAAAATGGGGATGTCGAAGATGCCTACGAAGATGCCTACGAAGATGCCTACGAAGATGCCTGCGAAGTAAAAATTTTTATTTATATAACTTAAAGAAAAAAAGTAACTGTAAGTTATATGAATGTGGTGTTGGTGGTGTTGTCATACGTTCGAAAGTACGCCCTTAAGCATGCCTTATAAACACGATGAACGGCGTAATAAATTTTATACGTCGGGTAATTTTTGTTCGTGGAGTTGCATGAAAACATACGCAATTGATAAATATGGGTGTAATAGAGGGGGTCTAATATGTGGAAATATGGTCATGATGCGTCGTAAGATTTTTGATAAGATAGGAACTATAAAAAAGGCGCCACACCGTCAAAAACTTAACGTTTTTGGGGGGTCTATGACAATAGAAGAGTTTAGAGAAAACCATGTTATAGATGAGGAACCACCTAAGGAAATAGAAACAGAACCCGTTCCGAATATAGTTATACCTATAATATTTAATAACCAACAAAAACTAAAGGATATTAAGAGTTCGACGGGTAAAAATGAAACATTGCGTTTAAAAAGAGAAAAGCCTCTTAAACGTAACGAGAATAATTTAGAATCGGTATTAGGACTAGTCATTAAGACCAAAACGTAATACGCGTTTTTGTCTGTTAGTCGGTTGTGATTTAGGAAGGTGTATTGATTTACACGAGTGTATCCATTCGTTACCATCGTATGCGATCCATTTTAAATTGTATTTATCCATTACCTTTCTACATAGAACGCACGGTAGTGATATTCCGTCACCATAACTGGTTTTACGGTGTATCACTAAAGCTCCACATTTTCGATTTACCCACGATTTAAATTGGTGGTTTTTGTACCCCTTTTTTAAAAAATCGTGTTTTAAATTTCGTATGAGACGTCTTTCGGCGCAACATATGTTATCACTTTTTACTTCTGTTCGTAATTTGGTCGCATAAGTTGTCACGACGTGATATGACATTTGTTTATACGAGCGAATTATTTTTAATATCGTTACAATTATTACATATTGAACCATAATATACAAAGGAGCAACATTCACACTCGTTTAGAACGCGTATTTTCTGTTTTGAGCGTTTATTCTGTGAATACAAAACGAGATCTCTTACGGTATAAATTCCGTATATGACCATTGTTTCTAAATTAGGGAATTTCATATGTAAATATTTTACGTTTAGAAACTTTATGTTTATTTACCTAAACATGGGAATAGTTTTTTACACCCTGCGCTTGTTTTTAACATAAGTGCAAGACTATCGATTGCAGGTGGGACCAACATTTTGAGATTTCTTTCGAATTCTGTATCTGTTTCACCTTCATCAATTTCGGAAATTACGGAATTTACAACTTCTATGACGAGCGCTCTTTTATCCGGACCTCTGAGCGTTTTGAGTTGTTGTGCTTCTAACATGATCGTAGAAACGAGTGGGAAGATCGTATCCTTATTGATACCACTTTTTTTGTACCTATTTGTGATTCCAGTCAGTCGTTTCATGAAAAGTTTAGATTGTTTTGAGGAACTATCGAAATCCTGGATAACATTAACTGCTGCTGATGAGTTTGTTGCTGACATTTTATATACATACATGAATTATTTTCTTTAATTAATGTAAATGAAATTGGATACAGACGATAAAATTGCGTTTATTGCCATTGTCATAGGTTTAGCACAGATGATGATGCACTTCAAACGTGTATATAATGCTGACGATTTATCTTATTATAGTATTCAATATGTGGTTGCGGGTATATCAGCTAGCTTACTTTGGATAATTTATCAGTACAGAAAGGGTGCAAACTTTTCGGTTTTATATTCTACGGCGGGTTTGCTTTTAGGTATGTACACTTTACAAAAGGTATTAAAGGAGAGAAGGGATAAAAAACTAGAATAAAATGCATTCTATTAGTTTAAATCGAACACACATTTCACACGTTCGACCGAAATTGAGCAAACGTTCGGTTAGAACTATTGTACATGCGTCAAATAAAGAAAAAACGGGGTTTAATTTGAAATATGCTGAGGCCGTTAATGGGCGTGCGGCTATGTATGGAACTATCTTAGGTACGCTTAATTGGGGACTTACGGGTCTAAACGTTATTGAACAGACTCATTTTATGCCACTTGCTATTCTAGGGTGTGGTACTTCTTTGATAGCTATAGGAACATTGACGGATGCAGTTCAACAGTTATCAGAGGAGGAGTTTGATAAATTTGCGACGATTAATACGGGTCGTGTTTCGATGGTTTTATTTGCCGGTTTAGTGGCTGCGGCTGTTGCCGGAGTTTAGAGTCTAATAGAGGCATGTTTGTATTTTTCATTATATATGCAGTAAATTTTATCATTTTTACTTTATCTTCTAAGGTAAATGTTCCTGCTCCACGCATCACGTGGGCCAAGAGCATTAACATTACATGTATGGATTCGTGTATTTCCAACATTATTGCATTTTTCTAGCCATTGCGGCCATACCTTTACTACCCGCCATCGATGCTTGTCTGCCCATTGATGCAGCACCTGAAGCCCCAGCTCTGAGTGCTTTTCCACCAGCAGTGTCACTTTTCATGGTAAAGTACCCACCCGCAAGGAATAAGATAAGCCAGAAAACGAGTGCGACGATGGCAAAGTTCTTTTCGTCTTTCTTCACACCATCTTTACAGTCTGGTTGGTTCATGATTTGAATAGCCATTGCTGAACTTGCGATACCCATGATAGCGTAAATGATAGTAAATACACCACCTTCGTTCTTTACAAATTTCGTGAGTAAAAAGACGATAGGGATAGCGATGGCAACAGCCATTGTGTGACTCATAAAATTTTTGAGGTTGGTAAATTTTTGACTACCCTGGATACCTTCACACTTGTTATAAGTTTGAATACCGAGGGATGTCACTGCGATATAGATTATACCGAGGACGATGGTAACCATAATTTGTGGATAACCAAGTTCCATTTCGATTTTTCCTTCTTTAAATTTTTTGACCGCGGCTGCTACTTTTGGATCGGCAGCTTCAAGAGTTTGTTGCATTGGCATTCCAGCTGTTGGTGGGTATGGTTGTACAACTGACATATTTACATTAGGTTCAGATTTTATTACCGGCTGAGGGTGTTGTATTGGCATTTCAGAGGTTGATGGATATGGTTCGATCCCTGCTGATGCCATAGCTTGTTTTTTCATACCTTGAGCTTGACCAACTGCATTTTGAGCTTTTCTTTTCATACTCTGTACCTGACCCTGTGCTTGATTTACCTGACTTTGAACCTTAGCTGCAGCAGCTTGTCCTTTGGCTACAGCAGCTTGTCCTTTGGCTACAGCAGCTTGTCCTTTAGCTTGAGCCGTGGCAACTTTAGCTTGAGCCGCGGCAACTCTTGCCTTGGCTGCCTTAGCCTTTTTCATCATTTTTACTGCCTTCATATTTGTTTGACTTATTATAGGGAAAGAAAATTAACAAGATCCTGCCTGGTCTTTTTTTGTTCCCACCCTAGAGATTTTAGTTTTTCTGATGATATGTAGTATCGACTATCGTTAAATGGTCTATCGTCTATATATGTTATCCAATTTTCGTATTTTTCTGTTTTCTTTATCGTTTTGATCATAAGTTTTGTAACATCCATAACTGATATTTCGTCATCTGATGCGATGTTATATATTTCCCCTGGTTCCCCTTTTTTCCAAACAATTTCGACTGCACTTACGACATCTTCTACGTGCATGAAAGCTCTTTTTATTTCGGCACTTTTGGTACCGTGTATCGTACACATGGCACCATTACGTAATGCATTTTTGAATTTTGGTATGAGTTTTTCTGGGTATTGGTTAGGGCCGTAGACGTTATTACATCGTATTGTTTTGATGTTCATTTTATACGAATCTATGTATGATTGAACTATCATTTCAGCAGCTGCTTTTGATGCGGAGTACGGGTTTGTTGGTTTTAAAACCCCTGTATTTTCGGAAAATGGTAGGTCTGATGTACATTCACCGTATACTTCGTCTGTACTAAAATGTATAAATTCTACATTTGGTTTAAGTTCTCTAAATTTATCTAAAAGAACGTGTGTTCCGTATGCATTGTTTAGTGTAAAACTTTTTGGATCATTGAACGAGTTATCGACGTGACTTTGTGCAGCGAAGTGGAAAACCGTGTCAAAATCGTATTTATTGATTAGAGAATCAATTAACTTTTCGTTACATATATTACCTTCTATTAAGGTTGCTGTATTTTGTTTTACGTTATGTACATTAGAACAGTAGTCGAGTTTATCTAAATTTATGAATTGAATTTCGGGGTATTTTTCTTTCATAATATTTAAAAAGTTTGATGCTATGAAACCGCATCCACCCGTAACTAGAACGGTGGTCATTTATTTATCCTGTGCAAATTTTTTAAGTAAATTGCACACGCGATCAACATCATCGAGTGTCATACCATGATGCGCGCCTACCAAAAATCCGTTACGCATAATTTTATCTGAATTGAAAAAGTCCTGTTTGAATTCTCTAAATGCGGGGTGTCTTGTAATGTTTCCTGCAAATGTTACGCGTGTTTGAACGTTGTTTTCTTCTAGGTATTTTATAACACCGAGACGGTCATCACACTGAAGTGGTATAGCGAGCCAATTTGGTTTTTTAGAATCGTCTGGCAACGTGTAATAATTACACGTTTTGAGATTCTCTATGTATCTTTCAATTAACGTTCTGCGTAATCGTAAGAACCCTTCGAGTTTATCGAGTTGTACGAGTCCAAATGCGGCGTTCATTTCACATGCTTTTAAATGATACCCAGCAACACCATATAGAAACTTCCAATCGTATGGAATACCGTCGACCGAATGGTTAAACCTTTCTGAAGGTTCTTCGACGTTATCACCTATGCGTCCCCAATCACGGAACATAAGTGCGCGTTTATATTGTTCTATATCATTGAACATAACCATACCACCTATTCCACCCGCTGTAATAACATGACTCGCGTAGAAACTTGTCGTGCTTATATCCGTACATTTGTTTTGGGTAATTGTATCGGCTGAATCTTCAAGTATTGGTATATTTGGGTACATATTACGTATAGCTTCCCAATCCGGAACATTTCCTATAAGATTTGGTAAAAGTATGCATTTAGTTCTGTTTGTTATTGCAGATACTATATGAGCCATAGATGGAACATACGTGTTTAATTCGACGTCACAAAATTTAGGTATGAGTCCGAGTTGTAAAATGGGTGCTACCGTGGTTGCAAATCCACATGCAGGTGTAAGTACTTCTGAACCTCTGGGAAGATCGAGTGCGGCAAGTGCGAGTAAAATGGCACTACTTCCCGAGTTTACGAAAAGACCCATTTTTTTACCGAAGAGTAGCGATGTTCGTTTTTCGAATTCTTCTGTACGTTTTCCAAAACCGGCTAACCAACCATCTCTGAGACATTCTTCTACCGCTTTTATTTCTTCTTCTCCATATGATTCAAATTTATTAGGGGCGTACCAAACTTTATTGGTCATTGTATAATAAATTAGAGTCATTTATTCTTTATACCCATCCCAAGTTCTTTTTGGGTGGTACTTGAACGATCATATCATGTTCAAAATCAATGTAAGGTGTCATATTTTCTAAAGAATTTCCAAATTCAACCTTTGGGTAAATTTTTTGTGTTTCTGGTATAGGAACATCGGTTAATGTTTTTACGTTATAAGCTTCAGCTATTTTTACAAAATTAACTTCATCTCCAAATACTTCCGCTTTATCCGTTGCTACGTATTTTGATTTAAAATAACTGTCTTGAAACTGTTTAATTATTCCGTATCCACTATTATTTAAAATGGTAATATCGATATCGAGGTTATATTTTTTAACGGTTAATAGTTCTTGTATATTCATTTGAAATCCACCATCACCATCTATGCAAAATACCTTTTTATCGGGAGCTCCAATTGCTGCACCTATAGCACACGGTAGTGCAAATCCCATGGACGAGTTTCCGTAATTTGTAAATAATTTATGGTTATTTTTTATTTTTGCAGATTGCATAGTCCATACGAGATTACCACCTTGATCTGGTATGACTATGGCATTGTCAGGTATATTTTTGAAAAAGTGTGATAGATAATCATATACTTCAGAATCACCTTTTCTTGTTACTTCTTCGCCGTAGACAAATTTCCATTTATTTAAGGTATTTATCCACTTTTCAAATTGAACAGTTATTGGAGAATTTTGTACGTTAAGAAAAAATTCTTTTAAATCTGTACGTATTGAATAATCAATGTTTATATTTCTTTCGGGTAATTTTGTAATTTCATTTATGTCTACATCAATCATGATTTTTTTAGACGATTTTGAAAAAAGGGAACCATTACCACCAGTTTGCCTACTATCTAAACGCGAACCCATAATAATGAGTAGATCGGCATTTTGAATAGCATAGTTTGCACACCTATCTCCATAAACTCCATGCGAGCCTACACGTAATTTATGATCTGTTTCACATATATCAAATGCACCCCAAGATACTACGAATGGGATTTGTGTATATTTAATAAAATCCATAACTTCGTGTTCAACTTTTGCTAATTTAACTCCGTGTCCAATAACTAAGAGTGGTCTTTTTGATTCGTTAATGAACGGTGCTAAATCGTATTTTTGATCTTTCTTTTCGTACCATATATGGTTATGATAATGTCCGGGTACGTAATCTGGTATATTACTCATTTGTATATTTACGGGTAAATCCATGAGTACGGGTCCATACCTCGGTTTTTTAAGCATTGATAGTAAATTTTTTAATATTGGGTGTATATTTTTCGTTTTATCGACGTGTAATGCTTCTTTCGTGATGTGACTAAAAAGTTCTGTAACTGGCATTTCTTGAAAACCTGCTTGACGTGGTTGTGATGAAAAATTACTTAAATCTTCGGCTGTATTTACCTGCCCAGTTATGAAAAATGCGGGTATTGAATCGTACCAACATCCACATATTCCATTTAATAGATTTTGAACACCTGGTCCGCTCGTTACAGCTACACATGCAATTTTACCAGAGCTTCTATAGTATCCTTCAGCTGCCATTGCTGCAGACTGTTCGTGTTGAAAGCAATAATATTTAACGTTTGGGTTACGTGCTATAGCATTAATAAATGGTACGATAGCACCACCTGTTATTACAAAATAAGTGTCTATACCATTTTGGTGTAGCGTGTTTATTATGTAATCGCAGGCGTTCATTTCTAATATAGTACATAGAATCTTTAATTATATTTCCAAGAACTTCCTGGCATACCTAAAAGTTTATTTAATTCTTTTTCTGACATTTTATAGACATGTTCTTCACCGGGAAAATTACCGTTATGAACTTCTTTTTCGTAAGCACTTATAGCGTCATGAAAAACTTGTTCTCCGTTAATAAACTGTTTTATGAATTTGGGTTTAAATTCCCAAAATAAACCGAGTATGTCGTGTATTATTACTAATTGTCCGTCTACTCTTGGTCCGGCTCCTATACCATATACGGGTATTTTCAGTTCTTTCGATATAAATTCAGATACTTCTTCGGGAACAGCTTCTATGAGTAAAAGTGAAGCTCCGGAATTTTCAATGTTTTTAGCTTGTTCTAACAGTTTTTGAGCACTATCGTTCGTTTTGGCTTGTACTTTATACCCCCCTAATTTTGCACGTGTTTGTGGTGTTAGACCTAAATGACCCATTACGGCTATACCTGATTTTGCAATCGATTCAACACGTTCAGGTACGTATCCTTCTACCTTAACTGCATCCATACCAATTTTTATAAATTCACCTGCATTTTTAATAGCTATTTCATTTGATGGTTGATACGACATAAATGGCATATCGCCTATAAGAAATTGGTTTTCTGAACCACGTTTAACTGCTTTACAATGCATTAACATCATATCCATTGTAACTTCATTTAAACATTTCATACCATGAACAGTTGAACCTACTGTATCACCAATTATTATAAAATCAACGTTTGATTTATTTATGATTCGCGATGTTGGGTAATCGTAAGATGTTATACCTACACTTCTTATGTTATTCAGTTTGTTTTTGAATAAATTTAAGATAGTTCGCTTCATTATGTTATTTTCAAATAATATCTTTAAGTTAAAGATACAAATATATAAATATACATGAAGCTTACGTATACGATACAAGTGTGCAATGAGTCGAGGGAGCTTTTTTCCCTTTTAAATTTTTTATTAAAAGTAAAAGATGAGGGTGATCCTATAGACATTGTTATTGATAGTACGCATAAAACTGAAAAGATTGACATGGTTATAGAATATTTTAAGGAAGATATTAATGTTTATGAACGACCATTCGATACTTTTTATAAAAATGGACTCTATCACGATTCTGTTGCTACGGGGGATTATATATTCCACATCGATGCGGATGAAATGCCCGAGGAATTTCTTATTCGAAATGTTAAAAAGATAATACAAGATACTAATGCTGAAATACTTTTTATTCCAAGAATGAATATACACCCAGGTATAACAGAAGAATTTGCTAAGGAGTGTAAATTTAATGTGAATAATGTAGGGTGGATTAATTGGCCGGATTATCAAGGTAGGGTATATAAGAATTGCGAACACGTAACATGGACAGATGAATTACACACAAAACTTACTGGTTCTGATAAAGTAATTCGGTTACAACCTGAAATGAGGTTAGGTATGTGGCACATAAAATCTATGGAAAAACAAACAAGTCGGTGGAAAAAGGTCGAGAGTGGAGATTGGCCTTTTCAGAGACCTTCGGGTAGTTTATATGATACACTAATGTAATTAAAGAGTTTTTACGTTAGATATAAAATGAAGGTCGGTGTTTTAGGACCTAATGGGTTTATAGGCTTTAATGTGTTATATCGTTATAATTGGATTCCTATTACTCGTGAGGAAATAAACTTATTAAATAAAAAATCATGTGAAAGGTACTTTAATAATTATCATTTTGATGTTATTATACATTGTGCAGCGGTCGGTGGTCACAGATTAGTAGAAGATACGTGTGACGTGTTATATGAAAATATTATGATGTTCGAAAACGTTGCAAATGTTTTTAAAGGTAAAATTATTTATTTTTCGAGTGGTGCCGCAAAAAGAGGTAATCCACCTTCAGATCCTTATGGATTATCGAAATGGATAATAGATAAACGTATTTTACAATTGGAAAACGTGTATAATTTACGTATATGGGGGTGTTATGGGTATAGAGAACACCCGACTCGATTTAGTGCTATATGTAAAAATGAAGGTCACGTTTGTATAAATAAAGATAGATATTTTGATTACGTGGATATCGAAGATGTTTGTAAAGTAGTATTTGAATATGTAGTTGGTTATAGAAATTCTAAAGAATGTAATTTAGTGTATAGTAAACGGTTAAAATTATCAAGTTGGGCTAGGAGATTTGGTGCAACGTATGATATTGTGCACAAAAATGAAATGGGTGAATCTTATATATGCAATGAAAATAGACACGATTTAATTAAAAGATTAACAGTTATTAAAGAATAAGTCATTATTAAGTGTATAAATGTTTGTCGTAGTTACAGTTAATGATGAGTTATATAAACCCTTAGCAGAATGGACCGTGGATAAAAATAAGAAAGTGTATTGTGAAAAACACGGGTATACATTATATCATTCGGGTGATGCTGCTACAAATATAGCTAAAATGCCTTTTATGGCGAAATTACCACCTATACCAGAAACACATTACCCAATGGGGTGGGCTAAAGTATATGCTATGAAAGATGCCTTCGAAAAGTACCCTAATTGTGAATGGATTTTCAATACAGATTGTGACTCTATGATTACTAACATGGACGTTACATTAGAAGATCTTGTAAAACAAAACGCAGATAGAGATACACATGTTATGGTACCGGCGGATTGTAACGGTATTAATTGTGGGAACATGTTTGTAAAAAATTCACCAGTAGGAAAGGCTTTTCTTGATACTATTATAGCCGGTATGCCATTGTATAGAAACTGGTACATGTTTGAAAATCAGCTTATTCAGGACCTGTGTGTGGGTACGCATTTAACAGAACAAGGTGTTAGCCCGGGAGGTACGTTATGGGGTAGAGTTTGTAAAATTATATCCCAGCGTATTTTTAATTCTTACGATTATAAAGAATTACCATTATTGAAAGATCGAGAAAGTTATAGTGATATTATGGGTAATAATGGTCAATGGAAAGAGAGTGATTTTATGATTCAATGGCCTTCTACGAGTTTAGAATATAGGTTAGAAGCAGCAGAAACGTTATATAAAAGTGAAAAAATAATATCATGATAATGTAATGCTCGAAAAAGAATTAGAACATGTTGATGGGCTTAGTACATCTAATACAGATAACATGGCTGAACTCGAAGATGTTCTAAAATATTGTCAAATGGGCCGAGATTGTACAAAATCTGTTATGGATGAGTATACATCTTGTGATAAGATCAGTAAAGAGGTAATAGTCTGGTATTCTCATAATAGAAAAGTATTAAAACAGATGAAGGACTGGATGGATATTTACAAGGATGAATTTATCGAATATGAAAATAAGGTAAAAGAAGTTCAGAATAGAATAAAAAAATTAAAAAAGAATGTAACTAATAAATCTTGAGAATTTCTGCAACAGCAGGATGTCGTAAGATGTCACTGTTTTCCATGGTGACATGTTCGATATAGTTTAAGTTTAACCCATCTATTCTATTTACAAGGTCTTCGAGACCACTTTTATCACCCAGATCACTTTGTTTTAAATCACCTGTTATTACCAATTTTGTATTTTTACCAAGTCTTGTTAATAACATTTTCATTTGATTAGATGTACTATTTTGCATTTCATCTGCAATTATGTATGCGTTATCAAACGTTCTTCCACGCATAAAACCTAATGGTTCTATATGTACGTGGTGTTCGAGTTGTCCCCTTGTTAAGTAATTTTCAAAAACGTCTATCATTGGTCTCGTCCATGGTTCCATTTTTCTTTCCATTTCCCCTGGAAGATATCCCATATCTTCATCCGCACCTACTATTGGTCGTGTTAATACTAATCGATTAATGTTTCTATTCATTAAATTTTCAGTCGCGAGTTGGCACGCAAGCATGGTTTTACCTGTACCTGCAGGACCAGTGGCTATTATGATAGGTTTATGTGACTGTAATACTCGCATATATTTACACTGACCAGGTGTTTTGGGGAAGTTCATTGGTTCAGTTAAAATACTTAAGGTTTTTTTTTCTTATATATTTATATAATGGTTTGTTGTAGTTTAAATAGCTTTACAGGTAGTTTATCCATTACTAAGGTGGGTAAAAGAAAAACAATAATTACTAAATGTGAATCAGGTCCTAATTATGCATATTCTGACCAGACTTTTGAAGATGTTAATACGATGTTGGTGAAGTATTTTACATTTAGATCTGTACAATACACAATAGGTCAAGTTTATGAGACGGATCCATCACTCATGAAACTAGAATTTAATTGGTTAATTGATTTTGCAAACGAGAATAAACCAAGTTCAGGTGATCCTTTTGTAGAAGCTCTGTATGATGCAGGGAAACCCGAGCTTGCAAATAGAATAATGTCAAATAGAGATGGATTAATGAGGCAATGGATACATGAAATAACAAGTACGGGTGGTTTAGATGCAGGTATAGCAATGACTAAACACAATATGGATTTGTCGATAAAACAGTTGGATAAATCACTTAACTTGACTGCAGAACCAAGTAAATCCTTAGACGAAGTATAAAGATATATTGGTATAATGTAATATGAAGTTTTATTTTATAGGTATTTTAAAAGGTGGGTATACAACAATAACCGATCCGGATGGAAAACCACGTATCATTTGTTTTAGTAAGAAAAGTAGCGCTAAAGAATGTGTAAATTATATGAGTAAATACCGTTCAAATTACGGTGTATGGCCGGATATGAATTTAGAAAACCCGGTTTCTCGTATAAATCCCGATAAAACTGTTAAAAAAAGAACACCTGAAAATATAAGGGAATATATTTTCACGGAACAAATGATAAAGAGTCAGCTCGATGAAATGTCGACTGGAACGGGTGTTTCTTATTTTTATTGTCATGGTTTTGAGTATAATAATGATTTATTACGAATATCAATAACTGGTCAGAAAATAGATGGTGAAATAGACGATAAATATTATAAATCAAGGTTAGATACAAGGTTAAAGAATGTATAAGTATATAATATAAATGTCGTTTGTAAAAGAGTTTGATCCTAAAAATGAAGAGCACGTTCTCTGGTTACAAAAAATTGATGGGGTTATGGTACGTGTTACAGATCCGTCACAAGGTGGTATGGATATGATGAAGGTCGTAAACGAAAATCCTATGGGTGTTAAAATGAAAAGTCCGATGGATTGGGCACAATCACATTTTCAATTGTGTATGAAATATTCACAAGCTGTCCTGCGAGGAGTAGCTCATATTCCGACTAAGGGGTCGGCTAATTAAATTTGATGAAGACCGTGTTCTTGGTCGTGTTAATTGTGTCATTCGATGATATTCTTTTAATGTAAAATTTTGTGGTTCTGCGTCATTGTCCATGCGTATGAGTAGTATTCGACCAAAAACGAGCATATTTGTGAAAGGTCTAGGTAACCTATTTTTGTTTAAGTTTAATTCAAAAGGTGAATCATCTGGGTCACATTTAACTATGACAACTTGTTCATCAGGCCATTGACCTAGAAAGCTTGCTTTACCTTTTAGAAGTTTGTATATTTCATTTTTATTTGGTGATATATCGATGTCAATATCGTGTATATCGTTTCTTTTTTCATTTATTAAGACAGCACGCGTCATCTATTTTTGACCAATAAAAAAAAGTTGCTTTTAATAAATGGACATCATGATTAAATTGCTTATAGCATTGATAATCGTATATATTATACTCGACAAAACAGAATTATATCAAAATCTTGTGTTAGATACAGCGTGGAAAGATACTCGCGTCAAAAAAGAGGGTACTACTACATCCGACCCGTTTAATAAGTGTTCGCCTGAATCGTTTTCCGATTGTAAAAAACCTAAAATGGAACACCTAAGTAGATATTAAATTATAAAATAAGGTAAATAAGATGTTATCAAGAGAATATACAAAGTCTAAATACGCTGATATTTTTGACTTACCAGAAGATCATGCTATAGTTCACAATTTAGAAAAACATACGTGGAATTGGGCATATTTACGATCGATTGAAAGGGGTGATACTCCTGCATCTAATAATATAAACCATGTTCAAAGGTACAAGCATAAGTTTTTGAGCATGATGTATAATTTGAAAAATTCACCTAATTTAAAGGAGCGTATATTGAAAGGTGATATTAAAACATCTGCGGTTATAAATTTGTCTCCACAGGGTCTTTGGCCAGGTGGTCCTCATGCGAAAATGGCTGAAACTATAGCAAACGATGATATGAAAAAACAACACGCAGCTAATTTCATGCACGATAAAGATTATAAGGGTCTATTTAGGTGTGGTAAATGTAAATCGTATAAGACAACTTTTTACCAAATGCAAACACGTAGTGCAGATGAACCTATGACAGTATTTATTACGTGTCACGCCTGTAATAATAGGTGGAAATCTTAAATTTCAATTTTAATTGCATATTTTGTGTGTGTAAGATCCGTTGGTTGATCACCAACCGATAATACATAGTTTAGACCCGTTTTAACTTTTACATTCCCCTTTTCATGGGCCGGTGCTATAATAAGAGTATCGTATGGTATATTGTAAGCATATAACTGCCATTTTGTGAATGTTAAGGTGTGTGTATTTTGGGGTCTAGCCGTTATAATAATTATTTTATACCCTAATTTTTTTGAATACCGTAATAATTCGATTATTGGTGTATTACCTTTTCCGTTCGTAAAAATGAGAGTATCGTCTATATCGAACATGACTGCATCTTTATCATCTATTATTCTATTTCTAAGAACACTTTGAATAGTATTCATACGATATATTAGAATGTATAAACATTATTATTATGCGTAAATCTCTTTAATAAATAACATACTCTGAAATAAATGGAAAGACAAATCGTCGATATTGAATATGACGATGGTCATACATGTATAGCTAAGATAGTAGAAGATCTTGGTACTGAGTATAAAGTATCTTTATTGGAATATTATGGTTACGAATTGTGGAAATTCGATGATGAAGAATGCGAAATTGTTTCTAAGGATTCGGTATCTGGGTTTTATGATACAAAATTTCTCGAAACAACTGGTTTATATGAAAGACTTGCGAATGATTATTATACACCTGTAGATCCTTCTGATACTGAATATGTATTACCAAGTGATACCGACGATGATTCGGGTTCCGAAGTTAGTCTTGAGAATGAATTTTAAATAAGTGATTTAATTAAAGAATTAACGTAATTAATCTATATAATGAGAGAACAATTACTAAAAGCATTAATTAAACACGCAGAAGGTATGATTGAAAAGCATCGCGCAAACGTTGAAGTATATTTAATGAACCCGGCAGGTATAGGAGAACACTCCAATATCATTGAAGCCATCGAAATCGAAATCGACGCTATGTCTAAATACCACGACCAAAAAGAGGTCATTGAAAGATACTTTTCTTAAAATAATTTAACTACGACTTCTCGGAGGTATATTTCTAGGACTAGACTTAGAACTATTACTACCGCTATTACTATTATTATTTGGTTTAGTTTTTACATTTTTGATTTTTAATACCCTTTTAATAACATTAACCATTCCAGTTTCCGTATTTTTATTAGCCAATTCCCTTATATTAGTATTAGTAAAATCGGAAATTCTTTTTTCTAAGTGATTAATCATATTTTGACCAGGTTTTCCGAATTTTCTTAATTTTTCGTATATATTTTTTATACGCATCTGACGTGTTTCCCATTTATTTTTATCATTTTTAATAATTTGTGTTAATTGAGATTTAACAACCATTTTTATAGTATGAGAAATTAAAATTAATATAACTCATCTTCCTGATTCGTTTTAATAACACAATCCGAAAGTGGATACGAGACGCATAACATCGCGAATCCATTTTCAATCTGTTCATCGTCCAAGAAAGATTGATCTTCTTGGTCTATTTTACCTTCGATAATCTTACCCACACACGTCGAACACGACCCCCCTCTACACGAAGACGGTAAATCAATACCTTCATTTTCAGCTGCATCCAATATAAATTCATCGTCGTCACATTTTATAACCTTTTCACCATCTGGTGTATCGAGCGTAACCTTGAAACTTTGGGCACGCGTTTTAACATAAATAACCCGTTTCGGGGTATAAACACTAACCGGAATTGGTCGAACAGAAAACATTTTTATTTTAAAATACTACCATATCTTTAATTAAAAATATCAGGTAATAGTAAATGAATAATACATACATTCTCTTATCATCTGTTTTTCTTGTTATAATTTTATATACTTACGTGTATGATCCTAAAGAACGATATTGTACGATGTGCGGTAAGTAAAAAATATTAGGATATACTAGATATGACTTTTCCTTTTCGTAAAAGTAAAAAAGGTGTAGAAAAATCCCCTTCTAAAATGAAATTGAAACCAGGGCAAGCTGTTAAACTTGTAACGCCTAAAAAGTCGAAAAAGCCGAAAAAAGCCGTAACGTGGGCGAAAAAATTAGAAAACGTGAAAAATTATAATAAGAGTACTACAAAAAGAACGAATTGGATTATAAAATCTAATAATGAAAAAAATACGCAAAAAGAAAATCAAAGAATCCTGTTAAATATTATGAATGCGAAGGGTAAAGCCAATGAAGCGGCAAAAAGAGCTCAGAAGATAAGACCTAAGTCGGCTAATATAAAATAAAAAAGTAATGTATGAAAGATCCATTTAAGATTCGTGTCACTAAGAACGATAAGAAGATCAAAAAAGGATTGTATACACAAAAGTATATAAGACTTAAACAGGAAATATTTAATAATAGTAACAAAACGATTATAAATAACCTAAGTTACTCCGAAACAAATAAAAAAATATACAAAAAAGATGGCTCCATATAAACCACCAAATACGCACTACAGTCAGTTTGACGTTTCCATGTATAACGAAGATGACATTTTCAAGTTTATTGGTAAAAACGGTAAGAAGTTTTATTGGCTAACGCGTTACCTTGAGTTATCGTATATGTGGTACGATAAACAACGCAAAGTTATCGAGCTTTGGGGCCCGTTTGAGTCGCTCCAGAATTTTCAAGCACACCACATTTTAGAGTGTGAATTAGACCTAAGTTGTAATAAAATCGAAGTATAAATTAAATAATAACCCAAAAATGTTAGCAAGACCACGCTTACAGAATAAGGACACAGATCGTCATTACTCTGCTCGTGATAATCTCAAACCCGGCTCTTTTCTTTACGAAATCGTACATTCTAAGGATGTTCAACCATCTGAACCAAAGATTTTTCATGTTCAAAATCATGAAGATTATTTAACAAATTTAGAAAAAAATTATAAATATTATGGCGTTCCTTTTAAAAAGCCTAATGTTGAAGAAATACCACCGTATGTTCATAATAATACACCTATTGAAAAACATATCGAGTATTTAGATACGGTTTCTGTTAAGCTTAATGTTTTGAAGAATGGTAAAGTTCGAGTTAAGCTTTTAACTCAAATGGCCACTTTGAATGAAAATTATTATTCGAAGGCTAAAGTGCCTCCTATTAAGAACGTTTTATCTGCTTTAAAGGCGCACGGATACTCTAAAGAGTTTATAAATATTACCGAAGAAAAATACAAAAAGAGACAAAAGCTTATTCGAGTGAAGGGTGAGAAATTGGATAAGTATTTTGATACACCTTCGATGAGTTCTAAGGCTAGAAAGAAAGGAATGAAGAAGAAAAAGGAAAAGGAAAAGGAAATGGAAAAGGAAATGGAAAAGGAGGAAGAGCCACAAGATGAAGATGACGACGAAGTACGAAAGGATGACGACCCCGAAGAAGATGAAGGATTGGATGTAGAGCAAGATGAAGAAGATGTGGTTGAAGATGAATACGTATCAGATGGTGGAGACGATTAAAACTTAAGTTTTTACAAGATATACACGCGTTTAAAATAGGATAAAGGAGAATTGTAATAATAATATTAAGATGAACCGTAAACGGTTCTTTAAAAAATTTAGGAAAAAACTAATAAAAAAATGTAAGATAATACGAGAAAAAATTACAAATACACGTATTAAATGTTATAGAGTATGGAGAGAAAACTGGTTAATTATCATATTTATATTCTTGTATTTAAGTATAATGGCGAACAACCTCTTAGTAAGATCTAAAATATTTAGTTCTCCACCTCTTAAAATTGAAAAGAAAGAAGAACCCAAACATGTACCATATAGTAGTTTTTTAAGAGGTGTTAAGAAGAATGATATCATAAAAGCAGAAATAAATCCCAATGCAGACGTTGTTTATTTTGAAGAAAGAAACGGAACTATTGGTAGTTCGTATTATGTTCCTTCAGACGATTTCTGGAGAACTATGACGGATAGTCAAGTCGAATATGATATATTAAGATTACCACAAACTAATCTTAATGAGTTTGTTTCATTTATTTTTATTACTATAGGATTTTTTGCTCTTTTTCGTTTAGTATTTGGAGCATCAGGTAGTGCTAATCCTTTTAGTATGAGTAAAACTGATATTGAGGTTGAAAATCAAATATTAACTAGGTTTGCAGATGTTCAGGGTATAGACAATGCTAAGGATGAACTTGGGGAGATTGTTGATTTCCTTCGCGAACCTGAAAAGTATTTTGGTACGGGAGCTAAAATTCCTAAAGGTGCGCTTTTGACAGGTTCTCCGGGAACGGGTAAAACGCTTTTGGCGAGGGCAATTGCAGGTGAATCATCTGTACCGTTTATTCAATGTTCAGGATCGTCCTTTGTTGAGATGTTCGTTGGTGTAGGTGCGAAACGTGTAAGAGACGTATTTGAAATGGCTAAAGAAAACCAACCGTGTATAGTTTTTATAGATGAGATAGATGCAATTGGTAAAAAACGGTCTAATAACGGGTTTGCGGCTAATGACGAGCGCGAACAAACTATTAATCAGTTATTAGTCGAGATGGACGGTTTCGAAAACGAAACGGGAATTGTTGTTATAGCGGCGACAAACCGAATAGATATTCTTGATGAGGCTTTACTTAGACCGGGTCGTTTTGATCGTAAGATACAAGTTTCTTTACCAGATGTACATGGTCGAGAGGAAATTCTTAAGGTTCATTGCAAAGATAAGACTTTACGTAAAGATGTAGAATTGAAAAATATCGCAAAACAAACCATGGGATTTACGGGTGCAGACTTGGCAAATCTCATGAATGAGTGTGCTATTCGTTCGGTTCGTGATGGTAGTGAAGGTATCATAACACCTGATATTGTAGAGGATGTATATCAAAGAGTTGTTGTAGGTGCAAAAGGAAGTCGTTCTGTTTCGGATGCGCGTAAAGCGCGTGTTGCGTATCACGAGGCGGGACACGCCATTATTGGTGTTCTTATGCAAGATTATGATGAGGTTCGTAAAGTGAGTATTTTACCACGTGGTGATACGGGTGGTGTAACGTATTTTCAACCAGCGACGGACGATATCGGTATGTATACGAAAGATTATCTACTTTCTCAGATTAAAGTTGCACTCGGTGGTCATGCAGCCGAAGAAATCGTGTATGGACGAGAACATGTTACAACGGGTGCATCTAACGATTTTGAACAGACGTTTAGAATTGCTCGTGATATGGTAACGACGTATGGTATGAGTGAAACTATAGGTAAGATGAATATTGATCCAAATCATATTTCACCACGGACGGCGAGTCATATTGATATAGAAGTACATGATATAGTTGAAGTGTGTTATACGGAAGTGAAAGAACTTCTTAATACGTACCGCGTGAAACTTGAACACTTGAAAGATATACTTGTCGAAGAAGAAATAGTTGATGGAAGTCTTGTATATGAAATGGTAGCATCTTGTGATTTGAAAAGTCGTATTAAATCAAAGGATGATACAATACAAAAGTATATAGATGCGTATGATAGTTTTGACCAGTATAGAGATGGAGATGATATTATTTTACCGTAATATAGTATATATGGATACTGAAGGTGAAATATTTTTTTTAAGTGCGGCGTGGTTTATGATAGGTAGGCGGTTTTTAAAAAATTTTAAATAATTATACTTTTTTCTCAGTGTAATATAAATGTCTAGGGTCGGTGTTACAAATAGAACTCCTGCGCGAACATCTAAACCAACTGAAGAAAATGTAGTAAAATTGTCAAACGACTTTAAAAAAGTGACTAATTTGTTAAAAGACTATATTGAAACAGCAAAAAAAATGCAAAATGACTTGAACAAATATATTCAAAGAACAAATATTACAAATAAGACACCAAACGAATTAAAAGCGTGGAATAAATTTGTAAAGGATTATGAAAAAATGATTAATAAACACAAAAAAGAGATTATTAACGTGAAAAAAGTGAGAAATGAAATAAATCGTAAGGGTCAAATAGCTACGAGAGGTGCAAAAATAAATAAGAATACTTTGAAAAAAATAGCTAAAAATTTTAATATTAAATATTAAAAAAATCTATCGCCTAAGTAAAATGAAATTCATATAAAATTTAAAAAAAACTCTTTCAAGTTTCGATAGATAATATACGAAAGTTGATTATATTTAAAGAAGACGTACTACATTCATAATAATGAATTATATTGCATGGGATACTGAAACTACGGGTCTTCCAAAGAGGACCTTGGTTAAGGGTGAAAAGGCTAGTATTTTAAACGTTGATAAGTTTGATAAGTGTCGAATGCTAACATTGGCATTTGTTAAATATAGTTCCAAAGGTCGCGAACTTGGTTCATACCACGGTATTGTGTATCCCGATACATTTGATGTTGCGGCAACTCACGTCCATGGTATTACACAGGAAATGGCCCGAGAAAATGGCCAACCATTTGGTCATATTTATGCATCGTTTAAGGAAGCGACGCGCGATACGAAACTTCTTATTGCGCATAATTCGCAGTTTGACGAAAACGTTTTCTTTTCGGAGTGTTACCGTCGAGGTTTTAGTGTTGAACCTTTTAAAGATGTGACGTTTGTTGATACGCTCAATATGGCGAGAACTTTGTATCCTACACTTCGTAACCACAAACTCATAACTGTGTATGAACACATTTTTGGTCGGGGGTTTGAAGGTGCTCACGACGCACTGAACGATGCACGTGCATGTGGAGAAGTGTATCCGGTCTTACGCGATCCTCAACGAGAATTTAAGGATATAGGCGTTGAAAAGGTTATACTGAAAGCGTCTGAAATTGCGGCTATTATTGGTAAGAATCAGTATAAGAAACCTGCTGAGATCATTGATAATCTTTGGAGTAAATATAAACCGGAAACATTCGAGGGTAAGACGAAGGATCAAATGGGTTTGGAAGCTATATCGAAGTGTCAGCTTGCCAGGGATATGTTAAAAGACAGTGAGTCATATAAGTCTATTAACTCGTCGGATGTTGAACAAAAGTGTAAGGCGGTTGCAAATCAAATCGATTTGTATTCCAAATTGAGAGGTGAAGATAAGAAGCACGCGGAGGGTTATTTGCGTAAAGTTCTGTATACGAATCACGGTACGCGTCACGAGGATAGTACGGCGTCTAATTACGATGACCTTGAGGTTGATGAGAAGTTTTATTCGTACCCCGTATGTTCAATTGAAGGTACAATGTATGAGATTGTTGGACGGATTGATAGAATTCACACGGACTGTGACGGTGTTACAACGATCGTGGAAATAAAGAATAGGGCGCGTGGTTTGTTTAAGAGAGTTCGAGATTATGAAGAGATTCAGTGTCAAACGTATATGGAGATGTTGGATATTGATAGGTGCGAACTTATCGAACAGTATAATGATTCGCGACTTGGTTATGAGATTAAACGCGATCGCTTAACGTGGATGAGTGAAGTCAGGCCAAAACTTAAAGGGTTTTGTGAGTATTTCCACGGTTTAGTTTCTAAAAAAATGTAATGTAAATATAAAAGTAATAAATAATGAATAATAAAATCACAAAACGTATTATTGAACAATTAGAATTAAAACTTTCTGTATTAAATTTTAATTTGAATAATAATAACAGGAAACAAATAGAAAACCCAAATAAATATACATCTAATAATAAAAAAGCTCGTATTGAACTTGAAAAAACCCGTAATAGAGTGAATCGCACACTTGAAAAATTAAGGATGGGACCAAGACCAAAACCAAAATCTACACCTAAAAAACCAAAACCACCACCTAAAAAACCAAAACCTCCACCTAAAAAATAATTTGTTAGTCTATTATAATTGGATAATGTCTCAAACAGAAAAACGTGAAATTCATTATAAAGAACTCCTAAAAAATATAGAAAATAAAAAACGTCAAATAAAAGAACATTCTAATAAGGCAAGAAAATTAGGTTTAGTATCATCAGTTGAATATCATAAAAAACATAATATTTTACAGATGAAACGTAATTTAGTAAAAACCGAGAAAATGGTAAAAAATATTCAAGCTCAAGTTAGGAAAAGCTATTTGAATAAGAAAATGATTGAATCACAAAAAGGGTTAAGAAAAAAGAGAGAATTTACACCTTCAAAATCTAAACTTGGAAATAAACCTAAACCTAAAAAAACAGCTAAACCCCCTACTGTACCTAAAAAAACATCAAAACCTAAAAAAACAATTAAAGGGTTTGCTGTTCTATTTAATAATTTGAATATGTCCAATTAATTTAAAATGTATAATAAATAGTAGTATGAAAACGTTCATATTTCCACAGGTATATTTAGCTTTTATTTCAACTGTAACGGCATTTTCGTCGAGATTTTATATAAATTCAATGAGTAAGGATTATGAAATCAGGTTAAAAACAAGGAATCTTTAAGAATAAAAGAATGAAAGAACTATTCTTAAAAATTACTGCAATGTCTTTTGCATCATTTGCCGGATCTTATATTGGAACACAAAAATGGTTCGATAAACACGAAAAAAAATAACATAATGTACTTATATATGAATAAATCTAAAAGTGTTGCATTGGGCGTACTTGCATTAACGTGTTTGTCAGGTGCAGGTGTAGGAGCTGGTACGGGTATGTGGTTAGGTTATGTACTTGATAAAGAGAGTCGTCCGCGATCTTAAGGGTTAAAATTAAATCGTCGTAGATAGTATGCTGAGAACCCCCCTTCTCTCATCTACCACCTTTACCAGCCCACGTTCCTTAAAAGTATCTAGAAACATAAAAACACGTGTTTTAGCAATAAATGACGATACGGAGAACCTTCTAAAAATACAAATAGATATTGAACGAATGAAGGGTCATTTGGTACATTCTGAAGGCCGTCAAGAAAAGGCATATATAAAGATTATAATGGATCTTGAGAAAAAGCGGGACGCTTTAATAAATATTAAAGAAAAGAAGTTATAGTATTATAAATATGAATACGTTGTGTAAACCAAAATTTAATGTCGTGTGTAAAACAAATAATTCGAAAACGATTAAAAAGAAAGTCCCTAAATATACTACGCATAAAGATCTTAAACTTGAAATGAATAAAGTTAATCCTTTAAAAAAGTTTTTAACTAAGTTCTTCGGTGAGGAGATCGATTACAAAAAGTTTAATAAGGAATCAATGTGGGCAATCCGTATAAATGAAGATGATGATACAGATGGTAAAACAAAAAAATGGTAAAATCAATTTTTATTGTGGTGACTAAAACTCACGATAATAAAAAGTGTTCGATATAAATGTTTGGGGTTTCATCTTCTTTTTCTTCTAGATGTAACACCTGGTGACATAGGAGATTTTTTTGCTCCAGTGAAACGAGTTGATCCGGATTTATTTGAACGTGCTGATCTTGGAGGACTTGATGGTAAATTATTACCACTGTGAAAGTTGGAATTTACGTTATTTTCTTGGTTCTCAATAGCATTTATAGAATGGTTAAAAAATCTTTCTGCCATACGATGTCTCTCATTCGCGTTTACTCTACCATAACTATTTAAAAAATTCCTAGCAGCGCTTCTCATGTTTTCTGATATTAAAACACGTCTTCTATGATTTCTAAAACGGCCAATATTTTGATTATGAAATAAACGTGCGTCTGGGTATATTGTGTTTGCGAGATCCTGTAATGTATTTCGATGTATTGTATTCCATGTAGATATCCCTCTAGTATTATTTGAGATCCTTCGTAAATAATGCATTCTTCTATTGGTGCAAGTATCACACTCATCTACATGAAACCCGTGTGGGCATTCGTAATATTGTTGTGGAGCCATATTTATATATACTAATATTTTTTCCTCAGTCTATTATAAATGGTAAAGCAAATAAAGGAAACTTCCTTAGAAGATGCTTATAAGACAATATTAAAATTTTTAAGTGATAAGAAAAGACGAAACTATAAAGAGGTATTTGTAAGTTCTAAAAGAAATAGAAAAGTATTTCCACTTAGTGTAATTAGAGGTATGGAATCTGATATTAAGAACAGTAAAGGTTCTAATGTAATTAATTATTTTAGATTATACTATAATTCGAAACTTGATAATGGTAGTAATATGCGAAAGAAAACACCTGAACCTTATTCAAAAAATGTTAAAAATAATAAAGGTGTAATGTCATTCGTTGGACCTATATCTAAAGGCCTTGTACCTTATACAAAAAAATCTAAAAAGCCTCGAAAATAAAAAGTTTATTATTACTATAGGGCTATGTCTAATAGTAATAATAAATCGAAGAAAAGGTACAATCAGGAATCAATTGATACTGCTTCACGTATGAGTGAAAATATTACTCTATCTCCATCTCCTAGTAAAAAAAATACTCCATCTCCTAGTAAAAAAAATACTCCATCTCCTAGTAAAAAAAATAATAAAAATTATGAAAATTTATTAAATAAACTGGGACGTGCGGGAATAAATGGCACACCAAGCCCGGTAAAGAAGCCTACCAGATCTACAAGTTCGGGTAGTATCCCCCCAAAATTGGGTTCATCATTTTTTAAGTCAGAAAGTAATACATCGGAAGAGAATATTTCTATTGCACAAACAAAGTCAAAGTCAAAGTCAAATTCGGAATCGGGTAAGAATATTTCATTTACTTCAACAAAAAAGACACAGGTGACAGCTAAGAATATTTCATTTAATTCGACAAAGGCAACAACACCAAAGTCAAGTAAAAAGAAAACTGTTTCCCGTGCTTCAACACAGGCGTCGTCAAAGCCAAAGCCAAATACACAGTCAAAGTCGAAGCCAAGAACAAAAAGGGTAGAAAAATTGAAGAAGGAAATAAATAATCTTAAAAAGGACCAAAAAACTCAGGCAATGCCAAGGAGTGTGTATATTAGAGAGATTAAAAGGTTGCAAGCGGAGATTGCAAAATTAGAGGAAAATAAACAATCAGCAAACTCAAACACGGGCTCAAACTCAAACACTGGATCAAACTCAAACACGGGATCATCTTTAAGAAGTTATACGAGTCAAGAGGCGTCGTTTCAAAAGGGTAGGAATGTGCAAAAATCTTTTTCACCTATGAGTATAAATAATAAATCTAAATCTAGTCCATATTCAATGATGAGTATCAATGGTAGTATGGCTGGTTCTACTAGAAGTACTCCATCTGGAACTGTGAGACGAAGCTTACTTGGTGATATGAGTCGCGTGCTAAATTTAAGTGCAAACCAAGAAAGTAGAGAGGCAACGACTTCGAAGAAGAAATCGAAGAAGAAATCGAAGAAGCGTTCTGATAAATAAAAATCGTTGTATATTATACAATGCAAACTCCTGAGTTAAAAAAGAAAAAAGCAGAACTTAACAAACTTGTTAAAAGGTTTTATGCTAAAGAGTTACAGATTAAAAGAGCCATAAAAAATACATCAAGGAATAAGTATATAAAGGAAATACGTATTATACATTCAAAAATTCAAAAATTAGTTGCCGATTCGAAAATTCAAGGCTACCACGCGTATGGTTCACCAGTTAGGACACCAGTTATGTTCAATCGTAATAGATCTAATGCTACTCCTCCTACGAGTAGATCTAGAATTATTAGTCCAATAAATTTTGAAAAGAATATGAATAGATTACAAAAAGATATTTTAATAAATAAAAAAAATCCGTTTAATTCACCAAAAAAGTCCTAAGAAATAAAAATATTAACCAATAATAAAGATGGAAACAAATACAATTTTGTTATTGGTGGCCGCTGTATTGACAGTTGCTATACTTACTAATGTTACTCAAAAAGGTAATAAAAAGACGGGTGGTTGTGGATGCACCCGTGGTAAAAGAATATCTGATCATTTCCAAACCTAAAATATATATGATTTTGTGATCTTTCCAGGATGACAAAATTAAATTATAAAATGTTATATATATTATACAAAAATGACAAATTATATTTTAACTGGGAATCTTGATGTAAATGGAGATATGGCAATTCATGGGACTGTATACGATATTAAAAGCCTTGGTGCTTTGGTGAAAAAATTAGAAGAAGGGGGGTATAAAAATATAATGGAATTAACTCGTAATCAAAGAACACTTGATTGTAATTTGGAAGTTGATGGAAATCTTATTGTGGTAACATTTGATTGTTCTATAACATCTAAATTATTTACAAGTGGATCATTGACAATGCTTAATACAGAAGTTTTGGAATAATAGCACGTGGTAATCTTCTATATAGTAACTATGGTTATTTAGACATACTTACTATATACACACAACATGTACTGAAAATCACACCAATATAAAATTAAGGAAAACGATATCATAGTGTTATTTATTATTGTTACACTACTGTTTGAACAATAGGTTTTGGGTTATACGCTGATAAATATCAGCCGAATGTTCTTTCCAACGTGGGATTTTGTTTCCTTTGAGTATGCATGTATTGATTGGTTTATCTTGCCATGTTGGGATTTCATTTCCACTGAGTACGTTTGGGTAGTTTTGTATGCACTTCTTCATAATTTGTTATATATTCATTACAACGTTATTCTTTAAATTATTTTTATTTTATAATTAATCTCCATTGTCTAAATATTTTATAGTCTCTCCATTAAGAATTTTGATATTTGTTTCCAGGCCAAATACTTTTTCCTTGAGAACTTCAACTTCTTTGGCATATTCACTCTTTTCTTTACAAGCTTCTTTCAATAATTTTTTCAATGCCTCTATTTTTTCTCTTTCCTCCACAGTTGCATTTATTTTTATTGTTCGTACAATATTTTTCCATTCCATTTCAAAGTTTTCCATTTTATTTATGAAAATATTCTAATATTTAATAATACTTAGGCGTTTTTTTCACAAAAATTATTTTCTTAGCTATATATTGAGAGAAAAAGTGAAAAAAAGGTCCCCTAAACCCTAAATTTGGCCAAAAATAGGCCATTTTTAGCCCTAAAATCACACTTTAAGCCTATTTGAGACCTATTTTTTGTCTTGATTAATCAAGACTGGCGCTTCGCGCCAGG
>VMHT01195470.1_pt1 | contig 35588 bp, 44 predicted proteins | sample 4693611 | NCBI WGS metagenome assembly VMHT01 (sample SAMN12280063, study PRJNA550983) | marine metagenome | isolation source: seawater sampled from same location over 5 years 0.02-0.2 micron viral filtrate | place: USA: collected off the coast of southern California halfway between the port... ...
ATTGGCCCAGTGGCAGTAACATGGGAAGGTCGCAAGCGGTTGGGTTATCCATCGGATACTCAGCAACGGTGCCTCGACATGGTGTCGGACGACGTAAAACGTAGAGCCTCTATGATTGTAGATGCGATACAGAACTTGAAGACTGGTGTCACTGGTATGGGCGAGGTCAACAAGAGTGAGGCATACGAAGGCTGTCTTGAGTTACACAAACTAGCGGAGAAAATATCTAATGACTACACAACAGAACGAAACGAACAAGAGCGAGACGGCAATGGCGACAATGGCACTGCCCCAAATAATGAGCGTACTTCTGGAGGAGGACGGAGCGCCAAAGATAGCGAGCAGTCTGGCCCTACTAACGGAACGGGAAATCAAGGAGATGATGGAAGTCCTACAGTTCCAAATCCAACAAGCTCTACTGGACATGGCTCTCAAGCTGATGACAAAGGACAAGCAGATAAAGACACTCAAAGCGGAGATAAGCCAAAACAAATAGATGGGACTGACCCAAACCACGCCGACGTATGGACTGAGAACAATGCCCCCGACCCAGTATCCCCTGAGTTGGGTCAAGCACTCGATGTCATAGTCAATCAGGTAAATCAGAAAACCAAAAACGGCTATCGTGTACTGAATAGAAACCAAGACATGTGGCGTGTACCGAAGGGTGTGAAGGTTGGCACTTCATTGATTACCAAAGTGTCTCGTATCTTGGATGATAAGCATGGCGATAGGTACTACAGTAATCGTCTATCCAACATGTCCAACAAGCTAGGTACAATGCGACGTAAGTTGGAGCGTGCCTTGATGTCGTCGGCTCGTGTCAGGCATGAGAGCGGTAAGCGTACTGGCAAGTTGGATACTCGTCGGCTAGTCAACATCATGCAGTTCGATCCCAATGTATTCCGTAGCAAGATAGAGACCAATGCTATTGATACTGCGGTGTCTATCTGCGTTGACTTGTCGGGTTCAATGAACGGTCAAGAGATTGAGTTGGCTACCGATTGTTGCGTTGCTATTGGCGAGGCATTGACTGGCACCAACGTATCGCTTGAGATTACTGGTCACAAGACCACCGTAAGGATGAGCGGTGATCGTCAGCGAGGCGGGGTAAAGTACAACCGTACTGATGGTATCAGCATGTTCATGTTCAAGCCATTCGGAAAGACGATGAAGCAATCTCGTACCGCCCTTGGTAACATGCCTAACTGTACTGGTGGTGCCAATGCTGATGGTGACAGTTGGTTGTATGCAGTGGAGCGACTAGCACAACGTCCTGAGAAGCGACGTATCTTCATTGCCATGTCCGATGGTAGGCCTGCCTACACAAGTGACCTACCAAAGACCCACTACTCACACACATCAAACTGTGTTGCTTTCATTCAGCAGATGGGAATTGATGTTGTCGGTATTGGTATCCTCGATGACTGTGTGAGGCAGTTCTTCCCTCGCTACGTCGTGGTGCAAAACCTCGACGACCTAACCAAACAAGTGATGGATCAGCTTGGCAAGCTACTACTTGGTGAACGGTTCGCTGTTGATAACAGTGACCTCATCAAAGGAGTTGCTCGCAATGTCAAGTAACATCACTGGCCTACGTATCCCCGCTGAGTGGTTCGGTCTTATCCCAGGCAGACCACTTAGCTTCTGGAAGCGTGTTCGTCGTCGCGTCAAGCAAGCGAATGTACGACTGCGTGACTACAACAAAGTTAGGGCAATCGCTCTAGCTGAACCCTATCCAATCAATAAGGAACAAACACATGACGAAATCTTTAGATAACATTACCAAGACTATCACTGACAACACACTTGCTGAGTACGGTGTCGTTGAGAAACCTAAGCCAACCCCAGTGTTCAAGACTGTGACTACTAAGCGACAGTCTGATAGCACACCTGACCTCTTCCGCGTGGCTTCACCTCGCAAGGTAGTCAAGCCATTGCAAGAAGAGACCGCACTCGAAGTCATGCAACAGAAGTTGTACGTCAGACAGTGTGAGTTGGAGCGCATGATTGACAAGCCCGACGACTGGACTATGGCAAAGGGTCAAGCCGATGCAGAGATTGGTCGGCATGATTGGGAAGACTTCACACTCACCATTGCCAAGTACATTGGTGTTGCGATGGATGCTCGTGGTCTCAAGTGGAAGTCGGGCCATGACTGGTCGCTGGAACGTGGTGCATTGGTCGAGCATATCAACAAGTTCGTGAAGGACAATGCCGTGTTCCGTGATGCGAGTGGTCGCAACTACTTAATCAAAGTGAAGGGAGAGTAGGCATGAAGAAGTTTGCAGTTGAAGTTGAGGTTGTAGTTAGGCGTTCGGTAATTGCCGATGCCGACTATGAGTTCACGGCTAAAGAGTTAGCCAAGAAAGAAGTCGTCAACCTCGTTGGCGGTTATGAACCACAAGTATTATTTGTAAGGGAGATTAAAGACGATGACTAGTTTTGATTTTAGAGAAGTTGTCGTTTGTGTCTACGTCAGTGCAGATAACGAAGACGAAGCATCAAATATAGCTGAAGAAGAGTTGACCTACTTGTGTAGCTTAGACAATGCGCTCGTAGGTTTCACACTAGAAGGAGATAAAGACAATGGATAAGCTAACCATGATTGAAAAAGTAATGGCAACTATGGATGCCAAGGAGACACGCACACTCATCATGTTGTGCAACGATAGGCTCGCCGCGCTTGGAGAGCCTATACACGTCGGGGTTCCTGCCCCGACCCCATCTCATACGACCAAGAATAGGGGAGGCTTTCGTCGTCGGCCTTATCACCTGAAGGAGATGCCCGACACTAATCGTTCGGGCCTCAAGACGTTCAAGGATTTGGATACTGATTGGGTCAACGACTTACAGGCCTACGGTAAGCCTGTATTGTGTGCCGTTCGTGGTCAACCATACCACGTTATCCAGTACAAGAAGGGTGCCAACCTTATGATTGGTACTGTCAGCATTGCGGATGCTGAACAACTAAGCTGGGGTCAAACAGTTTATGATGCAATCAACGACACATTCAGTCCAAAGATATAGAAGGGAAAATGAAATGGATAATATAAAAGCACTACATAAAGAGAGAGACAATCTCATGTCTGCAATAGATCAGAAAGATGCCTTCATTAACAAGATTAAATCATGGTTGATAGATGAGGTTAATCATCCGCAATGTGATGGAGCTGATGATATCTGTGAGGGCAGACACGAATGTGCTGAGGGTTTACTCAATCAAATAGAAAAATGGGAGAATGAAGATGAGTAAAAATACTTGGGGTTACATTTATGGAGATGAATGTGACGATCTGTGGGAGCATTTTGGTATGCCCGAAAGAAACAAAAATGATCGCATGAAAGTTGAACTGATAAACTTTGAAACGGAAGAGGAGTATGGAGATGGCTTACGTAATTGTAATTGATACCTTGTGCAATGGACATCAAGCATGGGGGCAAGAGAGTGGCTTGCTAGAAATCTATAACACCGAAGCAGAAGCGCAAGCAGAGATCGACGAGACCTTTGCAGACTTGCGACGTAATCAAATTGAAAGCGGTATAACACCAGACGAAGAAACAGATGAGTTTGTGCTACCGTTGCATGAATATGTTCGTGGTAAAAAGACGATCATATAAAAATGGGGCAGACGAACCACCATCTGCCCCACAACTACACACCAAACCAAGAAGGTTCAGCACTACATCTATACACTTTGTTTTGCTGAACCACAATATAGCTAGACAAACGTCTATCGACGTGAGATAACGTGTCTTAATAATGTAACACAATGTAACAACGAAAGAACGGCGAGCGATTAGGAGAATGTTCGTCAAGACCTCTTACCGTTTTCAGGAGGCAAACTTAAATGGAGACTATAATGAATACAAAAACAACAACAAAAAAGGCAACCACAATTTATGAATTAGAAAATAGATTAACTCATTTAGAAGACACTATACGACTACTACAAAGCTCGTTCGAGTTAATGAGTGCCTCAATCGTGGGGTTATCGGAAAGACCACACGAAGAGAGGGATACTATCCCGAAGAATACATGCAATGCGGATTTTCTTATACGTTTTACAGAGAAACAACATGCAACTATGCAGTTACTATCGCTAGGCAAAACGAACAGAGAGATCGCAAGGTTACTTGGTGTGCAAGAAAGCACCGCCAAGGTACATGTTAGAAGCATAATGAAAAAGACCAACACGTCTGAACGACGTGAGATTGTAGCCCACTACAGAACCACACTACAACATTGCACGGCAGAAGAGTACGAAACCTATGCTGGGCTACCTAAAGATTGGGCTATACATCCTGAGCAATACACAACTACCACCAACAAACTGAAGGAAAGTAATCATGTTAAAATTGGAGAAACGTCGTGACGTATATCACATAGTCGGAACCTTTGCTGGCAAGCGAGTGAGAGAAACCACTCGCATACCAGTGGCACATCCCGACGGAAAGAAACTGGCGGAGCAAAAACGTATCGAACGTGAGCAACAGATACTCACACGTAACTTTAATGGCCCGACCAACAAGACTATCGACAACGCTATCGAAGACTATCGCGGCTTCAAGAAGATGGAAGGCCGACTATCCCCTGACATGGATAGAAAGATAGATATCATCAGCGACTACTGGAAAGGCACGAGGCTCGACGACGTAACAACTCAGTCGGTTCAGACTTATGTTGTGAACACGATGGGTCATCTGAAACCAAACAGCATCCGAAGATACCTCAACCAACTACGTGCCATACTGAACTATGCGTCAGAACTTTATGGTTGGAAGTGTCCTAAGTTTATGATGCCCTACGTTGACGACGCGAGAGATGTTCATCTCGATGCTGACCAGGTGAACGACGTACTGATGTACTTCCTACGTAAAGAACCAAACTATTACCCACAGATTTTACTGTTGGTTGATACTGGTGCAAGGCTTAGTGAGATGCTTCGCCTCGAACCAACGTCGTTCCGTGCTGAGGTTGTGAAGATACGTCGAACCACGTCTAACAAGCAGAAGACTATCACTCGTGATATTCCCATGACACCCGACGTGACTAAGCTAGTCGAACATGCTTGGCCTAAACGTGGATTGAATAGATGGAACGATAGCAAGAGTGCTTCGGCTACCTTGAACAAGGCAGTCAAGAGAGCATGTATGCACCTCAATATTCCACCGATTAGGATACATGATTTGCGCCACACGTTTGCATATCTCGCCGCAAAAAATGGTGCTGACTTGGGTGACTTGCAGTATCTTTTAGGACACGCTGACATATCTATGACAATGAGGTACAGAGGCTTTATCCAAAGCAGAGCAAGGTCTGTAGTGGTTAGTAGTCGGACACCTCTTTGATATATCTGACACATAATTGACACACGAGGTTTCAAAAATTGGTAGAAATTTTAGGCACAGCAAGGGTTACAGCGGACATTTACCGTGTCCGTCCCGGGGAGCCAAAGCACGTCTTCACACGTCTTCCGAAAATAAAACCTAGTAAAATCAATGGTCTGTTAGACACGTCGTTGTGTCCCTACTTGACATCTCTGACACATAATTGTCACACTATTGATAAGATTTAATGCTTGTTTTATATCTATTAGCTTGTTAAGTATATATCCAACTACACACCAAACCACATATCTAAACGAAAGGTTCGCAACATGTCAGCGACACAACATAAGGCCCACAAGAAGCACAACTTCTTGGATGGTGAAGCACTGATACTTCTTCAAGAGAAATTAAACGAGGGTATGAGTTATCATGCCGTCGCTAAGTTACTTAAATGTGATCCGACTACCGTCAGAAACTTTGATCCGAAGCGCAAAGAATATCGTGACGATTTATTTCGTATTAGAACTCAATCTAAAAATAAATTTCGACACAAAGGCCAACGCAAATCGGCAACACTGCGGAAGCAGATCGACAACACTGCGGTTCGATACCAACCTATGAAGGGTATATCCTTCGAGGCATCTGAATACATTCATGCTTGCGCGTTAGTCTTCAAGAAATCTCATGCTCAAATTCTGGATGAGATGGTTAAGGCTTGTAAAAAATTAAAGGCGGTAACTCTGCATGACAAATAATAAAAGGGGAAGGCCTCGGCCTGACCCCTCAACCCTACGCATAAATCCTTTACTCAAGGAGACCTTTGGACTGATTGATAGTGGTGGGTTTAATGTAACTGACATTGAACTCGCCGCTGGTCTGGGGTATCGAACCATGAGTAGATGGATGAAACAGAATGGCGCACGACTTGATAGTGTCGAAGCTGTACTGAATGTCATGGGTTACTCGTTGGAGATTAAACACCATGAATATATTTCACCTGAGCATGTGTCCAAGAAAGTCGGCAAGCTATCTGTGCGATAAGCACGTTAGTAAAATGTTTCTTGAAACTGGACAAATGTTATCAACCGTCCATCGACAACACGGCGAAAACCACGATGGGCTTTATAAGATTGCTCACCCCCACCACCCTATGACTAAGTGGTGTGGTCTGACATCAGGTAATTATCGTTGGGCTTATGCACACATGTGTGAGTTAATGAGCCAACACTGGTTGAGATATAACACTACGCACAAGACTATGTATCGTATGTGTCATCTAACTGAGCCACCACCCAATATTAGAGAGGGGGGTTTCACTATCCCACCTCTCTGTATGCCTGACCAATACAAGTCGAAGAGCCACGTTGCTTCTTATCGAATGTATTACTGTAAAGAAAAATCCCACTTCGCTAAGTGGGTTAAAGGACAACCAGTACCATTCTGGTACGATGCCATTTCATAATGGGGTGTGTTCCTTCACGCTTGCTTTGCCGACTGGCGTATCGCCCGACTACTGCTACGCAGACACCCCGCACCGAGAGGTGAGAACATAACTGCTAAGTGTCGGATCGGCTACTCTTCCTCTTCATCAACAACCTCAATCGTTAGGGCTGACATAGCCCCTTCGGTTAAGGCCGACGAGAACATCATCGCGGACATGTAGCTCATGTATATTCTATTCTCAGGACTGAAGTGTACCAGTATTCCGTTCGGCATCATCTCAATAATCGGAGCTACTAATTCTGCTGGCGACCCATCGTCCTTAACCACGCCCATCATAGGGCGTTGCGCTAACTCTAGGTCGGTGTCAACGTCGGCTGTCCCGTCCGCTAACTCTTCCGCATAATCCCACGAAGACATCTAAAGGTAATCTCCCTCTCATAAAATTTATTGAGGCCACTACTAACTGTATGTTGTCCTTTGTATATCCCTCATCTTCACGGATGCGGTCAATAGATAAGTTGTTACTCTCCCATTTGTTCTTGTGGATAGCACCATACTCTAATGTCATATCAGTTAAGGCACACAAACCAAACTGTCTCTTATATATGTCGAGGACATCATCAAGAGACAGTTCAAAATACACGCCTTGTTTACGACGCGCATGTTTAAGTTGTGATATTTTTCTTTTAAGGTAGCCAGATAAAGAACTGTTGCGCTTGCGTCGGTCAGCCATTCTACACGGCTTGCAACACGCTTCCCTTCTGACATTACCTTCCGCTCTGCGCTTATCAGTATAGTACCAGTATTGATCTGCGTTTTTTATTTGGTCGCAGGAACGGCAACGATGCCGTTCCATGCTAGTTAGGCTTTAAGTGAACGTCTACGTGCTGTCTTACCAGCATACGCTCTAACACCAGCGGCCTTTCGGTTAGCACCAGACTTGGCACCAGACTTAACTGCCGACTTACCAAGTTTCTTGGCAGTCGCCATCTTCCCGTAAGAGTTACGTGTAGGCATTTGATTTCTCCTGATCAGAAGTGGATTGATTGAGGTGTCCAGATATTTACTGGCTCACCATAGGGGTTTGGGTTTTCGTATTCGGTTACAGTCATGCGTCTCTGGTAATAGACTTGATCACCAGCACCGTAGAGGCCTGTCGTATGAGTTGAGTTGGAGGAGTTAAGCACACACGCTACTCGTTGCGTGATGCCCGACCCCCATGAATTTAACTGTTGCTTGGGTCTAATCATATCTGGCCCAGAGTTGTACCCACGCCAAAGGAACCCACCTACGTCGAAGTCTGAGCCAACACGCCACATCATATCAAGCATGTCGTAAGTGTTTGCCGCTCTGTAAATACAGAACTGTGCCTCAAGGACAATCAAACTGTCGTTGAGAACAGGCGTGTAATACAAGTAAAGCCCAGGAACTATATCGCCCCGACCAGAACCAGCCGCAACGCCAACGCCACCCCAGTGGGTGATTGTGTAGTTTGCCGTCCGTGACGAACCGTCTTCTGTGGTGTTAGTAGCACCGTCGTAGATTGTTGTTACAGACTTGACCATCTTACTTCCAGCACGAGGATCGTAGTCAGGACGAATAGAACCGACTTGCTGTGGGTTTCTTTCCTGCTTGCCCCAAGGCCCGCTTAGTCGGTAGCCACCAAAGTCTGCGTTGTTGTCTTGTGAGCCGTGGTCTGTTCTTTTTTCTGTAATGCCCCACATGTTTCCTGCTGGGTCATAATCAGTAACGAGGTTGCCTGAACGCACAGCTTCGTCGTACTCAGCATAGTCTGCCTTGTACTCACTGTTCGGTAATTGTTTCAAAGGCTCATTAGTTTTACGCATCTTTATCTCCAAGAGTTGTTACAGTATGGACAAAGAAGATTGCGTAGTCGTCCGCAACATGTCCTTCGTATGTGTCGAATAAGTCTGACTTCTCACCATCTGGGTGATGCCCTTCTATCCAGACCCCATCGTTTGAAGTGTTGAGTTTCTCGATGAAGCTGTAGAAATCATCCACTGACATATTGTCAAACTCAGTCCAAGCGATAACTGTTACGTCGTCTCTTTCCCTGTCATTGATTATTTCAACGACATCATCAAACTCTTCAATTACGTGTACGTCAACTGACCTCTGCAAAACTTGGGCAGACCAACGCGACACTTCATCCCGAACCATATCTTCAATAGCTTCCCCCAGGATACCAGCCATTTAACATCCCCACCTACGTCGGGCCGCGCAGATACGTTTCTTGGGTGTCTTCGAGCAACTAATATTGTGCATCTTCATTTGACCAGCAGACCTTTTACAGTAAGAGTTCTTACGTTTACCGCCACCTGGCTGTGGTGCCTTGAGTTTAGAGCCACACTTACTGTTGTACTTCGCTCTTCCCTTGGCTGTAAGGCCAGCCCCTTTAGAGGCTGGCTTTTTCTCACCACGACCTACAGATAATTTGACGTTACATCTCTTCTTCGCCATTGTTTACCACCAACTTCAAATTCGTTTTGCTCTTTGATAGTGGCACAACATTGTCTTCGGGTTCGTCCTCGTCGGGCGTGAATATGATTTGCATACCAGCCTCTTCACCATTGGGTTCCATAGTAGTGATACCCATCTCCCACAAGAAAGCCTTATACATTGGTAGCCAATCACCCAGTCTCATCACGACTAAGCTCTCTGCTGTGTCCATGTTATTCTTTCTGTTAATTACTACAGGGATGTCACGACTACGAGACTTCTCGATACCACGTTCAGCCTGTTCCATTGCTGGGTAAGGACTGAAGCGTTCAGTTCTCTTGGCTTCTACCCACATAAAGGGTACGCCGTTTAAGTCGGCTTCCCCGCCACCAAAGTTATTACGCCCGCCGCCTGATAGTGGCGCACGATGTATGTACCCCGCATCATCGAACAGCCAATGGTCTAACCACTTAGCTAATTCTCTTTCGTATCCATCGCCCTTACGCTTTTGCTTGCTCATTTCTTAGCCTTTCCTGTTCCACGGTTCTCTTTGCCGTGTGGTGATAGGCCGTGAAACTTGTACGACCCTAGTCTTTCAGTCATAGGAGTAGCATCGCTTACATCTGAGAAGATGAAGTCGTCAGCTATGCCCTGACTTTCATTAAGTTGTTTGCATTTGTCGCAAATGTACTGCCACTTAGGCATCGTATTTTTCTTACGACACTTCAAGCAGTCACGATCCCAAGTCTTCATCTGGGATTTATGGGATGGTGCCACTGCGTATTTAGCCCCATCAAATTCGGCAAGCCCCTCGCGGACGAGTATGCGTTTTAGTGTATCGGTGCAGACCTCCATGTAAGAGGCCATTTCTTTATAAGTAAATCCATCATCCAACATATTAGAGAGAGCTTCCCGATCATCATCAGTGATCGGTTTTCTATTCATTGTTTCTCCATGTTGAAAGAGCAACCCCACCAAGGGGTTGCGATATTGCTACATTTTCTCTCTTGACCCTTTCCCTATATCTTTGTGTATAATGTTCTTACAGAACAGAACAGTACAAACGCCAAGGCCTAAACGGCCTTGTCGCTTTCCGTAACAGTATAGTTCGTACTATACAGTAGTGTTTACCAACCATGCTTCGACCTCGTACTTCGGGATACTCAGCTTCCGACTTACATCTTCAACTGACATTCCTTTATGAATATGTAACCAGACAGCTTGCTGTTTAGGTGATGGTGTATGTACTAGATACTCGGTGCCATCAACCAATCTCTCTGCCCAACCTATATAATAAGTTCTATGCAGTTCAGTTTGTGTTCTTACTTTACCGAATGATATTTGCTGAACCATCTTCAAGCGACTGTCTGCTTCCAACTGTCTCTCTAAAAATGTAGTAGCTGAATAGATTGTTCCATCAAATGCTGTGACTGATAGGTCAGCATCATGCAATCCAGCCTTAGTCTTCGCTACTTGTTTGTCACGAAAGACCTGAGTTACCATGACTTGTGTGTCGATGTCGGTAAGTTGCGCTGTTGACCCAGCTTCCCTACCTAGTCCACCCTCACCTGGTTTGTTTCTATGGTGTACTAATACCACACTTGCTTTGAATTTAGTTCTGATTGACTTAGCTACGTGGTTTACCTTGAACCATTCTGCCGCGTTTGCTTCTTCCAAACCACCGAAGGCGTTACGTACTGTGTCAATGACTACGATGTCTGGCTTCACTACTTCCAACCAGTCACCTAGTAACTGGAACCCTGCCTCAGTTCCTAAGTTCATTTCTCCACCATCGTCGGCTGATATAAGAGATGGCGACCACATGTTAAAGTTGTCACCGCAGTCACCAAACATATTGATGAAGTTGCGAAATCTATATAGGACTGTGCGACTAGGGTTATCGTAATCTAAGTACAACACTTTGGCTGGCTTCTGACCGAATGGGCCGAAGGCTTCGTTGCCTGACGCAAGGCTGACTAGCATACCTTGTAGGAAGAATGACTTGCCGTGACCGTTGTACCCCACAACCTGAGTGATTGTCTCAGAAGGTATAACAGGGTCAGCCCAATAGCTTGTCTCACCTAGCGTATCAATCAAGCGGTCAACATCTGTACCACGAATAGGTACAAGTCTTCCTAGCTTTGGTGCTTCCTTTACCTTAACAATACGAAGACCTTCTTTGTCGTAGTCTTCTGGATACTGTCTTCTATCCATTTCAACGACACTACGTATCTTGGTTTGTATCCAAGCCTCTGTCTGTCCTTGGTCATACCCAGTGCTGTCAAAAAATTCGTCGTGAAATTTAGCTACTGATAAGTGCAAGTCATCTGTTGATAAACCTTGCCTAACCTTCTGCCCTATGTAACGAACCATCCATATGTCTGTGCCGTCACCTTCTTGTAGCTTGTGACCTAAGTGAGCCACTCTTCTTTTGACCTGATCATATACTGGGAGTGTGTCCTCGACCTTCGCCATCTTTACATTAGATAGATTTAGATTGCCGAACTTGAACTCACCGACTTGAGGTGCAACAACCTGATCGGGTGCGCCCTTCCACACATGGTCTTCTAAGTCATCAAGGTTCAACCCATAACCAAGTTCCATGTAGTAGTTATGAACTACTTTGTTGTCTTTAAGTTTGATTGATGGGGGCATCACGACGTAGCCACCATCTCCACGAAGGTCTAAGCCTTCAAGGTCAGGCCAGTTTCTCGTTACGCCGCCGACGTTGTTGCCAAATCTTTGACCGTGTTGAGGGTGCGAGAAATAGTAATGCCGACCTCGTGCTGTATGCACAATGAAAGGAGAAGTTATATTGTTCTTCTCTGCATACTCTACTGACTGCTCGTTATCGCAGTCCAAAACAATAACGCCACTGATAGAACCAGTGACGAGTGCCATATTAAATACTGGTACTACATTACCATTGTCAGTTGTAACACCATTCTCGAACCACTCTTCAACTTCTTCCATTGTGGTGGCTTCGGTTTGATATTTCTTCCATCCGATTAAAGGCTTCTTGCTCTGCAAAGAGAGGGGGATTATACACCACCCTCTCTCGACAGCCTCAATCGAAGCATTATATAAAGCGTTACGCCACTTCGTTGTTTCTTCGTTCATTAGTTTCATCCTGTAAATATTTGTGTAAGTTTAAGTCTGGGTTTGCATAGGCTAGTCTAGCTAGTATGTCGGTGGTTATTGTGTTGGTCTTCACCCACCTATATGGCTGTGTTCGGCTCTTGCCTGTGGCCTTCGCCACCTCATTCGCTCCCCCACAGTCGTCAACTAGCTGACGTACATCGAAGGTATACATAGTTAATTCTCCTTTACCCATCTTTATAAGTCTAAGATACGTCTATTGACCAGCGTTGTCTTAATTTTGTTACATTTTCTCACATGTAAGACAGTTGTGTTTCGATGTGTATTTGGTATGTTAAGTCACCGAAACAAAAACAGATAGAGGAGTAGCCCTATGGATACATGGGAAGAATACGAGAGCCAAGGTGAGGTCGAAGGACTAGCCAAGATGGCAGAAGAATACGGAAGGTTAGTAAACCAGATAGATAAACTGGTAGAGAAAGCCGAAACTCTTAAAACAAAAATTGAAGTTGAGTTCCCTGCCGATGCGGGTGAGTTTAATAAGCAAGCGGGAAGCTACATGGTAACGCTCAATAGACAAGAGCGGTGGTCATGGGATAAAGAAATTCTCGAAACAATTTTCTCATCATCAACTACGCTACCTGAGTTTGTGCGACGCACGTACTCAGTTGACAAGAGGAAGTTTAAGTCGCTCGACGAAGGACAGCAGAGAGAACTACTCCCTGCCCTGACGAGAAAAGGTGGCACTGTAAAAATATCAGTAAAGACAGGGGGTCTAGGATAAATGTTTGAACCAATGAATACTTCGGATCACACAACAGCCTATAGGAAAACACTTCTATATGGGCATCACGGATGGGGTAAGACTACTCAGTTTACCCACTACCAAAAACATTTTGGCAAAGGGTTCATCTTATCTGGCGAGAGTGGGTTAAGTTCTATCCGCGACGCTGGTATTGACTACTTACCTTTTACCTCATGGAGCAACTCATCCAATCCAGAAGAAGGTAGCTACAGCTTTGTTGATATCTTCAAGTGGATGATGACTGATGACTTCAAATCTAAAGGTTACAAATGGATTGGAGTAGATAGCCTCACCGAACTCAGCGACATGAGCATGAAGCACTGCGGAGAGAAAGCAGATGCGGAAGCTAAGAAGGCTGGCAAAGCGGTGAACGGTTTTCAGATATTCTCTGACCATGCAAAAAATCTTATAGGTGCATGTAAGGCTATGCGAGATATGCCGTGCCACTTTCTTGTTACCGCCCTCGCTAAAGAGGGGCAAGACGATAAGGGCAATGTTGAGTATTGGCCTATGGTATCTGGTAAGCAGTCTCAACAACAGCTACCAGGAATTTTCGACAATGTATTCTGTGGTGTACGCCATACCGCCGACGCTAATAACCAATCAGGTGATGGCAAGGTAATAAGGTATGTAGTTACTGAAGAGTACATGGGTTGGAAGGGCAAGGTTCGTGATGAACGTCGCCGTCTAAGACCTGTTGAACAGACAGGAAGTCTCGTTGCCCTATTCAAAAAGATGGATATGGAAGACGAGGAATTTAACAAAGCAAAAGGGAGTGAATAATGAGCTTCACATTTAATAGCATGAACCTCAAAAATGTTGAGGTATCAGAAAACTCAATACTGCCAGAAGGCAACCACATCGTAGAAGTAACTGAAGCTAAGTCTGTAACCAAACCAACTGGTGCGGTTCAGATCGAAGTTCTTATGCGCGAGGTTGTTGATGGTAAGAAGACTATCAAAGACTGGATCGTAGTACACAATCCTAACTACCCGAAGAACGCAGAGATTGGTCTGTCTAATCTAAAGGCAATGCTTATTCACGGTGGTCACAACAATCCAGACAACCCGTTCCCCGACGACGATGTGTCTGTGATGAAGGGCTTAGTCTTTGGTGTGTACGTCGGTACATCCGAGTACAACGGCAAGACAAGCATGAAGATTAAGAAGTACAAGTCAGCAAAAGATGTTGATGGAGACTTTAATCTTCAAGCTATGCGTGACCCTATGGGTGCATCAGTAGCTTCTGCTACAGCGCAGACGAAAGACAACCTCGACGACGACATTCCGTTTTAGTCTAGGTAGTTTAACGGGGGGCTTCGGCCCCCCTCTTCACATCAGGTTAGTCTTTCTTGCATTGGAAAAAAGTTAATGGATATCACGAAGTTGATAACAGAGTTCTGGGAAAAAGATGAAAAGGAAAAGGCCAGAGCATACATTGGTGCTAGTAGTGTAGGCCACGACTGTACCGCCATGCTCTCATTTTCTCATCGAGGATACCCAAACAACCCGCCCGACCAAAGGCTGAAGCGTATCTTCAGAGATGGTCATAGGATCGAGTACGTTGTGGTGTCCGACCTAACCAAAGCTGGTATTCATGTAATGGAAAAAGACCCGATGACTGGCAAGCAGTGGAGATACACTGACTACCACGGTCATGCTATGGGTAATGCTGACGGTATACTTGAGACAGAAGAAGGCACAGCAATCGTAGAGATTAAATCTATGAACGATGCCAAGTTCAAAGAGTTTGTTAAGAAAGGTGTGCGCTCTAGCCACCCGACTTACTATGCTCAGATGCAATACCTAATGGGTTTGTCAGATATGAAGAGGGCTATCCTCGTATCATACAATAAGAATAACTCTGACTACCACCACCAATGGATAGACTTTGATATCTTCTACTACAATTCATTGAAGCAGAAGGTAGAAGACGTAATCAATGGTCACGGTAAGAAGCTGTCAATAGACGAGAGTGACTGGAGATGCAGGGGTTGCTTCAAGAGAGATGCTTGCTGGCAAGGTAAAGAACCAGCAGAGAAAACCATTAAGACATGCGGCAATGCTACCGCATCTACTACTAACGCAGAGTGGACATGCAAGAAGGGTTGCGTTGAAACTTGTCAGGACTGGGTAAGGTATATTCCGTATGAAAAAAGCTAGTGGATGGTCTGGCCCTATACCCCCTGCCATTGCCAAGTGCAGTGACATGTGGGTAGCAAGAGGGTTCAAGAAATTGTGCAAGGAAGCACAAGAAGTTCTTTACATGCAGAAGAGTGAAAAAAGAAACGAGCGTGAGGCAAACTTAAACAAACGCCTAGCGGAATTGATACATCAAGCGGAGAGGGAAAATGCAAAAAAAAATTGAATTGGAACTTGAGCATAAAATCCTTCGGATACGAGACCGCATACGCGATGTCGAGTGGCAGATTGAGCAATGCAATCAAGATGCAAAAGAACGTGAAGGGCTGAACGCAGAGAGGCACCGTGCCATAGATAAACTGCGTCACCTACAGGACGACTTATATAAACACAAAGTAGATAATGTTGGAGAAGCAGATGAGACCTAAAGTAATTGGACTGGCTGGTAGACTTGGCTCTGGAAAAACCCTAGCGGCTGACATGCTGTGCGCTAAGTATGGGTTTGTTAAAGTTAAGTTTGCACAACCAATTAAAGATATGATGAGGTCTCTAGGGCTTGACGACAGACACATTGAAGGCGAGTTGAAAGACGAGCCATGTGAATTGCTAGACGGAGAGACACCACGATGGGCGATGCAAAGTCTTGGAACGGAATGGGGACGCTCCCTGATAAGCGAAAATCTATGGCTGAACAGGTGGCAAAAGCTGGTGGACAAGCACCTCAGTATGAACACCAACGTAGTAGTAGACGACATGAGATTTCAGAACGAGTTAAAGATGGTACGGGGATTGAACGCCCAGGTGATCGTACTGCTACGCAACGATCAGAAAGAAGGGGGTCACTCGTCTGAGGGTCTTGACCTTAGTAGTGTGAACGCTGATTTAGTAGTTGATAATACTGGGTATTCCCCTCAACAACTAACACAAGCTATCGACGCTTGGTGGATTTCTTCCAGCTTATCCTAGACGGGCCAGTCTTCTTCTTCGCAGATGAGTTGCACTGAGCCTTAGTAGGCCGACATGCTGGATAGCCCTTTCGCTTTTCACCCTTCTGCCTACCGCAAGTCTTGCCAGTCTTGCAGTCTATCCATCCCTTACCACCATTACGGCTGAACCACTTTCGTAATCCGTCACTACTTGAGGGCATTTTTCGCTCCTATTAAAAAGTAACCAAACGCGACTAGCGCGGCGAAGCCTAGTATAAGAAGGAAAGACACGCATACTATTTCTACTATTTGGTCGCGCTTCTTTTTGGCAATCTTCGCATCTTCTATTCTTTGCTTACGTATCTCAACCCTTAGTGTGACAAGCTCTTGCCACGCTCCCATACCACGAGAGTACAAAATTATTTCACGGAGTTCGTTCTCCATGTCTTCCGCTTTCTTCTTGTCCATGAAAGTGGTTAGTGCTTCTTCTTCCACACTCCTAAAAGCAGACGACTTCTTTTTTTTGTGGGCATTATTTATCTGGTCTATAGAACCCCATAGCTTACCGATGTCTTTAGCTAAAGAAGTTACTTCCTTCCCAGCGGCAATCCCAGTTTTGATTGCGCCGAAAGCGGCGATAGCTGTACTAATTGGTTCGATGATATATGCCTCAAGTTAATTCTTTTTCTTTACTGGCGTACAGCTCTTCTTCTGAACGCCTCTTGTCACATATCTTGCTATGTGCATAGACCTGTTGCTACTCAGTCTATCGCTTTTGTTGCCAAAAGATTTTGCACCTTCCCTAGCAAGCTGTTGTTTGCATTTACTGTCTGCCATCTTCCAGCCTCTCCACTCTTATGTTCAGTTTAGTTATTACAAGCTCAAGCTCTCTGACCCGCTTAATATTTTCTTTCACCTCTGCTGGTGGCTGGAAATCATCTATCCAATCGTCGTTCTCTTCTATCTCCACCATCATCATCTCTTGCTCATGCTCAAGAAATGACAGCCGTTCCGTTAAACCGAAGTAAACCCAAACACTAACGGCTGTAAAAGCAATCATACTTATCAGGTTGCGAAGAGGTATTGTGACTTCACTAGCTTCATTCAAACGTGTCGCTACTTGTTTCATTTCTTCTTACCGCCAATCTTATAGTTCTTTGCGCCGACCTTTCGGCACCTAACCATGTGACCACTGCGGTAGGCTGAGTTTTGTGGCATCGCTCGTGCTACCTTCTTGTAGCAAGCATCTTTCTTCGTCGCCTTTTTCTTAGTCGCCATTACTTCTTACCCTTCTTCTTTAGAATACACGGGCATGGCCTGGTCAACATGTTGCCCTTCTTGCCACCCTGGGCATACTTCGTCGGGCGTTCAGATTGCTTGACGTTGCCTGCTGACCTGATACCTAAAACTACTTTGCCGTGCATTAGTCGCCCCATATTTCAAAGTGTGGAGCATCAATAAATGGCCTCTTGCCTTCTGATCTCCTGACATCAATATAGCTTGTCATGGCCCATTCCATCGTCCCGTCAAACTCAGCAATGTCGTGTACGTGCCACGCCGCACCCCATCTAATTTTGACACCGAGTTCTTTTGCCGCCTTCTTAATAGCGTCAGCTACATCATCATAGACGTTGAGTTCCCATGTATGCCTGCCGCCTACGTAGGCCAACAAGTCCACAGCTTTACCTTCAAGATGCTTTGACTTCATGGTTTGTGATGCACCTTTGTCGAACAGTTCCTTCTGTTCTTCTTCAGTTCTCATGCCACAGATGACACCAAAGTCTACGTCGGTTAGCTCAATAGCTCGGCAGACCACATCAACTAGGCGTTGGTCTACACCCACTAACTTGTCTAAGCTCTTAGCTGATAATGCGTATGTCATTTCTTTCTCCACTTATCTAGTCCACGTATGCCGACTGCCGCCGTACATACAATTAAAAGTAAATTTGTGTACCAGTCAGGTAGCTCATTGAGCCTGTCAAATCCCGACTTAACTACGTTCTCCATCCCAGGCACGAAGACTAGGACGCATGGGATTAGAACCACAATGGTAACTAATTCGTCTTTCCACGATCCTTGCGTACCCTGCGCCATAAGTAGTTCCCACTTACTATCGTGGGTAGCCGCAGTCTCCATAACCTTTGCTTTAGCTGTCGCTTCAGCTATGGCTACAGTTGACTTAGCTTTCTGTTTGTCCACCTTCGACTGAAGGAACGACCCCGCCAGACTGGTCAGTGGCCCTATCAGTGCAGTTATCATCTGTCTCTCCGTTACAACATTCGACTACATAGAACTTGCAAACACTACATTGTAAGTGTCCATGTACTTCTACTTCTTTCATTTGACACAAGCACCTTGGGCATCTGTTTTGCTCTAGGTACTTTTTGAAGTGTCCTTTCATTTCTTCTCGCTTCCGAGCCATACTGCAAACGCCCCTGTCATGCTACCACTGACAACGCTAATCATTGCGCTCTGCTGGGTGCTGATGTCATCAAGAGAAATTCCCCATTCGATGACGCGGATATACATAGCCGTCATAACCAGCATCATTATACGTGGCCCGACTTTGTGCCTTAGTAGGACATCACTCATGTTAGTCTGCCCTTACCTAGCTTGTTACACTTGTAGGATACAGGGTGATAACCTGGCATGTACTGATGAACGAACGGCCCCATCTCATGTATGCGAGAAACGCATCGTTCTCTAGTTTCGTACGGCCCTCTCTGGTCGTGAAGTTCAATGCAGTTGCTATTGTCTCCCATGACACATATCAGAAGTATTGCCTTAAACATTAGAAACCCTCCGTTCCAAATCCACCGCCGCTGAACCCACTGCCCCCTGCAAAGCCCAGCTTAGATGCAGACTTCTTGTTGCCACTGCCAGCTTCTCCAGCGATGCTGTCAACAACATCCTCTTTGAAACCACGTATGCCACCAGCAATCGGGATACGGCCTATGACTGATCGTACTGCTTCTCTTCGGCGTGCCGCCTTGTCGTCAAAGGCACCCATTGGGCCTGCTACAAATACGTCGTAAGCATCTTCTGCTGTACCTACGGCTGGGCCAAAGATGGCACCCGCTGTTCTGACAAAGCCGAACTTACCGTTGTCTGCCTGCTCTGCTGTATTGTAGAGAAGCTCACCGAATAGACCCAGACCACCAATAGCCATCATACCTTCTAGGTAGTTACCCATTATCTGATCGTTGTCACTGCCTTCTTCGAGACCGAACATGCTCTCAGCCATTGTACCTAGTGGGCTATTGGTCAGCTTACGTTTACGTAGCTCACGACTTTCGTTGTCTTCACCACCACGAGACTGGACAATATCTTTAATGCCCGCAGAAGCGTAACCCATGCCAACACCAGCAGTCGCCAAGTACATCGCAGGGTAAGGATTACCCTGAATTGCCTCGTTGTATACATGCTTTGACATACGAGCCATCATCAACTGGAAGCTCTTCAACTGGAAGAACATAGAACCCCACGGGGTTTGCGCCCACGTAGGTATGTCATTCGGATTAGGTGTGAAGATAGCCTCGTTAGTGAAACGCATTAGTGCATAACGCAACTGCTTGTTAGACATAAGGTCAGTGTCACGTATATCATTTAACACTGGTGCATCGAAGGAAAGGAAGTCTGTACTGGCGTTCTCTCCAGTCATACCGTAACGCTTCAAGAAACGCTCAGATGCCTTGAACGACTTACTACCTTGCTTGCCTGCTGACGCTAGTCTTCGGGCTTTAGCTATCTCAGACTTAAACGCCTCGAACCCTACAAGACCAGCAATCTCACGTTGCATGTTTGTCCAAGGTGTAAGAAGAGTAAAGTTAAAGAAGCTGTTCTGTACCTTTTGAGAGCCTTCCCCTGCCATCTGCACCATTCTATCGTGCATCAAGTTCTCTACACCAACGCCGATATTCTTTGCGGCGGCGCGATAAGATGGGTCAACACTATACCATTGCTTCTGAGCCTTTAAGAACGCACCCATGTTTCCTGAACGGACGAGCGGTAACGCTACGTCGCCAAGTGAGGTGAGAGTTGTAAAGGCCAACAACGAGATTGAGTTAAAGGCTTTCACGTTTCGTGAAACTAAGTAAGGCACTTTAGCATCTGAGAACTTAACAAGAGGACGCTTGTTCATAATGTCCGTCATGTTCTCTGCGAGCTTCTTAGCACTCTCAGGCATATTGCCATCAGGGTAATCCTTCATGGCATTGACTATGCTATCAACCCTTACACGAAGATTAGGGTCAGCTTGGTCAGGAGCCTCGAACTTAGACAAGATAAGGTTACGTGCGCCTTCCACGCTCTTGTCTTCTTGGATCATAAACTTTGCTTCTTCAAGCATCTGCTTAATGTTAGCATGGTTGTCTTTAAGTGCTGGCACAACCAACTGTTCGATAGGTGCTTCTTCCTGATACTGTCTGTACTTGTAGACAACCTTCTTGTTTGACATCAGAGTTTTGACAGCACCATCCACGCCTTGAGTGGCAGTGGTTATGTATGATGAGAAGCCATGACCCGCCGCACCAAACTGTTTTGTTAGTGCAACCTTCCTTGTAGTTCTGTCAAAGTAAGAAGCAATCAAACCATCTAAGTCGTTTACCAGAAACTCTTCCATGAAGTCGTACTGGCCTGGCTCTAGGTTGATAACCCTGTTGTAGAACGGATCGCCAACAGCCCGACGTAGAACGTCGTCACCATATGTCTCGCCGTCAGTATCCAACAACGTGTTGATAAACTCTTCAGATTTTCTGTTAGCCGCAGACGGGTCTAACGGAACATCCTCGAAGTCCATCTTCCTGCTTTCATCAAAGAAGTATTGAGCAAATGCGGCCTTCGCCTTCTTCGGATTGGAACGCATAAGTTCTATATCCCACTGCTGTGGTACATAGAAGTCTCCACTACTACGACGGCTATCACCAACTGGAAGGCCAGCTTCAAGCATACGCTCTCGCTCACTTTCAAAAGCTGAGATGATCTGTCTAGCCACGCCTTGCTCTTGATTATTTAGTTCACGTACAGCCATCTCACCTCTACGTATAGCACCAAGTATTCTTTGGTGAGACTGAGGTGAACTCTCTAGGTCTGCTTTGCCAGTGAACTTGTTAGGTAAGAAAGACATTGAACGTCTTGCCCAACGCTTTGCCCAGCCACTATTGTCGGGCAGGCTTTTTAGTGCGTTATAAATTGGCAGAACTTTATCGCTCAAGTCTACGTCGTGCCTCTCGTAAAGGCCTGTACCATTTTCAGGTTTGATAAAGTCACCCATCCAACTAGCACCCATCTCACGTAGACGTTGGCTGTTCTCACGGAAGTAACTGAAGACTGATGAGTTCTTGCGAACTGTGTCAATGTCTTCTGCGCTTGGGGCTTCCTTGCGTATCATCCTACGTAATGGCTTTACTAGGTCTGGCACGCCAGCCTCTTGCATCTTACGTGCAACGCCAACCATGTCATCGACACCAATGGTTCTCTGTTTCATAGCCATGCTGGACAAGACTTCACCACCTACTCCAACTGTGCCTGGCTGACCAAGTACGCTGTAGTACATGCCGCGTCTGTCGCTGTCGAATACGTCGGCGTTTACGTGCTTCATGTGGTTAGGATTGAACGTCACTACTTCACGTAGCTTCTCACCAAAGCCAACGTCGGCAATAATGCCTTCGTATCCTTCGGACTTTAGGAACTGAGATAGTTTCTTACGACCCATTAAATCTTCTTCGTGCGTTCTGGTTTGAACAGAACGAGCGTTAGGGTCAGTCATCTCAGACGATAAGCGAGAATAAAACACATCACCTGACATGCCGTCGCCTTGCTGAATTAACTCTGCTAAAGCACGATGGCTATCTCCTGAGATGTACCCACCGTTTTGCGCGGAAGCTAACATGTGAGAGATATCGCTTTTGTCTCCAGTACCATATTGGAACATTGTGTCACTGGTGAAACGGTAGTGCTTCTTTGTTCTTACGAACATTGGGATAACGCCACCCATAGACTTGTTACCTGTAAGTCTTGCGAAGGCTTCCTTAGTCGCTTCAAGACGTGCAGTGTAGTCTGCTATACGTGATGCACCTAGCTCGTCGTCTCCAGCCTTCCAGCTTTCTTCTTCTAGGAACCTTTGCTCTTCATCCATTTTTGATATGAGTGCTTCGGCATCCGCTTTCTTGTCACCTTCTAACTTCTCTACGACGTTTCTATAAGCGTCCATTCTAGTGCCATCGGCATAGCCTTCGGCGTACTGAGGATTGTTAGTGGTGTAAGTGCCTTCACCGTACATGCCATCTTCTGATGGACGTATATAAGCATCAGGGTTTCTGGCTCTATTGAACTCATCAATGACAGGAGTGCCGTGATACATAACGTGATCAGCAATGTTCTCATCAGGGTCAAGTCCAAGGAACTCTCTTAGTAGTAGCTCCTTCTCTCTACCCAAACTCTTAACAATATCTTTACCGTAAGCTGGTGCTAGTGATGCACTAACTGTTGGGTACTGATAAGTGTTCACAGCATTTTTGATTGGTGTTGATGTACGCTTCTTAGCAAACATGTCGCCATGATATGTCATCTGACGATACATCTGCTTCATTGACTTACGACCTATCATACCGTTTAGTACATAAGCAGTGAACTCATAAAGCCTGTCAGCAAGTTGACTTAAATATCCTTTAACAGTTAAGTCAGCCATACCGCCATCGCCATAACGGACATTAAAGATATCTCCTTTAGCCACTCGTTCTGCCATCCACTGACCCCAGCTTTCGACAAACCATTCTTCTGCTACGTCGCTGTCTTTGTATCCGTCCACCTTTCCGTACAACTCCTTTATCTTTAGAGCGGCAGGGTCGTTCTTGTCCATTGCTTCCTTGAAGCCTTGTAACATGTGGTCTCTGTCGATATCTTCAAATGTCGAACGACTAATCATGTGTCCGATTTCGTGCATCATATCTACAGGGTCAGCATTACCTTCGTTAATACCAATAGCAAAGGTACGCATCTGTTTGCGAAGAGAGTTAAATGGCGCACCATTTAGTCGGGCAGTCTCAGCGAAAGCCGCTTTAGTCCCAGATGGAGCTACCTCTCCAGATAACTTATAAAGGTCTTGGACACTCATAAACGTAGTGTTGTTCTCAACCAAGTCGGTAGCTGTGCGCCCCATTAGGTTAAGCATACGATAAAGCATTGTTCGAGAAGTGTACTCAACCTTCTTGTTACGGTGAGTAATCTTACCAAGAACCTCTTTGATAGTGGCAGGCGCATCACCTGGCACACCGTTCATGGCATCTACTGTGCTACGTTGTTTGGTCTCGATGTCCAGCGCACGACCAACTATACTAGACTTTACCTTAATAGGGTTCTCAGTCTTGTTAGCTAAGTAGCTGATAGCTGTCTGTGCTTTGTCCCACTCGCCAGTCACCATTGCTTCGTCGTAGACTTTGCGTGCATCTGGGACAGACTTGATAGACCTTAGTGCCTCAAGCTCTGCATCGTTAAGCTCGTTGAAAGGCTTAGTGTAAGGGCCAGCCTGCATACGAGTGTAGACTTCTTGCTTCATCTCTATTACTTCTGGTGTGTTAGAACCAACCGCTCTGATTTTTTCCAGAAGCTCATTAGTGCTTATCGTCTTTGGAGAAGCATTAACTACTGGGTCTACAACATCCACTTCAGCAGAACCAAACACTTCGTCTTGTGCTTTCATTATGCTTTCTAGCAATGTCTTAGCCAGACGCTCGTTCTTTTTACTGACAGCCTTTGCGTATCTCTTGGCCTTCATGTTGCCTGCCTTGTATACGCGACCAGTCTTATCAATGTTCGGAGCAACGGAGCCTGTCTTGTTGAAGTTACGGTTGAACATATTAACGAACTCGTCGAGGCCACCGTCCAGAGCTACGATCATATCGTTTGCCTGCTGTACTAAGTATGCTTCAAGAACTTCGTCTGCTCCCTTACGTCCCATCATCTGCTGAATGATGTCAGCATCACGTTCAAACATACTCTCCAGTGAACCACTAGTTGTGCCAAAGTCTGCTGGTGTCATAAACGCCATAGCCTCATCTGGCACTGACAAGATGTCACCACCTTCTTGAGTTTCTATTAGTCGTTGCAGTTCAGCAGAGCGAGCCGCTTCAGTCATATCTGACTTGTCAAAGTTATCCAATGCCCCGACTAGACGTTCGTCTTGAAGGGTTCTCATTGTCTTGAATGACTGTGACAACATACGACCACGAGCGATACGTGCGTCCATGTACGCAAAAGGCTTAACAGTCTTCCCGTTAGGAAGACGTATCTCTGGCTTGTTAGCATAAGCTGGTCGGCCTTTGCTATCATAACTATCTAATGCAGTTACACGTTTGCCACCTTCAATGATATTACCACTGGCATCCTTACGGTTTCTGTGTGTCTTCTCACCTGGCTTACCACCATACATACCGTATATACGCCGTGATGTTCTCTCCAGAATATCAGCAAGTATTGATGCGTCATGTCCAGCCGCGCCGCCCATACGTAGTGCTTCTTCAAGCTCTACTTGCATAGCACGCAAGTCGTTAAGCTGTTGTGCCGCCAGTCTTACTGGAGCGTCGGAACCATTACTATTCACTTTGGCTAGTAGGTGTTCAAACTGATTATGGATTGGACGACCAGCGGATACAGAACCATCTGCAATCTTAGGGTCAGGCATAATACGGTCAAACAACTCAACCATCTGTGGATCAAGCTGATCATCAAGGCCAAGTATACGACGAACAAGAGCTTCCGCTTTTCTTCCCACATCCATGAAGAGCCTGCTCAACAAGCTACCAGTAGAACCCTTACGAGTATTGGCTACGTAGATGGCAAACTGGTTAGCAAAGAACTCAGATGGGCTTCGTATCTCAGCGTCGGTAGAGATGCCTGGAAGTCTTTTCTTTAGGGCGGCAATGTCTGCGCCGTCAGAGCCGACGTAGCCACGAGCTATTGTCCAGAACTCCATGCGTTCAGCAGGGGTCATCATATTCTGGTAAGCCCAGTGTCCCATCTCATGTGCAAAGTTCAGAGCATCTGGTTGCTGTGATGAAGTACCAATTACAATCTGGTTGTTCTGGTCTTCAGCAAATCTTCCTGGCTGGTGGTATCCATAGGTCTTGTCGCCTTTGTCAAACACAGGCATAGCGTCTGAGCCTTGGCGGTTTGGAGAACCAGATATCATGTTGAAGATGCTAAGTATCTCGCCTTTCTCTGCGGCGTTCATACCAGCTATCTGCTGAGACAAATTCTTATAAGACTTCTGCCTAGTCTGGTTTGGTAGCTTAACACCGTTCGGAGCAAACTTTGCCAAAGCATCATACATGGTCTGCAAAGACTTAACTTGGAAGTCATAGTCTTCAATGCTCTTGAAGCTAGACCATTCAATGTCTTCAACGTCAGCTATGTATCTAGCCAACTTACCAACTGTGTCCATGTTACCAGTGCGGATTGGCTCTGGCATTAAAGACATAAGTGCTTCTGTGGCGTTGTCTTGGTTAAGAGGCATGTTGTCTAGTTCATTGATATGGACTGGACGATTAGCCCTAGCTCTTGGTGAGGTAGGAAGGTTTGCTGTTGCGTCAGGTATTACTGGCTCTGTTCTACCAGCTTGTGCGCCAGTCAACCTGTTGCCACCAAAGGACTGGAACTCGTCATCTGGGTTCAAAGGTCGGAAAGACTTACGAGCATGTACTGTACCAGAGCGTGTGTTGTCACCCCTTGGGTTCATCATGTCTACGTCGCCCATAACGTACTGGTCTGGACGCAGGCCTGCTGTGATTTCAGAAGAACTGTTCTGTACTTTGCCACCCTTTAGAGGGTTTACATTTAGTACCCTTGTTCCCTTTGCTGTACCGTAATCTTTGTGCTTCGGGTCTGTCACTTGTAGCGCAAGTGTCTTGCCTTGAGACATCTGGTCTTGTGTGATTACGTCTGCAACTGGGCGACCTTCAGTGGCGTTAGCCATTGGGTCTTCGGAAGCTGTTGTAGCTGGAACATCTTCAACGGCATCGTACCTTTGTGTGTGATGATAATCAGGTATAGTGACAGGGCTTGGTGCTTCAGCAATCTCTTGTGCCACACCTTTCCCATCTAACATTTGGTCAAGCTCTTTCTTCGCAGACTTAGCCACCAACTGCATAGCTTCGTTACGAGTAGATGCTTTTACCGATACAACGCTTTCGCCATTACGACGAATGACTTGGTATGAACCATCTTCAAACTTCTTGATGGTTCCCAGATTGCGACCATCCACAAAGAAGTTGTGAGTGTTGTCACTTACTGTCTGGTACTGAACGTCCTTACTCATGTTGTAAGCACGCTTGCCAATCTGAACTATGTTAGGATTAGGCTCGCCCTTTGGTCGTGTATCTGGCTTAGTAGCTTGTATCTTCTGCTCTGCATCAGCTTGAATTTCCATGACTGACTGACGCACTTCTTGAGGTGCCATGTCGCCTTTGTTCTCATGTAAGTATTCAATCTTAGATGCTTGCTCTTGGTACGCAATGTTAGCAAGGTCTTCTTGGTTTGCGTAATACTCAGCACGGATTTGATCTTCGTCGGTGAACGTGTGGTTGAATACATCTTCCATCTCCTGAAGCATTTCACTTTCAGGAACCTGTTCGTTTGACGCTATGTCTTGCTTGTTACGATAATCAGCACGAGCCGCTCTCTTAATACTAGCCAGTGTTTTGACAGCCGCCTTCGCATCGTCGCTCTTAATAAGTTGACGCTCACGAGGAGACATGCCCTCAAGCATTTCATTCAACTTCTTATTAAGTCGGGCTATCTCTTTCTTTAGTCCGAGTGATTTCTGAGCATCCTGTTTAGCTTCAGCTTTACGTAGTTCTTTGATAGCACCAGACTTACGTGCCTGAACATCAAAGTACCTACGGATAGGTTTAGCTCTGTCAGTCTCAACTCTATTGGCAACTACTGTACCCTTATCACTGGTGACAAGTGGCTTATAATCTTCACGTAGCTTGAGCAAAACATCTTCGTAATTATCAGTAGATGTGAGTTCACTTAGATTGCGAGAAACACGCATGGCTTCGTTCATACGTTCCTGTGCCGCGTCGAGCTTCTCGTTTGCCTTTGGTATCTTCTTCTGGAAATCATCGTCTGACCCAGCTTCAATCTTGGCGATATTGTCTTGCGCCCTTTGAACTGCGTTACGAGCCTTGTTCATTTCTGACATAGCCGCTTCGTAATCGCGTGGGTCTTTACGACTTTGACCACTGTCTTTAGCTTCTTCAGCCGCATCAATACTACGCTGTCTTACAACAGGGTCTTGTGCGCCAGCCATAGACTTATTGCGTTCAATCATCGCCTCTTCATTAAGACGACGTGAGCTTTCAGCTTGGTCGTAGATGTATAGCTTGCCATCACGAACAGTCGATATCTTGGTAAACGTGCCACCGTGATATTCGTTGCCGCTCGCAGGGTCTAGGCTTTGAAGCATCTTTTGGATTGAGCCTATCTGACGAGAACCTAGTTCTTTGCCAGAGCCAGCCTTGCCAGTACCCATCGTTACGTTCTGAAGGTTACGCTGTATGCGACCAATATGATCACCGTGTCCATCAAGGATTTGGTCTTCATTCAAATCCATTGGGCGTGTTGTACGTGTGGCTGACTGCTTGGCATCAAAGAATTTACCGTTAGCATCCATAGACTTGTAAGCCTGTGCTTGGATGAACCGCTCAAGAATTGCATCTTGAGTAGCTGTGACCAACTTAATCGCACTGGCTCTATCGAGCTTACCATTACGAACCATGTGCTTGATGGTAGCTTCTTTCATAGCTGTCCATTCAAGACGTAGGTCTGCTGGCATTAACTCTACTTGCTGTTGAACGAAGTCTGATATGTCCTGTACTTCACCGTTGTCAGGAGAGTTTAATATCTTACCTTCCTTCAGTGCTGAGAAGTGATTAACGATGTCTTGATAGAAGCCACCTTCTCCAAACCTACGACGAGCTATATCAAGCATCTCATCAATGGTTGCAAAGCCCATCATCTCTGTGTCTAAGTTCACAGCATAACGAGTGGCCTGACGTGAACGCCATGAACGGAATGCCTGTTCAGCGTGAGGTTGTAAGTTAGCTGGCACGCTCGCTTCGATGAGAGCGGATGCTACGTCGTCATCATACATGCTATCAGGCACACCGCCTTTACCGCTCAGATTGAGCAGTCTTTGCCAGGCACGCTGACCACGAACCATGTTTACAGTTTCTTTTACTGCTGTACGTCGTGATTGAATTGCCTCTCTGCTATTACCAGATGGCATTGATTTAATTATTGTTTCGCTTTCGTCGGTACGCAAGCCTAAGTCTTTGAACTCTTTCCTGATATTCCTAACGGTAGGAGAGAACTCATTGTCGAGGTATTCGTTAAGAACTACTTCGTTGTCAACTTCAGCTACAGGGGCTACGTCGTCAGCTTCAGGAGTTATAGAAGAACCATCAGTAGATGGTTCTTCTACTGGGGGAGCTTGTTCAGGATTTGTGTTGTTGATTTGGTCAACAGCATCCTTCTGCTGTGAGCCAAACTGTTCTTCAAGAGTACGCTGTTCTTCCTTGAGAGCCACGGCTTCTTTGTCGATAGCCTCACGTCTGTTCTTTAGTGTCAGGTACTCAGGGTTGTCTGTTCCGTCTTCTAGCTTTTCAGGTAGGTTAGCCATCTCACGATCAAGACGCTTACCTTCGTAGGCGATGCTACCTTTACGGCGACCATCAAGACGGTTTGTTATATCACCAATACGTTGCTCTAATGGCACAGCTTCATCAGCCGCCGCCGCTTCAGCAATATCGACTACTTGCTCTACTGTGTCTGATGCCGCTTCTTCTAGGTTCGGTGCCTGTGGTGTTCTTGCAGTATCAGGGTTCTGAACCGCATCAGGAGCATTAAGAGATGTAAGTTCAGGCTGTTCAGGTAATGAGCTTTGAACAGTAAAGCCTTCACCTTCTAATCCCTCTACTGGTAACTGCTCTGGAGCTTGATCAAAGTAATCATCAATACGGTCAGCCGATAGACTGCCGCCACTTTCTATTTCGCTTCTGGCTTTGAGTACGAACGCATTGTAATCAGACTGTTGACGCTCATAGTACGCAGACAGCTTATCCAGTACAGGGCTTTTGGTTTCCCCAGTTTCAGCCATACGAGCTTGCTCTGCGGAAATCTTAGCTTCTGTCTGCTTCTTTACAATAGGCCAAGAGCTTATGTTCTTGATACGTGTTATCTTTTCTTCGAGAGGCTGTAGAGCAATACGCTCTAGTCTGGTAGCCTCGTCTACTTCACCGTTCCTACGTAGCTCTTCGATCTCTTGTTGGTAAGTAGCTCTCTCTTCCTCGGCACCTTTAAGTGATTGCTCAAGAGTGGTTGATGTGTCCATCTCTATGTCAGCCATATCACCACGAGGAGCTACTGTTGGAGAAGCTATTCCACCAGTTGTGTCTACTCGACCAGCCGCATTAGCGGCACGGTCAGCCATACCACGAGTGATAGAGCTTCTGTCTAAATTCTTGCCTGTACGTTTGCTTACTTCAGCAAGACCTTCGTCGCTTAATTGTGTAATTCCTTTTCCTGCCGCCGCAGAACTGGTGTCATCAAAGGCTCTACCTACAATCGGTATCTTCTGAGCCATGCCTTTTATAGCACCCGTTGGAGCAATAGCACCACCGAGACCCATACCAGCACCCATTAAGCCACCTGTAAATGCGCCTGTACCAGCCGCAAGGCCAGCACGCATATAGCTTACGTCGTCTTGTAGACCGACTGCTACGTTACGGTTCTGGATACCGATGTCGGCTACGCCTTCTGCAATACCAGAAGCGACTGCTTCGCCTTTAGCACCAGATGTTATACCAGCAGTGATACCTTTTCCGATTAACTGACTTTTGGTTAAGCCTTTCGCGGCTGTACCAACAGCCAGACGAGCGGCCTGTCCACCAGCACCGAAACCAATCAAGTTGATTGGATCGGCAAGCATAGCCATACCACCTTCAAGGATGGCAGAACCAGCACCGTCTACGCCAAATGGTAGAGCGTCATATACTTGTTGGATACGCGCTAGTCGTTTGGTCTGACTGTCGCTTGATGTGTTAGCATCATATACGTCTCGACCAATGGAAACTGTGTTTAAGTTACGCCATCTACGGTCATTAAGGTAATAGTCAATTACGTCTTCTTGACCATTGAAAGACTTTCCGTCTCTCTCACCGTAGTAATCGTATAGGTCTTGAAGAAATCTATTGTCGCTGAGGAGTGTCTTAGCAGTATCCTCGTTTAAGTTAGAGGCGTAGTCTGCCTGACCGTACTGTCCTGAGTTAATGTCAGAGCCAGTCGCGTTGTTAAGGGAATCAAACCCTTTACCTTTATGCGTAAATGCCACAGTGATACTCCAGTTTTCTCTGCGTTAATATGTAAATACAGATTAACGTGAGATAACCAGAGCAGTCGTCCCTATCAGTTATCGAAGTCGCTTGGGTTTAACCCACCAAGAGAGACACCATTTAGGTTGAACAAGTTAAACAAGCCCCTGTCGGTCATTGGTCTACCACGTAACTGAACACCTTGTTTTCTGTAAGCCTCTGCCATTTGTTTAATAATACTTGCTTGCCATTCTCTTACGCTATCGAATGAACCACCTTGCACTATACCGTATGCAGGGTTAGGTCTGATGCCCGCTACTGCTTGGTTTCTGCCGTTGGCTATCGTTAGGTTAGCAATGTCTGCTCCCATATCTAATAAGTCTTGGCTTGCGCGTTGCCCTGCTAGACCCAGATTTACAGTAGGTGCTGGCAAGACAGCACTGTTACTGTCTGCTGGTATTATGTCGCCATCAACTACGGAATATAAATTACCAGGAACTAGAGCGTTGCCAGTGTTATCCTTCAAAGTTCCAGAGCCAGCTAATGCTTGGTAATTGCCATTGCCCATTATCTTTAGTGCGCCGTCAGGAACAATTTGAGGCTTGAAAGAAGATATCTCTAATTCGTTAAGTTGCTTGTTAATCTCTGCTTCATACTTCTTCATCATTGCGTCGATGTTGCCATTCGGGCCTTCAGCAAAAGCACCTCTTGCGTTCACCATAAGGCGCACATCTTCTCGCATTTGTTCCATAGCCGCATCTTTAATTTTCTGCAACTGTTCTGATATCTCTTCTTCACTGGCACCAATCTGTAACTTGAAGTTTGAAGACTTGATGGCACTTTCTATTTTAGCCTTGAAGTCAAGAACCTCTTCCTGAACCACTATTTCTATGTCAGAGCCAGGTTTAATCTTCATGGAAGACATGTTCACTTCTTTAATTGCCTCAACATACTCTGCGTTACTTACTAAAAGTCCTTGTGATACAAGAAAGTTCGTCATCTCTTGTGCGGCTTTTGGGGTGAAAGCACCATTGATTACGTCTTTACCGTACTCTTCTTCCAGTCTTTTCATAATTTGAGTTGGATCAAAGGCTGGAACGTGGGTGGCTACCAATGAAGAGAACACACCAAAGCCCAGCTTGTCTTTTTCAAAGAAGCCAGTCTTTGCCATACTATTCATTTTAGCTTGAGCCGCTACCAATGCAGTCTGACCTTTAGTATCGGCGGCTTTGAGTGCGTTTTGATAGTCCGCTTCATATTGAATACCCTCACGGCTTGCCGCCGCGCTGATAAACTTCTTGAACGTCGGGTCTTCTATGCTCGTTGCTTCACTAAGACCATTGTTCCTACGCATAAGATTATAAGCGTCCAATACCTTTTTGTCATCGTACCCAAGCGCATCAAACGCCACAACAAATTCACTACCAGCGGCAAGAGCGTCTTTACCGAACTGCTCTTCCCTTGCAAGGGTGTCTGCTGTTACAGCGTTACTCTGTCTCATTTTAAGTCTTGCTACAATACTAGCGTGAAGTTCTTTATACTCTTGTGATGTTCTGTCTAAATTAACTTTTGCCTGCGTTATTATGGATGTTGCTTCATTTTCTAAGTTCTCATCTTTTAAGTGAAGCATGTCAGTACCCTTGTAGTTATTAACAAGGGTCTCAGCAGAAGCAGTAGCAGTAGTTAAATCGCTAGACTGCCTGTTGTTTATTATTTCTTTTATGCTGTTCTTCTTCCATTCTGGAAGGTTATCAGCGTTCATTATTTTTTCCGCGTCAGCTACAGTTCTTATGTCTTTAAGACGTAGGTCTACGTAGTTGTCTGCCGCTTCAGCCCTAGAAGACAGAATGGTTTCACCATAACGACTTGAGTTCTGTGTCCACAGTCTCTCACCAAGTTCTTCTTGGCCTACGAAGTTCTTCATAAAATTAAGTTTTGCACCAGCAGGGTTGCTAGGGTCGCCGTCTAAATTTTGACCGACGAAGGTATCAAATATCTGTAGCTCTTTATCCTTACGGGTTACTTCGTTGGCTTGCTCTGCCCTACGAGTTTCTAATGCACGCTCGTTGGTACGCTTGGCTAAGTCGCCAAGCATCTGACCTGGCCCCATGTCGCGCAGAAAGAAAGCATCATTGCCTGCTAGGCTCTGTCTATAAGACTGCAAGTCTTCAGCCGTTACGTCCTCACCTAACTCAGCCTTGGCCTTTCGGTAGTTCATAAAGGCGGTTCTGTTGTCCTTGCGCTTTTTATCAATGCGATCTTCTTGCTTATTATAAGCATCGAAGTAAGCGGATGAGAAACGAGCCATTGTTAAATCCCAGCGTTCTTTAAGCGTTTGGTTAGGTCAGCGTTTTGTTGCTTTAGTTCAGCCAGTTCTTTAGAAGAAGCGTTCGTAAAGTTGTCATCTTTACCAAGCATGAAGCCCAAGTTGTTGCCATACTTTGTACTAAGGTTCGCGCCCATTGTGCCACGAGCCTTTGCGCTGTCCGTTGCCATATTGCCCCTTGCAGTTGCCATATCTTCACTCGCACCACGAGCGTATTCATAGCCCGCGTTAGCACTGTCTGGCATGACACCTTTGAGATTATCAATAGCGGACTGATAGCCAAGTCCCACATCTTTAGTAGCCATTTCTCTGCCAGCGAATAGAGTGTCTTGATTTGCTTGTGTACGATTGATAGCCGCATTGTAAGCCTCCTGATCTATTTTACGCATCTGGTCTGCGTATGATGTTGATAGTTCACGTTGGCTGTCTTTGAAACGGTCTGATCTATCCATGCCTTTTGCAATGGCATCTGCGTATCCCTGAGAGCTTACCCTGTCTATCGTGTTGTTTAAGTCGCCCATCATTTGCTCTCTTATCTGAGCATAGTTGGCGTTGATGTCACCTTGGCTTGCGCCTTTGAAATCACCCATAGCATCACGAGCTTGATTGATAGCCTGTTCAAGCATCTGTGAACGGTTCACAATACCTTGACGTATGCCAGCTTCTTCTGCGGCACGTTGCCTAGCCAAACCCAACTGCTCTTGTGCAATTTGTTGTTGTTGAGCTAGTGCTTGAGCCGCTAATGCTTCGTCTTCGTTTGACTGCTTGTAAGCGTTCATGTAGTCGAATGTAGAACCAGCCGCTTGCGCGAGCATACCTTTACGAGTGGGATTACCATCCTCGTCGGTTCCCATATATCCGTTATACATTTTGCCTAGAAATTCACCGATAGCCATTTAGACACCCCTAGATAAATCTACTACCAAAGCCCGTTCTCTCACTGATCAGATTACGAGACAGTGGCCCACGAGCAGTATATACAGCGCGAGGGTCGTTAGGAGAAAAAGCAACAAGCTGTTGCTGATTTGCTGTAGGCAGTACGTAGTTTACGTCGGGGACTACTGAAGAGCCTGGTGCAATCATAGGCTGGTTAGGATCAGGCTGAATATCAGACTGTGCTTGAGCAACAGGAGTATCTGTCTGCTCTGCTCCTGGTGGTGCCATATTCTCAACAACTTGATTTGAACCACCTAATGCTCTGGCTCCGAATGACTGAGAACCCACACCGACTTCTCCACCTGGCGTGGCAGAACCCATCTGCTGTTCAACAGTAGCGTCTTCACCTGGCACTTCACCGCTGTATCCCTGACCTTGACCTTTAAGGAAGGCACCACGGTTTTTTGAAGTAAAGGGAGATGTCCCAGTATTAAAACCTTTGTCTCCACCTAATGCGTTTGCTAAAGCGTTACCCACACTGCCTGACTTCAAGAAGTCATCGTCACCTAAGTCTTGCGTGCCTCTGTCGCCCATACGGAACTCAGTAGACTGACCTTCGGATAAAAAGTCTGTAATCATCTTCATCTTAGGAACATTGTCTGGGTTAGTCGCTTGGTCAACTACGTTGTTTCCAGATGGGTTATACCCACCCTTTTTCTTCCCTTTAGAAAGAGGACTACTGCCGCCGCTAACACCTTGGTTGTTGTCGTCACCACCATCCCTATCGTTAGGGTCTTTGGGTGCGCCAAAAGAAATAGTCTTGTTGGAACCTTTTACGTAGCCTTGTGGTGGCCCTTGTGCTGGGCCATTGTCATTTGATGGTGATCCACACATTTTATGTCTCCTATCCGAATAATATTCCGTTGCCAATACCTGAGCGACGTTTGTTTCGATTCACTTCGTTTCTACTGGCTGTTCTAAATGTAGCAGAACCGAAGTCTCTATTCTTCCCCTTGGTTAAGTAGTTACCAAAACCACTATCCATACCACTTAGCATCGTTACGCCAGCGGGTAGCTTTTTATTACCGTCACCCAATGGGTTAGTAAGTCCCAAGTTACCATCGAGAAGAGTGTTTACGTCGCCGCCATCGCCTATAGTAGACTTCATCTTAGCTAGTGCCGCGCCGCCACCGTTATCGTCGTTACTCTGGTTGTTGCCTTTGTTATTGTCACCGACGCTCATCGTTCCTTTTTTAGTGGCAGTGCCGTCCTTGACGTTGAAGTTGGCTGGGTCTGTTACATCTATATCCATGCCCCCACCGCCAGCAGTTGACCCTTCCAGTTTTATGTCTGACTGCACGTTTGATGTCATATTACCTTTAGGTGTTACACCCATGCCCGCAGGGCCACCAGAAGTGTTTCCTATGTTGCCTAAGTTCATATTGGCATCGTCACCCAAAAGATTATTTGCCGCCGTTGATGCTAATTGATTAGTACCCGCCGCCGCGAGTTGAGCGAGTGCCGTATTTTTAGTGGCGTTGTAAGCAAACTTGCCTGCTGTTGTGGAAAGGTTGCCTCCTACTGCGTTTGCGAGTGTATCACCAACATTATAGTTGAGGTTTATATCCGCGTCAGTCTGACCTGTCTTGAACTTATTATAACCATCTTGCGTAAAAGGAGTGCTGGCACTTACATTCAAACCACCCGCGAGCATACCAGGGACACCGCCCACGTAGGCACTGGCAAAACTGCCAAGTATGTTCGCCGCACCTTCACCTATGTGCTGTCCTTGTGTTTGTAATGTTACATTAC